>Ga0066709_100000941_pt1 | contig 17854 bp, 17 predicted proteins | sample GraSoiAngelo_158_FD_79665 | JGI IMG/M metagenome (GOLD analysis project Ga0066709, IMG submission 79665) | Grasslands soil microbial communities from the Angelo Coastal Reserve, California, USA - 14_1009_16_30cm | ecosystem: Environmental > Terrestrial > Soil > Grasslands | place: USA...
ACCTGCGCGAAGTGGCGATCGGTATTGATGTGCAGCACCGCCAGCACGCTTTCGGCAATTAGCCAAACGTCGCGGTGAACCAGCATCAGGGCACAGAGGCCCATGAGCAGGACGAAAATTCCTTTAAAGAATTCGAAAATAGCGACGGCCCGCAGTGCCTGTCGTTGGCGACGGTGGGAATCAGTCGTGTGTCCGTTCGGGCGCATGCTTGCTGGCGGACCGCCTCCGGCAGAGGATCACGCAGTGGGTCCTGATTTATGTCGCAACGCTTGACCTCGCAGCTTCTTACCTCGGTAACTAGAGCCGACTGCAAGGCAATGGCACTATTCAGATGACTGCCAGGAGCACAATCATGCGAAAGCTCGGCCTCGTTCTGTCGTCAATCATTCTGTGCTCCACCAGCCTCCTTTGTGAGCAGGGCGCAGCGCATGCGGCCCCGCAAACTGCGCGGCAAGCGCTCATCGAGATGCTCTTCAGCAAAACCCCTGGCACTTTCCTCAAGCACTTACCCGCAGCCACGCGCGGCGCTCTGGAAGAGTCCGGGGCTCTCAAAAACCTGGAGCAGTACTCCCTGATTGCAAGCCAGCTCCAAACGCAGGGCAAGAGGCTCGAGACCTTTGAAACCGGCTCGGTGCTGGTCTCCACAGAAGATCCGAAGACTGGCCAAAAAGTCGAAGTAATTGTGGAGAATGATGCCCTGCGCGGTGATGAGGACGAGATTGAGTTGTCGTTTCAAGCCTACAAAAGCGGTCAGGCACAAAGAACTCCATTCATGCCCCGTACCACTTTCGGGATGAAGATGGAAGCGGGAATCTGGAAGCTGAACGAAATTGCAGTCACCATCCGCCTGCCCCTGGCTGATCGGGATTTCCTGAGGAGCATCACCGATGCCATGAAGGGACAGGCCGCGGCTCTGGCGGCCTCCTCAGCCGGACAGACCTCTCCGCGAAATGACACGAGCGTGCAGGTTGCCGGCGATGACAGAGCGGTGATTGGGGCCATGCGGACAATTCTCACGGCTGAAGTCACTTATGCCACCACTTACCCAACGGCAGGCTTCGCGTGCACTCTTTCGTATCTCGATGGTTTCGGCGGTAGCGAGAGGAATGAGCATCAGGCGATGCTCATCCACAGCGGTCTGGCCAGCGGAAAGCGTTATGGCTACGTTTTCTCGATTTCCGATTGCGGAGGTGCGCCGGCCAACGCTTTTCACCTGACAGCGGTACCGAACGCGAATAGCTATGGACGCAAAGCATTCTGCGCGGACCAGTCGAATGTCATTCGCTCCTCAACGGATGGGAACGCCGCGACCTGCCTGGCCTCTGGAACCCCGGTTCCGTAGGGTCAGAGACGTTGGGGGAACGTCTCAACGGAACGCTGTCTATTTGTGGCTTTGCCGCACAGCCCCTCGTAGTTCTGCCACGATTTCCTGCGAAGCCTTGATCGCAGCCGCGTGCTGGTCCACGTTGAACGAAATCGCCCCCACGCGGGCGTGTCCGCCGCCGCCATAACGCTCGCAAATCTTGGCCAGATTCACCACCGGCTCTTCTGGAGCCCAGGGATTCGACCCCACAGAAACTTTCACTCGAAAGCTGCTCTTGCTCAGCCCCACACTGTAGATCGACTCTGGATGCAGATAGTACGGAACGAACTTGTTGTAGCCTTCCAAGTCATGATCGGTGATGTCGAAGAAAATGGTTCCATCCTTGCACTCTGTGCGTTGCTTCAAGATTTCCATCGAGATTTCGTGGCGCTTGAGCAGCGGAGCCAGTAACGGAGCCACAAACGGCTCTTCCAATATCTGGGCCAGCGGCTTTTCCGCCAGCAGCGGAATCAGGTTGGGCACAAACTTCTGGTCAGGCGCGGACTCTATGACCATCGTCAACTTCATGGCGGGCGCTTGCATCTCCACCGCCGTCTTCGCGTCGGGATAGAGAGCGCCATCAATGATGTCGGTCCAATGCACCAGATCCGCCACCGGCGCGGGATCGAAGCCAAAGCGTTGCTGCGCGATCATAGCGATGAAGCTGGTGCATGACTTGAAATCCGGATCATAAAATTTGCGATTGCTCTGATCCTGCTCGAAATGGGCGGCGTCCTCGGGAGAGAGGAATGCGCTCTGGTGATGATCAAACCACCACGTAATTTTTGGAGAACTGGAATACTTGAAATCGACGATGGCATTCTCATCGCCGTCGAAGTCTTCCTCATCAAAGAGCGCGCCGGCACGATGCAAAAGCCCGGAAAAAGTGAAATCCACATCACCGCGTATGCGCTCGCGGTAGAAGCGGGCAAAAAGGGCGGCCGACGAGGCTCCGTCGAAGCATTTGTCGTGATAAAAAACTCTGACTCGCAATGAATTCCCCAGTTTGCCCAGATTTCCGCCGTGCTCCAAGACCGCTGTGTAGCCCCGATCCTGGCGGTGGAGTAAAAGCTAATAGGATTGACAGCTTGGAAGGAGAAAGTCAAGCACGCGACAGGTCGCCGGAAAACTCTTGCGTCCATTTGGGCTATTTCCCGAAATCGACTCTTCGAAACTACACCGCGTCCGCTTGCTTCTCTGCCAGGTCTCCGATCACAGGCAGTTTGTACTTCTGCCCCTGATTCGCTTTTAGCGCAAGAAGGATCGATGCGACAAGCCATGCCAACGACACCAAAGCATGGAGGGGAAATGTAAGAAGAACGAGAAACGGCACGACCGTGAGAATTCCCAGAACGATGTGAGCGGCCACCGCTGCCACGGTTAGAAAGATGCACTGAAAGGCATGGAACCGCACGAACCGGCTCTTATTGTAAGGTTCCAGAACGAGGAAAATAACGGCAGGGATAAATGTCACGTAAGCCAGCATTCCCGCCACATTGTCCGCCATTCCCGCACCGCTGGTCATCGGGACCGCATCTTTGCCGCGGCACGTAGCGCAAGTCGTGGTGCCATCTGCGATTTGTGCGCCGCACATGTTGCAGAACGCCATAACCGCCTCCGTAATCCTGTCGGAAATCAGTGTTAGCGAGTGAGAATCCCGCTCAGAGCGACCGCAGCGGCAACTTACCAAAAAGGGATCGTGAACGCAACGAATGATTGTGAGATGCAGGTAGAACTAGAACGAACCAGCCTGACGTTCCGCGAGGTCGCCGATCACGGGCAGTTTGAACGCTTCCCCCTGAAGCGCTTTGACCATTAGAACCAGCCAGATCACAACCGCACCCAAAACGACGACCATCGCGATCAGCCAAACCAGAAGGTGGCCGAGAACCGGAATAATGTACAGGATCAATCCGACGAACCTGAGCAGCACAGCGATCAGCAGTCCCGTGACCCACAGAAAAATGCACTGGAACGAGTGAAAGCGGACAAAACGATTCTTGTTGTAAGGATCCAGGAATAAGAAAACGACCGCTGGGATAAAGCTGACATAGGCCAGCGCACCGGCCACATTCTCACTCAAGATGCCGACTCTGCCCCGGGCCCGGGACTCTGGAAGCATGGGATGTCCGCAGCCGGGACAGAAAGCCGCAGTATCGGGCATTTGCGAAGCGCATTGCGGGCATGAAAGCGACATGGTGTTGTGGCAATCGCTGTCGCGCACCTTAACAGAATGCCCGCGCCACAGGCAAACTTGAGAGGCACTTCCGGATTGACCTTGACGAGCACGAAGAGTACTGTTTCGGGCAAATTGGAGAAGCGAGTCCGGGCACCGCATGGTGCTTAGGGAGGGCAGCAGAAATATGTTTTGCGGGGGTTGTGGCAACAACATCGCAACGGACGAGCGATTCTGTTCTGTGTGCGGTCAGGAAGTGTCGGCGACCCCTGCCTCGCCGACGCCCTCCTTAGGAAGTCCGTCACCTGTGATCGGAATCTTTCCCGAAACCAGCGGAAAGGCCATTGGAAGCCTGATCTCCGGTATTTTCTTTTTCTTTGTGCCATTCTCCATCGTGGCCATCATTTTCGGACATTTGTCCCTTTCGGAGATCCGACGAAGTGCGGGCCGGCTGAAGGGGAGAGCGTGGGCGATCGGCGGACTGATCCTGGGTTATGCCGGAGTGGCTGTGACTATCACGGTGATCGTCGCCATTTTTATTTTTCGCCAGTCTGCACCGACGTCGGCGCTGAACCAGCAAATCGGGACCGAGAGTTCCGCAGTGGCTGCGGTACGGACACTGAATACCGCCGAGATCGCATATTCTCAAGCCCACCCGGCCTTAGGGTATACCTGTTCCCTGTCTGAGCTGGCGGGCTCCTGGGGCATGAGCGGCGAGTTGGCTGGCGGCCAAAAGAATGGATACATCTTTAAAGTCCAAGGATGCAAACCGGCAAAAACGAATGGGCCGATTGTGAAGTATCACCTTTTGGCTTATCCGGCTCAGAGCAAGGGAGGAACGCCGGCGTTTTGCTCGAATGAATCTGACGTAATCAAAGTTGCCCGCAACGGCTCGCCCCAGGATTGCTTGACCATCGGAATCGATTTGTCGGACAACGAGATCAACCACCCGCAAGGCTGGTCGAAGGCCTCCTCCGTTGAAACCGCCCACCCTTAGAGGGGGCGAGGCATGTGGTTCTTCTTGCGGCAGTCCTCGCACACGCCGTAAATCTGGAAGGTGTGGCGCGTAGTGAGGTAGTGATACTTCCGGCCGATTTCCTGTTCCAATCGATCGACTTCCTGAGAAAAGAATTCCACCGAACTACCGCACTCAGTGCAGACCATGTGGTGATGGCTGCGGCGATTGTATTGGTGCTCGTAGCGGGCGATGCCATCGTGAAAGGCGACTTCGCTCGCCAGCCCGCATTCGGCCAGCAGTTTGAGGGTACGGTACACGGTGGTATAGCCGATGCGGACGTCCTTCTTCTGTACCAGCCGATGCAGTTCGTCGGTGGAAAGATGGTCGCGAGTCTCGAGGAAGGTGCGGAGGATGGTGTCGCGCTGCGCCGTTTGCTTCAGGCCCACGCGTTTGAGGTGTTGATGGAGGATTCCCTGGGCCTCGCGGACCATCTCGCGCGAGATCGTGGGCTGGTCATCGATGCGCTTTTGCAGCATGGATTGGTCGAACGAATCAAGGTTCCGAGAGAAGTTTCGAGATCAAAGAGCGCCGAAGTTTCCGCCAAAGGCGAAATATGCGGAGTCAGAATATCATCGGCATCTTGAAAATGAAATTCATTTTCAAGCAGCGACACTTCGCTATCGCTGGCATACAATCGAAGATTCCCCATGAGTACACTTGCGACTAGCAGCGTTCCTGCTTCCAAACGATCCTTTGCCCTTAAGATTCTCCTGCGGCTCGTGCTCGTGGTGTTTGTGCTGATGGCCGCGGCGTTCGGCTACGTTTATTTTATTGCCCGGTCTGCTTTGCCCCAGATCGATGGCCGTCTTAAGGCTTCCGGGCTTTCCGCGGCTGTTACTGTCACACGCGACACGCACGGTGTTCCCACCATCGAGGCGCAGAATCTCGAGGACCTTTTTTTCGCACAGGGTTATGTCACGGCCCAGGATCGGCTACGGCAAATGGATGTGATGCGGCGCTTTGCCTCCGGGGAACTAGCTGAAATATTAGGTGAAGACTTGCTCAAAATCGATCGGGAGCAGCGGATCCTTGGTCTTCGCGCTGCGGCGCAAAAGTCCCTCAGTCTGGCAAGCGCCCGGGACCGATCGTTCTTCGAAGCGTACGCCAAAGGAGTAAACGCCTACATCGCAGCGCACCACGACCGGCTGCCCATCGAATTTCGCATCCTCAAATACGGGCCAAAACCATGGAGGCCGGAAGATTCCGTCGTTATCGCCAACCAGATGCTGAAGGATCTGAACTATCACTACTTCATGGACGCACTCTCCCGGGAGAAGATTCTGGCGAAGCTCGGACCCGAACTCACCGCTGATCTCTACGTGAATCGCTCCTGGCATGATCGCCTACCGACCGTCATGCGCGACAACCTGAGCGACCAAAATGCCACCAGCAGCGAGGATTCTGGTGATGAAGACAACGGCAATGAGGAGTCCGGCGATGACAATTCAGTCACGCACAGGATTCCGCCAGCGTCACCAGTCCACACGTACGCGGCCGCTCTCGCCGGTGCTCAGGCTGTCGGTGCTTTGGCCGTCAGTGATCCGGTTATCAATGGATCGAACAACTGGGTGGTCTCGGGAGCGCACACTGTTACAGGCAAACCACTCCTCTCAAACGATATGCATCTGGAACACCAGATGCCAAACCTTTGGTATGAGGCGCATTTGCGCGGCGCCAATCTTGATGTGGCCGGAGTAACTCTGCCGGGGATGCCTTTCGTGATCGTAGGCCACAACCAGCGAATCGCCTGGGGATTTACCAATGTCGGTCCGACCGTCACGGACGTCTACGTCGAGAACTTCAATGCCCAAGGGGCGTATCAGACACCGCTGGGTTGGGTACAACCCGAACACCGTACGGAAGTAATCCACGTGAAGGGCAAGCCGGACGTATCCCTCGACGTCAAGATCACCCGGAACGGCCCGCTGATCACGGAACTGATTCCTGGCCAAACCCGGCCACTGGCACTTCGTTGGACTCTGTACGATGGGCTGCGCATTCCGTTTTTCGACGTGAATACCGCACAGAACTGGGAAGAATTCCGCCACGCGTTTTCCTTGCTGGATGCTCCGGGACAGAACGTCGTCTATGCCGACGTCGACGGCAACATTGGTTATCAGACTACCGGCAAGGTCCCGATTCGAGCAGCCGGCGACGGGAGCCTTCCCGCCAGCGGCGCCGACAATGCGCATGAATGGACCGGATACATTCCGTTTGAGAAGTTGCCGAGTATCTACAATCCTCCGTCGGGAATCATCGCCACGGCGAACGGGAGAATCACACCGGACGGATATCCGTATTCGATCAGTATGGAATGGGAGGCTCCCTGGCGCACCACGCGCATTTATCACGTGCTGGAGTCAGGCCGAAAATTCTCCCCGGCTGACATGTTGGCACTGCAGACCGACATTCATTCCGAACCGCATTTGTTCGCCGCCGAGCGGTTCGTCTATGCGGTGGATCACGCTTCGAAGTCCTCGGCGCGCGCCAAGCAAGCCGCCGACCTCATGAGGAACTGGGATGGACGCATGGTGGCCGCCTCGGCCCCGCCCGTAATCGCACAGGTCTCCATTGAAGAACTAAGACGATTGCTTCTGGAGCCCAAGCTGGGAGCAGTTCCCGGTGATGCAAAAAAGGATGCGGAAGCCTTAAGTTGGAGAACCTACTCCTGGGAAATGCGCTCGGTGTGGCTTGAGACTGTCCTGGTGCATCGGCCAAAACGTTGGCTGCCCGAAAAGTATCCGAATTATGACGAGTTGCTGGCGGCCGCTGTGGAGGCGGCGGTAAGCCGTCCGGATGCGCCCAAAGACTTAGCCTCCTGGCGATGGGGAGCCTACAACGCGGTCGACATTCAACATCCAGTGCTCGGCAAGATTCCGGGGCTCAGACATTGGACCGCGCCGGGAACGAAGGAACAGTCGGGGGGCAGCTACGCCGTGAAGGCAGTGAGTCAGCATCACGGGCCTTCGGAGCGCTTCACCGCAAATCTCGCGGACCTCGATCAATCTACTCTGAACATTGTGACCGGACAGGCAGGTAACTTTCTGAGCCCCTATTACATGGATCAGTGGAAGGCATGGTACGAAGGAACAACGTTCGGGCTGCCTTTCAGCGCGAAAGCGGTTGAAGATTCAAAAGCGCACGGGCTGGTAATTGAGCCAGCGGACGGGCATTAGGAATCCGTCATTAGCAATCAGAAGAAGTCGATGGCCTTCACGTCGACGATCTCGCCCAGGAGAGGGACGCTTCCTGCCGGAGTACGGCTGTTGATCTGCAGCTTGTTCGTCACCGTGTCATAGACTCGCAGATTACCTCCCTCGACTACATACTCCTTGTTGTAGCCGGTGAAGCTCTGCATCCCGGTCACGTCGCCATTGTCGGGAGGAATGATCGCCGTCGTGTTGCCTGGCTTTGTAGTGTCCAGGATCGCCAGGCAGCCTCTTATCTCTCCGTTGGGATTGTTAATGTTGCCGACGTTGGTGCAGGTATGTGATCCAATGAAGAGCTGGCCGTTGTTACTTAGATCGATGTGATCGTGATATCCGTCGGGGATAACAACCGTGCCTGTCACCGTCATGGAACCCAGGTCAACGATGTTGAGTCGGCCGCAGGCTGTGGCGGCTGTCGTCTGGCCGATACAGGAGTTATTTGTAGGCGAAGTGCCCGCCACATAGAGCGTCGACCCACTGAGGAATGCACTCGTGGCAGCATCGACCGGAAGAGGGGTTCCAGGGGTCATGGTTCCCAGATCCAGTGTCTGGATGCTGGCCTGCGTGCCTCCACACTCCGCGCCGCAATTGAGGATGTAGACGGTGCTTCCGCTGAGGATGCCGTATACCGGACGGTCGAACCCCGGGACGATCGTGCAAGCGGCGCTGGCTGCGACATTGTCACATCCAACATCAATCGGGCCCACAGCTACTAGCGGGGACAGAATACTCACCGCATCGGAATCGTTGCTGAAGACCAGCAGTTGAGTTCCGTTGGGATTCGAGATCACGGTCCGCGCGCCGGGCACGCCGATGGTGGTGAGCGCGCCGGTTGTGAGACTCATCATTTCGACCGCCCCCACGGGATACGTGGGCGGCATCGGGGCGGAGGGCACAGCGGCGTACCCGATGCCGGTCGTAGCCGGGATGACCATGCTGGTGGTCATGTCGGGAAGCGGGATGCTTCCGCTGTTTGACTCGGTCACAGTATTGATGACCTGCACCGTCCTGCTGCTAGGATCAAAGGCAAGTAACGTGGCTCGTGTAGGAGACATAACCATCAGACCGGGCGTGTTGCCAGCGGAAATCTCCCTGACGGCGGGCACCGTGTCGTTGCCAGCGTTAATGATTTTCAAGCCTCCTAATGTGAACGAGGAATTGATATCCTGCGAAGCCAGGACCCGGGTGCTCAGCTTACTCGGGGGCTTGTAATACGAGGAACTCTTGTAGCCGCAAGACAGGGTGAAAGCAAGGCTTAGTGCGAACAGAACTACGGCGGCTCTCTTCAAACGCGAGGCTCCTAAGAACCTGAAAACGGGAGATTTAAATGCGAAGTGATGGATTATAGCAGACCTTGACATTCTCTTCATTCACCCCTGGCTGCGCCAATACGACCGCTCAACGTTTCGGAAGCCTCATCCAATCAAAAGCCGATGCACGGACGTTGGCCGATCCTGTATTCTCACCAAGATATGCCGTCTGATCTTCTAACTCGGATCAAGCAGTCCGCGGTGCTATGCGACGGCGCCATGGGAACGTTGCTGTATAGCAAGGGTATCTTCATTAATCGTTCCTACGACGAATTGAATCTTTCGCAGCCGGAGCTGATCCGCGGACTCCATCACGACTACCTGCAGGCTGGAGCCGAGATCGTCGAAACCAACACCTTCGGAGCTAACTCGTTCCGCCTGGCCCGACACAGCCTTGCGGACAAAGTGCGTGACATTAATCTTTCGGGAGCGCGGCTGGCCCGTGAGGCCGCCAAAAGCTTCGATGTATGGGTGGGGGGATCGGTTGGCCCGCTGGGGACGAGAATCGAACCACTGGGCAAAACTTCGTTTGACGAGGCCCGGGATTCGTTCCGTCAGCAGATTCAAGCGTTGGTTGAAGGCGGCGTCGACCTGCTGATCCTGGAGACGTTTGGTTATCTGGAAGAGATCCATCAGGCGATGCTGGCCGCGCGCGACGTTGGAAGCAAGTTGCCGCTTGTGGCCCAGGTAACGATTGACGAGGATGGCAACTGCCTCGATGGTTCCGATCCCGAAACCTTCGCTCCCAAGCTGGCGGAGTGGGGCGCCGACGTGATTGGCTGCAACTGCAGCGTAGGCCCCGTGGCCATGCTGGACGCGATCGAGCGCGTGCGCGCGGCCAGCTCCCTTCCACTCTCAGCGCAGCCGAATGCAGGCATTCCTCGATCAGTGGAGGGCCGGAACATTTATCTGTGCTCCCCGGAGTACATGGCCAGCTACGCGCGCAAGTTCGTCACAGCCGGCGTGCGGATTGTGGGCGGTTGCTGCGGAACGACTCCCGAACACATTCGCGTGATGAAGGCGGCGCTACGCGTGGGCGAAGCCAGGGGCAAAGTGGCTTCGGCCCACGTGGCCGCGAGCCAGTCCGCGCCGCGGGCAGTCCCCGCCGTGCCTCTGGAAAACCGCTCGGTGCTGGGCGCGAAGCTGGCGCGGGGCGAGTTTGCCACGATGGTCGAGATCGTGCCTCCCAAAGGGACCGACATTCGCAAGGAAGTCGAAGGAGCGGGCTTTCTGAAGTCGGTCGGAGTGGATGCCGTCAATATTCCAGACAGCCCCAGGGCTTCGGCTCGCATGAGCAACCAAGCGTTGTCGCTCCTGATTCAACGCGAGGTGGGAATCGATGCAGTTCTGCATTACACCTGCCGGGATCGTAACGTGCTGTGCATCCAGAGCGATCTGTTGGGGGCAGCGGCTGTCGGCATCAGGAACCTGATCTGCATTACCGGCGATCCGCCGAAGATGGGCAACTATCCCGACGCGACCGCCGTATTTGATGTGGACGCGATAGGACTGGTGAACATTGTTCACAATCTGAATCTGGGGCTGGATATCGGCGGAAACCCGATCGGGGCTGGGACCGGCTTCGTGATCGGTGTGGGAGCGAACCCTGGGCTCACCGACTTGGACGAAGAAATCCGCCGCTTCGAATACAAAGTTGAAGCGGGAGCCGAGTACGCGGTCACGCAGCCAGTGTTTGACATCCGCCTGCTGGAGAACTTCCTGCGGCGAATCGAGCACTGCCGTATTCCCGTCGTAGCGGGTATCTGGCCGCTGGTCAGCGTGCGCAACGCCGAGTTCATGAAGAACGAACTACGGGTCTCGGTACCAGATTCGATCCTGGAACGCATGGCCCGCGCACCGTCGCCAGAGGCTGCACGAGCCGAAGGCGTAGCCATTGCGCGGGAGATGCTGATCGCGGTGCGGCAAACCGTGCAGGGAGCCCAGATCAGCGCGCCGCAGGGCCGATACAGTTCCGCGGTGGATGTGCTGGAGGCGCTGGGAACGAGTCCTGCAGCCTCGGTCTGAAATTCCCGCTTCGGTAGTGACTAGTTCCTGCCTGTGGATATCTCGGCAAAAAAACTGGACAAGCCTGCCCCTATCGTTGCATTACAATAAGAGACGGAGCGTAACCCCGTTGCCCAAGTTCGAAGAGTGCCTGCAGCGACTTGAGAAGATTGTTCAGGAACTGGAAAAAGGAGAGGTTCCTCTCGAGAAATCTCTCACCCTCTTTGAAGAAGGCATGCAGCTCTCCTCGTCCTGCCGCAAGGAGTTGGAACAGGCGGAAGGCAAAGTGGAGATCCTGCTGAAGAAAAACGGAAAGCTCCAAGCTGAACCATTTGAGCCCTTGCCGGAAAAGGCGCCTGCGCGCAGGTAGGTGCTGAAGTCGGTCGTAAGTTTCTGGGTAGCGTCTGTGGAGTAAGAGGTTTCCCAACCCTTCCCCGCAGCCTGAGTCCGCCGTTGACGACGGTTGATGTTCTGGGGGACCTATGACTGCAAGTGTTGTTCTGCTGGCAAGCGATCCGAAAACCGCTCAGTCCCTGGCCGGGGGGCTGAGGACTCACTTTAATGCTGTCCACGTAACCGGCTCTCGCGATGAACTGCGGGAGAAGGTCGCCAGGAATCGGCCTGGCGCAGTAGTTTTCGACATCGAGTCTTCGCGACTCGCAGACGTTGAAAGCCTGCACCGTGAATTCCCTGCCTTGCCCATTGTCTGCACCCACCGCATCCCGGATGAGGAAATGTGGATGGCGGCACTGGACGCAGGAGCCGTCGACGTATGTCCGGTTGACGACGTCAATAATGTTCTAAAGTCGGTTCTGCGGAGTCTGGGTACGTCCCGCAGCGCTGCTGCCTAGAACCTTGTTTCAAACTTCAAACTCACCAGTGAGGACGCCCGCGGGCGTCCTTTTCGTATTTAAGATCGCCTCGCCCCAGCGCTCCGCCCGCCGCGCCTTGCTATACTCGCTCGGAATGCTGACTGATGCGTTAGAACAAGGGCGCAGCCTGACGGATGCGGCGCTCGATCGGCTGATTCCGCTGGAGACCCAGCATCCCGTATCCATTCACAAGGCCATGCGGCACAGTGTGTTTGCCGGGGGGAAACGCCTGCGGCCAGTACTCTGCATGGAGGCGAGACGGATGGTTGCGGGTTCGCTGCCCAAAGGAATCGAAGAACTGGGTGCAGCGCTGGAAATGCTACATACGTACTCGCTGATCCACGACGATCTTCCGGCGCTGGACAATGACGATCTGCGACGGGGCAGTCCCACCTGTCACAAGGTGTTCGGCGAAGCCATCGCGATTCTGGCTGGGGACGCGCTGCAGACGCAAGCCTACGAAGTATTGGCGCGGCTGAATTGTCCGGCCGAGGCGCGCGTGAGGATTGTCGAGGAGATTGCGCGGGGTACAGGCACGGTCGACGGCATGATCGCCGGGCAGGTGGTTGATCTGGAGGCGGAGCACGCGCAGCCCAACGCGGCGATGTTGGAATACATCCATCGGGCCAAGACAGCGGCTTTGATCACGGCCAGCGTAGTCAGCGGGGGGTGGTACGCCGGAGCGAAAGATCGCGACGTCGCGAAGTTGAGAATGTTTGGCCGATCGGTCGGCCTGGCGTTCCAGATTGTTGACGACGTCCTCGATGTGACCCAGACTTCGGAACAACTCGGCAAGACCGCCGGCAAGGACACGGCAGCGGAGAAGGCCACTTATCCTGCGCTGTTTGGCATTGACGAATCTGTGCGTAAAGCCGACGTTCTGATCAAAGAGGCATTTTCAGAACTCGATAGCTTCGGTGAGCGAGCCGATACTTTGAAGGAGCTTGCCCGATTCCTGGTCGAGCGGAAAAAGTGAGGGCGAACTTCATTTCCATGTGAAAGTCACCAACGCTCCCGCCGGCAAGGTGTAGTTGAAGTTCTCGCCCTTCCAGTTCACGGTGAAGCTGGACGAAGAGGTACTCCCATTCAGCACCAGCAAAACCTTGGACCCGTCGGGATTCTTGAAAGCGACATCCTCAATGCTTCCGGGACCAAACGTGTTCGAGGCGATGCGTAATGCCCCGGGCACCACGAACTTTCCGAGATGTCCCAGAACGTAATACTCCACGTTGTAAGTGATGGTCGAAGGAATGGTGCTGTCGTCGATCGTCACGACACCGCGGCAACTCGAACAGCCGCCATTCTTGGGGCCGGAGTTCTGATCGAGGGCGAGATTCCACAACGCAACGCTGTGCGCCCAGTTCCGGGTCGCGCCAATCAGCAGGTGTTCTGCATTCCACGCAAGGTCTCCCGCAAAGTTCGAACCTACCGTTCCGGTGCACTCGGTGAACCAAATGCCCTTCGAGGGATAAGCAGCCTCGACTTGGGACTGCGCGGCTACGTCTCCGGCGTAGCAGTGGAACGATGCTCCGGCAACATAGCTCGAAGCGGAGCTGGCGAGAACCGATTCCGGATATGCAGGATTGTCCCAGTTGTGCTCGTAGGCCAGGATCTTCACGCTGGAAAGGCCCGCGTTGTTGAGGGCGGGGCCAAGATGGTTTGCGATGAAGTCGGATGCGTCGGTGGCTGGAAGACTCTCACTCGGATAGCTCGTGGTGGAAAAAAGCGGCTCGTTCTGCACCGAGATCGCATAGATCGAAATGCCTTGCTGCTGATACGCCTGAATAAACTTGACGAAGTATTGCGCCAGGCTGGGGAAGTACGTGGTCATCACGCCCCCGCCGTTCATGGTGCCAGTCGTCTTCATCCACGCCGGAGGACTCCACGGCAGCGCCGCCACTTTGAGCGCCGGGTTGATGGTTAGGGCCTGTTTCACCAGGGGAATGATGTATGCAGTATCGTGCGAAATTGAAAAGTTGAGCAGATTGGGATCGGTCTGTCCCGCCGGCATGTCGTCATAGCTGTAGTTGCCAATTGCGGAAAAGTCGCTAGCGCCCATGGGCTGGCGCAGAAGGCTGACCCCGATTCCAGCCGAAGAACTGAACAGGTTCTGCATCAACGTCGCCTGCTGCGAAACGTCAAGCTTGTTCCACAGAAGCCACGCCGAAGAGTCGGTGAGGGATGCACCCACTCCATCCATCTGCTGGTAGGTGATGGAATCATCCACGGTAATCACGGCTGTACCACCGCCGCCGGAACCGAATGAGACAGTCGGCTGGGATTGAAGCAGCATCGCGCGGTCGCCAGTCGTCAAAACAGGTTGCACGATTGCCCCCTGACTTGGCGGCAGGGATGGAACCGATTCCCCGCCAGAACAGGTGACACAGCAAGCGAGAGTGGCCAGCAGGAACAGCAAGAGAACAAAACGCCAGCGCGTGCGAGGTCGAAAATCAAACCTGGTCCAGATTCGGAGAGCGCTCATGATCTTCTCGGCAGCCTCCTTGTTAACAGGTTGAAGGATGTTCCGCAAGCGCTCCGCTCATTAATCAGATTCCGAGCATCCTTCGTGGACCTGCGTGCCCTTTGTGGTTTAATAGCTTTTTGGTTTGATAGCTTCACGGCGATGGAGTTCGCCATAACCGCGTCAGGTCTCTTGGTCTGCGCTGATAACTCCTACAGAATTTGAGTTGTTTTGTAGGAGAGCTTCATCGTGAAAGACTTCCTCGCTATCTCCCTAGCCGCCGTCGCCGGCGCCAACCTGCGTTACCTGCTGAGCCGCCTTGCCGCCAAACAGTTTGGGCCAGTCTTCCCCTACGGGACACTGTTGATCAACGTCGTTGGCAGCTTCATCGTGGGCTTTTCCCTAATCTGGACGACGCAGCGCGCGCTGGTCGATCCGCGCTGGCGGTTGCTGGTTGTGGTTGGTTTCTGTGGCTCGTTCACCACATTCTCCAGCTACGCCTTTGAAACGATGGCCTACTTCGAACAGGGCCAGTGGAGCTTGATGTTAGCCAACATCCTCACGAACAACATTCTGTGTCTCGGTGCCGTGCTCGGGGGGATGGCGCTGGCGCGGGTACTGTAGAATGGCGGGCGCGATGGCAGTGCAGGTCACCGTGTATTTGAATGAAGGCGATCAGTGGCATCACCGGCCACTGCATGTGGAAATCCTCAACTACCTGCGAAGTGAGAATGTCTACGCTGCAACCGCTACGCATGCCGTGGCAGGATTTCTCGGCCGCCATCGTGTGGAGACCGCACATCTGGTTGAAGCCGGGGGCAAGCTGCCCGTGATCATCGTCTTTGTCGATACCGACGAGCATGTAAATCGCGTCTTGCCCATGTTGAAAGAGATGGCGGCGCACCGGCTGATCGTGCGCGAAAACGTCGTGCTGGAGCAGGGTAATCTCGACTGATATGTCTTCCCTTCCCGCTGCGACCCTCGACATCCTTGCCATCGCCGCCCACCGCGACGACGTGGAGCAGACTTGTGGTGGCACGCTCTTGAAGGCCGCACATCTCGGGCAACGCACAGGCATCCTCGACCTGACCCAAGGAGAGATGGGCACGCGGGGCACGGCCGAAGACCGCGCCCGCGAGGCAACCGACGCAGCCAAGATTCTGGGCGTCAGTTGGCGGCGCGCGCTCGACATTCCCGATGGCCGCGTGGAGAACACTTGGGAAAATCGGCTTAGGGTGGCCAGCGTGATTCGCGAGACGCGCCCGCGTGTGGTCATTCTGCCTTACTGGAAGGGGCGGCATCCTGATCACTACACGGCGTCCGTGCTGGGATACGAGGCCTGTTTTCTTGCAGGACTGGGAAAGCTGGCTCTGAGCCACCAGTCGTCAGCCATCACCCACACCCATCCCACTTCCAGTGATGGCCACTCGATTCCACCTCATCGGCCGTTCAAGATCATTTATGCCACGTTGTACTACGATATTCGGCCTACTTTCGTAGTCGATATCGGCGACCAGTTCAAGAGGAAGTTTGCTTCCATCATGGCCTACAAATCGCAGTTCAGCGATCAAGAGGCTGGCAAGGATCTCTTCCCGGCACACGACGAAATACTTGCGCGGGTGGAGTCGATGGCGCGATTCTATGGGATGTTCGGCGGAGTGACCTACGCCGAGCCTTTTATTCAGAAGGAAGTTGGCTTGGTGGAAGATTTGATGGCGATCCCAGTAAAGTCCATCTGACCTGGCGCGGGTAGATTGGGGAAGATTCCACACAGGATCGACGACGGCGTTCCGCACCTAGCCGTGCCGCTGCGTTCATAGTCGTTTGCATTCTTCATTCAAAGTTGGTCGCGAGGTGTGGCGCATGGAAAGAAGGGCTGGTCCTTGTAGTGTATGGATTGCGGTCATAGCAGCCCTGAGTTTAGCGGGATGCGGAGGCAGCGGGAGTATGCCTCCTCCTCCGCCACCGAGCTTCACCCTGTCTGCATCACCCTCGACCTCGAGCATCGGCCTCGGTGGCACTGCTACCAGCGCGATCACGGTAGTCGGGCATGACGGCTTCAACGGCAACGTCAGCCTGTCAGCGTCGGGACTACCTAACGGTGTAACCGCGTCGTTCAATCCTCCGAGCACGGCCACCACCAGCACATTGACCCTGACGGCTAGCGGTACGGCCAGCCTTGGAAATGCTACCGTGACCGCCACAGGCGCCTCGGGAACGTTGTCGAAGACTGCAAACATCAACCTCACGGTAGCCACTCCTAGCGTTACGGTGAGTGTGTCCCCGAAACGCGCCGCCGTGGTCGCAACCAGCCAGGCGCAGCAGTTCACCGCTACAGTCACGGGAAACATGGGGAATCCTGGCGTCACTTGGAGCGTGGATAGCATAGCGAACGGCAACGCAGCAATTGGAACCGTGAATGGAAGTGGCCTCTACACGCCGCCTGCGACGGCTGGTACACATACGGTGACTGCGACAAGCATAGCTCTGTCCACGGCATCCGGCTCAGCGAGTGTCGTAGTAACCGATCTTGCCGGCGTCTTCACCTATCACAACAATTTGTCTCGGGATGCTTCGAATCTGCAGGAGTACGCGCTGACGTCATCGACCGTAACTCCGAGCACTTTCGGAAAACTGTTTTCTTGCCCGGTGGATGGCGCGGTTTACACGCAGCCGTTGTGGGTGCCGGGATTAAGCATCGGTGGCGGGACACACAACGTGATCTTCGTAGCCACACAACACGACAGCCTCTACGCCTTCGATGCCGACGCGAATCCCTGCGTGAAGTATTGGAAGGTGAACTTGCTGGACACGCTCCACGGCGGCGCTGCCGGGGAAGGGCCGGTGCCTTGGCAGAACGTAGGGTTTGGCTATCAGGATATCCAGCCGGAAATCGGCGTGACGGGCACTCCGGTGATCGATTCCGCAACCAGCACAATTTATGTAGTCAGCAAATCGGAGAACACCGCCACGGCCACGTTCTATCAGCGGCTCCATGCACTGGAGTTGGCGACTGGAAACGAGACATTCAACGCACCCGTATTGATTGCGGCGTCGGTACCCGGGATCGGCGACGGCTCGTTGGGGGGAATCATCTCTTTCAATACCGGACTGCAGCACCAAAGAGCGGGTCTCGTCCTGGCGGGCGGGAGGGTGTATGTCGCGTGGGCCGCACACGAGGACCGGGGACCGTACAACGGCTGGTTGATCAGCTACAGCGCCTCAAATGTCCAGCTGCAAGTTGCTGTGTTCAACACGACGCCGAACGGAGTGAGTGGCCCCGACGGCGGCATCTGGGCGGGAGGCGGCGCTCCCGCGGTGGACAGCGGAGGAGACGTTTATTTCTCGACCGGAAACGGCGTATTCGATGAAGCTCCTCCGCCGCCTAGCCATGATTATGGGGACAGCATTCTGCGGCTTCACCCATTCGTGGGCTCAACG
>Ga0066709_100000944_pt1 | contig 17834 bp, 16 predicted proteins | sample GraSoiAngelo_158_FD_79665 | JGI IMG/M metagenome (GOLD analysis project Ga0066709, IMG submission 79665) | Grasslands soil microbial communities from the Angelo Coastal Reserve, California, USA - 14_1009_16_30cm | ecosystem: Environmental > Terrestrial > Soil > Grasslands | place: USA...
AGCGACTTCTTCTCGGGTTCCGTGGGACCGTAGCTCACCTGGCCGAGCCCCTGCCACGCGCGTTCACTCTCCACCACGAGCTGCGCCAACTCCTCAGGCTCCAGCGAGAACGTGCTGTCAACGCCGCCGTCGGCCCGGCGGAGCGTGAAGTGCTTTTCAATCACGGAGGCACCGAGCGCGATGCTGGCAACCGCAACGCCTACACCCATGGTGTGGTCCGACAGCCCCACTTCACAGCCGAACCGCTGACGCAGGTGCGGGAGAGTCAGGAGATTGGTGTGCTCCGGAGAAGCGGGATACGTGCTGGTACACTTGAGGAGGATCAGGTCTCGGCAGCCAGCGTCGCGCGCCGCCCGGACACTCTCATCCAGCTCGCCCACCGTTGCCATACCGGTTGAGATCATGACGGGCTTGCCCGTCGCGGCCACGCGACGGATCAGCGGCAGATCGGTGTTTTCGAATGAGGCGATCTTGTAACACGGCGCATCCATGCTCTCGAGAAAGTCCACCGCGGTGCTGTCGAACGGCGTACTGAAGGCGACGATGCCCAGCTCCCGCGCGCGGTCAAAAATGGGCCGGTGCCACTCCCACGGAGTGTAGGCTTCACCGTAGAGGCGATACAGCGAGGTACCTGCCCACGGACTCTCGGAGTCACTGATGCGAAACTCTCTCTCATCCAGATCGATCGTCATGGTGTCCGGCGTGTAGGTCTGGAGCTTCAGTCCGTGCACACCAGCCTTCGCTGCGGCCTCCACGATCTCGATCGCCCGCACCAGCGACCTGTTATGGTTGCCTGACATCTCGGCGACGATGAACGGCGCTGCTCCCGGACCGAGTTCTCGCTGGGCTATAAGCATGCTGACGGTGCCTAGCGCGTCTTCAAGCCGACCAGGCTTAGGTATTCCACGAACATCCCATCCGGGTAGGTCCTTCCCGTGCGCTCCATGCTTTCAACGGCAAGCCCGACCCGGGCATACATCCCCCGCGCCAAATCGGGTGACCAGAACGACGTGGGCCCGTTATTCGCCAGCGGCATCCGGGCATCTGAGATGTTGTCCAGCGTGGCGCTGTCGACGCGCCTCCCCGATTCGCGCATTACCGAAAGGTCAGAGAGCCGATGACTGAAGAGTGCGCCATCCGGTTTCAGCACGCGGGTGATGTCGGCCAACGCGACGGTGGAGTCTGTGAGGTTCAAATGCTGAAGGCTGACGACATCCACGACCACATCGAAACAAGCATCCGCGTACGGCAATGCGGCGAACGAACCCACCACCAGTGTCGCTGACACACGCCATTTCTCCCTCAGATGAACCTCTGCCAACGCGATGCCTTCGCGGCTGCTGTCGATACCGTGGGTATCGAATCCTTCCTTCGCGATCATCCACAGATTCGCTCCAGACCCGCAGCCCACCTCCAGCACGCGGATCGCCGCGCGGTCTCCAATGGGTCGGTCGAAGTACCTCGACGCGAGAAACCGGATCAACGCCTCGTTTGGGTAGGTGCGTTGCGAACGCATGCCCCGATCCCGGTATTGCTGATCAAAGACCCTCATCGCGTGTTCGATAGGGGCACGCTGGTCTGATCTCATGGGATGACGCCGATCCCGACCACCTATGGCTTGCGGAAGATATCGGTGGGGAGCGTCCCTTCCAGATGGCGCTCCGGTTCCCCCGATTCATCCGCCTGCTTGACGTAGTCGAGGGCGTCGCTGCACGCGTTCAGCGTCCGCGCGATGTCGTCGTCCGTGTGGGAGAAGGAGATCATTTGTGCGTTGCCGAAGAGGATCCCCCGCTTCACCGTCTCCTGCCAGAAGAGGGCCTTATGCAGCTTCGAGACCGCGCCCTCGGGATCCTTGAACACGGGGAACATTCGAGGCGGAAACCCGGTGAAGCATCCGGCGACGCCCTTCTCGACCGCCATCCGGTTGAATCCGTCCTGGAGCCGCTGCCCCTGTCTCCAAATGTGCTCCACGACGGGCTGCTCCTGGATCTCGTCGAGCACGGCCATTGCCGCGGCGAGCGAAAGCGCCTCTCCGCCAAACGTGGTCGAGAAGAAGACCTCCTCGCACTCGGCCATGACCTCCTTCTTCCCTACCAGAACATTCAGCGGCATTCCATTGGCGATCGACTTCCCGAAGGTCGCCAAATCAGGGATCACCCCGTACTTCCTCTGTACTCCCCCCCTGTCGAACCGGAAGCCCGTCACGATCTCGTCGAACACCAACCGCGCACCATGCTGTGTCGTGAGGTCGCGCACTTTCTGAAGGAACCCGTCTCGAGGCGCCTCGAGACCAACGGGCTCCATGATCACTGCCGCGATCTCCTCGCGGTGTTCCGAGAGCACTCGCTCCAATGATACCGGGTCGTTGTACTGGAAGGGGAAAATCAGATCTCGCGTCGACTTCGGTATCCCCTTCCCCCGAGCCGTCGTGGCGGCGTACCAGTCATGCCATCCGTGGTAGCCGCAGAACGCGACTTTGTCGCGGCCAGTCGCAGCCCTGGCGATTCGGATGGCGGCGCTGGTGACATCGGATCCTGTCTTCGAAAAGCGCACCCGGTCTGCACAGGGGATGATCTCCTTGAGGCGGTCGGCCAGGTCCACTTCCAGAGGATGCATCAGCGAGAAAATCATCCCGTCATGGAGCTGCCGAAGGATGGCCTCGTTGACCCTCGGATAGGCATGGCCCAGCAGAATGGCTCCGAGAGAGAGGGGGTAGTCGATATACTCGTTCCCGTCGACATCCCAGACGTGGCTCCCGCTTCCCCGTTGCAGGTAGATGGGATAGACGCCCTGAACGAACTGATTAGGAGCTTTGCTGAGGGTCTGCGTACCAGTCGGGATGAGCCCAATCGCCTTCTCCCAGAGGCTCAATGACCGCGTGAGTTTACGCCCCTGTGGTTTCACTTATCGAGCATCCTTTACGCCTGAAGATGTCAGAGATGTAGTCGTTCCATGTGGCGAAGGTTCGCACTGAACCGTCGTCGCCCGGATCCGGTCTCCTGAAAAAACCCTCGTTGCGTGCATAGCGGTCGTTCAGTCGCCGGATGGCAGGCTCTCTTTCAAGGAGTGCAAACACGTCTCCGGTAGTAAAGGCGTTGTTCTGAGGATACAGTCGTTCGTACACGGCCCGGACCATTGCGAGGTCGTCGGCCTCATCCACGATCCAGCGATGGGCAGAATGATCGGTTGCCGACCGGTAGTTGGCGATGCGAAACCGGTCAGGATTCTCATAAAAATGGGGTGTGACGTGCTCCCGCTGGTGGGCCGAAGACGCCCCCTTCCATGCCCTGCTGAGCGCCTCAAACGAGAACACCTCCGTGTCGAGCCCATCAGGGTAGGTAGGGAGAATCGTGTTACTCACATAGTCCCAGCCGCCTGACGCAAAGAACGCGATGACGTCATCCACCAGCTCGGGGTCGATGAGAGGGCAGTCGCCCGTGACACGAACGATGGTCGTCGCGCGGGCTTCACGGGCGGCGCCGTAGAACCGGTCAAGGACGTCGTCTTCAGAGCCGCGGAAGGCGGGCACGCCGGCGCGGGCGGCCAGTTCATAGACCGGCAGGTCCCGGTCGGCCGTCGACGTCAATACCATCAGGCTTTCAGCCGCCCGGACCCGCCTGAGGCGCCCGATGATGTGCTCGAGAAGGGGCAGACCGCACACCTTCTCGAGGACCTTCCCGGGAAGACGACGGGATCCCATGCGTGCCTGAACGAAGATCCATGTTCCGGCGGACACGCCCCTAGCCTGCACCGCCGCTCCCGAGGCGGATGACTTGTTTCGTCTCAACCGACGCATGCGAGGCAAGCGCGATGTCCAATACCTCCGCAGCGGCGGCGAACGGGTAAAGCGTCGCCTGACGGTGTTCGATACTCTCCAGGAAGTGGTCGAGTTCGTCCAAGTACATTTGGTTGAGGTCGTACCCCTCGGGCAATGGGAAAACCTGAGGCTGCTCGAGGTCCGGTCTGTACAGTCTCACGGTTCGTTCGTGCCAGTCCCACTCGATGTTCCCGGTCGCGCCCATCACTCGCACATTCCGCTGGTATCGCTGGCTGAGATAATCGAGGTGGATCTCGGCCAGGACACCCTTCTGGAACCAGATGAGAATCTCGGCCAGGTCCTCGGTGTCGATCTCGAGGGGACCAACGCGGTTAGCCAAGGCGACCACCTCCCGCACCGGCCCGAAGAACCAGCGCGTGTAGTCGAGCTCGTGGATGAAGTCCAGGATGACCCCGCCCCCCATCGCCCGCCTGGCGCCGTAGTTCTTTCGGTAGTCAAGGGTGGGTCTCCAATACGGCAGGTACTGGCCCGCCTCGATGCGAGCGGAGTAGATGCGGCCGATGGCCCCATCGTCGACGAGCTCCTTCACCTTCCGCACCATTGGATAGAACTTGAAGTTGCATCCACCAAGGGTCACCAGGTTCTTTTCGGCAACGACCCTCAGCAAATCGTCGACGTCCTCGCGTGTGTGAGCCAATGGCTTCTCCACAAAGACGTGCGCGCCCGCACGAGCCGCGAGTAGGGCCTGACGCGCATGTAAATGCGTAGGGCTGGTGATGAACACGACATCGGGGCTCTTCTCAAGAGCGCCCTCGTAGTCGGACTCGACTGCGACATCCAGGTTGTCTCTGACCCACGTTCTGACCGTCTCGTCGGGGTCGAATGCCCGAATGTCCCGCACGTTCCTCGCTCGGAGGTTCCGGATATGACGCTTGCCGATGGACCCGCACCCACAAACGAGCGCACGAAGCGTCGACGAAAACCTGGCATTCACGATCAGCGCTCTCGGTCCGTCACGACCCCTCCGCACCGGACGTTCCGAAACGCTCGCGCGCGGCACTGAGATCACCCGGATGACCGACATCTGTCCAGTACTCGTGAATCGGAAACAGACCGAGCCGAAGACCGGCGCTGCGCGCCGCGTTGAGGAGTTCGGGCATGTCCAGGGGCACCTTCGGTCGCACCAGAGCCCTGACCTCCGTCCCGAGGACGTAGATGCCGGCCGCCACGAAGTGGATCACGCTTGGCTTCTCATCGACGCCGAGAAACAGTCCATCGTCGCTGTGGTTGACAACTCCATATGGGATCTGAACCTCGTGCTGGGCTGCGGCGATCGTTCCGTCGAGCCCGTGTCGGTTGTGGAAGGCCAGCAAGGTCGAGAGGTCGACGCGAGTAAGTACGTCCCCATTGAGCACGATCAAAGGCTTGTCGAGCGCGGCAGGCAAGAGGGCAATCGCCCCGGCAGTGCCGAGCGGTGCCTCTTCGCGAAGGATGTGGATCCTGCTCCGGCTCCGGCGCGCTGCCACGAACGCCTCGATCTCTTCCGCCAAGTGGTAGACGGAGACGTAGATATCGTTCACATTCGCGTCTTCGAGATGCTCGAGCGCACGCTCGAGCAACGGCTTGTGACCGACCGAGAGGAGGGGTTTGGGCGTCTTCTTGGTCACCTCGCCGAGCCGTTTGCCGGCTCCCCCCGCCATTACCAGCGCCACCGACTGCGGCGGCAGCGGCGTCCTGGGCAGAACGAGGACTTGCCGCAGGAGACCTTGCTCGTCGACGATTGGGAGGAAAGCGACACGGCTCTGTACTGTGGCGAGTTTGTGTCCGTTCTCCGCGTCCTCCAAGTCGCCACCGAAGCGGCCGGTCGTGGGCTCCCGTTGCATGCACTCGGAAACCGGTCGATCGAGACCGACCCCGCGCAGCAGTCCACGCCGCACGTCGCCGTCGGTCAGCGTTCCGACCAGTCGGCCGGTGGCATCGACGACGACCTGAAAGACGTACGGGTTGGCGTTGAGCCGGGCCATGGCCTCGCGGATGGAAACCCCCGACTGACAGGTGACGAGCCCAAGGTCATTGATCGCGATCATCTCGCACCTCTCAGGTCCTGGCATATGATGTCGGCGATGCGGGCGAGGCCACGCCCGTCGACGGCCGCTTGGGCGCGCGCGCTCAGCGGCTCCCGTTCCAACAGCGTCTGGAGCAACGCCTGATACAGCCGGGAATTGGCGCCGCGTTCCGCCAAGCCTGCCGATATCGCCAGACCGGCGGAGGCGAGCGCAGCTGCCAGATCAGCCTGGAAACGCTTCTGTCCGATCAGACAGAGTGGCGCGCCTAGGGCCAACGCCTCCCAGCCAAGATGCCCGTAGCTCGCGATGACAAGCCCGGCCCGCGAGAGCAAGGGTGTGACCGAGGGAACATTGCGGTGCAGGAAGACCGCTTTCCGCGATCTGTCAGGAATCGCCTTCGCGGGATGCTCGTTCACTGGAGACAACAAGACATCGATTCTCTCGACCTCAGGCATTCCTTCCAACACATCGAGGACAAGGTCGAGTGCGACGTCGTCGCGGCTCCCGCCGAGAGCAACGAGCGCCCGGGTCGGATCTCGCTCGGCGCTCGGATCTGCGTCGTCGATCGCGACCGGCGCGTACTCCAGTCCCCAGCGGATGCTCGGTGGCCGAGCTGGCGGTCCGCCAGGCTGATAGCCGATGCATTCCACGCCGGCAGGTAGCGCGGGCGCCGTTCGGCCGGAGGCGAGGTAAATGACCCGCCCGCAACGCCCGCGGACCTCGCTCACGAGGCCTGGATCCCAGGCGTCCGGATCCTCCGTGTCGGCCAAGCGGTCTATAAGAATCACGTCCGCGCGGGGGCTGGCCGTGGGTGTATAGAGGGAGAGCTCAGGTACAGCCGACGCGAGCCGTGCGCGAGCGCCCGTGGAGAAGCTCCCTTGGAACGCGAACACAGGCCCCGCGCCATCCGGCGATAGGCGTCGCGTGACCAGCTTGCCCAAGTGAAGACATCGCGACGCGTGACCGAAACCCATGGCGGCGTGGGCATCGCATAGAAACAAGACGCGCCAGTCATTGCCATTGGGAGCGGCAGCGATCATCGGGCGGGGTTCCCCTTCACTGTGGCCCCGTCGGGAACGTCTCTTGTCACGACGGCGCCCGCGCCGACCATGCACCCGGACCCGATACAAATCGCGGGAAGAACGGTCGCGTTCGCCCCGAGGTACGTCAGCGAACCCACACGAACCTTGCTTAAGACCACGACGTTCGGCGCCAACGATACAAAGTCACCGAGAGTCGCGTCGTGCATCACGTTGGCGCCGATGTTGAGGCGGAGACCATCACCGACGCGACAGTCCTCAGAGAGCTGCGCAGCATGCTGGATGACGAGGCCCGGCCCATGGATGACGCCTTCACCGAGTCGCCCACCTACGAGGTCGGCCATCGGAATATCGGCCCTCTGATAGAACTCAAAAGCACGACGGCGGGCTCCTGGAGCGTCGATACCGAGAATGACCGCATCGAATCCCCCAGCGTCGAGCGCGGGGCCATCACCGGAGTACACCTCCAGCCCGTGCCAGCGGCCTCCCTGCCAGGCCGGGTCCGATGCCGCGACCACCTCGTGTCCAAGGTTCCGAGCCAGCACTAGGAGTTCATGAGTCAGACCTGCGAGCAACAGACGACTCATGCGGCGCAGGCGATAGCCTGTGTCAGCACAGAGCAGACTCGATCGACCTGCGCTTCGGTCAGTGATGGATACAGGGGCAAGGTCAGCGTGCGCGCCGCGATCCATTCCGTGTGAGGGAGCGTAGCGGCCAGCTCCCGATACAAGGCAAAGGCGTGCACAGGGGGGTAGTGCAAGCTCGTCTGTACGCCCTGCTCAGCCATCGCCGCGCGGATCTTGTCGCGCTCGCCGCGCTCGATCAGTATGGGAACGAGATAGTAGGCGGGTGTGCCTCGGCCGCCGTGTCGCGGGAAACGAATGCCCTCTACGCCCTGCAGCCGCTCTCGGTACCGCTCCACGAGCGCTCGACGACGCGCCAGCGCCTGAGGCAGGCGACGGAGCTGAGCTAGTCCGACCGCGGCGCGGAGATCGTCAAGCCGGTAGTTCCAGCCGAGTTCGCTAATCTCGTAGCCCATGGCTCCGCGCATGCGATCGATCGAGGTTGCGCTCATGCCGTGCGACCGTAACTCACGCGCCCGCTTGGCGCGATCGGGATCGGCTGTGACGAGCATCCCGCCTTCCCCCGTCGTCATCACTTTGTTGCTGTAGAAGCTGAAGCAGCCGATGTCGCCGAGCACACCCATAGACCGCCCGGCCACGGTGCCGCCGAGTCCGTGGCACGCGTCCTCGACCACCGCAACTCGAGCATCGCGGCACACTGCGAGGATACCCTCCATGTCGCAGGCGTAGCCCGCGTAGTGCATGACCACGACGGCGCGGGTGCGGCGGGTCATGCGCCGCGCGACCTCAGTCGCCCCGATGGTCCAATCATCCGGTCCGCTGACATCGGCGAATACCGGCGTGGCGCCGACGAACCGGACCGCGTTGACAGTAGCGGCGAATGTCAGGGACGGCACAATGACCTCGTCTCCGGGCCTCAATCCGAGCAGCACGTTCGCGAGGTGGAGAGCCGCGGTTGCTGAGTTCACCGCGACGGCGTGCGGGGCTCCCACAAAGTCGGCGAAGCACTTCTCGAAGGCTTCCACCTTGGGCCCCATCGCGATCCAACCGGCGTGAAGCACCTCGAGCACTTCCCGATCCTCTTCGGGACCAAAGTCGGGCGCAAACAGGGGAATCGTGCTGGGCAAGCTCATCTCGCAGTCATCAGGAGACCGCTATCGTGGTACCACGCAGCCGTGCGCCTGATGCCCTCGGCCAGGGAGACCGTTGCCCGCCAACCGGTCAGCCGAGTGGTCTTGGCCATGTCGGGACACCGCCGAGCCGGCGACCCGGCCGGCGCGGGGCGCGCCCGGATCGTGAGCGGCTTGCCCACGACCTCCACCACGAGGCGGGCAACGTCACCGATTGTCACCTCGGGCCCGGCCGCGCCGATGTTGAGGGCCTCGCCAGCACAGCGCGGCTCTTCGGCAGCACGTGCAATCATCTCCGCGGCGTCTTCGACAAAACAGAACGTGCGGGTTTGATCCACGGAGTAAACGTCGAGATCCCCTCCACTAGGAGCTTGCGTGGCTCGGGCGAGAAGCTCCGGAATGACGTGGGCCATGCCCATGCGAGGCCCGTAGACGTTGTGGGGACGCAGGATCGTGAACGGCAGCCCTGCGTGCCGACAGAGCGCTTCGCCGTAGATCTTGGACAGCATGTAGGAGGTCCGAGGCCGCGCAAGATCCGGGAGCCCAAGTGGAGCCGTCTCCGGTGTTGGAATTGCCAAGCCAAAGTGCTCAAGCGCGCCAGCATAGACCTCGCTGGTCGAAGCGAACACGAACCGTTCCAGGACCCGCTGCCTCGCCGCGAGTTCAAGAACGGCGAACATCATGCGTTGGTTATCGCGCAAGACGGGGAACGGTCGCTGTTCGACATTGGCCACGCCGATAATCGCCGCCAGATGAAAGATGATGGAGTAGTCATTCGCCAGGCTGTTGGCGGCCCCGTTCAGAAGGTCAGCCGTGATCAACCTGACGCCTCGACGAGTCTCAAGGACCTCCAGGTCGGCGTCCCGCCGACCACGCGAGAAGTCATCAAGCAAATCCACATCGTGGCCCCGCTCGAGCATCTTGGCAGCCAGATGAAGCCCAATAAATCCGGCGCCGCCCGTCACGAGCACGTGGCTCAAGCGGGTCTTCCTATTCCAGTGACGGCGACCCGCGTCCCACGCTCTCGGAGAGCCGCGATCATAGCCGGCTCGAGGACCCGATTGGCATCGAGGACCGCGCATCGCGTGCCGGCAATCCAACTTGGGAAGTCGAATGCGACGTACTCCGCGTGCGACACTGCCAGCACGACCGCATCGAGATCAGCAGCCGACGGCACATCCGCAAGCAGCGGCATGTGCAGCTCCTCCCAGAACTTCACCAACGGATCGTGGCACAAGACACACGCCCCTCGTTGTGTCGCCTCGCGCATGAACGTTTCCGAAGGTGAATACCGAGTGTCGGCCACGTCGGATCGATAGGCAACGCCCAGCAACAGAACTGTCTTCCCCCGCAAACTACCGCCCAGCAGGCACTCAAGCCGATCAACGGTCCCAATGGGCATAGCTGCGTTGACCGAAATGGCCTGCGTCGAGAAAGGAAATGTGAGGTCGGACCGACCGAAGAGCTGGCGAGCGGAGATGGCGCCAAAATGGGGATCCTTCGTAAGGCAGTAGCCACCGACGCCGAATCCCGGCTGGCGCATGTTGCTGTGCGTCGGTCGAACGCGGATTGCTTGTATGACCTCGAAGAGATCGATGCCCACGGCCTCGGCGAAACGGGTCCACTCCTCGATAAAAGCGATGTTCACAGCGCGATAAGTGTTTTCCAGCACCTTGGCGGTCTCGGAGGCCGTCGTTGAAGCAAGCCGCGTGAGCGGGAAGCGGCTCGTATCGACGACCTGCGACAGGAAGTCTTGGCAGGCCCGCGCGCCCGCGTCCGTGTGGCCGGCGTAGACCCGCCAGATGTTGGTGATGGAGTGTAGATAGTCCGGACCGGGCATGACACGTTCATACGAGTGCGCAAGAAGCAGCCCCGAGTCCGGCAGACCTCGTGCGCGAAGCGCAGCTTGCAGCTCCGGGGCTGCCACCTTCGCGGTGGTGCCGGGGGGGACCGTGCTCTCGATGATAACGAGAGCGCCCACCGGCAGCCGCTCGCCCAGCGTCCGCAGGGACGCACGGAAGTCCCCCAAGTCCACGTCTGGGATACGGTCCTCTATTTGAACGTCCAGACCCACATCCACGACGGCAACGGATGCTCGTTCATAGGCCGCCGGATCTGACGTTGCCACTAAGTTCCCCCGCAGGTGCGCCTCCGCGGCGGCGGACTGCAGCAGAGGATCAACGGTCTTGAACGGGAAGCGTCCGGCTTCCATCTCTCTGATGCGTCGCTGTCCTTCACAGGTGGGCAGGTCCACACCGATAACCTCGAATGCAGGTGAGCCGTCCCCCTGTTTCGCATCGGCCACTGCCACGGCCATGGCCGCACCCACGAAGCCGAGACCTTGCACACACACCACGGGCCGAGGCGAACGGTTGTTCGTGTGCATCAGCCGAGGATCACTCGGACTCACGGGTCGACTCGACTGGAAGGGGTGGGCGTGGGCTCTGCCACTTTGATGTCATGCCGTAACACGTATAGCGGAAACAAGTGTGTGGCAAAACCGCGCTTGAAGTCACCGATGGAGAGCTCCTTTTCGGTAGCGGCAGGCTGTTCGGCAGGATAGGGCCGCACGCCGATCTTGTACCACCGCAGTCGTCTCCTCTTCATTTCTTCAATAGCTCTGTACTGGACGACATGGCCGAGGGGCTTATCGAAGAGGGAGCGATCGTAAGCAGCAACGCTGTAAGCGCCTTCGTCTCTGGTCATGCTGAAGAAACCACCGCCAACGAGTCCGCCGCGGTCGTTGCGCAAATGCACCAGCAAAGCGTTGCCATCAGCAATAGCCTGATGTTGCAAATCCCAGCTGACGAGCGAACGGGTCACCCGTCCCGCCACCTTGAGGTGCAGCTCGCGAAACTCGGTCCACAGCGCCGGGTCAGCCTCGGTCATGGCGCCCGTTTGCCACAGGCGCGTCCCCGACGTGACCAGAGACTTGTAACTTTTTCGAAAACCCGCTTTGATCGCCTCGATTTCGAGTGAAAGATCCACAAACAGCTCGTGCCGACACGCGACGGTCGCCCCTCCACGCATGGATTGCTCATGCCACTCGCCGACGCCCAGCGCCGATTGGTCGGCAAATGATTCGGCACTCTCGGGATTGGCAATTCTTCCAGCTCGGCAGAGCGCCTCGAATAGGCTCAGACAGCGTTTGATGAGATTCTTGCGCGACTTGCTTCCGAGCCCTCGCACAAACAAGGGCGGCAACACTGGTAAGCCATGCGACGTTACGGATGCAACGTTCGCTTTGACTGCAAAACACATCGGCCATACGCCACACGGACGATTATCGTGATAAAGTACCAGCGAGATATCCCACCACTCTCCGCCGTGTCCCCGCTGGTAGGCCAGCTGATAGTCGATGGCCGCCGAGGAGTAGGCGACCGGAATGTAGTGAAGGTCCGCAAGCGTGCGATCCCATCCGCCCGGGTTGTCTCGCCGGAGAACGGCGGAGATCCCAGCGGCGGCGATCGTGTCGGCAATACCGGCGGGTAGGCTGCTGTCGACCACGTCGACGGTGAGGCTGGAGGCGCGCGGAGTCACCGTGACGTCATTGGATCTTTGTTGCAGCACTTGCGGACATTGGTGTCTCGCGTTCCTCAAGCACCCGCCCCCGCTCGAGACGGTAAAGCCGGTCGCAGTGGCCGACAGTACTGGGGCGATGCGAGACAATCACAATGGTCTTGGCGCCGTGCAACGCGCGCACGGCTTCGATTATACCCTCTTCGGTGTCAGCATCGAGTGAACTGGTCGCCTCATCCAGTATCAGCACTCTCGGGTCATGGTAGAGCGCTCGGGCGATGCCGATACGTTGACGCTGCCCTCCGGAGAGGCGAACACCGCGTTCACCTACGACCGTCTCCAACCCGTCAGGAAGCGAGGCAACGAATTCCTCGAGTTGCGCAGATCTGATCGCGCGGCGCACCGCAACCTCGTCAATCTGTTCACCGGGCAAACCGAAGGCCACATTGCGCCTGAGCGTGTCGTCAGTCAGGTACACTGCCTGCGGTACATAGCCGATCTGATCTTGCCAGGCGCGGAGGTGGCGTTGAATGTCCTGCCCATCCACCCGCACCTGCCCTGCGTCAGGGGTGAGCAGCCCCAAAACGACATCGACTAGCGTGCTCTTGCCCGCCCCGCTTCGACCAATCACACCCACGGACTCGCCATGCCGAATCGCGATCGAAACCTCGCTGAGCGCAGGGCTCGGCGCAGCGGGGTACGTGTAACTGACATCGCTGAGCTGGATTCCGGTCCGGAAAACAAAGGTGAATGTCCCCGCTTGGGTCGACTCAGGCGAGGCCAGCTTGAGCTCCTCATGCAAGACATTGACCACCGGCACGCCATAGCGCAGAGCCTGCATCGCACCCAGAACCCGGTTGACCGAGGGCAGGAGCCGGAACGCCGCGGCAGCGAAGAGTCCAAGGGTCGGCACGATCATAACCATGTCGCGCCCCTGGACGAGCATCGTCAGGACCAGGGTAGTGAGACCAGCCACCGCTAGCAGTTCGAGCAACAAACGGGGGAGTTGCGCCAGGGTCATTTGGAGCTGGCCGACCCGCGCACTCTGCAGGTTATGTATGTGGTATTGAGCCAGGAAGTCGCTCTCCCGGCCGAGCAACTTTACATCCTTCGCGCCACCTAGCCCCTGCTGTAGGTGCTGAATTCGCAAGCCCTCGTGATGCTGGCGAGCCAGACCCCAGCGGGCGATGCGGGCGCGCGTACTGTGGTAAAGGCCCCATGAGGCCCCACCCAGTACTAGCACCACGATGACGGCGCCTAAGGGCTCGACAAACAACAGCAGGCTGACGATGCCGACGAGCACAAGGCCCTCGGTAATCACGAGCAAACCGGGAGACAAGATGCTGGCCGTGAACTGGTTGACTTCGGTGATGGCGTTTCGAATCAATTGCGCGGAATTACGCTGCAAGTGAAAGGAGTAGGGCTGGCGCAAGTACGTGGCAAAGAGCCGCTGCGAGAGTTGCGCTTGAACGTCATATGCAAACTTGGTCTGCCACCAGGTGAGAAAGCCTAAGAAGACGACCTTGATCATGTAAAAAAAAACCAGGGCCACCATCCCATAGGTCGCCAGCCGTACCGGAGAGGGATTACCCAGCTCGGTGAGCATCGGCTGCAGCTGCGGGTATCGGGTCGCGAGGTCGCTCTGCGTCAGCAGCGCGATGGCGGGAATGAAAACACCGATCCCTGCGGTTTCCAGAGCCATGCCGATGACCATAAGCCCTAGCAGCAAGAACGCGCGTCGTCGCTCGGCGGCGGTCAGCAAGGTGAGGATCTTCGTCGCGGATCTCATGCCCCAAAGTAAGTCCGGTACCACTCCACGAATCGCGCCACTCCGTCTTCCACGGGTGTGGTCGGCCTGTACCCAACCTGCCGCGCCAGTTCACTCACGTCGGCAAATGTGTTGGGCACATCACCGGGTTGCAGCGGGAGTAGCTCCTTGATTGCCTTCTTACCGACCGCCGTTTCGATGGCTTCGATATAACTGGTGAGCCGAATCGGATTGCTGTTACCGATATTGAAGATCCGGAACGGCGCATCGCTCGTAGCCGGATCGGGGTGTTCGCTGTCCCACGCGGGGTTCGGGGTGGCAACGTTGCTACTGGCACGTATCACGCCTTCGACGATGTCGTCCACATACGTGAAGTCCCGAGCATGAAGACCATGGTTGAAGACTTGAATCGGCCGCCCCGCAATGATGTTTCTCGTGAACACAAACAGCGCCATGTCGGGCCGGCCCCAGGGACCATAGACCGTAAAGAAGCGAAGCCCCGTCGTGGGTAGGCGAAACAGGTGGCTATAGCTGTGGGCCATCAGTTCATTGGCCCGTTTGGTGGCGGCGTAGAATTGCACCGGATGATCAGCATGGCCGTGTTCGCTAAACGGCATGGCCGTGCTGGCACCATACACACTGCTCGTGCTTGCGTAGACGAGGTGCGGCGTCTCCGCGCGGCGACAAGCCTCAAGGATGTTCGTAAACGCGACCAGATTGCTCTCGACGTAGGCATGCGGGTTGATCAACGAGTACCGCACACCCGCCTGAGCCGCCAAGTGTATCACGCGATCAAATACATGCCGAGCAAAGCACGAGGCAATCATTCGAGGATCCGCCAGGTTAGCGCGGATGAACTCGTAACCACTGCCGGACCGCGATGCTGTCTCTTCCAAGAGCTTGAGGCGCGCCTCCTTGATGCACGGATCGTAGTAATCATTTACCACATCGAATCCCACCACAGCATGACCTTGCTCGAGCAACCGCCTGGCGGTGTGAAAGCCAATGAAACCGGCGTTGCCGGTGACGAGAACCTTCACGAAGCGCCTCGTTTCAACCACTCCGGTGTGACCTCATCCAACAACCGGAAGAAGTCGCGCGCAGCGCCACTCGTCTCCTGTCGAGCTCGACTCGCCCCGTGGGCGAGGAGAGCGATGATGATGCCCAGCATCCCACCAGCGAACCCACCCAAGACACTCTTCGAGATGGATCGCCGGGACTCGCCAACAACCGGTAGCCGTGGGTTCTCGAGCACCGTGATAACCGGCGTGTCTCGCACCTCGCGCATACGGGCTTCCTCACGGTTTTGAAGGAGCGACGTGTACACCTGCTGACGCAATGCGACCTCCCGTTGCAGCCGGTCGTGCTCGAAGTTGAGCTCCGGCGAGCCCGCGAAAGCGCGGTTTCGCTGCAGAAAGACCTGCAGCCGGTCTTCCGCTGCCCGCAACAGACGCTCGGCATCGCTGGCCTGGGCCTCCACGAACTGTCGCTCTGCAGCCGCCTGGGACTTTCGCGTCTCAACGTTGAACTGGTTCACCGCGCGGAGGAGGTCCTCTGCCAGTGTCAGGGAGACACTCGGCCAACGGGTCGTCACAGACACCCTCACCGCACCCAACGCCTTTACCTCGTTCGCCGTCACGATCCCGCGAAGCGCACGGACCGCGACGTCGGCACGCCGTTCCGGCACCGAGTCCTCGATCCGCAGCAGGTCCATGAGTGCCACATGGCGCCCGCCCTCTTCCGTCACTACCACTGTGTCCTGCGCGATCGGATCAAGAAGCGACTGTGACCGCAACAACTCTACATATAGTGGAGGGCCCCACGCATCGCCGGCAGTCGGCACACGAATACCGAACTGACTAGCTGCTAAGGCAAGCCCCGACGCACTGCCCTCGGATCTCTGCGGTATGAACGTAGCACTCGACGTGTAGACGCGACGGGTCGTCATCCCCCGTGCCAACCCCAGCAGTCCTCCGAGGACCGCCAGCGCGATAATGGTTCGCCGCCAATGAACCAGCACCGTCGCTAGAGCAAACAACGAGATCTCACTCTCGTCCTGGCGCATGGACACGGGACCCGGGGATGGTTGTTGCATCGCGCTCACAGCTCCCAAACCTCGACGGAGGCACGCAGCGACTCGTCCATTTTGAGTTGAATCTCCTCTGCGTGGCGGAGTGTCGTTATGAGGACTGCGTCTGGCTCGAGTTCATTGATCGCGCTCGGAGCGCTAACCACAAGGCCGCCCTTGCGCTGGCCCTGCTTCGTCGGATCGTCGTCTACCACTCCGACCACCTGAAGCCCCACGCCGCTGGCGACCCGGTTGGTCGCTTCCATGACGTCACCAGCCCCGTAGAAGACGACACGCTCGACTCCCCGACTCCTTAACTCAAGCAGTTTGGCGCGAATCCGCTGCTCAAGCCTATGCAAACTCCCGAGCACCCACGAGTATTGCTCGAGCCCCAACCGTCTCTGGTAGCGCTGACCGTCGTGCGTCACCCTGTACGCGAACGGTCGCACATCCCGATTGAACACTTGGACGTAGCCCGCCTCGACCATGTCGCTGAGCAGTCGGTTCACAGTGCCGACCGCCACGCCGAGTCGACGTGCCAGAGCACGCTGCGACACGTTTGACCCGCGCTGCAGCTCGACGATGAGCTGCTGACGGAGCTCGCGGAGCTCACCGGTCAACCGCGGCTCGACGTGCTTCAAGCGGGAGACTCATCGAGGCGCCAGCGACGACTGTCAGGTACTCGACAGTTCACGCCGCGAACTCTTGTTCGACGCCCGAACATCGCGAACAAAATGAAGATTTCCTCATTCGCCGAAGAGGCCAGTGGTGCTTTGGGAGATCTGAGGATTTGGGGAGTAGTCACAACTTGACCCTGTCAGTCACAGGGCGTATCTGACGAAGCCCGCGTCCGGCCACCGGCGCCGGCTTGGTAACGCTTTTAGGAATGATCAGAACCGCTCGGGTCCCAATCCCCTCGGTTCAGCTAGCTGCCGCGCGCAAGATCTCCCGTGGCAGCTCCACACTCAGCGCCCTGCGCAACGCCGTCAGACGAATCACCACCCTCGTCCGACCGCGGTCCTCGACCAACACACCTCGTATCCCGCTGAACGGACCATGGGAAACGATGACCTCCTGGCCCGTCTCGAGAAACTCGGCTGGCTCCGGTGGCGCGTTGCCCGCATTCACGCACTGAACCAACACGCGCACCGACTCGAGCTCCTCAGACCGGACGCGCGCCGGGCTCCCGCCCTGACGAACGACGGTAACAATCCCCGGTGTGCTCAGTACCTCGTGCAAGCTCGCCAGACTGAACTGAGCAAATACGTATCCGGCAAACAGCGGAAACCCGACACGCTTCTTGCGGTCCGACCACTGTCGCTCGCGCTCGAGCAGCGGAACGTACGACTGCACGCCGCGCAGCTTGAGCAACCGTCCGGCCTGTTTCTCCGCGCGCGGGCGCGTGCGACACGCGTACCACTCCGGCTGCGCGGGATTCATCACAACCCCATCACCTGCTGCACCGGCCCCGTGCGGCGATGCGACGGCCGGCTCCGTTGGGGCTCTGCAGAGCGCGAGGCAATATGCGCACCATTGGTCAACCCGACGCACTCCTCGAGCAGCTGGTGCAGCAGAATCGGATCGTCGCGCTCCACCAGCTCGCGGATCAACGGGATCAAGTTGGGGGCGCCGCGGCGCAGACCACCCACTTCGCCCAGCATGATTTTCGGATGGCTGCTCGGCACCGCATTCGCTGAATCCCACCACAGCTCCTCGTGCAGCTTTTCACCCGGCCGCAAGCCCGTCTCGACGATTTCAATGTCGGCACCGGGCCGGAGCCCGCTCAACTGGATGAGCCGCTCCGCCAGGTCCCAGATCCGTACCGGAGTTCCCATGTCGAGCAGCGCCACCTTGCCGGCCGACTCCGGAAGCGCGATCGAC
>Ga0066709_100000945_pt1 | contig 17831 bp, 14 predicted proteins | sample GraSoiAngelo_158_FD_79665 | JGI IMG/M metagenome (GOLD analysis project Ga0066709, IMG submission 79665) | Grasslands soil microbial communities from the Angelo Coastal Reserve, California, USA - 14_1009_16_30cm | ecosystem: Environmental > Terrestrial > Soil > Grasslands | place: USA...
ATAGAGCGGACGGAATCGCGCAGACGGACTCGGACCCCGTCTGATGTATATTGGCCTGCCGCGCCGCCGGGTTGCAAGGTGAAATGAAGGAACGCGGTCCAATCTTTTACGACGCGGAGCGTGTCCGCTGGCGCCGCACCCGGCGCGTAGTAGAAATCACGGGCGCGCTCTTGACGTTGCTGCTGGCCTATTTTTTCGTGACCATCGCCGTCAGCGTGGAATTGCCCGCCGGACTTCTGCCGGACACCAAGCCCGCATACCATTCCTTGAAATCGAAAAAGAAGCCAGTGTCCGCGCGAGAAGGCCGGCATCGCCGCGTGGCGAATATCGGAACCGTGCCCGCGAGCTACGATCCGTTGCGCGCGGCGTTTTTCGTGAGCTGGGATCCCAATAGCCTTGCTTCCCTCAAGAAACATTACAAAGACATCGACCTTCTGATCCCCGAGCAACTGCACGCAGTCACGCCGGACGGCGCGCTGACTGTCGTGGATTACGAACGCGGCCAGAACCGGGTGAAAGCCTCTCCCGCCGAGGCCATCTCGCTGCTGAAGGACGACAAGCTGCACCAATGGATGAAGTCTTTCAATCCCCCCATCGAGCTGCCGCTGATGGGTCTCGTCAACAACTACGACGGCGTGGAATGGCGCATCAAGGAAATGGCTCAACTCCTTGCGAGTCCCGCCGCGCGCCAGAATCTCGTGCGGGACATTGTCGAATTCGCTGTGGAATCGCACCAAGCCGGCATCGTTGTCGATTTTGAAGAAGTGCCCGACGCGAGCCAGGTGCACTTCCGCGCCTTCATCGGCGGGCTGGCACCTGCACTGCACTCCGTAGGGTTAAAGCTAATGATCGCCTTGCCCGCGCGCGATGACGCCTACGATTACGAATTTTTCGGCAAGCAGTGCGACGCCATCGTGCTGATGAATTACGACCAGCACTGGCTGACCTCCCCGCCCGGCCCCATCGCGTCACAGGACTGGTTTGTCGAAAACCTGCGCCAGGTGTTCGACGTGGTTCCCGCGCAGAAAATTGTCGTCGGGATCGCGAACTACGCCTATGACTGGTCCAACGCCACTGGGAAAGACTACGAGCCGGCAGCGGAGTTCAGCATCCAGGAGGCCCTGCTGCACGCCGAGGAATCCGATGCGGACGTCGAGTTTGACAGCACTTCGTTGAATCCGCACTACTCGTATTACGACGAGCACAACCACGTGCATAAGGTCTGGATGCTGGATGCCATCACCGCCTACAACGAACTGCGTGCGAGCGACCGCTTGGGCGTGCAGGGCACCGCTCTTTGGCGGCTGGGTTCGGCGGACACCTCGATGTGGCCCATCTGGGATGCCACCCGGCCTGGCGACGCGGGACGCCAGAAACTCACCGACTTGCAGCCCGGTCCCGACCTCATCCTCGAAGGCGAGGGCGACATCTGGCACATCGCGGACACGCCCAAGAGCGGGCGGAGATCATTTGAATACGACGCGGCGAGCGATCTCTTCACCGATGAAACGTACGACTCCATTCCTCTCTCCTTCAACATCGATCAGATTGGCGCGGCGCACAAGAAAATCGCTTTGTCCTTTGACGATGGCCCTGACCCGCAATGGACACCGAAGATATTGGATATCTTGAAGCAGAAAAATGTTCCCGGCGTATTCTTTGTGATCGGAAACATGGCCAGCCAGCGTCCGGACATCCTCAAGCGCGAATACGCTGAGGGCCACGAAATCGGGAACCACACGTTCACGCACCCGAAATTCGACGAGATCTCGCACACACAGGTGCGATGGGAACTAAACCTCACGCAGCGGCTGATCGAAAGCACCCTGGGCGTGAAATCCATTCTGTTCCGGCCGCCCTACGGCATCGATCACCAACCGGAATATGCGGAGGAGGTCGCACAACTGCCTTACCCGCAAGAGTTGGGATATCTAATCATCGGCCAGCGCATTGATCCGGATGATTGGAGCCTGCGGGACGGCCAGCCGATCCCCGCCAAGGAGATTGTTGACAGCGTTCTGGGCCAAGCGAACAAAGGCAATATTGTTCTTCTGCATGACGGCGGCGGCGATCGCAGCCAAACCCTGGCCGCGCTGCCGCAGATCATTGACGTTCTTCGCTCCAACGGTTACCAATTCGTTTCGGTTTCCGACCTGATCGGAAAAACGCGTGCGGAAGTGATGCTGCCGCTCTCTGCCGAAGAGCGGTTTGAAGCCCGCGCGGACGGCTTCATTTTTTCACTGTATCAGTGGTTCCGTTTCTTCATCGGGACCATCTTTATCCTCGGCATCGTGCTGGTGAGCGGGCGCGCCGTGATCATCGGCCTGCTCGCTCTGATCGAGAAGCTGCGGCCGGACCATGCCGTGACGCCCGATCCTCCGCCGAGCGTGACCGTACTGATCCCCGCGCACAACGAAGAGCGAGTCATTGTGCAGACGATCAACTCGGTCCTCCTCTCGGATCTCCAGGGCTTGCGGATCATCGTTGTGGACGATGGCTCCACGGACAAAACGAGCGAGTTGCTGGGTGCGAACTTTTCGCATGAGCCGCGCGTCCGCACCATTCACCAGGTGAATCGCGGAAAAGCGGCGGCGCTGAATGTGGCCATGTCCCTGGCGGATACCGATATTGTGGTAACCATCGACGCGGACACGGAAATTGAGCCGGATGCCCTCGGCAAACTGATTCGTCACTTTTCGGATCCCCAGGTTGGCGCGGTCGCCGGTAACGTAAAAGTCGGCAACCGCTCGCGCTGGCTCACGCGCTGGCAGGCGCTTGAGTACATCACCAGCCAGAACATGGAGAAGCGCGCGTTTGACCTGTTGAATTGCATTACCGTTGTGCCCGGAGCGCTCGGTGCCTGGCGCAAGAAAGCCATTGAAGCCGCCGGTGGCATCACTGCGGACACCGTCGCCGAAGACGCCGATCTGACCATTGCTATCCGCCGCCTCGGTTGGCGGGTCAGCTACGACGAAGAGGCCATCGCTTGGACGGAAGCCCCGGAAACGGCCGGGCAGCTCATCCGCCAGCGTTTCCGCTGGACTTTCGGCACTTTGCAGTCTTTCTGGAAGCACGGCGACACGCTTCTCCGACCAAAATACGGAACACTCGGCTGGATCGCGCTGCCGAACATATTTGTATTTCAGCTGGTGTTGCCCCTGATTTCCCCGGTCATCGACCTCATGTTCTTTGGCTCGCTGGTGCTCTGGGTCCTGGCGCAGTTCCGTGTCACGCGGCTGCCGCAACTGTGGACCACCTCGGACGTGGAAAAGTCGGTCCTCTTTTTCCTGGGCTTTCTACTCATCGACATACTCACATGCATGCTGGCGTTTGCCTTGGAGCACAAGGAAGACTGGACGCTGCTGATCCCCGTCTTGTTGCAGCGCTTCTACTACCGCCAGTTGATGTACGTGGTGCTCTTCCGTTCCGTGAAGGAAGCGGTGAGCGGGCGTCCCGTGGGCTGGCGCGGCGTCGAATCGGAAGCGCCGCCACAAACTCCCAAAGTCCGGCCCAAGCCCGCTCCTGCTGAGGGAAACTGAGTTTGCTCACGCCCGGGACGCCGGGCGTCTGATTCCCTGGGGGCTGTCTACTTGTCCTCAAACGTTTCACGCCGGAACTTCCTGAAGACTTCCGCCGCGGCCGGCGCCAGCCTGCTCTTGCCTTTCCATATTTCGGGGCATGCTCGCAATTCCAAAAGCGCAGGCCCCTGGGCAACCGCTCCGTTTTCTCCCAACGCCTGGCTGGAGCTTTCCACCGGTGGGGATATAAAGATCTGGTGCGGCAAATCAGAGATGGGACAAGGCGTTCGCACGGCGCTCGATGATCGTAGCCGAGGAACTTTCCTGCGACTGGCGTCGCGTCCAGGTCGTGCAGGCCGACCTCCATCCGAAATATGGTGATCAACTCACCGGCGGCAGCGGCAGCGTTCGCGATTCCCACAGCAATCTGCGCAAAGCAGGTGCCGCCGCTCGTGAAATGCTTCTCTCCGCCGCCGCCGCTCAATGGAATGTGCCCCGCTCCGAATGCCGCGCCGAATCCAGCTTCGTCACCCACGCACGCACGCGGCGCAAGCTGGCCTTTGAACAACTCTTCGCCGCGGCTTCGGCTCTTCAGCCCGCTGCCGATCCGCCGTTGAGAATCCTTCGGACTTTACGCTCATCGGCAAGCCCACGCGCCGCACCGACTCACTCGCCAAAACAACCGGCGCCGCCAAGTTCGGTCTGGACACGCGCCTTCCGGGAATGCTCATCGCGTCAGTCGAACGCAGTCCCGTTTACGGGGGCGCGCCGCGCCGCTTCAACGCCGACGAGGTGAAATCGGCCCCTCCTGGCGGCACTGCGGATCTTCGCCATCCATCGAAACTTTTTATAACGGCACTGGCATTTCACCTCAAGCCGCGGCCCAGGTCGATTCGCTCGACTTTCCCGCGCTCTTCATTCCCAACTTTCGTCTCGAATTCACTGTCGCCGAATCCGGCATGCCCCTCGGCTATTGGCGTTCCGTGGATGCCTCTGGCAATCAGTTCGTGGTCTCGAGTTTCTTTGATGAGGCCGCGCATGCCGCCGGCCGGGATCCTGTTGAATTCCTGTTCGCCGCGTTTGGTCCTGCGCGAAAGATCCCCGTGGGAAATGGAGAGACGCTCGATGTGGGCCGCCGCCGCGCGGTCCTCGAGCTGGCCGCGGAGAAGGCTGGTCGGCACAAGCCGCTGAGGGCGGGCCGAGGACGCGGCATCGCCGCCGCTTTTGGCTGGGGCAGTTACGTCGCGCAAGTCGCGGAAGTTACCTGCGACGCGAAGAACGGCGCTCTGCGCGTCGATCGCGTCGTTTGTGCCGTGGATTGTGGCACCGCCGTGAATCCCCTTAGCGTGCAAGCGCAAATGGAGGGGGCAATCAATTTTGGGCTGGCGCAAGCCCTGAAAAGCGCAATCACCGTTTCTGGTGGGCGTGTGGAACAAAGCAATTTCCACGACTACGAGGTGCTGCGCATGAGCGACGCGCCCCCCATTATCGAAGTCCACATCGTGCCCAGCGCCGAGGCGCCGGGCGGCTGTGGCGAGCCGGCCGGGCGTTCCTGCAGCTGCCCCCGCTCTTGGCAATGCGATTTTGGCGGCGACGGGAAAACGCGTCCGGCGGCTGCCGATCCGTGCCGCCGACCTGCGGTCGGCTTAAACGAGCTTCCGTGGATTTTCATCTTGACCGGTAGTTGTTGTAGGATATCGGTCTGCTGGAGGGAGGTCCCCCATGGCCATTAGTTTCACCTTGAACGGCAAAGCACAATCCGTCGACGTCAGCCCGGACATGCCGCTGCTCTGGGTCTTGCGCGACACCCTGAACATGACCGGCACGAAGTTTGGGTGCGGCATGGCGCTCTGCGGGGCTTGCACCGTGCACATCAACGAAGAAGCAACGCGCTCCTGCATCACTCCGGTCTCAAGCGTGGCCGGCAAGAAAATAACCACCATCGAAGGTCTCTCTGCCGATGGCAGCCATCCCGTCCAGCAAGCCTGGATGGAAGAAGACGTTCCGCAGTGCGGCTACTGCCAGTCCGGACAGATCATGTCCGCAGTGGCGCTGCTTTCCAAGAAACCCAACCCCACCGACACCGACATCGACGAGGCCATGAGCGGCAACATCTGCCGCTGCGGCACCTACCAGCGCATCCGCAAGGCCATCCATCGCGCCGCGTCCATGCAGGTGGGCAAGGCGAAATCAGCCGCTTGATTTGTCGCAAACGCACAGACAGCGTTACTCTCTGAGGTGTCCCATGGCGAATTCTTCCGTTGTAAACCGTCGTGATTTTCTGAAGAGCGGTGCTGCTGGCGGTATGGCCCTGGTCATCGGCTTCCATCTCTCTTCGCGCGCCTTTGCTGATCAGGCGCAGGACCAGGAAAAGAAGGTTGCTAACCCCTTCGACGCCTGGGTCCGCGTCACTCCGGACAATAACGTCACGCTGATTCTTGGTAAGTCCGAGATGGGTCAGGGCATCATGACGGCACTTCCCATGATCCTGGCGGAAGAGCTGTGCCTGGATTGGAAGCGTGTGAAGATCGAGCAAGCGCCCACAAATCCGAAGATTTATGACCATGGCACCGGGGGCAGTGGCAGTGTCGCGGGTTCGTGGCTGCCTTTGCGCCGCGCGGGCGCGGCGGCGCGTGAAATGCTCGTTTCTGCCGCGGCCAGCCGCTGGAACGTAAGTCCTGATACCTGCAAAGCCCAAGACGGCGGCATTCTCCATGGCGCGCGCAAGAATTTTCTTACCTACGGTGAACTAGTCTCGGATGCAGCCAAACTCCCCGTGCCGGACTTCAACACCGTCCCGCTCAAGAACGCCAACGATTTCAGCATCGTCGGCCATGACACGCGACGGTTCGAAGGCCGCGACAAAGCTACCGGGGCGGCCATCTTCGGCCTCGATTCGCGGGTGCCCGGCATGCTCTACGCGGTCATCGCGCGATGTCCGGTTTTTGGTGGAAAAGTGAAATCGTTCGACGCCGCAAAAACCAAAGCTATGCCTGGCGTTCGGGACGTCTTCACGATCGATCCCGTGGGCCAGGGTGCGTTCACCGCCGGCGGCGTGGCTGTCCTTGCAGATAATTCCTGGGCGGCTATTCAGGGCCGCAAAGCCTTACAGATCACCTGGGACGAAGGTCCGGCCGCATCGGAATCTTCCGCTTCGCTCCGCCAGCAGTTTCTTGACAACGCTGCCAAGCCGGGCAAAGTGGTCCGCAACGATGGCGATGCCGGAGCGGCTTTTGCCGATGCCGCTAAGAAAATCGAAGCCATCTACGAATTCCCTTTTGCGCCTCACGCCACTATGGAGCCGATGAACTGTACCGTGCATATGCGGCCTGACGGTGCCGAAGCGTGGGTGCCGACGCAGGCCCCGCAATGGGCGCAGGAGGTAATCGCTAAGACCGCAAACCTGCCTCCCGAGAAGGTGATCGTGCACACTACGCTGATGGGCGGCGGCTTTGGCAGGCGCTATCAGGCAGACTTCGTCATGGAAGCGGCACAAGTGGCGAAGGTTTCTGGCAAGCCGGTCATGGTGTTTTGGACACGCGAAGACGATATGCAGCATGGCTTCTATCGCCCCGCCTCATATCACCATTTTTCGGGCGCTCTGGACGCAAAGGGTAATCTCGCCGCCTGGAAACATTTCCAGACTTCCACTTCCATCGAAGCAATGTGGAATCCCAAGGGCGAAGAGAGCCCCGAAAAGTCCGAATTTGCCACCGCCGCGTTCATTCCCTATCAGACGCCGAATTACCGAGTCGAATACACGCTCGCAAAATCTTCCGTGCCGCGCGCCTGGTGGCGCTCCGTCGAACATTCCACCAGCGGCTTCGTGGTCGAATCGTTTGTGGATGAGCTTGCAGCGGTCGCCGGCGCCGACCCGCTGGAATTTCGGCTGCGCCTCATTGGAGAGGATCGCAAAATACCCGATTTCACCAACCCCAAGGAGAACAAGCCTCTCGACACCGCTCGCCTCAAGGGCGTGTTGCGCCTTGCCGCTGAGAAAGCTGGCTGGAGCAAGCCGCTCCCCAAGGGTGTCTCACGCGGCATCGCCGGATACTATTCTTTTGAGAGCTACACCGCTGCTGTCGTTGAAGTCAGTGTGAAAGACGGCGCCGCGAAGGTGCAACGTATCGTTTACGCCGTGGACTGCGGCCGGCCGATCAATCCGGAAGGCGTCCGCGCGCAAGTCGAAAGCGCGGCTATCTACGGCCTCTCTGCCACTTTGCACGACGCGATCACCATCAAGGGTGGCCGCGTCGAGCAATCAAATTTCCACGACTATCAGATGCCGCGCATCAACGAGACTCCGAAAACCGAAGTTCACGTGGTCATGAGCAAGGAAGAACCGACCGGAATCGGCGAGCCCGGATTGCCCGTGGTTGCTCCCGCCATGTGCAATGCGATATTCGCGGCGACCGGGAAGAGAATTCGCCGGCTCCCTGTTCGCGCGGAAGATCTGGCATAGCGTTCCGTTTCCACCTTATTGCAGAATAGCGCGTGCCTCTGAATCTAAACTTCCTTGCTGCCATTCCTCTTGCTATCTGGCTTTATCTCCTTCTCGCGCGCGGAAGTTTTTGGCGGTTAAGCGAAGATAAAATCGAACCGAGGCGGCTCGAAAACTGGCCGCATGTAGTTGCTGTCGTTCCAGCTCGCAATGAGGCCGCGACTATCTCCCAAGCAATTTCCTCCTTAGCGAAACAGGATTATCCCGGAGAATTCTCGATTATCGTTGTTGACGACCACAGTGACGACGGAACAGCCACGTTCGCGCAGCAAACTGCAAATGCATTTGGCGCATCGCGGCGCGTGAAAATTCACGCCGCGGCGCCCCTCTTGCAAGGCTGGACTGGAAAACTTTGGGCGCTGAACGATGGCATTTCTGCGACAAGTGAAAAAGGAGTGGAATTCTTTTGGTTCACGGACGCCGATATCGAACACGCGCCGGACACGTTGCGCCGCCTGGTATTCCGCGCGGAGAAGAATTCGCTCGACCTCACATCGCTAATGGTACTGCTCCAGGCGAAGACATTTGCTGAACGTCTGCTGATTCCGCCGTTTCTATACTTTTTCCTGCTGCTGTATCCACCGCGATGGATCGCGGACCCGAACGCGAGCACAGCCGGAGCCGCGGGCGGATGTATTTTGTTGCGGCGGAACGTGCTCGCGCCCATCGGCGGGATTGCCTCAATTCGCGGTGAGGTGATTGACGATTGTGCACTCGCCCGCGCCGTGAAGAAGAGCGGTGGAAGAATCTGGATGGGACTCACGCGCGCCAGCGTGAGTTTGCGGAGCTATGGAACTTTCGCGGAAATTCGCGACATGATCGCGCGCACGGCTTTTACGCAGCTTCGCTACTCACTTACCCTGCTGATCGCCGCACTTGCCGGTCTCTTTCTAACCTATCTGTTGGCCTGGATTCTTTTTTTCGTTTATCCCGGCGAAGCCTGGTTGCTGGTGGACACTGCTATTGCTCTAATGACCGCGACCTTTCTCTTGACCGTGAGGTTTTACGAGCTGTCGGCAGCTTGGGCGCTGACGCTGCCGTTCGCGGCGGTGTTCTACGGCTACGCGACATGTGTTTCGGCTGTGCGCTACTGGCTCGGCCGCGGCGGACAATGGAAGGGGCGCGCGCAAGAGCCACGAGGAGACTAATTCGCATCGCGCCGCATCTAAATTTCTAGTTTTGCGCATCGAAATTTGTTATCCTGCGCATAGGTGAAGTACAGGGCTGTATCCCGCATCCAGGGAGCGGCACCGGAGGCCACCATGAGCATTGTCGCGCATTCTGGGAACGGCAAAATCACCGTGCCCGATCTTCTGCAGCGCAAGACCCAGGCTGCGGGCTCCCCTTCCAACCTCCAGAAAATCACTTGCCTGACGGCGTACGACTATGCGACCGCGCGGCTGCTCGACGAAGCCGACGTGGACGTGATTCTTGTCGGCGATTCGCTCGGCATGGTCGTGCTGGGGCATGAGAGTACCCTGCCGGTGACGATCGATGAGATGTTGCACCATACACGTGCCGTGCGCCGCGGAACGCGCCGCGCGCTCCTTGTGGCGGACATGCCTTACGGCAGCTATCACACGGACATGGCGGAGTCGCTGCACAATGCCATGCGTTTCGTAAAGGAAGCCGGCGCGGAGGCTGTGAAGGTGGAAGGTGGGGAACGCCGGCTGGAGTTGATCTCGCGGCTGACGGAAGCTGAAATCCCGGTCATGGGGCACATTGGCTTGACGCCGCAATCGGTGAACGCCTTGGGCGGGTACCGCGTGCAAGGAAAAACAGCGGACGCCGCCGAGCAATTGATTCGCGACGCGCGCGCGGTGGAAGCGGCCGGGGCTTTTGCGGTTGTGCTGGAAGCTGTGCCTCGCGAGTTGGCGGCGCAGATTACGCGCGAATTGCGCATCCCAACGATCGGCATCGGCGCCGGCCCGGACTGCGATGGGCAGATTCTCGTCGTTCACGATTTGCTTGGCCTCACTTTCGGGCAGACTCCGAAGTTTGCGCGGCAGTATGCCAACGTCGGAGAAATAATTTCCAAAGCCGTCCGCGAATACTGTGATGATGTGCACGAAGGAGGATTTCCTTCGGACGCCGAGTCCTATCACGCGCTGCAATCCACGAAGGGGCGCAAGACCATTTTCATCGCGAGTTAAGCGGCTCGCAAATCGGAAAACGCGAAGAGGAAACGGACATGACGCCACAAGAAATGCGTGTGCTGTACGACTATAACGCCTGGGCCAATCATCGGTCGGTAGACGCGGCGTCCAGCCTGACGGCTGAGAGGTTCGTTCAGCCGATGGGTTCCAGTTTTGACTCCGTGCGCGACACGCTCGCGCACGTTTTCGGCGCCGAATGGATTTGGCTGGAACGCTTTCAGGGGCGTTCGCCGGCATCGCTCCCGGATACGACTCAATTCAAGGACGTGGCGAGTTTGAAAGAGCGGTGGAACGAACACGAAACGCGCCTGCTTAGCTTTGTACGCGGACTTACGCAATCCGACCTAGACCGCGTTATTGAGTATAAGACGCTGAAGTTCGGCGTTTACAGCAATCCTCTTTGGGAATCGATGCAGCATCTGGTCAATCACGGAACCTATCACCGCGGGCAGGTCACCACGCTGCTGCGGCAACTTGGCGCACAGCCCATCGCGACAGACCTGATGCACTTCTACCGCGAGCGCGCCACAGCGGCGGGCGCGTAGTCTCTCGCCTCCGTCCTTACCCCGTGGAAACCATCCGAACGATTGCGTGGATGAAGGAACATGCGCGGCAAGCGCGTGCGGAGAGCCGTATTGTCGGACTGGTGCCAACGATGGGGGCTCTCCATCGCGGACATTTATCGCTGATCGAACGAGCCAGACGGGACTGCTCTCCGGTCATCGCTTCCATCTTCGTCAATCCCAAGCAGTTCGGTCCCAACGAGGATTTTGCAAAATATCCACGCGCGCTCGAGAACGACAGCGAAAAACTGGAGCGCGTAGGAGTCGATGCGCTTTTTGCGCCGGAACCTTCGGAGATCTATCCCGATGGATTCTCGACCTACGTTAACGTCGATGGCTTGAGCGAAAAACTCGAGGGGCGCTCGCGGCCGGGACACTTCCGCGGCGTCACGACCGTGGTGATGAAACTCCTGCAGATCGTGCAGCCGAACTTTGCATACTTCGGGCGCAAGGATGCGCAGCAATCAAGGCTCATCACGCAAATGGCATGCGATTTGAACCTGGATACGGAGATCGTGGTTTGCCCGCCAATCCGCGAATCCGACGGCTTGGCGCTTTCCTCGCGAAACATTTACCTGGACGCGGACGAACGCAAAGCAGCCACTGTTTTGTATCGCGCGCTAGATGCGGCGAGAAGCGAGCTTGCCGCCGGAGTGCGCGATGCGGTGCAGCTGCAAACTAGTCTGCGTCGCAAACTAGATACCGAGCATCTCGCGAGGGTGGATTACGCGGAAGTCGTTGATGCTGAATCGTTTGAGCCGGTCGTGCGCGTGAGCAAACCTACCTACATTCTGCTGGCTGTGTTCATTGGCAAGACACGATTAATTGATAATTTGTTTGTAGAACCTAAATCGTCGGATTTCGAAGAACTGGTGTTTCACTTCTAGCGCCGTTGCCGCGCTTTCATCCCGCTATCGCTGGTTCCTTTTGCTAGACTTTTCCTACAGCCCCTAATCCACACCTGAGGTGACGGAGATGAAATCTCGAATTCGATTGGTTTCGATTTTTCTCGCGCTAGCGCTGGTATTGCCTGGGCTGGCGCAAGCAGGAGGCACGGTTCCAGAGGGAGTGAAGATTTCGGTGGTGACCGAGCAAACAGTGAGCTCCAAGACGGCCAAGATCGGCCAGACCGTAAGTGGCACGGTCTCGCAAGATGTGACGTCGGGCGGCAAAGTCGTGATCCCGAAGGGTTCGGCAGCGAAATTGACAGTGAGCAGCGTGCAAGCTTCAGGGCGGTTGTCCACGCCCGCGAAACTCTATTTGCGGCTGCGCACGGTGACCGTGGGCGACAAGACGTACACGTTTGCGACCAGTTCCGCTGGAAGAACCGAGGGCGGCAAGGGCAAACGGGATGCCGGGTTCATCGGTGGCGGCGCAGCCGGCGGTGCGATTATTGGAGCTCTGGCTGGAGGCGGCAAGGGCGCAGCGATCGGTGCAGCGGCTGGGGCGGGAGCCGGAACAGCCGGCGCGGCGGCGACAGGGAAGAAGGACATCGAGTTTCCGGCTGAAACAAGGCTGGCCTTCACCACTCGGACGGCCGTGGCGGTCAACTGACACAATCTCTGGAATCAGGCCAAGTTGTGGTGGAAGCTGTTTCCTCTCCGCAACTTGGCCGTGTCTTCCTCAAGTAAGCCTTCAGATAGGCAGTAATGTCCCACCCGCATCCCGCATCCCCCGTGTTTTACAAGAGAGTGCGGAAGCTCATAAATTCAACGAACTTGGTGCTCGGTCTTGAAATTCGAGAATGCGCCACAGTCTGAAACGAAAGAGTTTACAAACCCACTCTTTCCGTCAAAGAGCAGGAGTTTGCATGCGCCTTCACCTCTCCTCATTCCGCGACGCTGTCCAGCCCTTCCCTATTCCTTGGTGAACTCTGCCTGCGTGGTAGGCAAAACTGCGGCATTCGCTTTTCCTGAATTCTTTCGGCGCTCTCCCGGCGTCGCAAGCACTCTTAACTGGCGAAGCATTGACGGTCGCGAAGGCGAGCACTAAGATGGAATGAACCGCGAGGCGCGCACCTTTCTCCGCCAGTTTCAGTGCGATGCCCCGGCCAATGCCCCTGGAACTCCCCGTTATCAGGACTCTTTTTCCCCGGAAGGACATAGCTACCTCCACGACTGCCGCGCCGCAGACGTGGACGGCGGGGCGGCGCTGGTGGACGCGCATCTGCCGCTGGAATTCCAAGGGATAGCTAAACCGAGGGTGGCAGGAATCGGGTCGAGAGCCGCCCATGCGATGGTGGTGATTGATGCCCGTTTCAGGCCGAGTGCTCGCGTGTGTGGATCGATGAAAGGCCTTGCCAAGACGGAGTCCACGATTGAAGGCGCGACCTCGGTCACCCGATTGCCGCAGTTGTCTATTTCTGCGAAATGCGTTTTAGGACCTCGGCAGCGTGGCCTTTGGCTTTGACCAGGGGCCAGACTTCCTCGATTTTGCCGATCTTGCTGATGAGGAAGGAACTGCGCACGATGCCCATGAAGGTACGGCCCATGAATTGTTTTTTCTGCCAGGCGCCGAACTTTTTGATGGTTTTGTGGCCGGGATCGCTGAGCAAGGGGAAATTGAGATTCTGCTTTGCCTTAAACGAAGCAAGAGCTTTGACGGGATCGACGCTCATTCCGAGGATGGCGACGCCGAGCTTGTCGAATTCTTTTTTTGCGTCACGAAACTCGGACGCTTCTATCGTTCAACCGGGAGTGTTGGCTTTGGGAAAGAAAAAGAGGAGGACGCGCTGGCCCGCGAAGTCTTTGACCGCGACGTCTTTGCCTTCGTCGGATTTGAGGCGGAAGGCGGGGGCCTTGGAACCTACTTTGAGCATTCAATTTCCTCTTTCTAAAACGTGGCATCCTGCTAGCTGGCGCGCAGCATGCTGCGCCCCTACAAATTCCGTCTTGGCAAATACATCCAAGATGAAATCGATGTTGGTCTTCGGCGACCCTCGTCGGATCGCCTCAGAATGACACCACTCCACTAGGTTTAACCTCGGGTTAAAGCGAAAGTCCTCCGGAAAACTTAGCGCGTTTCAGCAAGCAGCTTGCGCAGGATGTCGTTGACGGCCTGCGGGTTGGCCTGGCCGCGCGTCGCCTTCATGACTTGGCCGACGAAAAACTTGAACACTCCTTCGTTGCCGGCTTTGAACTTGGCGACGTTCGAAGGATCCTTGGCGATGATTTCTCTCGCGGCCTGTTCGATGGCGGTATCGCCAACCTGCGCGCTCAGGCTTTCGGCGGCGATAATCTCCGCTGCGCCACGGCCGGACTCGAACATGGTGGCGAACACTTTTTTGCCGATGGCGGCGGTGATTTTGCCGGATTCGACGAGCTTCACCAATTCGGCGAGGGCTCCGGGTGAGATTGGGCTCCCGTCAATTTCCTTGCCGGAATCTTTCGGGCCACGAAGAAGTTCGGTCTGCATCCAGTTGGCGGCGGCCTTGCCTGGGGCTCCGGCCTTCACAGCGGATTCGAAATAGCCAGCGAGGGCTTGTGTGTTGGTGAGGACTTCGGCGTCGTAAAGGGTAATGCCGAATGAGGTGACGAAGCGGGCGCGCTTGGCTTCCGGCAGTTCGGGGAGCGTGCGGCGGATTTCTTCACGCCAGGCCGAGCTTACGTGCACGGGGAGCAGGTCCGGCTCCGGGAAATAGCGGTAGTCGTGGGCTTTTTCTTTCGAGCGCATGGAGACGGTGTGGCCCTCGGCTTGATTCCAGAGGCGCGTCTCCTGCGAGATGCGTCCGCCGGATTCGAGCACGCCGATGTGGCGCTCGATTTCGTACTCGAGCGCCTTTTGCAGGAAGCGGAAGGAGTTGAGGTTTTTTACTTCGACTTTGGTGCCGAACTCTTTGGCGCCGCGCGGACGGACGCTGACGTTGGCGTCGCAGCGGAGCGAGCCTTCTTCCATATTGCAATCGCCGACGCCGGTGTACAGCAGGATCTGGCGGAGCGTGGTGAGATAGGCGTGGGCCTCTTCGGGCGTGCGCATATCCGGCTCGGAGACGATTTCGCTGAGCGGCGTGCCGCAGCGGTTGTAGTCGATGTAGGCCTTCTGGGCGGATTGCGCGAAGCCTTCGTGAAGATTTTTCGCGGCGTCTTCTTCCAGGTGAAGGCGCGTGATGCCGATCCGTTTTTTGGCGCCGCCAACCCCGACTTCGAGCCAGCCACCGGTAGCGAGCGGCAGTTCATATTGCGAGATTTGATAGCCCTTGGGCAAGTCCGGGTAGAAGTAATTCTTGCGGGCGAAGCGGGAATGCTCGTGGACCGTGCAGTTCAGGGCGAGCGAGGCGCGCATCCCCATTTCGACGGCGCGCTTGCTGAGCACGGGCAGAGTACCGGGGAGACCGAGACAGACAGGGCAGACGTTGGTGTTTGGCGGATCGCCGAAGCGTGTCGAGCAGCCGCAGAAGATCTTCGTCCTGGTGAGGAGCTGGACGTGGACTTCCAAGCCGATGACGGGCTCGTATTTCGCCAGGACTTCGGGGGCGATGGATGCTGCCTCTGGAGTGGATTTCGCCATAAGGGAACGAAGATTATAGCACCGGCAGGGTGGTGAGTTCTCAGTTGTCAGAAGTTGTCAGTTTTCAGTAAGAATTAGTAAGAATAGAAATTTTGCGTGTTGCTGGCGCGAGCGAGCATTTTTCTGGAGTGGGTTGGGTGTAAGGGAACGAAGGTTGTAGCACCAAGTAACACGCGGCAAGGGGGAGGCGGAATTAGCGGGACTAAAGACCCGCCACTGCAAGAGCCGGGCTGCAACCCAGCCGCAGCGAAGCAGACAGAGGCATGGCCAACTGTGCATGCAGGCTAGTTTTGGCAGGCGAGCTGCCGCAGCGCGGGGAAAAGCCGCTCGGCCAGAGCGAAGCCGCCAAACAGAAGCGTGGCGTAGAAGGCGTCGCCGGCGAGGGTGTTCCAGAAGAAGGGAAGGCCAGCGAAGTAGCAGACGGCCAGGCCGGAGGCGGTTTTTGGGTAGGAATTCAAGAGCCACCAGACGGCGAAGTTGGTGAGGAGGAAGAATTGGGCGGAGCCGAGGAGCGTTGCTGCACCGATGCGGAGAACGGTTCGGCGATTCTGCAAGAAGCGGCCGATGAGGACGCTGAGGAGAAAGCTCGTGTAGACGATGGGGATTAGTTCGTGAAAGCCGATGAAGAGGTCCCCCGCGAATAGTGCGACGAGCGGGAAGAGGAAGGCGAGGCGGCGGTCCTTGAGCACTGCGCCGGGGAAGAGCGCCATGGCGCCAATGGGCGTGAAATTCCACGGATGGGGTGCGATGCGCAAGGCTGCGGCAAGCACAATCAGGACGAGCGCGAGCAGGGTGCGGTACAGCAGATTTTCCTTTTGAGACATTTGGGCGCTCATTTTGTTGCTTCCTCCATTTGGGACAATAAATCGCAGAACACAAAGCCATCGCGGTTGACAACTTCTCCCGTTCGAACGGGAATGCGAGATTGAAAAATCGGGCCGTCGAAAACGAAGGTGTGGAACTCACCGTTTTCGCCGCAAGGGTCGGCGTGAGGTGGAAGATCGCGGAAGAAGGATTCGTCCAGTTCGCGGCCGGCGAAGCTGGGATCGAGAACCTGAGTGTCCACGCATGCGGCGACGGCGCGGAAATGCTGCTGGTGAAAAAACCGGATTAGTTCGCGAGTGTCGCGCTTCCAGAGGGGGAAGAGCGCGGTCATGCCGATGCGGGCTAGGTTTTTCTCGCGGTAGGCACGGAGGTCTTCGAGAAAGATATCGCCGAAGGCGACCTTACGGACTCCTTGGTTGTAGAAGAGGCAGAGCGCTTCTTCCATGCGCGCCTCGTAGACGGGATTGACGCATTGAGGCGGGATGCAAACTTCGTGCAGGGGCAGACGGAGAGATTCTGCCTGCCGCCGGAGAAGTTCACGGCGAACGCCGTGCATGGCGATGCGGTCGTAGCCTTCCGTTACAGTGGTGAGAAGGGCGACGACCTCGAAATGCTTCTGTTGGAGCAGCGCGTGCAGCGCCATGGCGCTGTCTTTGCCGCCGCTCCAGCAGAAGAGGATGGGTTCACGCGTGGTCAATAAAATCTCCATGACCCATGAAACCTGCCGAGAAGGGGCGCAGCATGCTGCGCCCCAATAAGAAAGAAGCTCAGTTCTTGCCGCTGAAGCGGTAGTTCATGCCGACGCGGACGTCGCGACCGAGTGCAGCAAAGCCGACAACGTCCTGATATTTCTTGTCGAAAAGATTTGTCGACCGCGCATACAAGGAGACCCCGCGCACGAATTCGTAGCGGGTGGCCAAATCGAAGCGTGCGTGGCCGGGATTTCGTGTGATATGGAGGCCGAGGAAATCGCTGTCGGTGCGCACGCCGGTGAAATAGCCGGCAAGCGAGACGCTGAGGTGACGGAACGCCGCATTCATCATCAGTGAACCTGAATGGGGCGGCCTGCGGATCAAACGGTTGCCAGGTTGTTCCGAGGGATCGAACGCGTTTGGCGCGCTGATGACGAGACTATCGACGTAGGAATAGTTGCCCATCAACATGAGCCAATGAAGGGGTCGGGCTTCCGCAGCGATGTTTGTTCCCCGAGCGCGGGCGCGATCGGTGTTGAAGAAATATCCAAAACTGGGTGGTGCGTTGGGGAAGCTGACCCCGCAGGTGTTGGAGGGCGAGCAGAAGGCGAAGCTGATGATATTGTAGAAGCGATTCGAGAAGTACTCGGCGGATATTTTGACCTGGTTGTTTGCCAGCTTCTGCTCGATGCCGGAGCTCCAATTTTTGCTGGCTTCGGGCTTGAGCGAGGGATTCCCGAAATCGCCAAATTGGTCGTTATAAAGCTGGTCGAAACGCGGTTCCTTGATGCCCTGTCCGTAGAAGACGCGATAGCGTGTATCTCCCCAAAATTCTTTTCCGTAGCGCAAGGCAAGAGATGCGCCGACACGCGGAACGACGCGCGCACCGAAATTGGCGTTGGCTTCGGCGCGGGCCCCGAAATCCAGGGACACGCGCGGATGGGGCAGGTAATGGAAGTCGAGGAATCCACCCTGATTGTTGCGGCGAACGTGGCCAACATTCAGGGAGGGTATGGAGGCATTCTCTACTTCGTATTGATAGCCGGCGGTAACGCCAAATTTCGGCAGAA
>Ga0066709_100000947_pt1 | contig 17823 bp, 19 predicted proteins | sample GraSoiAngelo_158_FD_79665 | JGI IMG/M metagenome (GOLD analysis project Ga0066709, IMG submission 79665) | Grasslands soil microbial communities from the Angelo Coastal Reserve, California, USA - 14_1009_16_30cm | ecosystem: Environmental > Terrestrial > Soil > Grasslands | place: USA...
GGTCCGGCGGCAAACCCGGGAACCCGGGCCGGGCTCCGCCCGTCCAACCCGCATGCGACGTTTCCACCGGATCGTGCCGATGCTCACCCTGCTGCTCGTCGGACTGGCGGGCTGTTCCAGCGCCGCCACACCCGGCGCAGCCGCCGGCTCCGGTGCGGCCGACCCGTCCGGGTCCGCGGCCAGCCCGCCGAGCACCCCGGGCGCCGGCTCCGCGGGTGGTTCCGGCACCGGCGGGGGTACCGACGCCGCCTGCCCCAAGGGCGTGCAGCGCGGCGAGGTGACGGTGACCGAGGTGGACAACCACACCTCGGTGTGCCTGAGCAAGGGCACCAGGCTGGACGTCTACCTGCACGCGCGGATGGACCAGCAGTGGTCGAAGCCGACGCCGGAGTTGGCGGTACTGCAACCGACCGCGAACGGCCGGGGCGCGCTCGCGATCGGCGTGACCGCCGGTTTCTTCACGGCGGCGTCGACCGGACAGACCCGGGTCACCGCGCAACTTGCGCCGTGCAAAGGGCCGAAACCGGGGCCGGCCTGCGACGCCGTCGAGCTGTTTGAAATTACGGTGACAGTTCGATGAGAAGAACCCTCGCCGGCACCCCATAATCCGCGAGGTGACATCCACAACTATTGACTGATCGTCTTCGATGCCCCAGAGTTCGGCCCGACCCGACGTCAGACAACTGACGCCGGGCTCCGGCGCGCCGCCCCGCGCGTCCGGTACCCCGTCTCATGCGTGACCCGCAGAAGGGACCGACATGACGCGCATCGTCGTACGCCGCCGGGCTCTGCGCCTCGGCTTGATCGGCGCCGCCGCCGCCGCACTAGTCGCCGGCGGCTTCGCCTGGGCCGGTAGCGCCCAGGCGAGCACCACGAACCCGTACGCGCCCGCATACCAGCACCCGTACCGGCACGGCGCGGTACCCACCCGCGATGCGCAGTCCCAGATGCAGGGCTTCCGGGCCGCGCACCCCAACGCGAACATCCCCGCCGCGTCCGCGAACAACCTGCGCTACGGCGGCGGCGTCGACGGCATCGGCGTCACCACCGGCAAGGAGAAGGTGTACCTCATCTTCTGGGGCTCGCAGTGGGGCGGCGCCGGCACCGACGGCAACGGCAACACCACGTTCGCCAATGACTCGACCGGCGTCGCGCCCCGGTTGCAGCAGCTGTTCAAGGGCATCGGCACCAACAACGAACTGTGGTCCGGTGTGATGACCCAGTTCTGCGAGGGCGTCGCCACCGGCTCGCAGACCTGCCCGGCCAACTCCGCGCACGTGGCCTACCCGACCGGCGGCACGCTGGCCGGTGTCTGGGCCAACACCGGATCGGCCGCGCCGAGCCAGGCCAACGGGCACCAGATCGGTACCGTCGCGGTCTCCGCGGCCACCCACTTCGGCAACACGACCGCGGCGTCGAACCGCAATGCGCAGTACATCGTGGTGTCGCCCAGCGGCACCCACCCGGACGGCTTCAACACCCCGGGCGGCGGCTTCTGCGCCTGGCACGACTGGAACGGTGACACCACCCTCAGCGGCGGCGCCGTCTCGTCCTCGGTCGGCGACATCGCCTTCCACAACATGCCCTACGTACCCGACGCGGGTGCCAGCTGCGGCGCCGGCTTCGTGAACCCGGGCAACAACCTCGACGGTGTGACGATCGTCGACGGGCACGAGTACTCCGAGACGGTCACCGACCAGAACCCGCCCGGCGGCTGGACGGACAGCCAGGGCGAGGAGAACGCCGACAAGTGCGCGTGGATCCAGTCCGGCCAGGGCGCCTCGGCGAACGTCAGCTTCGGCACCGGTACCTTCGCGATGCAGTCGACGTGGAGCAACGACTTCAACAACGGCACCGGCGGCTGCCAGATCTCGCACCCGATCGTGGGCGGCGGCGGTGGCGGCAACACCGTCACGGTCACCAACCCGGGCAACCAGGCCGGCACCGTCGGCACCCCGGTGAGCCTGCAGATCCACGCCACCGACTCGTCCTCGACCGCCACGCTGACCTTCTCGGCCACCGGGCTGCCGGGCGGCCTGTCGATCAGCTCGTCGGGCCTGATCTCCGGTACCCCGACGACCGGCGGCATGTTCAACACGACGGTCACCGCGACCGACAACACCGGCGCGTCCGGTAGCACGTCGTTCAGCTGGACGATCAGCGGTGGTGGCGGCGGCTGCGCCAGTCCCGGCCAGAATCTGGGCAACCCCGGCTTCGAGTCCGGCAACACCGTGTGGGCGGCGACCGCCGGCGTCATCGGCCAGTGGGGCAACCAGGGTCAGCCGACCCACGGCGGCACCTGGAACGCCTGGATGGACGGGTACGGCACCACGCACACCGACACGCTGAGCCAGACGGTGAGCCTGCCGGCCGGCTGCTCGTCGTACACCTTCACGTTCTGGCTGCACATCGACACCGCCGAGACCACCACCTCGACGGCGTTCGACAAGCTGACCGTCACCGCGGGCGGCACCACCCTGGCGACCTTCTCCAACCTGAACAAGGCGTCCGGGTACAGCCAGAAGTCGTTCAGCCTGGCCGCGTTCGCCGGGCAGAGCGTCACGTTGAAGTTCACCGGTACCGAGGACGTCTCGCTGCAGACCTCGTTCGTGGTCGACGACACGGCGGTCAACGTGTCCTGAGTAGATCGTGAGTAGCGGGCGCCGGCTCCCCCGGCGCCCGCTACTGTGTGCGGGGTGACCTATCTCGCCGCCCCCGACCGGTACGACCGGATGACCTACCGGCGCAGCGGCCGCAGCGGAATCCAGCTGCCGCTCATTTCGCTGGGCCTGTGGCACAACTTCGGGCACGAGCGGCCGCTGGCCACCCAGCGGGAGATCTGCCGGCGCGCCTTCGACCTCGGCATCACCCACTTCGACCTGGCCAACAACTACGGGCCGCCGTACGGCAGCGCGGAGGAGAACTTCGGCCGGATTCTCAGCCTCGACCTGCGCCCGTACCGCGACGAGCTGATCATCTCGACCAAGGCCGGGTACGACATGTGGCCGGGCCCGTACGGCGAATGGGGATCGCGCAAGTACCTGCTCGCCTCGCTGGACCAGTCGCTGCGCCGGCTCGGCCTGGACTACGTCGACGTCTTCTACTCGCACCGCTTCGACCCGGACACCCCGCTGGAGGAGACGCTGGGCGCGCTGGACACCGCGGTGCGGGCCGGGAAGGCGCTGTACGCGGGGATCTCCTCGTACACCGCCGAGCAGACCGCGCAGGCTGTGGCCATCATGCGCGGGCTGGGTACGCCGATTCTCATCCACCAGCCGCGGTACTCCATCTTCGACCGGTGGATCGAGGACGGGCTGCTCGACGTGCTGGAGACGCACGGTGTCGGGTGCATCGCGTTCTCGCCGCTGGCGCAGGGGCTGCTGACCGACCGGTACCTCGGCGGGATCCCGGCCGACTCGCGGGTGGCCACCGGCGGGTACCTGACCGAGGCGGACCTGACCGAGCAGACGCTGGCCCGGGTACGCGCACTGAACGAGCTCGCCAGGCGGCGCGGGCAGAGCCTGGCGCAGATGGCGCTGGCCTGGGCGCTGCGTGACCCGCGGATGACCTCGCTGGTCATCGGGGCCAGCAGCGTACGGCAACTGGAGGACAACGTCGGCGCACTGTCCACTATGGACTTCACCGCCGCCGAGCTGGCCGAGATTGACGAGGTGTCATGAAAGCTGTTGTCCTGCACCGGTTCGGCGGGCCGGAGGTACTCGCGCTGGAGCACCTGCCGGAACCGGTGCTCGGTCCGGACTACCTGCGGATCGCGGCCAGCGCCGCCGGGGTGAACCCGGTCGACTGGAAGATCCGCGAGGGGTACCTGGTCGGCCGGTTCCCGCACCACACCCCGCTGATCCCGGGCTGGGACGTCGCCGGGGTGGTCACCGCGGTCGGGCCGGCGGCCACCGGGTTCGCCGTCGGTGACGAGGTGATGGCCTACGCGCGCAAGGACACGATCGAGCACGGTACCTACGCCGAGCTGGTCTGCGTCGTCGACCGCGCGGTGGCCGGCAAGCCGGCGGCGCTGAGCTTCGCGCAGGCCGCCGCGCTGCCGCTGGCCGGGCTCACCGCGCTGCAGGCGCTGGAGGCGGTCGGCGTCGGCAAGGGCGACACGGTACTGGTGCACGCCGCGGCCGGTGGGGTGGGACACCTCGCCGTCCAGCTCGCCCGGACGCTGGGCGCGGACGAGGTCATCGGTACCGCCTCCCCGCGCAACCACGACTTCGTCCGCTCGCTGGGCGCCACCCCGGTGGCGTACGGCGACCGGCTGGTGGCCGAGGTCGGCGCGGTCGACGCGGTCGTCGACACGGTGGGCGGGCAGGCCCTGGCCCAGTCGGCGTGCCTGGTCCGCGACCCGGCCCGGCTGGTGTCCATCACCGACGCGCAGGCGGTACTGCGGCATGGCGGGCGGTACGTGTTCGTCCGGCCGGACGGTGCGGGGCTGGCCCGGCTGGGCGAGCTGGCCGAGACCGGCGCGCTGCGGATCGAGGTGCAGCAGGAGTTCCCGCTCGCGGCCGCGGCCGACGCGCACCGGCTCATCCAGGACGGCCACGTGCGCGGCAAGCTCGTGCTGACGGTGTGAAGGTACGGCCGGTCACGCCGCGGCGGCTCGTCGACGAACTGGTCGGGCGGATCGCCGCCACCGCACCGGACGGGTGGCTGCGGGTCGGCGTCGACGGCGCGCCGGGCGCGGAACCGGACCGGCTCGCCGACGCGCTGGCCACGCCGCTGCGGGTACTCGGCCGGCCGGTGGTCCGGGTCGACACCGGGGACTTCCTACGGCCCGCGTCGACCCGGCTGGAACTGGGCCGGCACAACCCCGACGCGTTCTACGAGCGCTGGTTCGACCTGGCCGCGCTGACCCGGGAGGTACTGGCGCCGCTGGCCGCCGGGGGTACCGGCCGGATCCTCACCACGTTCTGGAACCCGGCCACCGACCGGGCCACCCGGGCGCCGTACGTGACCGTGCCGCCCGGCGGGGTACTGGTGCTGTCCGGGCCGCTGCTGCTGGGTACCGGGCTGGACCTGGACCTGACCGTCCACTGTGCACAGTCGCCGGCCGCGCTGGCCCGGCGGCTGCCCGACGGGTACCGGTGGACGCTGCCCGCCTACGCCCGGTACGCCGAGGAGGTCGGGCCGGAGTACCTGGCCGACGTCGTCGTGCGCGTCGACGACCCACGCCACCCCGCACTGGTCGAGCCGGCGGGATAGGCTCGGTCGGGTGCTGCACTGGCCGGACTGCCGTAACGTCCGCGACGTGGGCGGGCTGCCCACCACCGATGGCGGGCGGATCCGCGAGGGCGCGCTGGTCCGCGCCGACGATCTCGCCCACCTGACCGACGAGGGGCTGGCCGCGTGCCGGGCGGCCGGCGTGTCCCGGGTGATCGACCTGCGCGGCAGCGTCGAGATCGCCCAGCTGCCCGGCCCGTTCGCCGACGACCCGGCATACCGGTGGCTGCCTTTGATCGACGAGGAAGCCGAACGGCTGCGCGACCTGGCGGCCGAGACGACGACCCTGGCGACGTACTGCGGCAGCGTCGGGCGCAACGCCCGCAACATCGTGGCCGGACTGCGGGCGGTGGTGGACGCGCCGCCGGGTACCGTCGTCGTGCACTGCAGCGCCGGCCGGGACCGGACCGGCATGCTCGTCGGGTTCGCGCTGACCGTCGCCGGGGTGGCGGCGCAGCACGTGGCGGCCGACTACGCGGCCTCGACCGCGGTGGACGCGTGCGAGCCGGAGACGATGCTCGGGCTGCTGGAGTACGTGACGGACCGGTACGGCGGGGTGGCGCCGTACCTGATCCGGCACGGAATGCCAGCGGCCGAGGTCGGCGCACTGCGCAACCGGTTGCGGAGATAGCCTCATCCGGTGTTCGATCTCCTGATCCGCGGCGGCGAGGTGCTGGACGGCACCGGTACCGCGCCGGTGCGCGCCGACGTCGGCGTGCGCGACGGGCGGATCGCGGCGGTCGGCGCGCTGGACGGCGCTTCGGCGGCCGTCGAGGTCGACGCGACGGCCCGGTACGTGACGCCGGGGTTCGTCGACGCGCACTGCCACGCCGACGCGGCGCTCCTCCGGCCGGATGTCCAACTGGCGCTGCTCCGCCAGGGGGTCACCACCGTGCTGCTCGGGCAGGACGGGCTGTCCTTCGCACCGGCCTCGCCGGCCACGGTGCAGTACGTGAGCACCTACTTCGCCGCCATCGTGGGTACGCATCCGGGCTTCGGCGGCGGGTCGGTCGGCGAGCTGATCGCCACCTACGACGGCGCGACCCCGGTCAACGCCGCCTACCTGGTACCGCACGGGACGGTGCGCTACGAGGTGCTCGGGCCGGTGGACCGGGCGGCCGGACCGGAGGAGCTGGCCGCCATGCGCAGGCTCGTCGAGGCCGGGCTCGGCGACGGGGCGGTCGGGCTGTCCAGCGGGCTGGAGTACGCGCCGGGGCGGTACGGCGACGCGGCGGAGCTGGCGTACCTGTGCGCTCCGCTCGGCACCCGGCCGTACGTGACGCACCTGCGCGGGTACGGCGTCCGGGCGGGCGTCGGCATGGGCGAGGCGTCGCAGATCGTGCGCGCGGCCCGGGTACCCCTGCATGTGTCGCACTACCACGGCCCGGCGGCGGACCTGCTGCGGTTGCTGGACGGCCTTGACGTGACCTTCGACAGCTACCCCTACCAGCGGGCGTCGTCGATCCTCGGCATGGTGGCGCTGCCCGACTGGCTGCCCACCGCGGACCTGGCGGCGACCACCGCGGCGCTGGGCGACCCCGAGGTGCGCGACCGGCTGCGGGCCGGCTGGTCCGGCGACCTGTGGCCGCGGATCACGCTGGCGTGTGTCGCGCACCCGGACTGGTCGTGGACCGAGGGGCTGACCGTACCCGAGGCGGCGGCGCGGGCCGGGCTGGAGCCGGCCGACTTCGTGGTCGAGCTGCTGGTGGCCGACCGGTTGCAGGTGGGCTGCGTGTTCGAGCGGCGGCCGCCGACCAGCGAGGAGTCGGTGCGTACCCTGCTGCGCGACGACCGGCACACCGGCGGCTCCGACGCGATCTACCTGGGCGGGCACCCGCACCCGCGGGCGTACGGCGCGTTCGGCCGGTTGCTCGGGCGGCACGTTCGGGAGCTGGGTGACTGGACCTGGCCGCAGGCCGTGGTACACCTGGCGGCGCGGCCGGCGGACCGGTTCGGGTTGGCCGGGCGGGGACGGGTACGGGAGGGGTTCGTGGCCGACCTCGTGGTGCTGGACCCGGACCGGGTCGGTGACCGGGCCACCTACGCGGCGCCCCGGGAACTCGCGGTGGGCATCGACGACGTGCTGGTCGGCGGGGTACCCGTGCTGGCCGGCGGCGACCTGACCGGCGCCCGGCCGGGGCGCGGGCTGACCCGCTCGGGCTGACCAACGCCCGGGCTGACAAACGCTCGGGCTGACAACGCTGAGGAGGCAACGGTGCGGCTGGCCCTCGCCGGTGGCGTGGTGGCGATCCTGCGCGGGCGGCGCGCGGAGCACCTGGACGCGGTGCTCGGTGTCCTCGTCGAGGCCGGCATCCGCAGCCTGGAGATCACCCTGAACACGCCGGGAGCACTGGCCGCGATCCGGCGTGCCGGCGAGACGTTCGGGCCGGACGTGACGGTCGGCGCCGGTACCGTGCGCACGGTCGACGACGTCGACGCCGCGGTCGGGGCCGGCGCCGCCTACCTGGTGTCCCCGCACACCGACCCGGCACTCGCGGCGCGGGTACGGCAGCTGGGCGCGGCATACCTGCCCGGCGCGTTCACGCCCACCGAGATCGTGGCGGCATGGGCGGCCGGCGCGGCGGCGGTCAAGCTGTTCCCGGCGCGGCTGGGCGGGCCACGGTACCTGCGCGACATCCGGGAACCGTTGCCGGACATCCCGATCGTGCCCACCGGCGGGGTGAGCGCACAGAACGTGGCCGACTGGTTCGCGGCGGGCGCCGTCGCGGTCGGCGTGGGCGGCACGCTCATCGGCGACGCGCTGGACGGCGGGGACCTGTCGGCGCTCGCGGCGCGCGCCCGTGACCTGATGAAGGCGGTACCGGCGTGAGCATTCGCTCACGGAGCGAACCAGGAAGGGCGTACATGAGCGATGTGGTCACGCTCGGCGAGACGATGGCGCTCGTCGCGGCGCCGGAGATCGGGCTGCTACGGCACGCCACGAGCCTGCGGCTGTCCTGCGGCGGCGCGGAGAGCAACGTGGCGGTCGGCGTGGCCCGGCTCGGCCACCGCGTCGCCTGGATCGGCCGGGTCGGCGCCGACGAGTTCGGCGTGATGGTCCGGCGGATGCTCGCCGCCGAGGGGGTCGAGGCGCGGGTACGGGTGGATCCGGACGCGCCGACCGGGCTCATGGTCAAGTACCGCCGGACCGGCACGGTCACCCAGGTGCTGTACTACCGCAAGGGCAGCGCGGGGTCCCGGCTCGACCGCTCCGACATCGACGCCGACCTGATCCGCTCGGCACGGGTACTGCACCTGACCGGGATCACGCCGGCACTGTCGCAGACCGCGCGCGACGCCGTCGGGTACGCCGTCGAGGTGGCGGCCGAGGCCGGCGTGACGGTCTGCCTGGATCTCAACTACCGCAGCAAGCTGTGGTCACCGGAGCAGGCCGGCCCGGTGCTCGCCGGCCTGGTCGCCCGCGCCGACATCCTGTTCGCCACCGAACCGGAGGCGCGGCTGGTGGTCGACGGTACCGGACCGGCCGAACTCGGCCGGGCACTGGCCGAACTCGGGCCGGGGCAGGTCGTCATCAAGCGCGGCGCGCTCGGCGCGGTCGCGGTCGTCGACGGCGAGGCACTGGAGGTGCTGCCGTACCCGGTGACCGAGGTCGATCCGGTCGGGGCCGGGGACGCGTTCGCGGCCGGGTACCTGAGTACGCTGCTCGACGGAGGCGGGCCGGTCAAGCGGCTCGACACCGGGGCGCTGGCGGGCGCGTTCGCGGTCACGGTACCGGGTGACTGGGAGGGCCTGCCGCACCCGACCGACCTGGAACTGCTGCGCGCACAGGAGGGGGTACTGCGGTGATTTATGAGGTGCTGACGGGTACCGCGCGGGCCCGGCCCACCGCGGTGATGGCCGCGACGACGACGTGGCCGGAGTATCCGCGGGTGTGGCGCAGCCTGCTGGACCAGGTGTGGGCGAACGTGCGCTGGGGCGGCACCGGTCCGAAGGGCCGCAACGTGATGCTCTACCTCGACGACGTGCCGCACGTCGAGGTCGGCGTGGAACTGGACCAGCCGGCCGAGGTCGAGCCGCCGGTGATCCGCTCCGCGTTGCCGGCCGGCGAGATCGCCATGACCGTCCACAGAGGACCGTACGAGGGGCTCGGCGACGCGCACGAGGCGGTACTGCGCTGGTGCCACGACAACGGGCGGCAGCCGACCCGGCAGCGGTGGGAGATCTACGGGCACCACCACGACGATCCGGCACAGCTGGAAACCGAGGTGTACTGGCTCCTGCGCTGAACCGTCAGACCGCGTAGCGGTCGGCGAACGCGAGCATCCGGTGCCAGGCGTCGGCGCAGTCCTCGCGGTGCTCGGCGAAGGTGCGGTCGAAGAAGGAGTGCGGCGCGTCCGGGTACACGTGCAGGGTGACCTCCACCCCGTTGCCGCGGATGCGCTGCGCGAACGCCTCCACCTCGGGTACCGGCGTGAAGTCCTGCCCGGCGGCGAGCATCAGCAGCGGCACGGCGATCCGGTCGGCGACGTCGGCCACCCGCGACGGGATGCCGTAGAACCCGATCGACCCGGCCAGGTCGGGACTTGCCGCGGCCTGCCGCCACGACATCGCGCCGCCGAAGCAGAAGCCGACGGTGAACACCGCGGTCGCGCCGGTCCGTTCCCGTACCCACGCGACCGCCGCGGCCGCGTCCTGCGCGACGGTCGCGACGTCCAGCTTCTCCATGTGCTCGCGGAACGGGAAGTCCTCGTCGCGCGCGCCGATGCCGGCGGTGCGGCCGAAGTAGTCGATGGCCACCGCGTGCAGCCCGGCCTCCGCCCAGCGCAGCGCCAGCTCCTTGTAGAAGCTGTGCAGCCCGCGCACGTCGGGCAGGATGACGATCGCCCGGTTGGACGGCGCCTGCGGGTCGGCGTGGAACGCGCCGAAGCGGGTACCGTCAGCGGACTGCAGGACCACGTCGCCGTGCTCCCCGATCGGGCCGGTCACCGCTGGCGCGGGTGGGCGGGCATCGTCTCCGTAGCACATTGCGCCATCCTCGCACGGCGGGGCGGACCGGGCACGGCAGCGCAGCCGACGTATGTCAACGGGTCAACAGGTCGTCGGCGGTGACCGGGTCCGCCGCCAGCCGTTCCCGCAGCCCGGCCGCGGTCGACGGGTCGGTGCGCAGCTCGTACCGCGACGCCACCAGCGTGACGTTGCCGGTGATGCCGTCGCGTGGGCCGGCGAAGCGGTACCCGACGGCGCCGAACACCGCACCGAACAGCGCGCCGAGGATGATGCCGCCGAACAGCATCGACAGCACCGAACCGACACTGGTCGCGGTGAAGATGGCGGCGAACGCGGCGATCAGCGCGCCCAGCCAGGCCCCAGCCACGGTGCCGTACCCGGCCGCCCGCGCCACCGTCATCCGGCCCGCCACCTTCTCGACCAGCCGCAGGTCGGTGCCCACGATCGTGGCGCGGTCGATGGACAGGCCGTCGTCGGCCAGGCGGGCCAGCGCATCCTGCACGTCGCCGAGCGCCGCGAACGTGCCCACCGGTACCGTGCCGGCGAGCACGTCACCCGGCCCGCCCGGCCGGGGCCGACCCGGCTTCCGGTCCACCGCCCGGTTCTTCGCCTTCTTACCCATCCATCGACAGTTCCCGGCGGCGGCAAGAGCTAACCGGGCGTCGCGGGTACCGGCGGTGTCGACCAGGCCAGCCAGGCGGATGCGACCATGTCGGTGAGGTCGTACGCGGCCCGCCAGCCCAGTTGCCGGCCGATCAGCGTCGGGTCGGCGATCACCTCGGGCGGATCGCCCGGTCGCCGCGGACCGATCCGGTACGGCACCGGCCGGGCGGTCACCGCGCCGATCCGGGACAGCACGTCGAGCACCGAGTACCCGCGTCCGGTGCCGACGTTGAGCACGCGGGCCGTCGGCGGTCCGGTGCACAGCCGCCGTACCGCGGCCGCGTGCGCGTCGGCCACGTCCAGCACGTGCACGTAGTCGCGTACCCCGGTGCCGTCCCGGGTCGGGTAGTCCGCCCCGGTCACCGTCACGGGTACCCCGGCGGCGAGGGCGGCGAAGACGATCGGCACCAGGTTCGCCGGTACCCGGTCGGCCAGCCGGGGCGCCGCGGCACCGACCACGTTGAAGTAGCGCAGCGCCAGCCAGGACAGCCCGTCCGCGCCACCCGCGGTGCGGATCAGCCGTTCGCCGGCCAGCTTCGTGCGGCCGTACGGGTTGATCGGCGCGGCCGGCGTGCGCTCGTTCACGACCGACCCGGCCGGTACCCCGTAGACCGCGGCCGACGAGGAGAACACCAGCCGCCGTACCCCGGCTCCGCTCATCGCGTCGAGCAGCGCGGCGACCCCGCCGACGTTCTCCCGGTGGTACCAGTTCGGCCGCGCGACCGACTCCGCCGGTGACTTGCGCGCCGCGAGGTGTACCACGCCGCCCACGCGGTGCTCGCGCAGTACCCTGCCGACCGCGCGCCGGTCGGTTACCGCCGCCTCGACCAGGGGCACGTCGTCGGGTACCCGGCCGGGATCGCCGGTGGACAGGTCGTCGAGCACCACGACCGGGTACCCGTCGGCCTGCAGCCGCCGTACCACGTGCGCACCGATGTACCCGGCTCCCCCGGTCACCAGCCAGGTCATGAAGGAAGACCGTGTTCGGTCAACGGGCCGACCGCGAGGCCGCGCTCGCGGCAGGTCGCAACCAGGTGGGGCAGCGCGCCGAGGGACGCGCGCCAGCAGCCGGGCACCGCGGTGACGTCGGAGTCGTGCAGCAGGACCGTGCCACCGCCGCGCAGGTCGGCGACCACGGTGCGGTACACCGAGTCGGGGGTGGCCCGGCCGATCCAGTCCTCGCCCCAGGCGGTCCACAGCACCGGGGTCAGCCCGAGCCGCCGGACGGCACCGAGGCCGGCACCGGTGAGTACCCCGTACGGCGGCCGGTACCACCGCACCGGCGCGCCGGTCAGGTCCGCGAGCACCGCCCAGCCCCGGGCGAGGTCGGTGTACGTCGCCCGCGGCCCGCGCAACAGCAGGCACCGGTGGTCGTACCCGTGCAGCCCGATCTCGTGCCCGGCACCGGCGATCTCCTTCACCAGCCCCGGTGCCCGCGCCGCCCAGCGGCCGAGCAGGAAGAACGTGGCCCGCACGCCGAGCCGGTCGAGCACTTCGAGGAACCGGGGCGTGGACAGCGGATGCGGCCCGTCGTCGAACGTCAGCGCCACGTGGCCGGGATCGCCGACGCCGGCCAGTGCCGGGGTCAGCCGGGTGCGCAGCGGCCCGATCGAGGTGAGCGCCGGCCCGGCGTGCCAGGCCAGCGCCGTTGCGGCGAGCGCACCGCCGAGCCGCTTCATGAGACCGCCCCGACCGGGGTACCGGCGGCGAACAGCGCCCGCACCGCGGCCGGCGGCCCGTCGGCGAGGGCGACCTTCAGCGCGCCGGCGAGGTCGGCCGGGTGCCGGACCCAGGACGCCAGACCCGCCTCGTCCAGCGCCGCCGCGTTCGTGGTGCCATGGCCGGGCAGGCAGCGGTAGCTGAGCACCGGTACCCCCGCCGACATCGCCTCCAGCGACGTGAGCCCGCCGGCGTTCTGCACCACGACGTTGGCCGCGCGCACCAGCGCGGGCATGTCGTCGACCCAGCCGAGCGCGAGCCCGGTGCCGGCGCCGGCGATGCGGCGGCGCAGCTCCGCGTTGTGCCCGCAGACGGTGACCGGTGTGGCGAGCCCGGTCGCCGCGATCTCGGCGGCGGCCGCGGCCACCTCGCCCACGCCCCACGAGCCGGCCACCACGAGCGCGACCGGACCGCGGACCGGCAGCCGCGCGGGCGCGGCCGTGGCGAAGTCCGGCCGGACGACCGGGCGGACCACCTCGACCCGGGCCGCACCCAGTGCCCTGGCCTGCGCGGCGGCGACCTCGTGGAGAGCGAGGTGCCGGTCCACGCCCGGCGCCACCCACAGCCGGTGTACCGACAGGTCGGTCAGGTACGTGATCACCGGGACGTTCAGCTCCCCCCGCCGGCGCAGGTAGCCCAGTGCCTGGCTGGCCAGCGGGTACGTCGAAACGACCGCGGCCGGCTGCGGGTCGAGCGCGGCGCGCAGCCGGCGGGCGGCCACGCGCGCGATGAAGCCGGCGAGCCCGGTGGTCAAGCCCGGGTGCCGGCTCAGGTTGCCGAGCAGCCAGCCCCAACTGCCCGGCGCGACGCGTAACTGGGCGGCGTAGGCCGCGCGCAGCGCCCGGCCGCCGCGCGGCCCGAGCATCGCCAGGAAGTCGTGGCGCGAGGTGGCGTAGCCGGCTGCGGCGAACTCGCGGACCAGCTCCCGGGCCGCCCCGTCGTGTCCCGCGCCGACGCTGCCGGAAACCACCGCCACGCGGCCAGCGTCGTTCACCGGGTTGCCCGCGTCGCTGCGCGAGGCGCTCCGGTGCGTACTCTTCCCTCGTCGCCGCGCTCTGCCGTCCGGAGGGCGCCGCGCCTCGCTTCGCTCACCATTGGCCCCCTGCCGGTGGCGTTTACTACATGTACCGTAGTAGGCGGTGATACTACTCAGGCGGTAGTAGCGCAGCCAAGACCGACGCGGTGAACATCCGGGGCAACTCAGGGTCGGAGGCGGGGATGGTCCGGCGTCCGCGTGGGACGCTCGAACAGGAGGTGGTGGCCGCACTCGCGGCCTCACCCGCCCCTATGACGCCTGCGCAGGTACGTGACCAGCTCGGCGGCGACCTCGCATACACGACCGTCATGACGGTGCTGGCCCGGCTGTCCGACAAGGGGCTGGTCACCCGGGAGCGGGTCGGCCGGGCGTATGCCTACAGTGCGGTACGCGACGAAGCCGAGGTGACCGCGCGACAGATGCAGCGACTGCTGGACGCCGGAGACGACCGCGCGGCGGTACTGTCCCGGTTCGTGGGTGTGCTCTCCGACGACGACGAACACCTGCTCATCGAGCTGCTGCGGCACGCCGAGGAGGAACGATGAGCGCCGGCATGGGCACCGCGACCGTGGTGGCGTGCCTGGTCATCGTGGCGTTCGCGGTGGCCGGTCCGCGCCTGGCGCGCCGGTTGCCACCGGCCGCGGCGACCCGGGTCGTGGTGCCGGCGAGCCTCGTCGTGGCCGCCACCGGCGTGTGGGTACTGGGTGCGGTCGCCTTCACCTGGGTGGCGCAGCTCGGTCCGGTCAGCCGGTACGGGCAATGGTCCGCCGAGCAGCTGCGCGACGACAGCCCGATCCCCCGGGTGATCGCCATCGGCGCGACGGTGCTCGCGGTGCTGTCCGTCGGCCGGGCGGCGGCGTGCGGTACCCGCCGGCTGCGGCTGTTGCTCGCGGTCCGGCAGAGCTGCCGCGGGGTCGGCGTGCCGGGATCGCTGGTGGTACTGGACAACGACCGGCCGGACGCGTTCGCCACCCCGGGCGCGCGCGGCCGGATCGTGGTGACCCGGGGCCTGCTGCGCGCCCTGAACGCCGACGAGCGGCGGGCGCTGCTCGCCCACGAGACCGCGCACCTCGCGCACCGGCACGCCTGCTGGCTGCTGGTGGCCGAGCTGGCCGCCGCGGCGAACCCGATGCTCACCCCGACCGCGCGCGCGGTCCGGCACACCGTCGAGCGGTGGGCCGACGAGGACGCCGCCCGCGCCGTGGCCGACCGCCGGCTGGTCGCCCGGACGCTGGCCCGGACCGCGCTCCTGATCCGGGCCGCGCCGGTGGCCGGGGTACCGCTTCCCGCGGTCGGCGGCGACGTACCCGGCCGGGTCAGGGCGCTGCTCGAACCGCCGCCGCGGCAGCGGGTGGCACCGCTGTTCGTGCTGGTCGCGCTGCTCGTCGTGGCCACCATGGCCGCGGGTACCGTGCAGCGGCGCGGCGACGAACTGCTCGACCACGCCGGTACCGGCAACCCGGCGGTCAGCCACCACCGGCCCGGTCACTGAACCGTCCCCGGTGTCGCGGTACCGGACCTGCGCCGCAACCGACCGCCACGTTCGCAACTGACCGCCACGTTCCAGCCGCTTCCCAGCCAACTGTCAGCCTGAGCCGGTAGAACAAGCTGCGGAGATGTGCGTCGGAGGTGGGAGGTAGCGCGGTGGGTCGACCGACCAGGGTTCTCGTGGTGGACGACGAGCCGAGCATCTCGGCGCTGCTCACGGCGACGCTGCGGCTCGTCGACTTCCAGGTCCACTGCGCCGCCGACGGCGCCGGGGCGTTGAAGGCCGCCGCGGATTTCCAGCCGGATCTGGTGGTGCTCGACGTGATGCTGCCCGATCTGGACGGGTTCGAGGTGGCCCGGCGGCTGCGCGCCGACGGGCGGGCGGTGCCGGTGCTGTTCCTGACCGCCCGGGACGCCGTCGAGGACCGCATCTCCGGGCTCACCGTCGGTGGCGACGACTACGTGACCAAGCCGTTCAGCCTGGAAGAGGTCGTCCTGCGCATCCGCGCGATCCTGCGCCGCTGCCAGCTGGAACCGGCGCCGGTCGAGCCGGCCGTGCTGCGGTACGCCGACCTGGAGCTCAACGAGGACGCGCACGAGGTACGCCGCTCGGGGCGGCTGATCGAGCTGTCCCCGACCGAGTTCAAGCTGCTGCGGTACCTGCTGACCAACGCCGGCCGGGTGGTGAGCAAGGCGCAGATCCTTGACCGGGTGTGGAGCTACGACTTCGGCGGCGAGGGTCGCATCGTCGAGTCGTACGTGTACTACCTGCGCCGCAAGATCGACAGCTCCGGCCCGCCGTTGATCCACACGGTGCGCGGCGTCGGGTACGCCTTACGGATGCCCCGGGGCGACGTCGAGTGATCCGCCGCGTTCCCCGACCCTGGCGCCGCTGGACCCTGCGGACCCGCCTGGTCGTGGCGATCGCGCTGCTGGCCGGTGCCGCCCTGGTGCTGGCCGACGCCGCCAGCCTGGTGCAGCTGCGGTCCAGCCTGCTCGCCGGCGTGGACCGCGACCTGTCGCAGGGCGCACGGGCCTACGCCCGGACGCCGGCGGGCCGGGAGCTCGACCCGCCGGTACGCCGGCCGTTCAACCCCGGCCCGGACGTGCGCATCACCTTCTACGACGCGGGCGGCACGGTGGACCGCGTCACCGGGGACACCGCGGGGCCCGGTCCCGACCTGGGCCCGTTCGCCGAGCTGTCCGCGCGCGCGGACGGTGCCCCGTTCACCGCCGGAGACCGGGCCGGTGGCGACCCGTGGCGGGTGGTCGTCATCCACCGGATCAGCGCCACCGGTACCGGCGGCATCGTCGCCGTGGCGGTGTCGCTGCGCCAGCTGGACAGCACGCAGCGCACGCTGCTGGGCATCGACGGCGCGGTACTCCTGCTGATGCTGCTGCTGCTCGCCCTGGCCGCGGCGACGGTGGTCCGGCTCGGGCTCGCGCCGCTGACCGCGATGGAGGACACCGCCCAGCACATCGCCGCCGGTGACCTGGCCCGGCGGGTGGAGAACGTCGATCCGCACACCGAAGCCGGCCGGCTGGGGCTGGCGTTCAACGCGATGCTCGCGCGGATCGAGTCGGCGCTCGCCGCCCGTACCGCCTCCGAGCAGCGGCTGCGCCAGTTCCTCGCGGACGCCTCCCACGAGCTGCGCACGCCGCTGACCTCGATCCAGGGCTTCGCCGAGCTGTACCGCCGCGGCGGTACCCCGCCCGGTCCGGCCCTCGACGAGGCGATGGCCCGGATCGAGGCCGAGGCCGACCGGATGCGGGTCCTGGTCACCGACCTGATGCTGCTGGCCCGGCTGGACGAGGAGCGGCCGCTGGACCGGCACCCGGTGGACCTGCTGTCCATCGCAGCCGACGCGGTGCGCGACGCGCACGCCCGGGTACCCGGCCGGCCGGTGATCCTGGACTGCGACGATCCGCTGTCCGGCGCCGGGCCGGTGACCGTCGCCGGGGACGAGGCGCGGCTGCGGCAGGTGGTCACCAACCTGGTCGCCAACGCACTGCACCACACGCCGCCGGACACCCGGATCACGGTACGGGTGGGGCGGTGCACGGGTGACGGCGCCGGCCCGCCGACGGCGTTCGTGGGTACCGGTCCGCCGCCGGGTACCCCGACCGGCCTGCTTGAGGTCACCGACACCGGCCCGGGGCTGCCCGCCGACCAGGCCGACCGGGTCTTCGAGCGGCTGTACCGTGCCGACGCCAGCCGGCAGCGGGCCAGTGGCGGCGCCGGTCTCGGGCTGGCGATCGTGGCCGCGATCGTCGTCGCGCACGGTGGTCGGGTGGAGCTGCGTACCCGCCCCGGCGCCGGTGCGACGTTCCGGGTGCTGCTGCCCGAACTGCCGGACCGGTCTCCCGCCGGGTGGGAGGGCGCTCCGCGGGTTACCGGCGGGCAAAACCTTGGCACGGTTGATGCGTGGCCACTTGCTCCGCCTACTCGGGGTACGAAATAGTGGCCCGATGCTGTCGTTGTGGATGGGCACGGCCATCGTTGGTCGGTACGTCCTCATCGGCCCGGTCGGTTACGGCGGCGTCTCCGTCGTATACCAGGCCATCGATACGCACCGGGGCAGCCGCACGGCGATCAAGCTGCTCGCACCCGACTTCGCCGACGACGAATACGCACGGCAACGGGTACGCCAGGAGGCGTTGATCACGACCCGGCTGCGGCATCCGAGCGTCCCGCAGGTGTACGACTTCGGCGA
>Ga0066709_100000948_pt1 | contig 17820 bp, 18 predicted proteins | sample GraSoiAngelo_158_FD_79665 | JGI IMG/M metagenome (GOLD analysis project Ga0066709, IMG submission 79665) | Grasslands soil microbial communities from the Angelo Coastal Reserve, California, USA - 14_1009_16_30cm | ecosystem: Environmental > Terrestrial > Soil > Grasslands | place: USA...
AGCGTACGGCGATCGAAGTCCGAAAGGCTCTCGGCGGGAACCGCGGCCAGCGAGGTCTCGGGTTTCAAACCGAGCAGCGCGGCGGCGTGGCCGAAGGTCAGGCTGAGATCCAGAAGCGCGGTCCGCTCCGGCTGCTCCTTCGCCTGCCTGACGGCCATGTTGATCGCCAGCATGGTCTTGCCCGCGCCGCCACGAGGTGAAAAGATGGCGTACACGTGGCCCGCACCGACCGTCACGGCGCTGCCCGGCTCATCGGCCAGTAGCTGCTGGTTGGTCTGGAGCGTGCGCTGCGAGACGACCTTGAGCATCTCGCGCATGATTTCGGGGTGGCTGGCGAGCAGCTCGTCGAAGGAACCCTTGTCGAGCACCAGCAGCTGACTGTCGGTCTCGGCGGTCGCCGTGGCCGAACGCGGCGCGCCGGTGAGCAACGACATCTCACCGAAGAACTGGCCGTCGGTGAAGTAGGTGAGGACCTTCTCGTTGCCGCTGGGGTCGCTGGTCGACAGGCGAATGCGGCCGCCGGTCACGATGAAGAGCGCGTCGCCGGGATCTCCCTGGCGGCAGAGGACCTCTGCCTCGGCCAACCGGCGCTCGCGCAGCAGTTGAGCGATGGTCTCGAGCTCTTCAGAGGGGATCGCCTCGAAGATGTCCATCGTGCGAAGGAGGTCAGTTACGCGCATGTTGGCAGTTAGCTCCTGGGCTTCCGATCGGGGGCGGGCAAGTATGGTTCAGGAGCAACAACGCAACCAGAGCCCGGGAAGTACCGGGCATTGCGAAAACGTCTCAGATACCGCGTTCGGCGAAAACGGGCGCGATGAGATTGTCGACCGGCGCGTAGTCGTCCGTCAGGATCGGCGCCTGGGCGTCGTCGAGCCACTGGTGCATCAGCTCGCCGGGCATGATGTGGGTCACCACACTGCCATTCTGGCCCTGACCATGGACGCCCGCGAGGCGGTCCGGCGCCACCGCGGCGTTTCCCGCGGCGACGACGTACGTGCTTGGCGCCGAGCTTTCCCATGGCTCACTATCCGAAAGCACCTGGACCGCTGGCCACACCCGCAGCACCGTATCCGTGTAGGCCGGCATGAACTTGCCACCGCGCAGCTTGTCGATCACCAGAGCCAGGTAGAAGCCATCCGGCTTGAGCAGCCGCTTGAGGTCCTGGTCGAACTCGAGCGTGGTCAGGTGATACGGGATCGACAGGTCGTTGAACGCGTCGCCGATGATCAGGTCGTACTGGCCGCCGTTGCGCTCCAGGAGCTGATTGACCATCAGCCGCCCGTCCACGTTGTAGGTCGTGATGTTTGTCCTGGAACGTTCGACACCTAGCTGCTCATACACCGTCTGGGTCACGCCGGGATCGATCTCCATGATTTCCTGGCGAGCGTTGGGGTAGGTCGCCTCGATGTGCCGCGCCAGCGTGTAGCCTCCGCCGCCGACGTACAACACCCGAATCGCCTGGTCGGGCACACGCTGGGCGAGGTACTCAGCGACTTCGGCGTACACCTTGATGTAGCCGTACTCGAGGAAGTTGGGGTCCTCGAGCGAGTTGTAGCTGTGGACCAGGTGATCGAGGATCAGCTCCTTCACCGTCTGATGGTCCGAGGCGGCCGGATTGTCGGCGACGCGGATGCAGTAGTAGGCGGTCTCGTGCAGACAGCCCGTGCTGGTCGCCTGATCCCAGCCGTCCTTGACGGAGCGCTGTACGCAGTCCATCTCGAGGCCGACTCCGTCGAGGCAGCCGTACGCTTTGACGTTGCGCGCCGGCACCAGCAGCCCCACCAGCAACACACCGGCGGCAATCGGCGCGGCTGCCCGGCCGACGCGCACCAGGTCGCCGAACAGGGCGGCCATCGCCAGCAGGACGATGCCGACGCCGAGCACGATCATGCGTGTGCCCAACAGCTGCACCAGGACGAAGCCCGTGGCGAAGGTACCCAGAATGCTGCCCAACGTCGACAGCGCGTACACCTTGCCGACCAGGCCACCGCTGTGCGCCAGGTCGCGCAACGTCAGCTTGATGACCACGGGTGAGACCATGCCCAGGATGAAGCTGGGCGGAAGGAAGATCAGCGTCGTGATCAGTACGATGCGCAGGATCAGCAGCGCGGCGCGATCGAGCGGCAACAACCCGCCAAGGCGGTTGTTCGGGTCGACCAGGTCGCCGGTGGGGATCGACGTGGCGATGGTGATCAGCGGCAAGATCGCCAGGCTGGCCAGACCGCCGGCGACCAGCAGGATGCCCAGCGTGCGGCGTTGCGGCCAGCGATCGGCGGCGCGACCGCCGAGGTAGTTGCCCAACGAGATACCCGCCAGGACGACGCCGATGATGCTCGTCCACGTGTACAGCGATACGCCGATGAACGGAGCCAGAATGCGCCCCGCCACCAGTTCCAGGATCAGCGTGCAGCAGCTCGAAACGAAGACCACCAGGTACGCGACAGGTCGCGGCATGAGATGACGGTCGCGGAGTGTACCGGAAGCGTTTTCTTTCGCCGCGTCAGCGTCCACGCGCCGCGGTGAGGTATTGCCGCCACAGCATCACCGCGCCGATGCCGGCCAGGACGCCGGTCACCAGCAGCACCAGCGCTACCCATGGAGGGGCGAAGCTGGGCGCCCCCACCGCGTCCACGACCAGCGCCGCCAGGCCCACGTTGATCAGCGCCAGCGCCAGAGCCGTCACCACCGTGGCCGGCGCTCGACTCGATGGGCTCAACGACGGGTGGATTTCTCGATGGTCTTGGCGGCGCGCTCGCTGGCCTCGTTGATGAGGGACTGGAGGCGGACGATCTCTGCCTGTATTTCCGCGGGGGTGAGGGCGTCGGCGGGATCGAACGGGCCGGCTTGTTTTGCCCGCAGCGCCTGAAGCAGGATTTTGGCTTCCTCTATGCCCTTGGTCAGCTGCAGCGATTCGAGCTCGATCTCGGCGCGCTTGCGAATCGCGGCCAGCGATTGCGACGTGCCATCCAGGTGACTGAGGCGCTCCTGGACGTCGCCCAGCATCGCCAGCACGCTATCCAGCGTCGAGTCGCCATACATGCTGAAGGTGATCAGCTTGTTGTGCTGCTCACGGAACGTGCGCCGCTGGTCTTCGAGGGCGCGTTCGCGCGCCGAGACGTCCGCCAGGAGCAATCGCAAGCGGGCGATCGTGAGGTCGATCTTCTTGAGCGCTGGCGCGCCTGCCGGCGTTCGCCGTGACGGCTCCTCTCGCATAGGCCGATTGTTAATACCCCGCCCTTCAGAACGCTTCAACCCCTGGGTTGAGTTTGCGTATACTGGTCGGCCAACACACCCGGCGATCCACAGCATGGGTCTGGTCGGCGCTGATTCGACCCAAATTTTCGCCCGCACCAGCGTGCAGAACCAGGAGTAACCGTGAGTGTCGCTACGGCTGAAGTGACCGGGCGGGACGCCCACAAGCTGGCGTTCGTGTTCCCAGGACAGGGATCACAGTACGTCGGTATGGGCAAAGCCCTGTACGACGCATCGAGCGCTGCGCGACGGGTCTTCCAACAGGCCGACGAAGTCCTCGGCTTCGAGTTGTCTCAGCTCTGCTTCGAGGGACCGGCCGAAGAGCTCGAAGACACGATCAACGCGCAACCGGCCATCTTGACCGTGTCGCTGGCCTGTCTGGCCGCGATGCGGGAACGGCTCGAGGCGGTGGGCCAGAAGTGGCAGCCGCCGCGCTTCGTGGCCGGCCACAGCCTGGGCGAGTACACGGCGCTGGTCGCGGCCGGCTCGCTGGAGTTCAGCGACGCGCTGCGGCTCGTCCGCGAGCGCGGACGGCTGATGAAGGAGCAGGGCAATCACCGACCGGGCGGCATGGCGGCCGTCATTGGCCTCGAGCGGCAGTGCCTCGAGCAAACTTGCGAGCAGGCGTCCAGCGAAACCGGCGGCATCGTCAGCGTGGCGAACGCCAATTCGCCCGAGCAGTTCGTCATCTCGGGCGAACTTGCCGCGCTCAACCGGGCCATCGAGCTGATCCGCGAAGCCGGCGCACGGACGGTCGTGCCCCTGCGCATCAGCATCGCGTCGCACTCGCCGTTGATGCAGCAGGCGGCCTCGCGGCTGGCCGAGATCATCGACCGCTCTCCGCTGCGAGACCCGCAGGTGCCCGTGGTCACCAACATCGCCGGCCAGGTGCGCACCAGCGCCGAGCACATTCGCGCGGAGCTGGCCTCGCAGATGGTGGCCCCGGTCGAGTGGGTGGGCTCAGTGCGCGAGATGGTCGCCAACGGGGTGGACACGTTCGTCGAGATCGGGCCTGGCCAGGTGCTGTCGCGACTGATTCGTCGCATCAGCAGCGACGTCAAGGCGATCAGCCTCAACGACGCGGTCGTGGCGCTGCTCGGACCGCGGGAGGACGCCGCAGGCAAGTAGTGCTCGGCGTTTCCTCCACAATGAGGCTGTATGCCTGAGCCGCGGCGCGTCGTGGTGACGGGTCTCGGCGCCGTCACGCCCGTGGGCAACTGCGTCGCCGAGAGCTGGACGAACCTGCTCGCTGGTTGCTCCGGCATCGACACCATCACGCTGTTCGATCCAACCGGCTTCGGGGTGCGTATCGGCGGCGAAATCAAGAACTTCAAGCCGGAAGACCACATTTCGTCCAAAGAGCTGCGGCATATGGACCGCAGTGCAAAGTTCGCGCTGGTGGCAGGCAAGGAAGCGGTCGCCGACGCAGCTCTGGACATGTCGGCCGAATGTCCGGAGCGGGTGGGCGTCGTGTTCGGCACCGCCGCCGGCGGGGTCGAGAAGATGCTCACCCAGCAGCAGATTCTGCTCGAGCGCGGGCCCGACCGCGTCTCGCCGATGTTCTTGCCGCACTTCCTGCCCGACTCTGCCTCTGGTCTGCTCGCCATTGCGCTGGGCGCCGAAGGGCCGAATATGGCCGTGGCCAGCGCGTGCGCCACCGGTAGCCATGCGGTGGGCGAGGCGCTCAAGACGATCGCGCGCGACGACGCAGATGTCGTGGTCGCCGGCGGCACCGAAGCCAGCATTCTGCCGGTGATCTTCGCTGGATTCATCAACATGCGGGCACTTTCGGCGCGCAACGACGAGCCCAAACGCGCGAGTCGACCATTCGACGCGGAGCGCGACGGCTTCGTCATCTCCGAAGGCGCGGCCGTGCTGGTGCTCGAGGAAGCTGCACACGCGGCGCAGCGGGGCGCGCGGGTGTACTGCGAGATCGTCGGCTACGGGAGCGGCAACGACGCGTTCCATATGGTCCAACCGAGAGACCAGGGCGCCGGTGCGGCCAAGGTCATGCGAGCGGCGCTGCGCGACGCGTCTCGGAGCGTTGGCCTGCAGGCCGCCGACATCGGCTACATCAACGCGCACGGAACGTCGACGCCGTACAACGATCGCTTCGAAACAGCGGCCATCAACAACGTCTTCGGCGAGCACGCCAGACAGTTGGCCGTTTCGTCGACCAAGAGCATGACCGGGCACATGTTCGGCGCCGCCGGCGCCATCGAGGCGTTGGCCTGCGTCAAGGCGATCGAGACCGGCTGGCTGCCGCCGACGATCAACTACGAACACCCCGATCCCGAGTGTGACCTGGACTACGTCCCGAATAAGGCGCGGCGCTGGACGCCCAGCGCAGCCATGAGCAACAGCTTCGGCCTCGGCGGGCACAACGCCACGGTCATCTTCCGGCCATTCGAGCCGTCTCGCGCGTTATGAGCCTCGCGCCGCCGACCACCCCTTCGCTTGTCAGGGCGAGGGCGGACATCTCTCACACTCTCTCGGCCTTCCGCCCGTCAGCCGCCGACAGCCCCGACCGCGGAGCAGCGCGGATCTGAATGTACGGCAATCGCGTCGTCGTTACCGGCCTCGGCTGCATCAGTCCGATCGGGCTGTCGGTCGACGAGTACTGGCAAAACTTGCTAGCGGGCGTGTCGGGCGCGGGTCGCATCACGACGTTTGATCCCGAAGGCCTGCCCGTCCAGATCGCGGCAGAGGTGAAGGGCTTCGATCCTGGCGACTACATGGACCGCAAAGCGGCGCGGCGCATGGAGCGCTTCGCCCAGTTCTCGATCGCCGCCGCCGGTCAGGCCCTCGCTGACGCCGGCCTCGAGGTGAACGATTCCAACGCCTGGGACATCGGCGCCATCATCGCCACCGGCGGCGGCGGCATCCGCGCCGTGGCCGACGAGATGGAGACCCTGGTGACCAGGGGCTGGGAACGCGTCGGCCCGATGATGGTGCCGCTGATGATTCCCAACATGGCCTCCTGCCAGGTGTCGATGACGTATGGAATCAAAGGCCCCGTCGTCACGAACACTGCCGCCTGCGCCGCGGGCGTGTACTCGATGTTCGAGTCGCTGCACTTTCTGCGACGTGGCGACGTGGCGGCGGTCGTGGCCGGCGGCACGGAGTCGGCCGTACTGCCGCTGGCCTTCATCTCGATGGCGCGCACGGGCGCACTTTCGCGGCGCAACGATGATCCCCAGACAGCCAGTCGACCGTTCGACAGGGACCGCGATGGCTTTGTCTTCGGCGAAGGCGCCGGGATCCTGGTGCTCGAAACGCTGGAGCACGCCCGCGCGCGCGACGCGCGGATCTACGCCGAACTGTGCGGCGGCAGTATCACGGGTGACGCCTTCCACGTCAGCGCGCCCGAGCCGAGCGGTGAGAGCGCCAGACGCGCGATCGCGAAGGCGATCGAGGACGCCGATCTTAGACCCGACGAGATCGACTACGTGTGCGCCCACGGCACGGGCACACCGTTGAATGACTCGACCGAGACGCAGGCGTTGAAGCTTGCGCTCGGCGAGCACGCCTACCGCATTCCGGTCAGCTCGGTGAAGTCGATGATCGGCCATCTGCTGGGCGCGGCCGGCGCGCTGAGCACCGTAGCGGCGATCAAAGCGCTGGAGACGGGTTGCATCCCGCCCACCATCAACCAGTTCACGCCAGATCCCGAGTGTGACCTCGACTACGTGCCATGGAAACCCCGCAAGCTGCCGATCCGCAACGTCATCGTGAACGGCTTCGGTTTCGGCGGCCAGAACAGCGTGGCCGTGTTCAAGAAGTGGGAGGAAGCGTGATGAGCACTGCCGCCGTCGAAGAACCGCTGAGCTTTCAAGAACCGCTGAGCTTCGACGAATTCCTCGCTCTGGAGGAGGTGGCCGAGCGTAAGTACGAGTATGTGGACGGATACGTCTACGCTCTGGCAGGTGCCTGGCGCCGACACAACGATGTCGCGGCCAGCATCTTCCTCCGTCTTGGGCAGGAAGCTGTGGGACACGGATGTCGCATCTATGGGAGCGACATGCTGCTCAAGGCTGCATCTGCAGTTGGCGAAGTTGGCTATTACCCCGACGTCCACATCGTCTGTGACCGGACTGACCAACACGAACGCTACAGCGAGCGACCGTGCATTATCGTCGAGGTCCTCTCCGACAGCACCAAGCGTATCGACCGTGGTGAGAAGCTCTTAGCCTACACGCGAATAGCCTCGCTCGAGACGTACCTGATCGTCTCGCAAGACCAGCGCCGCGTCGAGCGACACTGGCGCGACGGCGACGAGTGGCAACTCGAACTGATCGTCGGCGAGGGCGTGATACCCCTTCCGTGCATCGGCGGCGAGCTGTCGCTCGACGACATTTACGGCCGCGCGACGGAAGGGTAAGCAACTCCTCCCTATCCAAAGATAGATAGCGCCTAGCGAACGGACGCTCTAGCCTCGGTGGCGATGGCTACTCGACCTGGCAGGCCAGTCTTCTCGAGGATCTGGTGGACGTAGTGCTTCACCGTGCCAAGGGTGATGCGCAGGCGGCGGGCGATCTGCTTGTTCGAGAGGCCGTCGGCAATGAGCACGGCGACCTCGCGCTCACGCCGCGTCAGTGCCATCAGGCTGGCTCCTGGCTGCCGCGGCTCAGACGGCACGCGGACCACCACCAGTGGCTGGCCCAGGTCGGGCGTGGCTTCGAAGTCGACCGTGATGCCCGACTCCAGCTGCACGTCACGAGCAAGCTTCACCACCTCGGCCAGCGACGTGCCATCCGAGTTGGCCGCCTGAAGCTGGCGAACCATGGCACGTAGCTGTCCGAGCGTCGTCGGATCGATGTCGACGCCCAGCGACACAGCGGTGGCGGAAACCCTACAGGAGGTATTCGTTCAATGGCAATCAATACCGTTCAGACTCGCGACCGCTCCGTGGTCGAGCGCTATATGGCTGGGATGCAGGCCGGCCCAGGCGGCCTGGAGGACCTGGTCGGGCTGTTCGAGGAAGACGCGGTGTATGTGGAGCCGTTTGGCGGCCAGCCACAAGTACATTCTGGCAAAGCCGCGATCCGCGACTTCTTCCAGAATGCGCTCGAGCAGCATCTGCGCGGTGCGCGGCTTACGCTCGATCGACTGGACATGGATGGCGAGCGTTTGCGGTCGGAATGGACCTGCGAAGTGCCAGCGTTCAACGCACCGATGCGCGGATTCGACGTGCTGACCTTGCACGACGGCCGCATCACGCGCCTCGAGACCACGGTGACCGAGTTTCCGCCGATGCGGCGCTAGCGCGATGCCCCAGAGTCGCGTACGGGGGAAGGCGCCCTGGTTCGTGCAACACATCTTGAATCCGATCTTCCTGCGCACGGGCTCGATGCCCATCCTGGCCGTACGTGGCCGGCGCAGCGGGAAGCTCATCAGGACGCCCATCAATATCGTCGAGCTGGGCGGTCAGCGGTATGTGACCTCGCCGCGCGGCGAGACCGGCTGGTCGCGCAACCTCCGCGTGAGTGGCGAGTGCTGGCTGAGGATTGATGGTCGGGAGCAGCACTGTCGCGCTGGTGAAGTCCCCGTTAGCGAGCGCCCGCCGATCATCGCCGCCTATGTGCAGAAGTGGGGCAATCAGACACGCCCCCAATTCGACCGGCTGCCCGATCCGCTCGACCACCCGACATTCCGACTCGAGCCTGCGTAGGTGCGTACGGTAGTGCCGCCCGCGTGTGCGGGGAGGAACGCGAGCACGTCGCCGGCGTGTAATGGAGCGTCGAGGCCGCCCTGGAGATCGAGCACGCGGTCGTTCAAGACGGCCTCGACGTGCTCGGGGAGGCGACGAGCGTCGAGCTCGAACAGGAGCCCATAGCGCGCGTCGGCGGCCACGAGGCCGGTCAAGAGCGTGGCGACGGACGCCTCGGGATCGATCGGCACCGAAACAATCGTGCGCGTACCGCGGCGGCGGCCGAGCTCCGACAGGCGGTCGGCCAGAAAGCCGTGCAGTTCCAACGTGATCAGGCTGTCAGACGTCGCGCCCGCCATCGACCTCGAACGCGGTGCCCGTGACCATCTCGGCGTCCGACGACGCCAGAAACACGGCCGCTCGGGCGAGATCCTCGGGTCGGTTCAGGCGACCCCAGGGGATGGTGCTGATGAAGCGGCGGCGACCCTCGGCCTCGTCCGCGCCCTGCTCGACGCCGATGAAGCTCGACAGCATCGGCGTGTCGGTGGCCACCGGGCAAATCGAGACCACGCGGATACGGTGCGGCGCCAGCTCGACCGCCAGCGTCTTGGTGAGCGTGATGACCGCCGCCTTTGAGGCGTTGTACACAGCCAGACCGGGACGCGGGCGAATCCCCGCCGTGCTGGCGGTGTTGAGGATCACGCCGCCACCTTGCGCCTTCATGCGCGGGATCGCCGCCCGACAGCCGTAGAAGACACCCCTGAGATTCACGTCGAGGATGCGGTCGAAGAGCTCGTCAGTGGAATCTTCGAACGGGGTGAAGGCCTGCGGCAGGCCAGCATTGTTGAACAGCACGTCGATGCGACCGAAGCGATCGACCGCGCGCTGCACCATCTTCTCAACTTGATCGGCCTTCGTTACGTCGACCTGCGCTGCGTCGGCGGAGGCGCCGCTGGACTGAATCTGCTGGGCGGTCTCCTCGGCGCTGGCAGCCCGAATGTCGGCCGCCAGAACGCACGCGCCCTCCTCCGCAAACGCCAGCGCCGAGGCACGGCCGATACCCGAGCCCGCGCCGGTGATCACCGCCACCAGGCCCTGCAGTTTGCCCATCAGCCTTTGAGCGCTTCGAGCACCTTGTCGGCGTGGCCCTCGACTTTGACGTTGGGAAAGACCGCCTTGATGGTGCCGTTGGCGTCGATCACAAACGTGGTGCGAGCCATACCCATGTACTCGCGCCCCATGAACTTCTTCTGCTGCCAGACACCGTATTGATCCGCCACAGCGTGATCCGCATCGGCGAGCAGCGGGAACGTCAGGTGGTATTTCTGCTGGAACTTCTTGTGTGATTTGACCGTGTCGGTGCTTACGCCGAGGATCTCGGCACCGTGCTCGTGGAAGAGGCCGCGGAGATCGCGGAAGGAGCACGCTTCGGCCGTACACCCCGGCGTGTCGTCGCGCGGATAGAAGTACAGCACGACGGCCTGGTTGCCCTTGAAGTCCGACAGGCGGACCTCCTTGTCGTCAGTGGACGGCAGGGTGAAGTCCGGGGCGGGCTGCCCAACTTCAGGCAGCCTGTTATCAGTCGTGGTCACGCGGGCTAGGATAACAGCGAGGCATGACGCTCTTCGGCCATAGCCGCACTCTCGGGCTGAGCCTTCTGTCGACCGGCGTGATCTGCCCGTGCCACGTGCTCGTCGGCCTCTTCGGCCTGCTCACCGGTGGCTCGCTCCTCACCCCCGCCGCGCAGGACGGCCTCCACGCGGTCTACGTCCCGCTGGCGGTTCTGGCGGGAGCGCTCGCGCTACGGAAAGCGCGACCTCCCTCTCCCTCTGGGAGAGGGCAGGGGTGAGGGTGGCGTACAGCCGAAGCGTTCGTGCTCGTATGCCACCCTCACCCGCGCTGCGCGCGGCCTCTCCCAGAGGGAGAGCCGGATCGTCGCAGCCCTACGCTGCCGAGCGGACTGAGAAGTACTTCGCCTCGGGGTGGTGGAGCACGATCGCCGCGGTGCTGTGCTCGGGATCCAGGTTGTTGGACAGGCTGAGCGTCAAGCCTATCTCCTCGGAGGCCCGCAGTAGCGGCAGCACTTTGCGCTGCTCCTCCAGGTCTGGGCACGCGGCGTAACCCCAGCTGAATCGCAGCCCCTGGTTTTCGGCCAATCCCAGCTCGCGCCGAGCGAGGTTATGGGCATAGTCGGCCAGCGCCTCGGCGGTGCCCGACGCGAGGCCGTTCACGTACAGCATGCGGCTGTAGTCGCCTGACCGCTGCAGCTCCTCGACGTACTCGCCCGCGCGCTTGCCCGCGCTCACGGCCTGCAAGACGACAACGTCGCGTTGGCCGGAATCGAGCGGCCGGAAGTAGTCCGACAGGCAGAGCCGTTCACCATCGGGCTGTCGAGGGAACTCGAGTCGCGCCACCTCAGTCTGAGACCTATCGGGATCGAACACGATCAACTGGTCTCCCAGAGCGTTGCACGGGAAGTAGCCCGAAACGATGAGCGGCTCGAGCCAGCCACCCTGGAGCGCGTCATCGCTGAGCGCCGCCAACTCGGGCTCGAAGATCTCGCGGACAATGCGCTCGTACTCGGCTCCCCTGGCGCGGTGACCGCCCCAGTGATGGCGGAAGAGGGTGTTGAGATCCAGGTTGCGCCAGACGTCGCGGAGATCGGCGGTCACCCGCCGCGGGCCCCAGAACGGTGGCACAGGCACGCTGACGTCTCGCCGAGGCCCTGCGCCAGGGCGCGGAGTGACGCGCGGCATGGGTGCCTCTTCTTTGCGGTCGCGCTCGGTCTCGATTTCGCGGCGGATCCGTTGGACGAAGCCTTCGCGCTCGGCAGGCTCGGTGAGCACGTCCATCGTGCCCAGGCCCTCGAAGACGTCCTTGCAATAGAACACGGCTGGCTCGTACACGCGTCCGTCTGGCAGGACCGCCGCGCGACGACCGAACGCGCGATTGATCGCCGCGCCGCCGATGAGCACCGGCAGGTGAACGCCGCGACGGTCGAGCTCCTGGATGCACAACGGCATTTGCTTCGACGTGCTCACCAGCAAGGCGGACAGGCCGATTGCGTCGGCCTGCTTATCCAGGGCCGCTTCGACGATGGTGTTGACCGGCACCTGTTTGCCGAGATCGTGCACCGTGTAGCCATTGTTGGACAGGATCGTGATCAGCAGCGATTTGCCGATGTCGTGGACGTCGCCATACACGGTGGCGACGACGATGCTGCCCTTGCTGTAGCCGGCCTGTTTCTCGAGGTACTGCTCGAGGTGACTGACCGCGCGCTTCATCACTTCAGCGCTCTGCAGCACGAAGGGCAGAATCAGCTCGCCTGCGCCAAACCGGTCGCCCACGTCCTTCATCGCGGGCAACAGCACCTCGTTGAGGACGCTTACCGCCGCGGCGGAGCGTTGCGCCGAGCTTGCCTCGGACAGGGGGCTACCAAGCCGAATGGCGATGGCCTCGTCGAGCAGCGCCTCGATGCCCTCTTTCTTCCGATGGAGGATGCGCGCATGAATCCGCTCGTCGACGCTCAGATTGGCTTCGGCGTCGTCCGCGGCGCCGTCTTTGTGCATCTGCACGTCCACCCCTTCAAACGCGGCCAGGAACCGCGGCAACGCATCTTCGCGGCGGTTATAGATCAGATCCTCGGCCAGTGCCCGATGCTCCGCATCGATCTCGGCGTACGGCGTCAGATGGACGGGATTGACGATCGCCAGGTCGAGACCCGCCTGGACGCAGTGGTACAGGAACGCCGAGTTCAGCACCCCGCGCGCGGCCAGCGAAATGCCGAACGAGACGTTCGACAGCCCGAGCAGTGTCAGAACGCCTGGCAGCTCGGCCTTGACGCGCCGGATGCCCTCGATGGTCTGGCGCGCGTCGTCGCGCAGCTCTTCCTGCCCCGTGGTGACCGGAAATGTCAGGACGTCGAAGATCAGTGACTCTGGCGGCAGCCCGTGCTCACCACAGGCGAGCGCGTGAATGCGTTGGGCGATCTCGAATTTGCGGTCGGCTGTGTGCGCCATGCCCTGCTCGTCGATGGTCATGGCCACGACGTACGCCCCGTGCTGCTTGGCCAGGCCGAGCACGAAGTCCGCTTTTTCGCGCCCGCTCTCGAGGTTGAACGAGTTCAGCACGGGCCGACCCGGATAGGCCTTGAGCGCGGTTTCGAGCACGTCGCGCTCGGTGCTGTCGAGAACCAGTGGCGCCTCGACCGACGACCTCAAGCGCTTGACGACTTCGACCATCTGATGGGCTTCGTCGGAGCGCTCGGTGAGCGCCACGCAGACGTCGAGCAGGTGCGCGCCGCCTTCGACCTGGTCGCGTGCAACCCCGAGCACGTCGTCGTACGCATCCGACAGCAGCAGGCGCTTCACTTTGCGGCTGCCCTGGGTATTGACGCGTTCGCCGATGAGCGTGGGCGGAGGATCCTGGCGCAGATCGAACGCGCGGATCGAGCTCGCCGCGCGCGGCCTCGGAGCGGCGACCACACGCGGGCTCGGCGCATGGCCCGCTACGCGACCGCACACGCGCTGCAGATGCTCGAAACTCGTGCCACAGCAGCCGCCGACCGCGTTCACGCCGAAGTCCTGGACGAACTCGGCCAGCGCCTCGGCCAGCCCATCGGGCTCGAGCGGGTACAGCGCTTTGCCGCCGCCGAGATTGATCGGGATCCCCGCGTTCGGGATCACGCTGATCGGTCGGCGCGTGTTCTGGACCAGATAGCGGATCGGCTCGCGCATGTGCTCCGGCCCCGTTGAACAGTTGAGGCCGATCACGTCGGCGCCCAGGCCCTCCAGAATCGCCAGCGTCGCGCTGACGTCCGTGCCGAGCAGCATGCGGCCATTGGTGTCGAGCGAGACCTGCACTTGCAGTGGCACGCTTCGGCCGACGGCCGCGAAACAGCGCCGCGCGCCGAGCATGGCCGCTTTGGTTTCCAGGACGTCCTGCTGGGTTTCGATGATGATCAGGTCCGCGCCGCCGTCGAGCAGACCTCGCGCCTGTTCCTCGAAGACCTCCACGAGCGTGTCGAAGGCGATGTTCGACAGGGTCGGATCGTCCGAGGAAGGAAGGAAGCCGGTTGGGCCGATCGAACCGGCCACGAAGCGTGGCCGCCCGTCGCGTTGTTCGAACTGGTCGGATTCGCGACGTGCAATCTCGGCGCCCGCGCGGTTGATCGCGTATGTCTTGTCGGCCAGGCCCCACTCGCTCAGCCGCAGTCGGCTGGCTTGAAACGTGTTGGTCTCGACCACATCACAGCCCGCCTCCAGAAAGCCGCGATGCAGCCGCCCGGGCGCGTCGGGACGGGTGAGGCAGAGCGCGTCCATACACCCTTCGTAGCGCGGCCCGCCGAAGTCCTCGGCGCCGAGGTCGAGCGCCTGCAGATTGGCGCCCATGGAGCCGTCGAACACCAGCACGCGTTGCCGCAGCTCGGCGAGATAGTCACGGCTCCGCGCGGCGATCACGGTGTGCGACCGTAACAAGTCAACTTGCGTTCAAGCAATACGTTCGCGCGTTCGCGCGTTCGCGCGAACGAATCTTGGGAAAGCCAGTCTTGACTGATACAATCAGCAACAGACGATCGAGAGCAGTAATAGGTTCTGCGGAAGGCGGCGGCAAGCGTGTCAATTTGGGGACGGGTTTTTCAGCGGCTGCTGTACGCACTGTACAAGCAGCGTATCCCTGTGCTGCTCATTCTGCTGATTTCGTCGAGCGCCGGAACCTACTATCTCTGGCTCAACCAGACCAACCTGCCGAATGAGGCAGCTGCCGCGGGTACGGCGCCTGTAGAAGTGACCGTCACCGACCTGCAAGGCGCCGCCAACAACGCCACGCTAACGCTCAAAGAGAAGAACGGCAACCGCCGCATCTCCATGGCCGTCGGACTGACTGAAGCGCTGGCTATCGCCCAGAAGCGCGGCAATACCCAGATTCCGCCCGACCAACAGCCGCAGGCCTACAACCTGTTGCGCGACACCATCCAACAGCTGGGTGGCCGGATCGATCGCGTCCTGGTCAACGACGCGACCCAGCGCGAGTACCTGGCCCAGGTGGTGGTCTCCAACAACGGCGACGTGAAGGTGGTCAAAGCCAGGCCCGGCGATGCCGTCGCGCTCGCGCTGCAGTCGGGTGCGCCCATCTTCGTCGAAAATCAGGTTCTGGACCGCTTCGGCACCAAGGGTAGCGGCTAGGCAAAACGTGTCGCCGACGGGCGAAGAACCTTCCGCCGTAGCCACAAGCCCGTCCAACTGTCCCGCCTGCTCTGCTTTGACGGAGGGCACGGCCTGGCAGCGCTACCGGGTATGCAGCCGCTGCCGCTACCACTTCCAGCTTACCGCGGCCGAGCGCATCGAACTGCTGGCTGACCCCGATTCCTTCAGGCCCAGCAACCCCACGCTGATCTCGGTCGATCCGCTCGTCTTCACCGATCGAGTGTCGTACCGCGATCGACTCGAACGTGCGCGGCGCGAGACGAGTCTGAATGAAGCGGTGGTGACCGGCACCGCGCGTATCAATGGACGCGACTGCGTGCTGGCGGTCTTCGACTTCAACTTTATGGGCGGCAGCATGGGCAGCGTCGTCGGCGAGAAAGTCGCGCTGGCGCACGAGGCCGCCGCGGAGCGCCGCGTGCCGTTCATCAGCGTCGTGTCGAGCGGAGGCGCCCGTATGCAGGAAGGCATGCTCAGCCTTGTGCAGATGGGCAAGACCGCGGCTGCGGCGATGCGCCTGCACCAGGCCGGCGTGCCGTCGATCACCGTCCTGACCAACCCGACCACGGGCGGCGTCTACGCCAGCTTCGCCAGCCAGGGTGACTTCCTGCTTGCCGAGCCCGGTGCGTTGATCGGCTTCGCCGGACCGCGCGTCATCGAACAGCTCACCGGCGAGCCACCGCCAGCGGGCACGCATACCGCCGAGTTCCTGCTGCAGCACGGCCAGCTCGACGGCGTCGTCGACCGCGCACGTCTGCGCGGTGTGCTGGCGACGCTGCTGCAGCTGTTCCATTCGCGCGGCCCTGTCGAGGTTCGCTCTGCGCCGGAGCCATACCGACCGCCGAATACGCCACCGCTTTCGGCCTGGCCCGAAGTCGAGCTGGCGCGCCGCGACGACCGGCCGACCTCCGCTGACTACATTCGGCGACTCATGCCGCAGTTCGTCGAGCTGCGCGGCGACCGGGTCTACGGTGACGATGCCGCGGTCATCGCGGGCATCGGCGACCTGGCGGGCATCACGGTGTGCGCCATCGGTCAGGAGCGCGGCCACGGCGACCCGAAGCGCAATGGTGGCCGCGTGCGGCCAGAGGGTTTTCGCAAGGCCGCCCGTATCATGCGCCTGGCGGCCGAGCTGCGGTTTCCGCTGATCACCTTCATCGACACGCCAGGCGCGCACCTCGACTACGAATCGGAAGCGCGTGGGCTGGCTGGCTCGCTCTCCAGCTGCCTGGCGAACATGAGCGTGCTACCGGTGCCCGTGGTCAGCGTCGTCATCGGCGAAGGCGGCAGCGGACCGGCGCTCGCGCTGGGCGTGGCCGACCGGATCCTGATGCAGGAGCACGCGGTCTATTCGGTGATCGCGCCCGAAGGCGCCGCGGCGATTGTGCACCGCGACGCGGCGCGCGCCCGCGACATCGCCGACGCGTTGAAGATGACGGCCTACGATTGCCTGGTACTGGGTGTGGTGGACGCCATCGTGCCCGAGCCTGAAAATGGCGCCCACGTTGATCCTGATTACGCCGCGCTGCTGTTGCGCGGTGAGGTCATCAGCGCATTGCTCGAGCTACGCAAGCGAGATTCGCGGCGACTGGTCGAAGAGCGGTGGCGGAAATTCCGGCGCATGGGCGAGTTCCAGCGCCTGGTGGAGGTCGAAGCCGCCGATAGCCAACGCGCAGAAGCGCTGCGCACCGCCATGCGGCACGCCTTTGGCTCGCTCGGTCAGCTGCGGGAGCGCTGGCCGACGCGCGAGCGGCGTCAGCAGGGCGCGACTTCGACTACCTGAGCTGCCCGCGCGCCTCACGCAGGCTTCGCCGCAGACGGTTGATCGGCGCGTTGCGGCGACTCTGCCAGCGCGCGTAGAGCCAGGCCCCGACGACTGCACCGGCCAGGGTGAGGAGCGCGGCGACACCCACGCCGATCGTTCCCGCCGTGCGATCCGCGGGCGTCGCCCAACGTCCTGGTGGCGGCGCTGCCGACCACCGCCAATTCATCGGCGCCTGTGCCGGCTGCGGTGTGCTCGCGGGCGGCGTCGAGGGAGTTGAGCCAGGCATCGCCGCCATGCCCTCGTGGGCGATTGTCGGCGACGACCACGCCTCACCCGCCGCGCCGTACGGCGTCGGAAGCGGAGCCTCGGCCGCCGTCGCCCCCGCGGTGTTGAGCGTGGTGGCTACGCCGCCGGCGGACAGATCGGCTGTTGCGCTGGTGTACTGGTCTTCGAACTCGTCGCCCTGGGGCATCATGCGAGTGTCCTCCTCGTTGCGGACGGAGGCGCCTACCATCTCGGCGCTGGGCGCGCGCCAGACGAGCAACAGCGTGATCGCGATCAGCACGATCACCCCGGCGCCGAGTAGCCAGAGCTCCATCAGCTGTCCTCCGTGAGGCGTGTGGCTCTACTGTCCGCGCACACGGGTTCGGTGGCAAGTAGCGTGCCTCTTCGGGCGGGACGACTCGGGTAGATTCTCCGGGACGAGGTATGGCCGCCAACCTGGTGTACGTTCCGCTCTCCGCGGTGATCGGTTGGGCGCTGGGCTGGGCCTCCGCCTGGCTCACCGACTTGCTGCAGCCGCGAGAAGACGTGGACAAGATCCGCGGGCGCGGCCTGCTGGTGCGGGACCCGCTTGCCCAGGGCGGGCTGGCGCTGGTCTGGGCGGCGATACCGCTGCTGGTGTCTGGCGATCTCGTGAGGTGGTTGGAAGCGGGCCTGCTGGCGGTGCC
>Ga0066709_100000952_pt1 | contig 17792 bp, 15 predicted proteins | sample GraSoiAngelo_158_FD_79665 | JGI IMG/M metagenome (GOLD analysis project Ga0066709, IMG submission 79665) | Grasslands soil microbial communities from the Angelo Coastal Reserve, California, USA - 14_1009_16_30cm | ecosystem: Environmental > Terrestrial > Soil > Grasslands | place: USA...
ATCTCCGGCGTACCGTCCGCCGATGCCCCGTCCACAACCAGGATTTCCATCCTGTCCGCAGGGTAATCCTGGGCGAGGACCCGCTCCAAGGTCCCAGCGAGGAACCTCCCTTCGTTCCGGACCGAGAGAACGATGGATACGAACGGGGTCATCTCGCCTTCCTGTCAGGCGGGTCCTGGGGAGTCTGCGCCGCGCCGATAGGCTGCCGGAACGAATAACGCGAGCGGCAAGATCCCCGATCTCACGACGAAGACGACGTAAAAAATCGCTCCGAGAGAAACAAGGCCCCAGACGCCGACCACCTTCGCCTGCCGGAGCACCATCCATAGCAAGGCGAGCCCACCCGCTCCCAGAGCGATCCTGCTACCCGTGGTCCGGAGCCACCCCGCTCGGACCAGGCCCCTCATGGATCCAAAGAAGGCCGTGACGGCCACGGCGAGTGCTCCCAGGTGGGCGGCAGCGGCACCCATAGCGCCCCAGGCCGGGATCAGAAGCACCGAGCCGAGCGCGAGCACCGCCACTCCCGTGGCGTACACACGAACGCGCCTCGACTCGCCCCCAGTCGCGAGGATGGTGATCTCGAAGACCGTGGCCAGGAAATAAAGCGGAACCGACCAAGCCATCAAGCGAAGGATCGGAACAGCGCCCACGTATCGCGATCCGAACACCGTGTGCACAATCTCCTCCGCGAAGATGCTCAGCCCTAGCGCGGCGGGGAGAGAAACGGTGAGCATGGCGGTCAGGAATCCCTCGAATAGGGAGCGAAACTCTTTCGACTCCTGTGCCGTCGAGGCCAGGGCCGGATATACGGGCCACCAGATCACCGCGCCCAGGCCCACCAGCGCAGTGACGATCCGGAAACCCGCCGCGAAGAGCCCTACCTGCTCGGCAGTAGACAGCAGTCCGAGCAGGAGCGCGGGCAAGAGCGTCAGTCCCATCGCGCCGATAGCGCCGAGCGAGAAGATGAAGGAACGCGATGCGTGAAAGCGCCACGCCGTTCCCGCCCAGGGAGGCCGGAACCGAAGTCCGTGCCGAACCGAAAGGACGACGGTAAGCACAACCGTCCCAGGAACGAGCGAAGCCGCCCAGATCCCGCAGGCCAAGGCGGGACCCGGGGATCCGAGGAACATCGTTACCACAAGCAGCACCATGGTTCCGGAGGTGAGCAGATTGGCAAGGGCCAGGGCTTTGAAGTCTTGCACCCCACGCGCCACCCAGTCGGGAAACGTCGAATATGCGAGAAAATAGATCGACGTCGCCAGGACGAGGAATCTGCCCCCTCCACCGACCGGCAGGGCGATTCCCACGGCGACAGCGAGCAGGGCCAGAAGTAGCCCCGCGACCGCCCGTATTGCGTACAACTGACCCGCGACCCCCGACATCCCCGGACCGGCCCGTGCGACCTCGCGCGCCGCATAGCCGCTGTTCGCGAAAGCGTCACCAAACAGCCACAGGTACTGGGCCACGTTCTGTGTGAGCGCGAACAGGCCGAATCCTGCCACCGGGAGGGTTCGCGCGCAAAAAAACGCTAGGCCTAGTGACGTTCCGCGTGCCACCAGATCCGAAGCCAGCGTCCAAACTATGTTTCGGGAGACGCGACCGCCGAGCGCCTCAAAAGGACTCGGCAGTGCCGTGAGCGCCTCTGAAGTCACACGCGATCCGGCTTTATCCACACTGAGCCCACGACTGCGATCGATCGAAACTCATCGCTGAAGCGAATGCGATGGATCGCACGGGCGAGCCAACCCGTCGGGGTTCGCCAGGGGAGGCGCCATGGCTCGGTGGCACGTGCCATATTCGTCGTCAAGAGGCCAGGCGGACGGTGGAGGTCCAGGGGGTAGACGGACAGGAGCACGCTCCGAAGCTCCTCAAGCATGACCGCAAAATCCTCGGGAAGGATGCTCCCGCAGCGATCGAGGCTGATGTCGCATGTTAGGACGAGGCGGCCGCCCGGGCGGAGCACGCGCGCCATTTCGCGCACCGCTTTCAGCCTGTCCGAGACATGCTCGAGAACGCTCACGCAAACCACGGCGTCGAACGTGTTGTCCGATTGTTCGAGACGGCTTATGGAAAGGGTCCGAAAGGAAACGCGAGATTTCAGTGCCTGGTTCGCCGCGTCGAACGCGCGGCTCAGCCCCCTGCGCACGTCCGCGCAATGGACCTCGAAACCCCTCTGCTCAAGGAAGAAGGGGAAGAACGTGATGCCCGAGCCCGCGTCGAGGACCTTGGCCGGGAGCCGAGCGGGCAGGTTAAGCCAGCAGTACGGGTATTCCCACCTGCGGCTCCAGCCGTACAGACATTCCCCGGAAAACGGGAAGCGGGGCGTCCAGATGCTACGCGTTGCGGCGACGAACTCGGACTGAAAGGTCTCCATCTCGGCGAGCACAGAGACCACCTCTGGCGATTCAAGATCCTCCGTCATCGCGTAGCCGCTGCGCTCGATCGATCTCATCGCCTCGCCGAATTCGCCGTTACGACGAGCCCAGCGCCCAGCCCGAATCCGAGCAGCAGCCCCACCAGGACTGTAGCTACGCGCTTCGGAGCGCTGCGAAGGACGGGAACGGCGGCGGCGTCGAGGACGTTCAGGACCGGGACGTCGCGCTGCTCCTGCACCTTGGTCAGCTCGAACTGGCGTTTCAGAGCAATGTAGATCTCCTCATGCTCGCGAACACCGCGGATCAACCGGCCCTCCTCGAGTAGGAGGCGAGGCGAGTTACCGATGCGGAGGTTTCGCTCGCGAAAGAGCCTGAGCTCCTCCTCCGCGTGAGCCAAGTCCAGGGCTACGTCCTGAAGCCGACCTTCGATGAATTTCCGGTTCTCACCCGCTTGAGACGTGAGCGAGTGAACAACGAAGTCCTGAAGAAGGGAGGAAAGGGCGTTGGCGATTCCCGATGCCACCGGGGGAAAGGGCGAGTCCACCCGAATGGTGAGCACCCCGGTCCTGCGGTCCAGGGTCGCGTCCACGCGACGCTGCAGGGCTCGGACCGCCAGCTCGGTACGCATCGCCCCGGACCCGCGCGGCTGGATCAGATCGATGAGCGTTCGCGGCGGCAAGTCGCGTCCCGTCGGAAATCGCATTGCGAGAACCTGCTCCAGGAGCCGACGGCTGCGGACAATCGACGGATACATTACGGAAGAACCCGACCTCACGCTCGCCTGGAACGCCAAGTCTTCCAGACTAGGGCCCACCATGGTGCCGAACTGCGACATCCTATCCGGGGTCATGGCGGGGATGATGGTTACGACCGCTTGATACCGCGGGGGGAGCAGAAGCGAAAGCACGACGGCCGCGGCCCCCGCACCCAACGTCGTCACCGCGAGGAGCCTCCGGCGCTCCCACAAGCTCGCTACGGTCCCGGCCCCGGTGGGGCCTTCGCTCACTTCGTGGCCTCGTGCACCAGGATGATCGTGGTCGCCGCACCCGAGAGGATGCCGACGATCGTCGCGATATCCTTCAGCGTCTCCTTCTTCTCGGGAGTGGGCTTGGCGGGAACGAACACGACGGCACCCGGCTCGGGACTGGGATCGAACCAAAACTTCCTGGCCTTCTTCACCCTTCCGTTTGGCAGCTCGAACCGCACCCGACCCTTGTCTGATTTTTCGGTGTAACCCCCTGCCTGATCCACGTAGTGGCCGATGGACCGGCCCGGCTCATAGAGCACGCTGCTCGAGGGGGAGCCCACTTCCCCCTCAACCTTGACGGTTTTCGGCTCCTTGGGGATATCGATCACATCGCCGTCCTCGAGTACCAGGTCGTGCCGGTGCTTGTGATTCCGCGCGACACTCTCCACGTCCACTGCCAGCCTTCCCGCGTACCCCGTTGTCCGAGTGAATGTAGCCGCGCGTGGATAGGCTCCCGGCTTTAGGCCGCCCGCCCGCACAAGCAAAGACGACAACCGCTCATCTCTCGCTTTGAGCGAATAGACGCCTGGGTACTTCACCTCTCCGCTGATGGTCACGTTCCGCTGGAGCTGCCAATCGGGAATTTCGCGAACAAAAATCTCGTCGTTCTCCTGGAGCACGAAGCTCGAATCCTTGGAGTGGATGCCGTAGTCCTCGGAGATCGGCACGTGGTAGATCCGTGCAGCCTTGGTCGTGGCGATGGCCGCCGAGTCGATCCTAGAGACCTCGGCTTGGAGCTTCGACGCGGACTCCTTAAGACCCCCCGAAGTGAATATGAGGTCCATGATCGTCATCCCGTCGAGATAGTCATATTGCCCCGGCTTGCGGACGCTCCCCTCGATCCGCACTTTGTGGTGGTCACGAATGTCCCAGACCGAAGCGACGTAGACCTCGTCCAGCTCTTCCAGCTCGATATCGTTTTCGGGATCCTTGGCCACCGCCTTTCCGATGTTGAAGGCGTGGATACCCTTCGAGAGATCGGGCGCGGTGCGAACCAAGAAGGCTCGGTCGAGATAGGTATCCGACGCGAGCCCGCCGGCAGCTTGCACCAGATCGGATACCCGCATCCCGTGTTTGATCTGGAACGTGCCGGGATGAAAGACCACCGATCCCAAAATCGCCACGGTGTTCTTCCGAACGTCACCTATACGAAATATCTGGATGATGTCCCGGTCCAGAATCTCGGGATCGCGTGTGCTGTCGGCTAGAATCGCGCGCAAAGGCATGTCGATCGCGACGCGATCGATGCCAGGGAGTGAATCGCGCTCTGAGAACGGAATGATCCGATCGATCTGCATGCGATCCAGCAAAGCTGTCGTGAGCACACCGCCGCTAAGTCCAAGGAGCTGATGAAAGCGCTCCTCGGGTCTGACTTCATAGATCGCGGGACGGTGCACTTCTCCCAAGATCGCCACGGTCTTCCCGACCGGCGGCACGAACACCACGTCGCCGCTCTGCAGTCTGACGTCTTCGGCACGGCTTCCGGTGAGGATGTAGCCGTAGAGATCCACCCGGCGGTAGAGCTGGTTGTGTCGGATGATTCGCACGTCGCGCATCGATCCCCGCGACGTCGGCCCGCCTGCGTTATAGAGCGCGTTCAGCACTGTCGAGACCGAAGAAATCGTGTAGCCGCCGGGTCGCGCGACATCTCCCAGAATGAAAACCTGGATCGTCCGCAGCTTTCCGAGCGTCACGTCCACGAAGGTCGAAGGACGGCGCGCGCGAATGCCAGAGTAAACCGTGGAGAGCCGATCGGTGATCAGACGCTTCGCCTGCTCGAGCGTGAGGCCGTTCAAGACGACCTGGCCGATGTCGGGCACCGAGATCGTGGCCTCGCGGCTCACGACTGCGGCGTGCGTGTACTGGTTATCGCCCCAGACGGAGACGATGACCTCGTCACCCGGGCCGATCGGATAGTCGGGATCGACGGGTCCGGTCGCGAGCGGCTCGAAGGTGGAAGGCGCATAGTGAAAAATGTCGTAACCGAAGGGCAGGACCGGCGCGGCCGAGGGCACACGACTCAGGATCTCCTTGGTGAACTCGGGGAGGTTCTCAGGCGTGAGCTCCGCGGGAGGCTCCGGTGACTGCTCCGGCTGGGGCGGCCCTTGGAGCTCGGGCTCCGGGGCCGTTTCAGGGGGGACGGGCTGGGATGTCGCAGGCACGGTCGGCTTCCCAGCAGTGCCCCCCGGCATGTAACGATCGAGGGCCGCCGGGTTGTATCCGGCGTCCCTGAGCCTTTGGCGGACCTGTTCCGGGGTGAGACCCGACTCCTGGATCTTCTGGCGAACCTGGGGCTCTTTGTAGCCGGTGTCTTGAAGTTTCTTCTCGACGTCGGCTTGAGACTGGGCGCGCGCCAGGGGGGCGCACGCCAGGAAAAGCACGATTGCCGATAAGACAAGCGTCGAGGGCGGCAGGGTTATCGATGGGCGCGTCGTTTTCAACTCCGTCCCTGGGTATGACTACTGCCAAATCCAATATCCCACGCGTGGCCGCGCCGTGCACTGCTCAAGCCACTCCTATCGCCGATAGCTACCACGCCCCCTCGGCGCTGTCAACTCACTATGGCCGGAAATTTACCGCCCTGAGCGGTAATGCCCCGATCTGTGGTAGCTTGCATCGATGGCGCATACGCATGGGGTAGTTCTCGAAGCCACGCTGCGGGATGACGGATCGGTGGCGAAGGTCCAGTGCACAGGGGAGCCCGGCGATCCCGGTACTTTCCGGCCGGAAACCTCGGCGCCCGATGGCGTATTTCCCCTCGACGGCCTTCCCCTCACCTACCCGGGCGAGACCTCGCCGCCGCTCGCAGACGGGAAATCCGACACTTGGTGCGGGGGCTTCGCCTTCGCTGTATGGGATCGCGAGGGCCAGACCCTCCGCGCGTACCGCGACCATTACGGCGCGCGGCCGCTGTACTACCACGCCTCGCGCGAGCGGCTACTCCTCGCGAGCGAGATTCCGGCGCTCGTCGAACGCCTACCCAATCCAGGCCTCGATGAAATCGCCGTCGCGGAGTATCTCGCGACAGGAATTCCCACCGAGGGTAGGTCGTTCCACAAAGGCATCCTCCGCCTGAGCCCCGCTTCGGTGCTCACGGCCAGGCGTGACGGCCTCAGCGTTGAACGCTACTGGAGCCCCTGGACGGGCGCGTGGATGGGCAGCACCCGCGCGGAAGACTTGGACGAAGTCTTTCGTCACCTTTTGGGCCGGGCGGTACGTACAACGCTCGCGGACAGGTCGCCCACAGGAATGCTCTTGAGCGGAGGCGTCGATTCCTCGGGGGTTCTGGGTATGGCCGCGTCCCTGGCCCGCAGCGGGGCAATCTCGCGCATGCCGCGCGTCGCGCTCACATTGGCTTTCGAGGAACTAACGCAATGCGACGAAACCAGCCTTGCCATGCGCACTGCCGCAGAACACGGGGTTCCCTGGCGTCCCGTGCGAGTGGAGGACACCTCTCCTCTATCCCACCTGGACTCCTTCATGACCCGATTGGGCGAGCCGTCCATCGTGACCGTCAACATCGCGCCCGCAACAGCAATCTATGCGGCGGCGCAAGAGGCGGGGGCCCGGGTCCTTTTGGATGGACACGACGCCGACGGGATATTCACTCCCTCGGGCGCCTATCTGGCCGAGTTGGTGCTGCGGTTCCGCTGGGTCAGGCTCGCCCAAGAGTGGTATGCGCTGTCGCGCAGGCACAGCCAGCGCCGCTTGGTCCGCGAGTGCATCACACCGCTCATCGCGAAATTCCTACCCATGAGGCCGACTCGAATTCCGGGATGGATTCGGCCCGAGCTCGCCCGTCGCACCGGCTTGAGGGATCGCCTTCGGGTACACCTGCCCGGAGCGCTTTTCGAGGAACGTGAGGCTGAGCGCGTTCACGCAGCCCCGGTTGGTCTCGCGTTGGAAGGGACCCGGACTTTGGAGCGCTTATTCGGTATCGAGGGGCGCCACCCGTATTTTGATCCGGCGCTCGTCCGGTTTGTCGTTTCTGTACCTTTGGACCACCGCTTCGCCAGAGGCCATACGAAGATCATGATGCGGCGCGCGTTGGGCAATCTTCTCCCACACGATCTACGTAGCGCTGTTCCCAAAACAAGCTACCGTCCTTACTTTGACTGGACCCTCCGAAAATATCTTGGCCCTCGGCTGGAAGTGATGTATAAAGATGGAGTTCGATCGCTCGGTGATTACGTGGAGGAGAGTCGGCTGCGCCCCATGCTCGCCGACGCGCTTCAGGGACGCAGCGTCGATCCGGCGCTGTGGCGCATCGTCGCAATGGACCGATGGATCCGCGCTGTTTTGAATGAGGAGCGACATCATGAGACTGTTTCAGCGTAACGGGCTGCAGGCAAAAGAGAAACCCACAGCAAAGACGGAAACAAGCCCGCAGCAGGGTCGCCCCTATTCCAAACCAAAAGTGGAAGAGGCAGGGTCGGTGTTCAGCCGCACGAAGGCCGTCGGTGTTTCGCCTGACGACCTGCTCACAACCGGTTCCAGCCTCTGATTCGATAGCATCCCGCCTCTAGCCCTTTGATCCTCCCGAAGCGTCTGTTCGGGCTCCGGCTCCGCACCTCTCGCGCGCCGGCGGCTCAGCATCATCGAGGAGTAGTAATCCGCATTCGGGAAGGTCCGACGCCCAAACCCCCCGGTCTGGCTCCGTTACCGCAGGAGGGACCATCGCTCCGGGTTTGGTGGGCTCGCTCGCCAAGGATGCATACGATATACCGAGACAGCGTCGCGCTCCTGAAGGTGACAAGGACCTCGCTACGGATCGACCTTGCCCGGCGTGCACGAAACGCGACCGCGGGGCTGGTGAACACGGGACTCGCTTTAGTCCTCGCGCGACGCGGCTACGCGGTTCTCCATGGCGGGGCGCTCGCGCGAAACGGAGCGGCGGTGGTGCTTCTGGGATCCCCGGGCGCAGGCAAATCGAGCCTTGTGTTGGCATCGGCCCGCCGGGGCCTCGAAGTGATTTCCGACGAAATCGTCCCAATTCGCATCTATGGCGGAGCCGCTCGGTGCCCCGGAAGCAATCCGCACATTCGAGTCGATCCCGCGCTGATAACGCGCGACGAGCGGGCGCTTGAGGAGCCGACCACCGACGGAAAATGTCTCCTAGACGTTCGCGACATGGGCCTAAGGTGCGTCACGAGGCAATCCGGCATCCACGCGTTTGTCTTCCTCGACCCGAGGCATAGCCGCGGAAAGCCCTGGCGAATCAAACAATTGGGGTCAGCGGAGGCGTTGACGAGGCTTCTGGATAACCTCTACACGAGGCGGGTTTTGTCGCACGCCGAGCGGCGGAAGCATTTCAAACTTCTGGCGCGGGCAGCCAGGCTCACCCCATCCTATACGCTGTCCGTGCGCACGGGAGTGGGCAACCTCGACTCGGCATCGGGTGCGTTAGAAAGATTGCTCGCCCCCGAGGCGGCACCGAAAGGAAAGGCCGGCGAACGCGCGAGCACGCGGTAGTCCCGCGTCCCGTCCCCCACCGCTTTCCCATCCACTTCCACCCAGGCGTGCGCGTCGAGGGAATCTCCCGGGGCCTTCACACCGATCGCGAGTCGCGCGGGATGACCCAGGCTCCGGAGAAGCCCCACCGACGCGAGCGACTCGCGCAGGCAGGAACGACGAAGCGGTAGGAGGTGGGAGACGCGCCGCACCGCCGAGCGCGCGGTCGAGGCCGCGATTGCTGATCGAGCACCGAGCCGCCGGCTTTCGACTCCAGCGACCAAGTCACCGAATCCCAGCCACCGCCGCTGCCATTCCACGACGATTACCCACCTGAGCGCGCGGAGGGCGAGCGCGATCCGCCACAGCCTCACGAACAGACCCTCACGACGAGCTGAAGCCGCTCGAGCTCGGTAAGCAGGGCCTCTAGATCCTCTGCGAGAACGCTTCGCTCGACCTGAAACATCGTCGAGAGCGCGTCGGTAAGCCCAGGCAGATCGACTGGCTTCCCCAGTTTCTCCCAAGCCCGGGCGGCAACCTCGTTCAGCGTGTAGTACACGCCCGAGCGGAGGTTCAATACGACTGCCGCGTCCCCGAACGATTCGTGCGCCACCTCGGGGGCGATCTTCCAGCGCTCAGACGAGCTTGGCATGATCTACCTTCCGCTGTGTAAAGAGGGGTCCGCCGGACGCCGCGCGCGACAGAGAACTCCCGAACCGCGTCACGCGGGCGCGCAGTCGCAAGCCGCCGTCGCGCGCCCCAGACCGGAAGAGGTACCGCGCCGTGGCGGCGAATGGGAGCAGAAAGCCCTCCAACCGAAGCGGCGAGACGAGGACGTTCAGATAGCGCCCGCGAGCCTCCACGGATAAATGCGCGCAGGACTCGAGCCATGGGAGAACAAGTCGTTTCGGGTGGCGATGATCGAGAACGCAGGAGCGCACGCCGAAAACACGGCAGACGAGGATCAAGGCGAGAGCGACGCCGTCCCGGGCCCGCGTGCGCTTGAATCGTGCCTCCACCCCCGGCATCGCCTCGTCGTACCGCCTCACAAATGCCGCGAAGTCGACCAGCGCCTTGAGGCTCATGCTGTGGTGCCAAAGATGCAGGCAGAGAAACGCTCCGAGCAGATCGGCCGGAACCTCGGGCGCGCAATCGCACATCGCGCCACCGGGCGCCCGCGCACCCGGCGCGTGCCAGAAGTCCTCCTGCCCGAGTGAGATGAGCATCGGCACCTCCAGCTCCCAGTGGAGGTCCACGAAGTATGGAACCCGCCTGTCCCCCGTAGACTCGAGCGTGTACGCCTTGGCGTCGGTGTCGTCGGGACCTCCGGACGTGGGGTCCGCCAGTCGGAATCCGCGGACGGCCGCCACGTCCATCGCGCCGTCGAGATCCTCACGCCGGACCAGAAGATCGATGTCGGCGCAGGACTTGGCCCCGAGATCCGAGTAAAGCAGCTCCGACAGGTACACCCCTTTGAGAACCCGGCAAGGAATCCCTGCTGCTTCCAAGGCTGAGACCCAGGAGTCGGTCTCGGCCTTGAGGAATAGATTGCGCGCGAGGTTTTCGCGGTAGATCCCGGCCGCGGCTGTGTGGACCTCGGCAGGAGCATCCAGCGCGAGAAGCTCCTTCGCGAAGAGGGGACCCACCTCGAGCCGGCGCGCTCTGCGGAGCGCCACCTCGAGGTCATCGCCGGAGAGGGACGCGATCGCCTCCGCGACTGCCATCCGCTCCTCCGGGTGAAAACGCAGGCGCAGCACCCGGAAGACAAGCGAGTCCGTGGCGGAGAGTGACGTCCGAAGCGGTTTGGGGCGGCGCAGATCGTCCATGACTTCGCGAAAGCTTGCACTCCTACCCCGTGGGGCGCAAGCCGATTTACTACCCTCAGAGTCTGAGCAGTCACGCGTGTCCTCGGCGAGGAGATTTCGAACGACGCTACCGTTTGGAGATTGACGGTCGGGTCACCTAACCCCAAACTGCCTTGACGGGCTTGTGACGGATTGTCTGCTTCGTGAGGACAATTGAGTGCCCCCGCTGCGCTGCGGATGGTCGGTTCGACGATGCGATTTCGTTTCACCTCCACGTTTCATACCAGATGAAAACGCGGTTCCACCACCGGAGCCTTCGTTACACCACGAAATGGAAAATCCCCGGGCAGAGTGGGTGGCCGGGGACAAGCCGGTATTGGAAGGGGAGGAGGAATGCAACTACGAATTCTCATTGTACCGATGGCAGCAAGCGTTTGGTTTGGTAGCGCTCTAGGTTGCTCTGGCAGTTGTGCGTTATGGGCCATGAAGAACGGGGATTTCGTCGTCCGCTACTTTTCTGGAGATCAGGCCGGATACAGCTCTGCTCTTAGCTATGTCGGAACTTCGGGGATCATCCAGATCAACGCCGGATGCTCAGGGATCGACATCGGCACGCCTGGCGATAGCGTCGTCGTCCTGATGAAGTCGCAGGGGGCCTGGACGATCGCCCGTGGACCGGCACCAGACGGCCGCGCCACGCTCGAAGTCATTTCAAAGGCCAGTAATCCAAACGATCCGACGCTGGGGCTGCGACCGAAGGTGAATGACGGCCGGACCCAAATCTCATGGCTGGCAAGGAACCCGCCGAATCTCGGTTACCGTGCCTATGGCTCGATCACCGCCGCCGGAGTCAACGGCGGAAATCCGACATCGTACATGTCTTGGTACACTTCACGAGACACCCTACAGAGTGGTCTGCAGAAACGCATGGACATGGGCGCGGACCAGGACCCGAGTTTTCTCAACTGGGTTAATTTCAAGAACGTCCGCTACTATTCGCCCTCGCTTAACGCCGGGGGCTTCACACTGGCGATCCTCGAATCGCTCATGTACGCGGCGGGTGACACGACAACTTGGGCGGGGCCGATTATCTCGTTGGCGCCCAGAGGCCAGATACATTGGCGATCTAATGCTTTCCCGTGGACCACCTATCCGATGTTCCAGAAGGATAATAAAAACAACTTCTTCATCGCCGATGTGAACACGCCCAGGGTGATCATTAGCCCGAACGGGCTGAGCGCCGCCGTTTTCACCGGCATCAGCGGTACCCCAGGTGTTCGTTGTGGGGATGCCGTAGCGCCGTCCAGCTACTACCGCCTCGAGGTCGGTGGCTCCGGAACTGGAGCTGGAAATCTCAAGGTTGAAGGTGCGATCCATTCCACCGGCAGCACGTTCGCCAATCTGGGTAACGTTCTCTCAGGGAGCCCAAACGGGACAATCATTTATTGCTCGGACTGCACGAAGGCTACTCCGTGTGCGGGGAGCGGAACGGGCGCGATCGCCAAGAGGATCAACGGGGCGTGGGACTGTAACTGAAGTGACGCCGAAAGACGAAGACGAGCGGGCCCTCGACCAGCTTAGCACCCTCTTCGAAGAGGGCGGCGCGGGCAGAGTCGTCTCCTTCATCCAAGGGACCGCGGATCCCGAGCAGAGGCGGAAGCTCCACGGCCTCGTGAGGCGGGCTCTCCCGGAGCGGAGCGACGCGAAGCGGAGCCTCGACGATGTAATCCGGATCGCGCGCGTGGGTATCGCCGAGGGGCTCCGGCAAGCGGAGCTGGCCCGGGCGAGGTCCGACACCGACGAGGCCCGCGAGTGCATCGATTTCGCGAACCGGCTTTCGTATAACCTCGCCGCGGACCTCGCCGAGTGCTGGCCGGGCGATGATTCGCTCCGCGAGCGACGCCATTTCGAGGCAGGACTCCGTGCGGCGTACGACTGCATCGTGTGGCGCCAGGAGCTGGGGAAACCGCCCGATCGCCGCGGGATGGCCTACTGGGCGGCGGGAATGCACCAGCTATCGTTGGGAAACCTTGTGGAAGCTCTGTCCGGGTTCGAGGCCGCCCTCGGGCTCGCCCTCCAGGCGGTCGCGGCGCCCGCCACCAAGCCGGACGGCTACATCAGGCCCGGAGGCGATTTCGGCGTCATCCTCTACTATGGCTACAGGGGGATCGGGCGCCACCTGCTCGGCGAGGCTTCCGGCATGCGCCAATTCGAGCACGCGCTCGCCGCGTTCGAGGAGACGGTGGGCTCCCAGGACGAAGAGGCAGCCGAGGACGCGAAGTTCGGCTTGGATCAGCTGCGGTGGGTGGGGCTGAGGTTCATGGGCGCCGGCGTGGGAGCCGGACCTCAGCGGTAGGTCCGGCCGCCCTGGCCACGGCTCAGCGATAAAGCCCGAGCGCCGCCCGTATGCGCCCCACAATACGCCCGGACGCTTTTCCGTCCCCGTAGGGATTCACGGCGCGCGCCATGCTCGCGTACGCGTCCTTCGAGTCCAGCAGCTCCTTCGCTGCCGATACGATCGCCGCCCGGTGTGGGCCCACGAGCTTGACGGTGCCCGCCTCGACCGCCTCCGGGCGCTCCGTCTCATCCCGCAGAACGAGGACCGGCTTCCCGAGCGACGGCGCTTCCTCTTGGATGCCGCCGGAATCGGTGAGAATGAGATACGACTCCGCCATGAGGTCCGCGAATGCCTTGTACTCGAGCGGATCGATCAGGTGGACGCCGGGCACGTGGGAAAGCTCCTTCCGGACGGGCCGATCGACGTTCGGGTTCCGATGCACCGGGTAGACGAGATCGACGTCGGGATAGGCGCCCGCGAGATCGCGAATCGCCCCCGTGATCTCAAGCAGCGGAGGGCCGAAGTTTTCGCGCCGGTGCGCCGTGACGAGGACCATCCGAATGCCGCGTAGCGGGAGCTTGGGGGCGCGCGAAGGCTTCATCCCCACCACGTCCAGCAGCGCGTCGATGACGGTGTTTCCGGTCACCACGATGCAATCGTCCGCCACCCCCTCCGCAAGGAGGTTCCGCCGCGCGCGCTCGGTGGGCGCGAAGTGATGGCGTGCGAGCACGGACGTGATCCTCCGATTCACCTCCTCCGGAAAAGGATACCCGGGATTCCCCGTGCGGAGACCCGCCTCGATGTGTCCGACCGGAACGCGCGCGTAGAAGGCCGCGATCGAAGCCGCCATCGTGGTCGTGGTGTCTCCCTGCACCAGGAGGAGATCGGGCTTCACGCGCGCAAGGTGGCCCTCGAGCTCGGTCAAGGCCCGCGTCGTGATTTCGGCGAGCGACTGCCCGTCGCGCATCAAATCGAGGTCTTCGTCGGGACGGATCGAGAAGAGGCTCAGCACCTGGTCGAGCATCTCGCGGTGCTGGGCGGTGACACAAGTGAGGGACCGGATATCCCGTTCGCCGGCCAAGGATTTCAAGACCGGCGCCATCTTGATGGCTTCGGGGCGCGTGCCGAAGACGCTGAGGACGGTCTTCACGCGTCGGAATGTCGTATGGGAGGCGGGCTAAGTCAATAGCCCGGGGACGCCCTAGGGCGCGATCAGATCGCGCGCGCCTTCCCCGGCGGAGTCTTCCGCGGAGGACGCGCTCGTCTCCCTTGTGCGCGGGAGTGAGAACGAGAAGGTCGAGCCCTTACCCATGCTCGACTCGGCCCAAATCTTTCCGCCGTGCTGCTCGACGATGCCCTTCGAGATGACAAGCCCGAGTCCGGTGCCGCCCGCTTTCCGAGTGGTGGAGGAGTCGAGCTGGGCGAAGCGCTGGAAAAGCCGGCTCATGTCGCGCTGGGTGATTCCTTTGCCGTGATCCCTCACGTCGACAATGACCTCGCTCTCGGTCCCGCGCACCCAGACCTCGATCTTGCTCTTCTCGGGCGAGAACTTGATCGCGTTTCCGAGAAGATTCGTGATCACCTGCGCCACGCGCATCGGGTCTGCCTCGATCACGCCCGCGGAGCCCTCCACGTGGACGTCGATCGCGACTCCCTTCATCGCGGCGAGGTTTCGAATATGGTCCACCGCCTCCGGCACGATCTTGCCGACCGCGACGCTCTCGAAGTTGAGAGAGAGCTTGGAGGACTCGAGCTTCGAAAAGTCGAGGATGTCGTTGATCAGGCTGATCAGCCGCTCCGCGTTCGCCTGGCAGATGCTCAGAAGCTCCCGTTGGGGAGGGGGGAGCACGTGGAAACGTTCGTCCCCCAGAAGCTCCAGGGACCCCTTGATCGACGTGAGCGGCGTGCGCACCTCGTGCGAAACGACCGCCACGAACTCCGACTTCATGCGGTCCAGCTCCTTCGTCCGCTCATAGAGGATGGCGTTCGTGACCGCGATCGACGCCTGGCTCGCGAACATCGTGAGGACCTCCTGATCGTCGGGCGTGAACGCGCGCCCGCCCCAGTTGAGGGCGGTGATCGTGCCGAAGACGGCCTCGTTCGAGCGCAGTGGAACGACGAGCACGGAGGAAACCTCGAGCTCCGAGAGGAACGGCTCGACGCCCACGGTCTGGCCGACGTTGGCGCAGCGCACCGGGGAGGCGTTGCGCACCGCCTGTCCGTGGAGGCCGACGCCGATCCCAAAACGGAAATCCCTGAGGCGTTCCTGGGGAACGCCCGCGCCCGCGCCCGCGCCCGCCTCGGCGACATATTCTCCCGCCTCGGTATCGTAGAGGAAGACGAGGCTCGATTCCGCGTTCGCGAGCCTCGACACCTGGTTCACGATGACCGCGAGCGTTGCCTGCCGGTTCAGGCTCGTGCTGATCTCCTTGCCGGCCTCGTAGAGCGAGGTAATCCGTCTCGTCGCTTCCTTCACCAGGCGGCTCAGGATCTCCTCGTGCCGTTGAAGCTCGTCGTTCGCCTCCTCGAGAATCGTAACGAGGCGGCGGTTTTCGATCACGAGGAACCGGCTCTCGAGACCGCGCTCGATCGCCTTCGCGGTCTCCCAAAGATCGAAGGGCTTCGTGATGTAGTCGTAGGCACCCTGACGGAGCGCATCGATCGCCGTCGTGGTGGAGGCGTATCCCGTGATCAGAATGACGCAGGTATCTTTGTCGGCGGCCTTGGCCGCGCGGACCACCTCGAGCCCGTCGACCCCGGGAAGGTTGATGTCGGTCAGCACGAGATCGAAGCGGCCGGCCGTCACCTTCACGATGGCGTCGTCGCCGTCGGTGCTCGAGACTACCTCGTACCCCCGCTGGGCCAGGAGGTCCTGGAAGATCTGGACGACGTGGGGTTCGTCATCGACCACGAGGATTCGGGGTTGCGGGCGCGGCTCCTCGGCAAGCCCAGACTCGCGCGGCCGGACCCGGGACGCCGCCGGGCTCTCCGCGGGGGCGTCCGCCGGAACGGGCGCGGCCTTTCCCTCACTCTGGGGAGGGTTCTGGGTCATGGCTCGCGTTTCAGCGACCTCAGTTGATCGTGTTCGCTTCCGCATCGAACGCCGGAGCCGGCACCGGCTTCAGCGTGCCGCGCCGCGACTGGTAGAGGGCCTGGTCCGCCCGGACGATGAGCGCGGTCGGCTCGTTCGCATCCACGGGGAACGTGGCGATTCCCACGCTCACGGTGAGCCGCTTCCGGCGGGGGAACGAATGCGACTCCACGATGGACCGGAGCCGCTCCGCCGCGCACTTCGCTTCCTTCGCGTCGGTATGCGGCAGCATGATCATGAATTCCTCCCCCGAATAGCGGGCGACGCAATCCGTGGTGCGGGCGAACTTTTTCAATAGTTTGCCGAAATCGGAAAGCACTTCGTTCCCGACCGGCTGGCCGTGCCGCTCGTTCAAGGCTTTGAAATTGTCGATGTCGAGCACCATGACCGAAAGCGTGTGTCCGTACCGCCTCGCCTTTTCGATCTCGGCCCCGAGGCTCAGGTCGAAGTGACGCTTGTTGTAGAGCGACGTGAGATCGTCGGTCGTCTGGAGGCGCTCCATTTCCCGGCGCAGGATCACGCGATTCACCACGCCCGCGATCTGGTGGCCCATGAGCGACAGGAGCTTCTGGCTTTCCTCATCGAAGGCCTCGGGGCGCGAGTGACTGAGGTTGATGACTCCCATCGATTCACCCTGGAGCACGATCGGCACCGAGAGGAACGAGCGGACCGAAGGGGCGCTCGTCCCTCCTTCGCGGTGAAGGTCGTTCAGGAGGACCGGCTTCCGCTGCTGCGCGACCCACGAGGAGAAACCCCTTCCACGATCGAAGTTGACATGACCGATGAGATCGATCGGCTCGCCCACGGTCGCGACCGGCTCGAGCTTCCCCGTCGCGCGGTCGGTGACGAACAGCGTGGCGTTCTCGAACGCGATTCCCTCGCGCATGCGGACAAGCATCTGCCGGAGCGCCTCCGGGGGATCCTCGACCGTCTGAACCACCCGGCTCATCTCGTAGAGGACGTCGATCGCCGTGGCCTTGGCGGCGCGCGCGCCGGCCTTCGAGCCCGACAGAGCGGCCATCAGCTTCTTGTTGATCGCGATCGCGCTCCCGAAAACATCCGAGGAGCGCTTCTTCGACGCGGAGAGATCGAGATCCTTCGCGAAATGCTCGCAATCGGCCTTGCGCAAGATCCGGCGGGCGAACAGGACCTCGAGGAGCTTCTGCTCGGACCGGATGAACCGCTGGGTAGCCTCGACGAGACGCTTCGACCCCGCTCCATTACGCTGCTTCATAACCCCCTCCTTGGACGCCCCGACGCGCCTTGGGCTAGCTCGGCCGCTCCTCGTATCCGGGCACCACGGCCGAATCGACCGTGGTCACGGATGACGAACCTTCTTGAGTCCGGTCGCCCACCCGCGCGAGCACGAGCGGGGGGCCGAGATGCTTCACATAGACCGGGAAGGTTTCCCCCGGCTTCCAGTCCGGCGCGCCGTTCGCCATCAGCGTGTATCCGTGGAAGCGAAGGAGCGTGCGGCCCCGACCGAGGATGCGCGTCACGGTGAGCGGCGCCACCTCCCCCGACTTGAGCGATGCGTAGAGCGAAGCCCCGAGTCCCGGCTCGAACCGCACGCGGATCTCGAAGGTGCGCCCCCGGCGTTTCGTTGCGGCAACCGTCATGTCTCTGCCTCCTGCGGGTCGCGGAAGTGGCGGAAGAGCTCCTGCTCCCGCTCCACGGCGCGCCGGATGAACGGGACGAGGTCTTC
>Ga0066709_100000953_pt1 | contig 17790 bp, 13 predicted proteins | sample GraSoiAngelo_158_FD_79665 | JGI IMG/M metagenome (GOLD analysis project Ga0066709, IMG submission 79665) | Grasslands soil microbial communities from the Angelo Coastal Reserve, California, USA - 14_1009_16_30cm | ecosystem: Environmental > Terrestrial > Soil > Grasslands | place: USA...
CACTGCCGCTACGCGGCTCGAGTTGTGCCTTTACACTTTCGCTACTTCTGCATCGAAGGCCGGCACATACGAAAACCATTCGGCGGAACGGGGATGTTTTCCCGTGATGAGCTGATCGAAGGCGTCCTGTAAGGCGAGGGTTACAGGGCCTGCCGCGCCAGTGCCGATGGTGCGGAAGTCAATTTCGCGCAGCGCGACGACTTCGGCGGCGGTGCCACAGACAAAGACTTCGTCCGCGATGTAGAGCTGATCGCGGGAAATCGGTTCTTCAACCACCTCGTAGCCGAGATCGCGCGCCAGCGTTATCAGGCTGTCGCGCGTGATGCCCTCCAAGATCGCGCCACGCGGAACGGTATAGATGATGCCGTTGCGGACGACGAAGATATTTTCTCCCGTACACTCCGCTACGTAGCCCTGAGGGTCGAGCATGATGGCCTCATCGAAGCCGGCGCGATGCGATTCGGTGCGGGCCAGAATCGAGCCAACGTAGTTTCCGCCGACCTTGGCTTTGGTCATCATGATGTTGGGATGCAGGCGGGTGAATGACGACACATTGGCGCGAATGCCGCGCTGCTTAGCTTCCGGTCCGAGAAATCCGGTCCACTCCCACACGGCAATCAGCAGGCGCGGCGTGCCGCTATCAACAACCAGATTCATAGCGCCGTCGAGATAGATCACCGGGCGGATGTAGCAGGAGGGAAACTTGTTGGCCGCGACCGTCCGGTGAATGGCATCGATCAGATATTCGCGGGTCCAGGAATGCCGGAAGCCCACGATGTGCGCCGAATCGAGCAGGCGTTGCACATGTTCTTCGAGCCGGAACACTGCCGGGCCTTGCTGGGTCGCATAGCAGCGAATCCCTTCAAACACGCTAAAGCCATAGTGCAATCCGGCATTCACCACCGGAATGGCGCATTCTTCGGCAGGTTTCAAACCATCATCGAACCAGACGTATTTTGCTGCGGGCATGTTCCCTCGTTCACGCTACTGGTCGTCAGACTTTCAGGCGTCGGTCCTCGGTCAGAACCCAGTTGTCAGTTCTCGGTTCTCAGTTCTCAGTTCTCAGTGTCAGGTAATTTCGTCACGACGGAAGACTGACGACTGTCTGGCATTATAATTCCCGTCTCCTATGGAAATGGGTCTGAGGAATCGCGTTGCTATTGTGGCCGGTGCCAGTCAGGGAATCGGGCGGGCGACGGCAGAGGCTTTCGCTGCCGAGGGGTGCCGGGTGGCAATCTGCGCGCGGAATGCAGCCTCTCTGAAAGCAGCGGCGGAAGCAATCACGAAACAGCACGGCGTCGAAGTGCTGGATCAGGCTGTGGACGTAACCGATGCCAGTGCGGTTCACGGGTTTGTCGAAGCCGTAATCAACAAATTTGGCAGCGTCGATATCTGCGTGACCAATGCCGGAGGGCCGCCCGCCAAGGGTTTTATGGCGGCGAGTTTAGAAGACTGGCGCAAGGCCGTGGATGCGAACTTCCTGAGCGCCGTGTACTTTGCTCGGGAGGTCATTCCTCACATGCAGCGCAAGCATTGGGGAAGGATCATCACGATCACCTCGATTACCACTAAGCAGCCAGTTGCGGATCTGGTGCTCTCGAATGCGGTACGGACGTCTGTTGTGGGATTGGTTAAGAGCCTTGCCAACGAGTTTGGTAAAGACGGCATTCTGGTGAACAACGTTGGACCTGGGTTCACCGCTACCGACCGCCTGAAGCAGCTGGCAAAAACGCGGGCCCAGAATTCCGGACAGAAAGAAGAAGAAATTTTTGCCGGGTGGGCGGCCGACGCCCCGTTGAAGCGGGTGGGCGAGCCCAGGGAAGTGGCGGATGCGATCGTGTGGCTGGCATCGGAGAGAGCGTCGTACATAACAGGACAGACCTTGCTCGTCGACGGAGGGGCATACAAAGGCTTGTAACAAATGTTTCATGCCAACTCTGCGGGAGCTCGATTTTTATCCTTCGTGGTTTGAAAACCCTGTTCACTACCAGGCAGCATAAAGTAGGCGCCAGTATTGCCAATGTTTGTTACTTTCAAGTAATCTGAGCGCTATCTGCAATCATCCTGGTTCTCATCACTTTGCCAAACTCTCAGGAAACCACAATGTGCCGCGGGAGGGGTTATGACCACTGACTCACGAACTATTTGGCTGGCAGTTCTCGTTGCGCTGACGCTTGCCTTTCCGTGGCAAGCTCTTGCCCAAGGCGGCGCCACGGGCGCGATCACCGGCACGGTGCAGGATGCGAGCGGCGCGGTGGTGGTAGGCGCGGATGTGCGCATTATTAATCAGGATACGGGAGCGGTGGCGCGTTCTATAAAGACCGATGCCAATGGTTCGTTCACGGCAGCCCTGCTGCCGGTGGGCACCTACACCGTCAGCGTGAGCAGTTCCGGTTTTCAGGAAGCCAGCATCACCGGTGTTGTGGTGCGTATTACGGAAATCACGCGCATGGAAGCCAGGCTGCGGCCGGTCGCGGTGCAGCAGAAGATTGAAGTGCAGGCAACCATCCAGGCTGTCGATACCAGCACCGCCACCACGGGACAGGCGATTGAGGCGAATACAATTCGTAGCCTGCCGCTGGCGACGCAGAATTTTCAGCAACTGCTGACGCTCTCCACCGGGGCGCAAAGTGAACTGAACGCCTCCGCCCAGTTGGGGCGAGGCAATGTGCGCATCATTGTGAACGGGCAGCGCGAGGACAATAACAACTATCTGATCGAGGGCATCAGTGCGACCGATTACAACGTAGCCCAGTCCACGAACGTGCCGCTTCCCAATCCCGACGTGGTGGGTGAATTCAAGGTACAAACTTCGCTTTACGATGCCAGCCAGGGCCGAAACGGAGGCGGGAACGTCAACGCAATCCTCAAATCGGGAACCAAGACTTTTCACGGCGACGCGTATGAGTTCTTTCGCAACGACAAACTGAATGCCAACGAGTACTTCCTGAACCGTGCCGGGCAGCCCCGTCCTACGGTCAAGCAGAACATCTTCGGCGGCAGTTTGGGCGGTCCAGTTGGGCCGGATGCCAAGCTGGGTTTCTTTTTCCTGAACTATCAGGGCACGCGCCAGCGCAGCGGCCTCTCTCCGGGAACCGCGATCAGCAATCCGGGAATTCCTTCGCTGCCGACCGATCGCTCTGCCGCATCGCTCGCGGCTGCATTCAGCACTGCGGATTTTCCGATCGCGCCCAACCAGATCGATCCGGTAGTCCTGGCGTTATTGAATTTCAAGGGAGACCAATTCGGCGCCAGCCCTGGAGGATTTCTCATTCCCTCAGTCGGCATCCCGGATCTGAATCCGGCCAAAGCCGCTTATACGAAGGCCCCCTTCGTGATCAGCAAACCGGGGCGTTACACCGACGATCAATTCACCGCAAACTGGGACCGCGAGTTCCGTGGCGGCAACGATAAGCTGGGCGCGCGCTTCTTCTTTTCGGATGCCGAATCTCTCCTGCCGTTTGGTGCAGGCGGGTTGCAGGCTTCATTGGGCGGAACCCTCGCCAGCAGCATCAGTTCCACCGATCTGAACTTCCCCTACGATTTGCCGGTACGGGCGCGTTTTTTGACCCTCACCGAAACACACCTGCTATCTCCCGCGGTGGTAAACGATTTTCGTTTTGGCTACGTACGCATCAACAACAGCCTGCTTAATGTACCGCCAGTAACTGCAGCTGATGCGGGAATTGACCGTCCTACGAATGAAGTTACCAAATCGATCTACAAGTTCTCTCTGTTCGGAAGTTCTGGTTTTCAAATCGGCCCTACTCCGCCGGCAGATCAGTTCCAAACCCAAAACAACTTCAATTTCGTAGACACCATGAGCTGGGTGAAAGGCGCGCACGTCATCCGCTTTGGGGGCGAGTACACCCGAGTTAATTTGGACAAGCTATTTCCCCAGGTATTCAATGGACAGCTCTTTTTCGTTGACACGGCGGGAGGGGCCACCGACTTTCAAAAATTCCTGACAGGAGCAGTGGACTTTAGCTTCGGTGGCGGCGGCGTTTTCAATCATGAATACCGCACCAACGATTTCGCAGTCTTTGCGCAGGATGACTGGAAGGTCCGCTCCGACTTGACGGTGAATCTCGGCCTCCGGACCGAAATCTTAGGCGCCTTCCATGACAATCGTTGCCACATTGGCAATCTGGATCCGGACCTCGCCAACGCCGGGCAGTATCCATTTATTTATGGCGGCTGTGTGACGGGCCTGAATGTCACAGGCCTGAATCCAACCGGAAGCAACAGTACTTACAAGAACGACTACACGACGGGATGGGGGCCGCGCGTAGGCTTTGCATGGGATATCTTCGGCCATCACACCACATCATTGCGCGGCGGCTACGGAATTTATTACGTGCGTGAGGATGTTGGCACGGCCGACCAGCTGAGCTTCCAAGCGCCATTCTTGCCCGTTGCCTTCGGTCCGGGTGCGCCTGGCTGTCTTGCGACATTCTTTTCAGCGAACCCGCTGCCGGGCTGTCCCAGCCCGAACATCAACGCCTTGCCGCAGGCCGGGGTAATCGATCCCGCTTTCATTCCGTGTTTGGCTGTCTTCCAGGACTTCCCCGGAGGCGACACGACTCAAGCCGGAAATTATGCCTGTAATGGTCCAGGCATTCAGTCCAATTTTATTTTTGGACTGGTTGTACCGCGAAAATTCGTTGCACCCAACACGCAGCAATGGAATTTGACACTGCAACGAGAACTGGGGAAAGACTGGGTATTCGAAGTTGGATACATTGGCACGCACGGAGTTCATCTTCGGGAGACACGCAGCAATTTGCAGCCGCAGCGTGTCAGTCCAACTAATCCACTGGTCCTAACGGGCGCGGGGGCGCAGCAATTTACGATCACGACAAACACGTTTGCCAATGCGCCCGCCAGATCGCGCGCGGCAGGAATCAACGGATATAACGGCATGCAGATCTTCGCCGACGATGCGTACTCGCACTATCACTCATTGCAGACCACGCTCTCGCGGCGCTGGGGAGCCGGGTATTTCCAGGCTGCGTACACTTTCTCGCGCTCAACGGATGCGACCTCAAGCGGCAACACCGCCCTTAACACCGCCTTCAATGACGAGTCAACGATCGATTCGTCGCGTGGCCTCTCCGATTTCGATCGCACTCATCGTTTCGTGGTCAGCTACAGCTACGAATTGCCGTTTTATCGAAATGCTAAAGGGGCCAAGGGCGCGTTGTTGGCCAATTGGGCGGTCAGCGGAATCTCAATCTTTCAGTCAGGGGCGCCCTTCTCGGTCACGGATTCGGGAGCAGGCACGGCATTCCTCGGCCCCGGCTTCACTTCCGCCACCCTGGGGGCCACGCTTGCGCCAGGTGGATCGATCGCCGCCGGCACCACAAGCGGCGACATTCACCATCGCATTGATGGATACTTGAATCCAGCAAATTTCACGAGCGCGCCCCTGCTTTACGGACCGGCGCAGTGCGACCCAAATCAGCTGGATCCGACAATTCTTCCCAACTCTAATTTCTGCACCACCGATTTCGGCAATTTACGACGAAATATTTACCGCGGTCCTTTCCAGCAAAATTGGGACTTCTCTTTGCTGAAGACTTTTCGGATTACGGAGAGACAGTCGCTGCGGTTTACGGCTGACTTCTTCAACATCTGGAATCATGCGAACTTCAGCAATCCATCGCTGACAGACATTGAGATCTACCTTGCCGACCCAAGCCCAAGTAACCCGTTCGGCAAGATTTTCTCCACCGTGGGCACGCCGCGGCTGATCCAGTTTTCGCTGCGTTGGGCGTTCTGACGTGGCCACTGTAACCGCAACTCGCGTCCCCCTGCTCGAGCGGGAGCAAGTGCCTCCCGAGCTGCAGCAGTTGTATGACGGCTTGCTGAAGCAACGAAGTGTGGTGCCCAACATGTTCAAGACTGTCGCGCATGTGCCGGGGCTCGCGCTGGGATTTGCGGGACTTCTGAAAGCTCTTCTCAGCGACGGCGCTCTGCCCGGCTGGTACAAAGAACTGATTGCCACGCGCATGTCGGTGCTTTGCGGATCGCACTATGCGATTGCCGGGCATTCGCTTTCCGCCAAACAGAAGGGCGCAAGTGATCAGCAGATTGGGGCGGTAAAAGCTGATTACGAGAACGGTCCTTTCAGTGATCAGGAAAAATTGGGCCTGCGCTGCGCCGACCGGCTGCATCGATCAGGCTGGGAGATCGATGACGGATTTTTTGCTCGACTGAAATCGGTCTTTAATGATCAGCAGATCGTGGAATTGTTTGCTGCTGCTTCGGTGTTTGAATTTTTTCCGCGATTCGTGGATGGGCTGTGCATCCCGATTACGCCGGCTCCAGGGCAGGGCTGAATGCGACCTCTGGCTTCCCGCATGTCGGTAATGACTGGCGAAGGCGCGCTCTCGGTGTATGGGCATGCGAAGGAACTGGAGCGCCAGGGGCGCTCAATTATTCATCTTGAATTAGGTGAACCTGATTTTCATCCGGCCGCGCCGGTGAATGAGGCGCTCAAGCTTGCCATCGATCAGGGCAAAGACCGGTACTGCGCGATTGCCGGTGTGCCCGCGTTGCGCGAGGCGCTGGCTGTCTATCTTCGTGAAACCCGCAACATCACTATTTCGCCTGGCAGTGTTGTGATCGCACCCGGGTGCAAGATCGCGCTGTTTATGGCGATGATGGCGCTGATCGACCCAGGAGATGAGGTTCTGTATCCCGATCCCGGATTTCCCGGTTATGCATCGATCACGTTGGGTCTAGGCGGGGTTGCGGTGCCGTTTACGCTTGCCGAGCGGAATCAGCTGCAGCCTGATCCGGACGAAATTGCGCCGAAAATTACTCCGCGCACAAAAATCATCATCACCAACTCGCCGGGAAATCCTACCGGCACAGTGTATGCCGACCAGGTGCAGCGGCACATTGCAGAACTTGCGGTGAAGCATGATCTGCTGGTGCTCTCGGATGAGATTTACGCTCGCATCATTTATGGCGGGACGTACCACTCGATGCTGAGCTATCGCGGGATGCCAGCGCGCACCGTGCTGCTCGACGGCTTCTCCAAGAGCTTCGCTATGACCGGGTGGCGGCTGGGATACGCGGTTGCTCCTGCACACATCGTTGAGGCGCTCGAACTTCTCGTGATGAATACTTACACCTCCGTGGCTGAGTTCTCCCAGTACGGCGCGATTGAGGCGCTGCGAGATCGCGAGGGCGCTACGGACCGGATGGTCGGTGAATTTGCGAAGCGGCGCGAGCAGTTCATCTCTGACCTGAACCGCGTTCCAGGCTTCCGCTGTTTGCCGCCCGAGGGCGCATTTTATGCGTGGGTCAATATAGAGGACACTGGATTGAGCTCGGAAGAACTCTGCCGGATCATGCTGGAAGAGGCCGGAGTCGCAGCCATTCCTGGGGCTGCATTTGGGGAAGCGGGCACGCACTTCGTGCGCTTCTCGTTTGCATCTTCAATGGTGACGTTGAAGGAGGCAGTGGAGCGGATTCAGCGTGTTGCCACTGCGTGGCAGCATGCTCCGGTGAGCAGGTAATTGATTCCTCTCTGCGCCTTGAGTTTTTAACCACAGAGGACACAGAGGGGCACACAGGGAATCAGACCAGATTCGTATGGAGACAAGATGAAGCTTCCTTTGGCAGGCTTGGTCTTCGTCGTATTCTTGTGCCGAATCCCAACAAACGCACAAGCGCGCCCCCTTCCCGGAGCGGACGTGCAGCAGATCTACCAGCGCCTGCTGCCGCAGATCGAGAAGATTCCGCTGTTCGATCATCATGCGCATCCGGGATTTTTCGACGATCCGGAAGTCGACGCGATGGCTGCCCCTCCGGGCAGCGCCGCCTTGCGCGAGCGGGATACCAATCCCGAGCTGGTAGCTGCGGCCAAAGCGTTGTTTGGGTATCCATATAACGATTTCTCAGCCGAGCACTCCAAGTGGCTGGTGCAGAAGAAAGCCGAACTCAAGAAATCCCGCGGCAACGCGTATTTTTCCGACATCCTCGACAAGCTGAATATCGAACGCGGCGTTGCCAATCGGGCGATGATGGCCGACTATCTCGATCCCAAGCGCTTTCCCTGGGTCTTCTTCGCCGACGCATTCATGTGGCCCTTTGACAACAAGCGTGAGACTGCGCGCAATCCTGACGAACAGGTTTACATTCCTCTGCAGGAAAAAATGCTGCACCGCTGGATGAAGCAGGAGAATGTCGAGAAGCTGCCGGCGGATTTTGCCGCATATCTGTCGTTCGTGACCCGTACGCTGGAGGACAACCAGAAGAAGGGCGGAATCGCGATGAAATTCGAGGTGACATATTTTCGCTCCGCGAAATTCGGCGATCCTACCCGCGAGCAAGCCGAGGACGTTTACCTGCGCTTTGTGAACGGAGGCATTCCCAGCGAGCAGGAATGCCGGACCTTTCAGGACTACATCTTCCGCTACCTGGTGCGCGAAGGCGGCAGGCTGCATCTTCCGGTACACATTCATTCAGCCGTCGGCATTGGTGACTATTTCAATCTCTCTGAAGGCAACATCTTCAATCTGGAAAATATTCTTCGCGATCCGCGCTACTCGAACACTATTTTTGTGATGATCCACGGCGGATATCCGTACGAGCGGGAGGCGATCTGGCTGGCGGCGGCAAAGAACGTATATATGGATTCCTCGCTGATGGAGATTCTCATGTACCCCTCCGAGTTCAAGCATTCGATCAAGCAATGGCTGGAGACTTTTCCTGACAAGATCACGTTCGGCACGGATTCATTCCCGTACAACGAAACTCTCGGCGCTGAGGAAAGTTACTGGCTGGGGGTGCAGTCTGCGCGCACAGGTTTGGCGGCCGCGCTTGCAGAGATGATTTCCGAAGGCGAAGTGAGCGAGGCGCAGGCTCTGCAGATGGCGCGAGGTTACCTGCACGATAATGCGGTAAGTATCTACGAAGGGAAAGGGCACTGAGATGCCGAAAGTGCAACGGCGAGCCAGGAAGCCTGGGAAAAAGCGCCTAACGCCGACTAAAAAGAAGCTTTCGAAGATGGAGCTGAAGTACATCCCGTGGAACTCCGTGGAACTCGAAGACCTCAATCCCTTGCTGCAACGGCAGTTCGTGGTCGGTGAGGACATCATGCTCGCGAGGGTCCTGATGAAGAAAGGATGTATCGTTCCGCGGCACAGCCATCACAACGAGCAGCTCACCTACATTCTCGAAGGCGCGCTGAAATTCTGGATTGACGGCAAGGAAATCGTGGTGAATGCCGGCGAGGTGCTTACGATACCGCCTCACATGCCGCACAAGGCCGAGGCACTCGAAGATACCGTGGACCTGGACGTCTTTAGCCCTCCCCGCGCCGACTGGATCAACAAGACTGACCAATACCTGCGGGGCGGCAAGTAGCGCGCCCGTGCCTTATCCTTATAGCTGAATGACTGAGCCCGGGGCGTCCGTCTCCAAGACCAGAGAAAACATTTCTCAATTGCGCTGCATTGAGTGCGGTGCTGTGCGCGAGAACGGCGGCCGCAACTTTCGCTGCGCCAGTTGCGGCGATCTGCTGGAGATTGTCTATCCTGGATGGGAGAAGCTTGATCCAGCAACCCACAAATCAATTTGGCTACAGCGCCGCACATCGCCTTTACCGATGGACGAGAGCGGCGTCTGGCGCTTTCGCGAACTTCTTCCCACGCTGCGGGACTGGAATACTGCCATCACACTGAAGGAAGGCAATACACCTTTATACGAACTTCCGCGCTGTGCCCGTGCCGCCGGTATGCAACAACTCTTCGCCAAGCACCAGGGCATGAATCCCACGGGATCGTTCAAGGACACGGGCATGACTGTGGCTGCGTCATTTGCCCGTGAACAGGGTTTCCGATGGGTCGCCTGCGCCTCCACCGGAAACACTTCCGCATCCATGGCCGCCTACGCTTCTCGTGGCGGAATGCGCAGCCTGGTGCTGATTCCCGAAGGGCACGTGTCATGGGGCAAGCTTTCGCAGAGCCTGGACTATGGTGCAGTTACCTGTCAGCTGAAGACCGGTTTTGACGGCTGCATGCAGGTGTTAAATCAAATCGTCGAGCGCATGCCAGTGTATCTTCTGAACTCAATCAACCCGTATCGATTGGAAGGCCAAAAGACCGCTGCCATCGAATTGCTGGAGAGTTTGAACTGGGATCCACCCGATCACATCATCGTTCCCGGCGGCAACATGGGAAATTCGTCAGCGTTAGGCAAGGCGCTGGTTGAAATGAAAGAGGTGGGCCTGATTTCGAGGCTGCCCAAGCTTTCCCTGATCCAGGCGGAAGGCGCCAACGCCATGGTGCGTACTATGCGGGAAACAGGCGGCCGCAAGTTGGTTTCAGTCGATGCTGAAACCCTGGCGACGGCCATTCGCATCGGCAGTCCGGCCTCCTGGAAAAAGGCAGCGCGCGTGCTGCAGGCGACTGGCGGTACGGTTGAGCAGGTAAGCGAAGCCGAGATCGCGCTGGCCAAAGCGGAGATTGGAGCCGACGGCATCGGCTGCGAACCCGCCTCGGCTGTTACCCTTGCCGGCCTAAAAAAGCTGGTAAAACAAGGATTCGTGAAATCAGGAGACCATGTAGTATTGATTCTCACTGGCCACCTGTTGAAGGATCCCGAGTTCACGCTGAAGTTTCATCGCGGCGACCTGTTGGAAGGCCAGCGCGCGCTAGGTCTCGACGCGCAGCAGCGCGCGCCGATTGCGCTGGATGCGAGCGCGGATTCGGTGATTCGTATTCTGGAACAAGCGGAGACTCACACTTCAGCGTAGCGGTTAGAATACAAACCCACAACTTGTGAAACGCCGTGCTCGCCAAAAGCCGTCACGACCGAGACATCTGAAACTCAGCCTTCCGGCGACTTCCGCCAATCTGGGTCCGGCCTTCGATGCTGCCGCACTCGCCTTTGACCTGTTTCTCAAGATTGACGCCCAGACTGCTCACGACTTTTCCGTGGTAGCTCAAGGGCGAGATGCAGAAGCCTGCAACCGAGTCGACAATCATCTGATTTTCACTACCTATCGTGAGGTGCTGCGTTCGCAAGGCAAGCCCATCCCGCCGCTCGCCTTGAAGATCGAAAACGAAATTCCGATTGGAAAGGGATGCGGCTCGTCCGCCGCCGCGCGCCTCGCTGGGATTGCCCTGGCAGTGCGCTTCGGGCGCCTGCATTGGAACGATGTCCGAATCGTCGGCGAGGCTTCGCAGCGCGAACATCATGCCGACAATGCAGCCGCCTGCTGGATGGGCGGATTAGCCGTGGCGCGCATGTCCAGCGATAGCGAAGCCAGCATCGCCAGCATCGCCCCCAAAGGGAAGTGGCCGCTGCTGCTGGCTGTTCCGGACGAGGAGCTTTCTACAGAGCTGGCCAGGCGCGTGCTTCCGGCGCAGTATTCCCGCGCCGACGCCGTCAGCAATGTGCAGAACTCCATGCTTCTGCTTTCAGCTTTCGTGCAGGGGCGTCCGGATTTGCTGACGCTGGCTCTCGAAGACCGCTTGCACGAACCTTTTCGTGCGCATGCCTGCCCACTGCTTCCGGCGCTGCAGAGAATGGCGGATTCAGGAATTCTGGGTGTGGCGCTGAGCGGAGCAGGGCCGTCGGTGCTGATTTTTCTCAATCCCAAAGCAAATCTGAATCGGGTCACGCAACAGATTCGCGCTCACCTCACGGCGGAAAGACTAACAGCGGAGTTGATCCGTGCCAACATCACGCAACGTGGCGGGCGATCACTGTTCGGCAAATCCAGGTAGGAACCTAGTTTTTCGCCAGCGTAAGCTTCTTTCTGGCCGTCGCGATCTCCGGGCGCTCGTCACCTTTCGCCACGGTCATCAATGCGCGGTAGTACTCAGCGGCTTTTGTCGCATTGCCTGCAGATTCAGCCGCGGTTGCAGCACCATACAGCGCGTTGAAGCGGTTTGGAGCCAGCTGCAGGACTGCTTCGTACTCGGCAAGCGCCTGACTTGGCTGATTCTGCGAGGCGAACAACTCTGCGAGCATTTCGCGAGCGGGAGTCACCGCACCCGGCGTGACCGCGTCCTTGTCCATGCTCTCCTCCAGATCCACGGCAGCTTTCATCTTCGAAGTCGCCTCTTCGTGATTGCCCTCAGCGTGCGAGATCCACGCCACAACTTCGCTGCGCTGCACCTCAATCTGGTTTGCCCAGTAAGTGTTTTTCTTCGCGCTGGCCTGATCGCGAAGTGACGCGAGCGACCGTTCCGCCTCTTTCGCGCGATCGAGGTTGCCCGATCTCGCAGTACCCTCGCCTATCGCGGCCCATGTGAGTGCCTGGGCCCAGGGGACCGCGGCCGCATCGGGCGTGAGTTCCGCGGCCTGCTTCCAGTCTCTGCGCTCGATGGTGTATCTGGCGGGAATGGCAGATGCTCCATAGTTCCCCGTGTGCGTGAGCCCGCTCACCGGGGCAAGCGACTTCAATTCGTCCAGAACCTTTTTGGCTTGCATATCCAGCCCGGATTGCAGATACGCGTACTCCAGATAGTCCATGGCATGCAGGCGCTGATCCCGAGCCTCACCGTTGCTGGACGTTGCTTCGGCCTGCGTCGCTGACAATGTGGAGTGTTGATTGGATTCGATCGATTCGTCCCAGGAGCCCACACGGGTGAAAATATGTGAAGGCATGTGTTGCGCATGCGCCGAACCGGGGGCGATCTTGGCATAAGCACGCGCGGCGGTCAGTCCCTGTTTCGCCAGCACCGGATTGTCATAGCAATGAATCAAGTAGTGCGCCACTCCGGGATGATGCGGTTGTTGTTGAAAAATTGGCTCCAGAATTTCACCACACTGACGCTGATTGGCAAACGTCTTGTCAGTTTTAGGAGCGCTGACGTCCAGGGACAAAGCGTAAAAGATCGCGGCCTCGCTGTCGGCGGGGTTCTCGGAGTGGAGTCGCGACAGCTGTTGCTGGTAGGCCAGGTCATGCGCCACCGCATCGCCGCCGTCCTGCTTGTAAATTTCGCCAAGAGCTTCGATAAAGGCCTTCTCACGGGCGGTTGTACGTGGGGTAGCAGCTGCGGTTTGCCGGGCCTTCTCAAGCGCCACTCGTCCGGCATCCAGGTCGCCGTTTTTCCATAGACCGTGATAGTGCGACATGGCGACGCCCCACTCGGCCATCGCGCAGTGCGGGTCTTTCTTGGCGATCGACTCGAAGACTTGTCGCGACTGCTCGTACTGGAATGAATGCAACAACGCGACAGCGTGACTGAAATCCGCTTTTACTTCAGGTGAGCACGAATTCGGGAAATTGACGGACCCGATTTCGGCTTGCGTCAGGGCATGATGATGACCTTCATCGGCCCAGAGCGGGATCGTCGGAAATAAAAGAAGGAGCAACGAGAGAGCGCGGAGAGTTGAAGTCATTAGACCTCCTTTCGCAATAAGCAGCGAACCTCGCGATTGTACATCGGGTGGCGGGGAGAAACGGCAGGCGAATCGGCAGTCAGGAGTCGCTCGCTTGGCGAGCGACTCCGCTGCCTCAGGATGAAATCGGGACGAAGTGATCTACTGCCGACTGGCGGGAGGAATGATCCCGTTCATTCGCAAATATTCCACCATCTGGCCGTAATGATCGAAGCCGTGCCAGGCCAATGCCGCCGCCATTCCCAAACGCGTTGTAGTGCCGTCGCCGAAAGGGCTCTTAATGCCGGCCACCAAATTTGTCTCGTTGATACTTCCTGCGGACTTGTGAGCATAAGCGAAGGAATCCTTCAGGAATTTCACGATGTCGGCTTTGCTCTGGGCAGAGTCTGGGCCCTTCTCGCCTCCGGTATCGACCGGAGGCTTCTCGCCGAGGATGGCGCTTGCGATCACGTAATTCACCGCTGCCACATGTTTCACCTGCTGTGCAAAGGTGCGCACGCCCTTGAATTCGCCATTGGTCGGCGCGAAAGAATATTTGTCCTCCGGCATGGCCTCGGCCGCAGGAACAAAATCATTTTCCAGGTTGCTGAGCTGTGCGTTCAGAACCTGGCTCACCGTGCGCGGTTCGGCGGGTTTATCCGCCTGCGCCATCACCACACTGCTACATCCCAGCATCAGACACACGAGCCACCATTGCGTTCTCTTCATGAGGCGTCTCCTTGAAATTTATTTTGTAATGAACCCGAGCTAGTCGCGCACCACAGCCGGTGCGAACTTCAGCTTTTCAGAACTCAAACGGTGCCGCGGCACTGTAATGAGTCCGGCAACCAGAGCGACGGCGGAAACCAGCAGGGCAGCCGGAATTCCCGATCTGCTGGCCAACATTCCCCAGACAGCGCTGCCCACCGCCATGCCTCCCTGCAGCACCAGCAGGTACATTGATAAAGCGCGAGCACGCAGATACGACGGCGACATCGTCTGCGCCGCCACGTTCAAGCAGGCGAGAATGCCGATCCACGCGATCCCGCTGGCAAACAATACCAGAGTCAGGGCGCTGAACGCTCGCACATGTCCGGCAAGAAACGTCATCGCTGCAAACAGAAGGGTCGCGAAGACTACAAGGCGATCAACGGAAAGCCAGGAACGCAAACGAGGGAGCAGGGCAGCGCCGGCCAAAGCGCCTAAACCGAAGGAGCCTAGCAGCAGGCCATAGCCCGTGGCGCCATGAGGACGGGCGAGAATCGGTAATAGTGCCAGCAGGCAACTCGCGGCCCAACTGAATGCCGCAGTGCGAATCAGCACCGAGCGCATGACCGGCGCGCCGCGCAAATAGCGGAAACCGGTGGCGAGTGCATCGCGCACGCGGCCGGTTTCAACATGCTCGTAGTGCGGCCGCTTCCAGCGATACAAAAACAAAATCACTCCGAAAAAAGACGCGGCATTCAGCAGGAATGCTACACCCGAACTGGTAGCCGCGATCACCAATCCACCCACTGCCGGACCGAGCGCACGGGCGACGTTAAAACCAACCGAGTTCAATGCCACTGCCGGCGCATGATTCTCTGCAGAAACGATCTCTGGAGTAATCGCCTGCCACGCGGGATCATTCATCACTGACCCGAGCCCCAGCAAAAAGGTGTAAATCAGCAGGATCGATGGAGTAACGTAACCGAGCAGCGTGAGAACTCCCAGCATTGCAGAAGCCACGACCATCCAGCTCTGCGTGATCAGCAGAAAACGGCGGCGGTCGACCAGGTCGGCGAGAGCGCCTGCCGGCAGGATCACCAGAAACACCGGTAGCGTGCTTGCCGCCGTTACTAAGCTCACTTTGAGCGGCGACGTGGTGAGCTGGGTCATCAGCCAGCCCGCGCCTACGTTCTGCATCCAGGTACCTGTGTAGGAAATGACGGCCGCGCCCCAGAGGGAACGGAAGAGCGGCTCGCGCAGAGGCGCCCATGGGGAGATCGATCGACTCCACGTTATCGGCTCATGCATCGGTGTTTGCACCGCTTCCGCCATGTTAATGGGTGGGCACTTCTTTAATTTTCATCGGCATAGGTTTAGCAAAAGGCCACTCGCCACTTCGAAAAGCTCGCAATGTGTAAATGATCAATCCAAGAAGGAGAATCACTGTAGCGTAGCGAATCTCCTGCAGCGCATTTGGACGTTTCACAAGAATGAATACGAAGCCAGCGATCGCGATCAGAGCGGGCACTGGAAACAGCCACATGCGAAATGGACGTGGCAAATCAGGACGACGGATTCGGAGCACGATCACGCCGATTGCCTGCACAAGGAATTGCAGCAAGAGCCGGATCACGACCAGCGCGGCAATCACATCTGCCAATGAGAAGAAGCAAAATGCAGCGGCGGTGCCTCCCAAAGAAAGCAGCGAGACGTATGGGAAACGATATTCAGGATGCAGCTTCGCGAATGCGCGGAAGTAGTTGCCGTCGAGAGCGGCAGCGTAGGGAACCCGTGAGTAGCCCAGCAACAGCGAGAAAACTGAAGCGAAAGCTGTCCACATGACGAGTGCCGTAATGATCCTGGCCGCCCAGTCCCCGTAAACGCGCTCCATGAAGATGGAGACAACATACAGCTTGCCGCCGCGCTGTCCGGATTGAAGCATCTCCTGCCATGGCACGACGCCCAGAATGCTGACGTTCATCAGCACATATAGACATCCCACCAGAAAAATGGATAGCAGCAGAGCGCGCGGGATGGTCCTGGCGGGATCTTTTACTTCGTCGCCGAGGAAGCAGACATTGTAGTAACCCCAATAATCATAAGTGCTGATGAGCATGGCCGCACCGAGGCCGAGGAAGAACTTGTGGGAGAGAGTGAAAGCGTCGGGCGGAAAACTGAAGGCGCGGGCGGCGTCGAAATGGCCCAGGCCGGCAATGATGATCCAGCCCATCGTGCCCAGCACACCGGTCAGTAACAGCTTTGAAATCCAGCCAATGCTCGTGATTTTTCTGTAAAGCAGCACGACCGCAACTATGACAACCGCGATCGCCACAAAGGTTGTCCCGGCAACCAGCCAGCGCGCCTGCAGAGTTCCGAGCAGGGGCAGATTCAGAGTCCAGTTGTGGACAACGTACTCATGCTCTAATGCGGGCCAAAAATACGAGGCGTAGCCGGCGAGTCCGATGGAGCCGGAAGCGATCGAGAGCGGGGCGCTGAAAGAAAGCTGCCATATAAAAAGGAAGGAGATCAGCCGTCCAAGTTTGTTAGCTCCGTAAATTTCCCGGAGATAGCGATACGAACCGCCCGATCGTGGCATGGCAGCGCCCAGCTCTGCCCAAACCAGGCCATCACACATGGCAAAGACAGCGCCGAGAATCCAACCCAGCATGGCCTGCGGCCCGCCCATCGCGCTGATGATCAGCGGAATGGTGATGAACGGTCCGACGCCGATCATGTCGATCATGTTCAGCGCCGTGGCGCTGCCCACGCCAATGCCGCGGATCAGGGATTGTTCATTCGCCGTCGACCGTTGGGCATTTGCCATGTTGGTTTTGAGCTCAAAATGAACTGAGTCTTCACGTCGTAACAGAGGGTGAAATCAACCACAGAGGGCACAGAGGATCACAGAGAATTGTGTTCACCTTCCGTGTCCCTCTGTGTTCTTTGTTGCTGACAAGCTCCTAACTACATAAGGCGAACGGCTAACGGTGGCCCTGTCCTGCGCTCAGCAAATTCACGAATAGGCGGATCGCTCCCGGAACTCCGGCGGGTACCTGGCGGAAGAATGCGTAGGCGCTGTAGATGTACGTGCCCTTGCCGTACTGGGCTTTCAACAGTCCGCCCTTTTGCGACTGCTCGCCGGGATCGTGGCAGGAGAGCAGCGGCTTGAAATTGTTGTCCCACTGATCCATGAAGTACAAGCCGCGCTCCTGCACCCAGTCATCGAAATCACGCTGCGTAATCTGGTTCGGATAATGAAAGACGGGATCTTCGGGCGCGAGAATTTCGACCGGCGCCTCTTCTACCGACACCCTGGCGCGACTCAGTTGCGCAGGATACGGCGTGTAGTGTCCGCCGTTGAAGTCGCCTACGCCTGTGTTGTATTGCGCCACCAGTGTGCCCCCTCCGGAGACGAAATCGAGCAGCTTTTTGTTATTTGCCGCCACAGTTTTCTGCGTGTCGTAGGCACGAATTCCGAGCACGACGGTTCCGTAGCGGCTCAGATCTTCGCTAGCGAGTTTTTCTGCCGGAAGTAAGGTAACGTCCATTCCAATTTGCTGCAGAACGGTTGGAATGTCATCTCCCGCGCCCATGACGTAGGCGATCTTCAGGTTGCTGGGAACTTTGACATCCACGATGCTGACGTGCTGCAGAGCGGGCTGATAATAGTTGAAGGCATCAAGGTCCTCGCGCGTGATGAGAGTGTATCCATCGGCATACTTCCTGCTTCCA
>Ga0066709_100000954_pt1 | contig 17784 bp, 16 predicted proteins | sample GraSoiAngelo_158_FD_79665 | JGI IMG/M metagenome (GOLD analysis project Ga0066709, IMG submission 79665) | Grasslands soil microbial communities from the Angelo Coastal Reserve, California, USA - 14_1009_16_30cm | ecosystem: Environmental > Terrestrial > Soil > Grasslands | place: USA...
CATCGCCTGATGGCGGTGCGGGTCGTACTTCTCGCCGGCGGGGTCGATCTCGACGATCCTGGCTTTCTCGAACGCTGCATTGAGGTTCTTGAGCGTCAGCTCGACCCCGTCCTTGAGCGCCTCGGTGGTGGCGTTCGGTGTCGCCAGCGTGAGCTCGAGCGCATCGCGCACGGTCAGCAGTTCCTGCGCGAAGCGCTCGATGGCGTACTTGTGCGCCCTGACGATGTCGTTCTGGGCCTGCTTGCGGACGTTCTCCGTTTCGGCCTTGGCCCGCAGCCAGGCGTCCTTCAACCCCGCGGCTTCATCCTCGGCCTGCTTGAGCAGGGCCGCGAGATGAGGGGCCGGTTCCGAAGCCCCCTCGGCCTCGGGAACGACGGATCCCGGCGAATCGACCGTCGTGGGCACACTGCCATCCTGTTCGGCGGAAACCCGAGTGTTTTCATCGGAATTGTTGCTCATTCCAGCTCCTTCGACGAATCGCATGGAGGATGGGGCCATTCCGGGATGTTTCAACTCCCGCCGGGCCGTTTTCCGGGCTCGATCGATCCCTACAGGGGGGACGCGCGCGGGGTGGTTGCGTTCATCGGCGGTCAGGCTGCCGCGCCGCGCGCCTTGGCCCGGGCCTGGATCAACTCGCGGGTCCCGGCGTCGGGCGGCGGATCGAGCCAGCCGCCCAGGTTCTTGAGCACAAGGTCCGCCAGCGTCGCGATCCACACCGGTCGCTCGTTCAGGCACGGGATGACGTGGTACTCCGCGCCGCCGGCCTTGAGGAACGCGGAACGTCCCTCCAGGGCGATTTCCTCGAGCGTTTCGAGGCAATCGCTGACGAAGCCGGGGCACGCCACGTCGACGCGCCGCATGCCCTCCTTCGCCAAGGAGGCCAGCGTCTCGCGGGTATAGGGCTTGAGCCACTCGCCCCGCCCGAACCGCGATTGGAACGCCACGACATACTGTTCGGGTCGCAAACCAAGCTCGACCGCGAGCAATCGCGCGGTCTTCTGGCAGTGACAATGGTAAGGATCGCCGAGGTCGAGGGTGCGCCGCGGCACGCCATGAAACGACAGCATGAGCTTGTTGGGTCGGCCGTTCTTGACCCAGTAATCGTTGATGTTCTGCGCCAGCGCGCCGATGTAGCCCGGATCGTCGTGATACGCCGCGACGACGCGCAGCGCAGGCACCCTGCGCATCGTTCGCGTGGCGGCGAACGCCGCGTCGAGTGCGGACGCCGTTGTGCTCGCCGCGTATTGCGGATAGAGCGGCATCAGCAGCACGCGGTCGCAGCGGCCCTCGCGCAAGCGGGCGAGCGCCCCCTCGATCGACGGGCTCCCGTAGCGCATGCCGAGCTCGACCTGGGCGTGATCGGATGGGAGCCCGAGGGCCTTCAGCCGTTGCCCGAGATAGCCCAGCAGGAGCGATTTCTGCCGCTGGCTGTGCACGAGCAGCGGCGACCCGTCCTTGGTCCAGATGCTCGAGTAACGCTGGGCCGATTGCGCCGGCCTGACGCGCAGGATCAGGCCGTGCAGCAACGGCTTCCAAACTGCGCCCGGAATTTCGACCACCCTCGGATCTGACAGGAACTCGGCAAGGTAACGGCGCACCGCGCTCGCGGTGGGGGCGTCGGGCGTGCCGAGATTGATCAACACCACACCCAGCCGCGCCGGGCGGTCGTGGGAAAACGCCGGTTCGGGAAGATAGCGGCTCACGAGGCGTGAAGCGCGCAACTGCTCAAGCGGCGTTCCTCAAGCCTCGTTCAGCTGCTGGGTCAGTGCGTTCGAGAGCAGCTTGGCGGTCACGTCGACGATCGGGATCACGCGCTCGTACGCCATCCGCGTCGGGCCGATCACGCCCAGCGTGCCGACCACCTGGCCCTCGACTTCGTACGCTGCGGTGATCACACTGCATTCGTCGAGCGGTGCCAGGCCGGATTCGCCGCCGATGAACAGATGCACCCCCTGGGCGCTCTGCGTGACATCGAGCAGGTGCAGGAGCGAGGTCTTCTGCTCGAAGACCTCGAACAGCCGCCGAAGCCGGTCCATGTTCGACGCCAGGTCCTCCGCGTGGAGCAGATTCCTTTCGCCGGACACGACCAGGTTCTCACCGGTGTCGGACAGCGCCGCGTCGCCCGCATCGACCGCGGCGGTCATCAGTCCCACGACATCTTCGCGCAACTGGCGCAGCTCGTCGGCGAGCAGCGCGCGGATGGTATGGAACGGCTGACCCGCGTAATGCTGGTTGAGAAAGTTGGAGGCCTCCAGCAATTGCTGTTGCGAATACGAACGGTCGGTGTGCAGGATGCGATTCTGCACATCGCCTTCCGCGCTCACGATGATCAACAGCACGCGCTTGTCGGAGAGGCGCATGAACTCGACGTGGCGGAACGACGCCTCGCGCCGGCGCGAGATGCTGACCACGCCGGCGAAGTGCGTGAGCTGAGAGAGGATCTGGGCAGCGGCGCTGACAAGCAGTTGCGGCCGGTCGGCCTGTAGCTGGCCCTGCAACTCGCTAATCTCCGCGTCGTGGAGCGGCTTGACGATGAGCAGCGTGTCGACGAAGAAGCGATAGCCCTTGGAGGTCGGGACCCTTCCGGCCGAGGTATGCGGGCTTGCGATGAAGCCCATCTCCTCGAGGTCCGCCATCACGTTACGGATCGTCGCCGGCGAGAGCTCGAGCCCCGACTGTCGCGACAGCACGCGCGAGCCGACGGGTTGGCCTTCGGCGATATAACGTTCGATCAGCGCCTTGAGCAGGTGTTGTGCGCGAGGGTCCAGCATCGCGCGTATTTTATGCTTTAATCGCGGCCATGAGCGGGCCCGGCCATCCTTTCCCGACGATCGCGCTGGTCGGGCGTTACGGCAGCCCCGGGATCGCAGAACCTTTGAGCAGGCTCGCCGCGTTTCTCGCCGGCCGCGGCCATCGCGTACTGCTCGATCAGGAAACCGCGCAGCATACGGCGCTGCCCGGTTACCAGGCTGCGCCGGTCGCAGAGATGGGACGCGAAGCGAAGCTCGCGGTCGTGATCGGCGGCGACGGGACGATGCTCTCGATCGCTCGCCAGCTCGCGCCCTACGGCGTACCGCTCATCGGCATCAATCGGGGGCGCCTCGGGTTTCTCACCGATATCGCGTCAGCCGACATGGAGACCGCGCTGGCTGCGATGCTCTCCGGCGCCTATGTCGAGGAGACGCGCACGCTGCTCGACACGACGCTGACCCGCCTCGGAGGAAGCGAAGAGCGCACGCTCGCGCTCAACGATGTCGTCGTCAACCGGGGTGCGCTCGGCGGCATGCTCGACTGCGCCGTAACCATCGACGGACGCTTCGTGTACGCGATGCGCGGCGACGGCGTGATCGTGGCCACTCCGACGGGTTCCACGGCCTACGCACTCTCGGCGCAAGGACCCATCGTCGATCCCCTCGTGCCCGCGATCCTGCTGGTGCCGGTCGCGCCCCATGCGCTGACCAATCGGCCGATCGCGGTGCCCGACTCAGTGGTGATCGAGATCGTCCTCCTGCGAGGCAAGGATGCGAACCTGCATTGCGATGGGCAGACGAGCTTTCCGCTGTCCGAACGCGATCGCGTTGTCGTCCGCCGGTCGGAGCACCGGGTCCGATTGTTCTACCCGAAGGATCACGATCACTTCGCGATGCTGCGCCGCAAGCTGCACTGGAGCGAAACGCCAGAGCGGTTGCGCCCCGGGAAGCCGGCGAGTCGACGGGTCCGGGCCACTGCAAAAACGGGTGAATAAGTGAGCGAGTGAACAAGTGAGAGACATTGGCGACGCTCGAGTTTGTTCACCCATTCACCTGTTCACCCTTTCACCGTCACTCACCCGCCCTGATGCTGCGCACGCTGTCGATCCGCAACTTCGCCGTCGTCGAGGCGGTCGAGATCGAGTTCGACGCTGGATTCACGGTGTTGACCGGCGAGACCGGAGCCGGCAAGTCGATCCTGCTCGATGCGCTGTCGCTGCTGCTCGGCGGCCGGTTCGAGACCCGGCAGCTGCGCCCGGGCAGCGAGCGCGCCGAGCTTGCCGCAGAGTTCGATCTGGGCGCCGCAACGGCCGCCCGCGCGTGGTTGATCGAGCAGGATCTGGGCGACGACGGGCCGCTGCTCGTGCGCCGGACGCTCGACGCGCAAGGCCGTAGCCGCGCATGGATCAACGGCCGACCCGCGACGCTTGCGCAGCTTGCCGAAGTCGGCGCGTCGCTGGTGGATTTGCACGGCCAGCACGCGCACGAATCGCTCGGCCGCCCGGAAGCCCAGCGCCAGCTCGTCGACGCCTTCGGCGGGTTTACGGCGCTGGCGCGCGAGATCGCGAGCGCATGGCGCGCCTGGTGTGATGCCGCCGAACGCCGCGCGCGCGCCGAGCGCGAGGCGGAGAGGTTCGCCGCCGAGCGCGATTTCCTTGCCGCCCGGGTTGCGGAGCTCTCCGCGCTCGGCGCTACCGCAGCCGAGTGGCAGGAGCTCAACGCCGTCCAATCGCGGCTTGCCAACGCCGCCGGCCTGCTCGAGGCCGCGGCCGTCGGCGAGGCGGAGCTCGTCGAAGGCGAAGCGGCGCTGAACTCGCGGCTCGCAGCGCTGATCCAGCGCCTGCGCCAGGCGATGGCGCACGACCGGTCGCTCTCAGAGGTCGTGGCGCTGGTCGACGAGGCACGCATCCGGATCGACGAGGCGGGCCGCGCGCTGCGTGCGTACCGTGACCGCCTCGATCTCGACCCGGCCGAGCTCTCGCGCATCGAGGAGCGGCTTGCGGCGATTCACGCCGTGGCGCGCAGGTATCGCGTGCCGCCGGACGAACTGCCCACGCTCGCGACGCAGACCGCGGCGAGCCTCGCGGCACTCGCCGAGAATGCCGATACCGAGGCGCTTTCGCGCGCCGAACGCGAGGCGCTCGCCGCGTATCGGGCGCTTGCCGCAGAGCTCGGCGCCAAGCGCAGGTTCGCCGCCACCGAGCTCGCTCATCGCGTGAGCGCAACGATGAAGCAATTGGCGATGACGGGCGGCCGATTCGACGTCGTGCTGAGCGCGATCACCGAACCCGCGAGCTTCGGCATGGAAACGATCGAATTTCAGGTGGCCACGCACCCCAAGCAGCCGCTCGGCCCGATTGCGCGCGTGGCTTCCGGCGGCGAACTGTCGCGCCTGGCGCTCGCGGTCCAGGTCGTTCTTGCCGACGTCGCGCAGATCCCGACACTGATCTTTGACGAGGTCGACGTCGGTATCGGCGGCGCGGTCGCGGCGACGGTCGGGCGCCTGCTCAGAAAGCTCGGTGCGCGGCGACAAGTCCTGTGCGTAACGCATTTGCCGCAAGTGGCGGCATGCGCCGACGGCCACTATCGCGTGCTCAAGAAAGGCGGCGCCGACAGCGTGTCAACCGGGTTGATCCGCCTCGATGCCGCGACGAAGGTAGAGGAGCTGGCCCGCATGCTGGGTGGCCATGAGATCACCGCCAAGACGCGCGCACACGCCCGCGAGTTGCTCGCGCAGTCGGCTAAATCAGGCAGTGAACCGGTGAAAAAGTAACAGGTGAATGCCGCGAGGGTGCTATTCACTCGTTCACTGATTCACCGGCTTGCTACGGTCGCGAAGCGACCGGAAGGGCTACGCCCGCGCCTTCGCCTTCTGCGGCGCTCGCGCCGACTTGGTCGGGAGGAGCGTTCCCTTGATGCGTTTGGCTTTGACCCGGGTGGCAGCCGGGAGCGGCTCGCCGGTCTCGAGCCAATGCTTGACCCGGTTGGCGTCGCCGATCCGGGTGAGCCGCCCGTACGAATCGAGCAGCACGATGACCACCGGGCGGCTGGCGATGGTGGCGAGCATGACCAGACACTTCCCCGCCTCACGGATGAAGCCGGTCTTGCTCACCTGGATATCCCACTGGCCGGCTCGGACCAGCGAGTTGGTGTTGTTGTAGCCGAGGATGCGGCCGGTCGGCTGCACTTCGACGTAATGGCTCGCGGTCGTGGTCGCGTCGCGGATCAGGTCGTAATCCGCCGCGGCTTTCACCATCCGCGCGAGGTCGCTCGCGGTCGACACGTTATTGCTCGATAGCCCCGTCGGATCGGCGAAGCGCGTGCGTGTCATGCCGAGACTTTGCGCCTTGCGATTCATCGCTTCGACGCACGCCTCCACGCCGCCAGGGTAGTGCCGGGCCAGGCTCGACGCGGCGCGATTCTCGGAGGCCATGAGCGCGAGGCGCAGCATCTCGCGCCGGGGTAGTTCGCTGCCGAGCCCCAACCGGGAATGGCTGCCCTTGAGCAGATCCAGGTCACCGATGCCCACGCCGATGGGCTCGTCGAGCGGCTGCTCGGCGTCGAGCACAACCATCGCCGTCATGAGCTTGGTTACGGAGGCGATCGGCGTGACCGCGTCGGCCGCCTTGGCATAGATCAGGTCGCCGTCCTTTGCGTCGAGGACCAGCACATTGGCCGACGCGAGCTTGAGCTTGCTGCCGTTGAGCGTCAGGCCGAGTGCCGCTGGCGCGCTCGTCGCCGGTTCGCCGGCCGCCAAAGCAGGAGACGCGACGCCAATTAGGCCAAGTAAAACAAGGATTAGGCGATTGTTCATTAACCGTGAGCTCAGGAGGGCGCCAGATTTATACCACGGCAGCAAGGGTTATGCCAAACCCCTTAACGTATCAAAGGCTTAGTAAGCTGACCGGCCGCCGACAAACGTCGGGTGACGACGCTCAAGCGGTCAGTACACTTGCCGACTCGGCGCGCTCCTGCTGCTGCAGGGCCCACATCCGCGCGTAGGCGCCACCACGCGCAAGGAGCTCGGCGTGGGTGCCGCGCTCGACGATGCGGCCGCGCTCGAGGACCAGGATCTGATCCGCCCCGACGATCGTCGAGAGCCGATGCGCGATGGTCAGCGTCGTGTGATCGGTGGAGATCTGCTCGAGCTCGGCCTGGATCAGCTTCTCGGATTTCGAATCGAGTGCCGATGTAGCCTCGTCGAAGATAAGGATGCGCGGATTCTTGAGAATCGCGCGGGCGATGGCGACCCGCTGCTTCTCGCCGCCGGAGAGCTTGAGCCCCCGCTCGCCTACCGGCGTGCGATAGCCCTCGGGCAGGCTCGCGACAAAGTCATGGATCTGCGCGAGCCGCGCCGCGGAGACGATTTCCTCGTGCGTCGCCCCCGGTCGGCCGTAAGCGATGTTGTACTCGATCGTGTCGTTGAACAGCACGGTGTCCTGAGGAACGATGCCAATCGCGGCGCGCAGGCCCGCCTGCTGCACGCCGCGCAGATCCTGACCGTCGACCGTGATGCGCCCCGCCGAGACGTCATAGAAGCGATACAAGAGGCGCGCGAGCGTCGACTTTCCCGAGCCGCTCGGTCCCACCACGGCGATCGTCCGTCCGGCCGGTATCGTGAACGAGACGTCGAAGAGGATCTGCCGGTTCGGCTCATAGGAGAAATCGACGTGCTCGAAGCGGACCTCTGCCGCCGCGACCTTGAGCGGCGCGGCGCCCGGCGCATCCCGCACCTCGGCGTGCTCCTCGATCAGGTGGAACATCCGCTCCATGTCCGCCAGCGCCTGCTTGATCTCGCGGTAGATGACTCCGAGGAAGTTCAAGGGGACGTAGAGCTGGAGCATGAACGCGTTGACCAGCACCAGATCGCCGATGGTCATCGAGTGATCGACCACCCCGACCGTCGCCCGCCACATGATCAGCGTCACCGCGACGGCGATGATGGCGCTCTGGCCGATGTTGAGCAGCGACAGCGATGTCTGGCTCCTGACCGCCGCGGTCTCCCAGCGCTGCATGCTCTCGTCGTAACGCAGCGCTTCGTATTCCTCGTTATTGAAATACTTGACCGTCTCGTAGTTGAGCAGGCTGTCCATCGCGCGCGTATTTGCCTTCGAGTCCAGCTCGTTCATCGTCCGCCGGAATCCGGTCCGCCATTCGGTGATCGTCACCGTATAGACGACGTAGACGACGAGCGCGCCCAGCGTGATGCCGATGAACCAGACGTTGTAGCGCGCGAACAGGATTGCCGCGACAAGAGCGATCTCGACCAGCGTAGGCAGGATCGAGAACAAGGCGAAGCTGATGAGCGTCGAAATGCCGCGTGTGCCGCGCTCCACGTCGCGGGTGAGCCCGCCTGTCTGTCGCGAGAGATGGAAGCGCAGCGACAGCGCATGGAGGTGACGGAACACCTGCAGCGCGATGGTGCGCACCGCGCGTTGCGTAACCTTGGCGAATAGGAATTCGCGCAGCTCCGTGAACGCGGTGGTCGACAATCGCATTGCCCCGTAGGCCACGAGCAATGCCAGCGGCAGAACCAGCGCTTGCGGGGCGGTCAGGCGATCGACGACCTCCTTGAGCACCAGAGGAACGCCGACGTTGGCGAGCTTGGCGGCGAGCAGGCAACCGAGCGCCAGGAAGACCCGGCCCTTGTAGGCGGAGAGGTACGGCAGCAACGTGCCGATGGTATGCCAGTCACCACGGTACGCGCGATCGGACGGTGCAGGGAGAGGAGCGGATGAAGCGCGGCGCATCGAGTGCATTCTAGCGTAGCCCGGGGTGAGCCCTTCGACGGGCTCAGGGCAGGCTTCGCGAACCCCGGGAAAGCAATGTCACAGTGAGCGAATCACCCGCCCGTCGCCTCGACGTCCGAGCGCTTGGCAAACCACTCGTTGCCGCCATAGCCCAGCAGACCCATGGCTACCCGCACGATGCCATAGGCGACCCAGATGGCGGCCTTGTACAGGCGTGACCTGCTCTGCCAGTCCTGATGGATGACGCGCTGCGAGCCTTGCTCGATGATCGCGACCAGGTCGCCCTTGAGCTCGGTAGCAAACGTTCGATCGCGAACGACCACGTTGGCCTCGCGCGCGACCAGGAGGCTGTACGGGTCGATGTTGGACGAGCCCACGGTCGCCCACCGATCGTCGATAACCGCGACCTTGGCGTGCAACATGCTCTTGTAGTATTCCTGAATGACCACACCCGCCTGCAGCAGCTGGCCATACATCGCGCGGCTGGCGAAGTGCAGCAGCACGTACTCGACTTTGGCTTGCAGGATCAGGGTCACCGTCACGCCGCGCGCGGCCGCTTCGACGAGCTCGCGGCGAAACGTGATGCCCGGGAAAAAATAGGAGTTGGCGATCATGATTTCGCGCTTCGCGCTGCGGATCGCCGCGAGGTAGGCCTGCTCGATGTCCCGGCGGTGGCGCAGATTGTCGCGGATGATGAATCGTGCGCTCTGCGTCCCCGCGCGCTCCGCCCGGCCCCGCTCGGGAAACAGCGGCAGCTGGCTTGCGCCGAGCTGCACAAGCTGCACCAGCGCCCACACCCGCTGCATCGTCTGCGCGATCGCGGGCAGCAGCGGGCCCTCGACGCTCACCGCGAAGTCGATGCGCGGCGGCTTGTGCCCCGGCGTGTTCATGTCGTCGATCACGTTGATGCCGCCGACAAACGCCAGCCGGTAGTCGACGTGAACGAGCTTTCGGTGCAGCCGGCGCAGTCGGTGCGACCGGAACTGCCAGGCGGCAACTTCGGGTCGGTATTTGAGCAGCTCGACGCCGGCCTCGCGCATCAAACGCTCCACCGCCGAGGTGAGATAGAACTTCGCGCCCCAGCCGTCGACCAATACACGTACCTTGACGCCGCGCTGCGCAGCGCGTGCCAGCGCTCGGGCGATGCTTCGGCCGGTCGTGTCGTCGGCGAAGATGTAGGTTTCGAGCCAGATTTCGTGTTTGGCGGAATCGATCGCACGCTCCAGCGCCGGAAAGTACTCGACGCCGCTTCGCAGGAGCACGACGCGATTGCCGGCGACGAAGCGCTCCACGCGTTGGGCCCGTCAGCGTGCGGAAGCGCGCGCCAGGCGCTCGAGATCGAAGGTCGCCGCCAGCGCCGCGTGGTCGGACAGCCGTGCCAGCGGATAAGCATAATGGACGGCCGTGCTCACGATCGTAAGCCCGCGCGAATAAATCCGGTCGAGCCGGAAAACCGGCAGGACCGCCGGAAAGGTGCGAGCCGGGCGTCCGCGCGCAGCTTCGAAGACCTCGGTGACGTCCAGCTCTTCCTGGAGCGCGCGGTCAGCCTTCCGCCGCCAGTCGTTGAAATCGCCGGCGACGATCAGCGGCGCGCCCTTGGGCACGGCCTCGCGAATTCGCTCGCACAGCGCGTGCACCTGCCAGCGACGGCCTCGCTCGAACAATCCGAGATGCACATTGATGCAATGCAACGCTGGCAAGCCGCGCTTCAATTGCAGCACGCAGTGCAGCAGCCCGCGACTTTCGAAGGCGTGCGCGGAAATGTCCAGGTTCGCCTGGGCGATGATCGGAAAATGCGAGAGCACCGCGTTGCCATGGTGCCCGTGCTGGTAGACCGCGTTGCGGCCGTACGCCACCTCGTGCCAGACTCTGTCGGCGATGAATTCGTGTTGCGGCTTGCCCGGCCAGTTGTGATAGCGGCGCGCATGCCGGCGATGTACACCCTGGACCTCCTGCAGGAAAAGGACGTCCGCGGACAGGCCATGCAACCGGTCTTTCACCTCATGGATGACCACCTTCCGGGTCAAGTGCGAAAACCCCTTGTGGATATTGTATGTGGCGACGGTGAACCGCATGGCGCTTCGGAACCGGAATGTGTCTCTACCCGCCCAATGTTAGCGGTATTGCCGCGCCCGCGGTCGGCCGTGCGGCGCACGTTGGGCTTGCCTCCCGCCGCACACCGCTTGTAAGGTGGCACTGCTTTGCCCGACCAAAGGCCGGAAAGGGAAGCATCTGCCCTTGTCCGTCGCTGTCCAACCTTCGAAGGAGATGTTCATGAAGCATCAAACGACCATCCAGGCGGCCGTTGCCGGTCTGCTGGCGCTCGGTTTCGCCGCGAGCACCGCGACGGCGCAGCCCGCCCCCCCGCAACCCGGCAAGGACAAGTGCTACGGCGTCGCGAAAGCGGGCCAGAACGATTGCGCATCCGGCAAGCACGCGTGCGCGGGTCAATCCAAAGCCGAAATGGACCCCATGGACTGGAAATACGTCGAGAAGGGCTCCTGCGAGAAGGTCGGCGGCAAGCTGACTGCGCCGAAATCGTAATCGTCACAGCGCCCTGTTGCCGGCCGCGGCGCGCCGTAGCCGGCCACAGGGCGGGTACTCATTCCATGCCTGCGATCGCACTCTTGCCCCATGTCGCGGGCATCGGCTTGCGCGCCCCGCACGTTGCGCGAGTGGTTGCCGAACGGCCAGCGATCGGCTGGTTCGAAGCCCACAGCGAGAACTATTTCGTGGATGGGGGACCGGCGCTGGCCGCGCTCGAAGCGATCCGCGCCGACTATCCCATCGCACTGCACGGTGTCGGCCTGTCGTTGGGTTCCGCCGACGCGCTCGACGCCGGACACCTGGCGCAGCTCAAGCGACTGGTCGCGCGCATCGATCCGGCGGCCGTCTCCGAGCATCTGTGCTGGGGTCGCGTAGATGGGCGTCATCTGAACGATCTCCTGCCGCTGCCGTTGACCGAGGAAGCGCTCGCGCTGGTATGCAACCGGGTCGATGCGGTGCAGGCTGCGCTCGGGCGGCCGCTGCTCGTCGAGAACGTCTCTGCGTATCTGCGCTTCCAGTCCGACACGATAGCCGAATGGGATTTCGTAGCCGCTGTGGCCCAGCGCACCGGCTGCAAGCTCCTGTTCGACGTCAACAACGTCTATGTCAACGCGGTGAACCACGGTTTCGACCCACTGCTCTACCTGCGCGCGATCCCTGGCGACGCGGTGGCGGAGATCCATCTCGCCGGCTTCGACGCCAGCGGGCCCTGCCTCATCGACACCCACGGCGCGCGCGTCGCCCCGCCGGTATGGGCGCTCTACCGCGCGACCATCGAACGCTTCGGCCCGAAACCTACGCTGATCGAATGGGACACCGACCTGCCCGCGCTCGAGATCCTGCAGGACGAAGCAGCGATCGCACAAGCGATCATTTTGGAGCGCTCTGATGCCGTCACTGCGTGAAGTGCAGCGCAGCTTCGCGACCGCAATCGTGTTCGGCGACAACGGAGCAATCGCGAGCCTCGGCATCGTCCCCGGCGGTCTCGGTGCGGACGAGAGAATCGCCGTCTATCGCAACAACGTGCTGGGCAACTATCGCAAGGCGCTGGCGGCGACCTACCCGGTCCTGCAGCGCCTGGTCGGCGGCAGGCTTTTCAACATTGCGATCGACGCCTTCGTGCGGGGATACCCGTCGGCGCGCGGCGACATGAACCGCTACGGCGGCGAGCTCGGGCGCTTTCTGTCCTTCTATCCGCCCGCGCGCGAGCTTCCGTATCTCCCCGACGTTGCGCGGCTCGAATGGGCGATCGATCAGGCCAACATTGCCGCCGACGCTCAGGCACTCGATCTGGCGACTCTCGCCGCTGTGCCGGAAAACATGCTCGGGGAGCTACGCTTCCAACTGCACCCTTCCGTGCAGCTCATCGCCTCGCCCTACCCGATTTTCCACATCTGGCAGGTCAACCAAACCGAATGCGCAGGCGACGATCGCGTCGATCTCGGCGAGGGCGGTGACGCGCTGCTGATCGCACGCGGCACCAGTGGCGTGACCGTCGAGCGATTGACGCCGGGTGCGTACGCGTTCCTCGTCGCACTCGCCCGCAACCTCAGGCTCGCTGACGCTGTCGAGCGCGCGCTGGCGGCGGAAGCGTCGTTCGACCTGTCCGCCACGCTCAAGGGCCATGTCGCCGGACAGACGATCGTAGCGCTCCGCGCGCCTCCAACTTCCCAACCGGGGATCTCAGCATGAGTAGCGTTCCGACAACCTCGATGTTCGGCCGGCTTGCGGGGTTCTACTGCACGATCGCGCGCCTGATCGACAAGCTGCAACCGTTGCTGCTACTCGGGTTTCGCGTCTACGTTGCGCGCGTGTTCCTGCTCTCGGGGCTCACCAAGATCCACGATTGGAGCATCACGCTCGCGCTTTTTACCGACGAGTATCACGTGCCGGTATTGCCGCCGGCGGTCGCGGCAGCGCTCGGGACTGCGACGGAGCTCTCGATGCCGGTGTTGCTGGCGCTGGGGCTGGCCTCGCGCTTCGCCGCCGGAGTGCTCTTCATCTTCAACATCGTCGCGGTCGTCTCCTATGCGGCGCTGCCGGATATCGCTGTCAAGGATCACATCCTCTGGGGAACGATGCTCCTCGTGCTGACGATCTGCGGTCCCGGTAAGATCGCCGTCGACACCTGGCTCGAGCGGCGCTTCGCGCACCGGTTGGGTTAAGGAACTAACCCGCGCACTCGGAGCCTGCTCCGTGTCGCGCCGCGAAGCGTTTGCGCTCCCGGCGTGCAAAATCAGCTAAGCTGGGCGCTCGTCAACGTCCCCCGCACGTGATGGCCGTTAAGCCCCCACTGCCGCCGATCGTTCACTGGCACGCACCGCACTTTCTCGGCATCGCGATCTTGATCGCATTCGGCGCGTCCCTCGTGCTGCAACCGTGGGTCCCGCCGCGACTGCTGATGCTGGCGAGCTGGAACATCGGCGCGCTGTGCTATCTCGGTCTCGGATGGCTGGTGATCGCGCGGACCGACGAAACCCTGACCCGCGTGCGCGCCCAGCGCTACGACCCGAGCGGGTATGTGATCTTTCTGCTCATCATCATCGCCGCGAGCACCAGTTTCGTCGCGATCGGCTTCCTGGTCGGAGACATCAAGGATCTGTCGTTCTGGCCGAGAGCGGGACGTTTGACGCTTTCCGTCTCGGCACTTTTGCTGTCCTGGCTGCTCATCCATACCGTGTTCGCGTTTCACTACGCCCGGTTGTACTACTCCCAGCCCGACGGTCGCAGGGAACACCACGGCGGACTGAAGTTTCCCGACGACGACGAGCCCGACTATCTCGACTTTGCCTACTTTTCGTTCGTCGTCGGCATGACTTCGCAAGTGTCGGATGTTGCCGTGCTCTCGCGTCCCATGCGGCGCCTGACGCTGATCCACGGGGTGCTCTCGTTCGTCTACAACATCGCGATACTGGCGATGAGCATCAACATCATCGGGGGTGTCATTTAGCTTGCCGGGCGCAGGCCGTCAGGCGCGCCGGATGCGAAAGGTGCCCGGACCCGCGATGCCGCCGGGGGGTCTTAGGGCAAACCCAGGAGATTCTGCACCACTACCGAAGATTCAGGCGGGCTTGCACACGTGTGCAAAATGGGTGTAGATTTCGCACGCGTGTGCAAATGACCGGGGTTCATGGTGGGCCAGGGATCGGCGCGTCGAGCATTCGTTACTGCAGCGGACGTCGCAAGGCGCGCCGGCGTCTCCCGCTCCGCGGTGTCGCGCGCCTTCACCCCCGGCGCGAGCGTCTCGCATGAAGCCCGCGAGCGCATCCTTCGCGCTGCCAACCATCTCGGGTACCGTGTCAACCGTCTGGCGCAGAGCCTGATCAACGCGCGCTCCAACCTGATCGGCCTGGTAGGCACGGATCTCCAGCAGCCCTTCCACGCCGAGTTCATGGCCACACTCTCGGCAGCACTGCTCGCCGATGGCTTTCAGTGCATGCTGCTCAATGCGGCTAATGCCGAGCGCGACATGAGCGCGCTCATCGCGCGCGTGCTCGAGTATCGCGTGTTCGCGATCGTCGTGATGACCGGGACGCCATCGACTCGTATTGTCGAAGAGTGCCTCAATAACGGCGTTCCCGTGATCCTGGTGAACAAGCTGTTGCCGGGACTCGCGGTGGACACCGTCGTTGCCGATCATGCCGCGGGCGGGCGGCTTGCCGCGGAGCACCTGCTGGCGGCGGGCTGTCGCCGGCTCGCAGTCGTCTCGAGCGCGGCGCGCACCGCGAGCCTTATGGGTCGCATCAACGCGTTTCGCACGCAGGCGGCTGAGGCTGGCGTGTCGACCCGTGTCTGGCAGGAAGGCCCGACGGACTATCGCAGCGGGCGGGACGCGGCACTGTCGCTGCTCGCGGAACAGCCATTCGACGGTGTTTTTTGCGTCACCGACCTGCTCGCGCTCGGCTTCCTCGATGCCGCGCGGGCGAAATTCGGACGCCGTGTACCCGACGACCTTTCGGTGTTCGGCTTCGATGACATTCCACAGGCGGGCTGGAGTGCCTACCAGCTCACGACCTTCCGCCAGCCGGTCGAAAGACTGACCAGCGCCGTGATGGACGTGCTGCGCCGTCGCCAGGAACACGCGGCACCGGCGCATGCCCTCACGAGCGTCCCCATTCAACTGGTCGTGCGGTCGACCGTGCGTGGCCTTCTCAGCGCCGAGGCACGAGCATGAGCGCCGCAGGGCCGCCCCAAGGCGCGAATTGCGCCCCCGCCTTTGGGGGCAGCGCAGCGGCGGCAGCCGCAAGCGTGGGGGTTCTTCCATGAGCAAGCCACAGGTGGTCGCTCATCGCGGCAGCAGCGCGCGCTATGCAGACAACAGCTGGCCCGCTTTCGAGGCCGCCGCAGCCGATGGCGCCGATGCCATCGAATGCGACGTCCAGACGACCCGTGACGGCGTGATCGTCGTCCGCCACGACATCGCGATCGACGGGCGCCTGGTGGCCGATCTGCGCTTCGCCGAGCTCGCCGCGAGCGCACCGGCCACCGTCGTCTTCGCCGACCTGCTCTCTTTCGCAGAGCGCCGCCCGATCGATCTGCTGGTCGAGATCAAGGACCCGGAGGCCGCCGCGGTGGTGGCGCGGATGATTGCCTCGAGCCGGCGACGCGACCGGATCGTGGTCGGCAGCTTCCATGGGCCGGCGCTGGCTACCATCAAGGCAAGCGCGCCCGGCGTGCGAACCTCGTTCATGATGGGCAGCGTCGCGGGAGCCGAAGAGCTGATCCGGCTTGCCACCGCATTCCGCGCTGATGGCGTGCATCTCTGCTGGGAGACGCGCGCAGCGCGGCCGCATCGCTTGCTCGACCGCGTCACGATCGACCGGCTGCGCCGCGCCGGGTTGGCGATTACACTGTGGCACGAGGAGCGCGAAGATGAGCTGCGTGCGATGGTCGCGCTCGAGCCCGACGCGATCTGCACCGACACGCCGGCGGTCTTGCGGCGTATCGTGGATGCGCATCACGTCGTCTCGGCCGCGGAGCGAAGCGGCGGGGCACGCGAGCCGTCGCAGGAACAGCTTGTCAACGCCATGCAATCAACGCGTCAAGAAGAGGGCTGAGTATCTATCGAGCCATCGAATCTGTGGCACCCAATGCCACGGCCAATGAGGAGGAAACTCATGAACTGGAAGCTCGCGATCGCCGGAACGCTTGCCGGCGCACTGTTCGGTGCTGTGGTGCAACCGGTCTCTGCCGAGGACGTCGTGATCAAGGTGTGGTCGCGGGCCGACCGCTCCGGGCCACTGCGGGCGGGAAACATCGTCGCGGCCGGCGACACGATGAACAAGATACTCGTCGCAGCCGGCAGCGACAAGCGCGTCAAGATCGAGCTCAACGAGACGAATGCCAAGGGTTATGACGACGACGCTCTTGACTTACTGAAAGCCTTCGCGGTCGACAAGGGTCCGGACATCTTCGTCCTGGCGCACGAGTGGACCGGCGCTTTCGCGGAAGCGGGCTACGCAATGAATCTCGAGGACCACATCGGCAAGAACCCGGAGTTCTACGGCGACATCATCGTGCCGCTCTGGCAGTCGGTGAGCTACAAGGGCGCCCGGTACGGCGTACCGGAGGACTCCGAGGTCCGTATGTATTTCCTGAACAACGACAAGCTGCGCAAGATGGGCAAGACCGACAAGGAGATTGCCGCATTGCCGGCCAAGGTGGATGCCGGCGAATTCACGGCGAACGACCTTTGCGATCTCGCCGGCCAGGCGGTGCAGAAGGGCGTCGTGAAATACGGCATCCTGCACCGGCCCAATGCGGGCCCCGACTTCCAGATGCTGATGGAAAGCTTCGGCCTCGTACCCTATGACAAGGAGGCGGCCAAGCTGCAGGCCTCGAAAGCCGCGCTCAAGGATTTCTTCACCTGGGTGAAATACTGCGTCGACAAAAAGGCGCTTTCCGCGACCAACACGTCGATGTCGTGGGACGCCATCGAGCAGGCTTCGTTTGCGAAGGAAGAGGCACTGGTCTTCTTCCACGGCGTCTGGCGCGTCACCGACCAGACGAAAGCGTGGAACCTCAAAGGCAAAGAGGACTACCAGCGCAAGATCACGTGGATCAACGCGCCGGCAGGCAAGAAGGGCGGCAAGCCGTCCAACCTGTCGCACCCGATCGCCTACGCCGTTTCGGCCAAATCGAAGAACAAGGACCTGGCCGCGTACATCGTCGCGCTCGCCAGCCAGCCGATTCCCAACATGCGCCATTCGGTGACGACGAACCATACGCCGATCAACTACGGCGGGCAGTCGATGCCGGAGGTCGTCGATAAAGGATGGGCGCTGGTGGCGGCGACGCCGATGCTGAAATACGCGAGCTTCATGCCGAACCACCCGAAGATCGGCCAGTACAACGCGGTCATCTTCAAGGGCATCCAGGGTGTGGAGACCGGCCGCCTCACCGCGCAAGCAGCGGCCGATTTCGTCGTCGACGAGCTTGCGAACGAGCTCGGTAAGGACGTGGTCATCAAGAACTAGACCGTCGACTCGTTCCGGATCGGGGAGAGGCTCGGAAAGAGTCGCTCCCTCTTCCTGGACCGGCCAGGAGTTCGCCATGCCCGACTTCGCGCGCGCCCAGCTGCGACGACAGCGGATCAACTTCGGCCTCTTCCTCGGTCCTGCGCTCTTGCTGCTGGCCGTGTTCTTCGTCGCGCCGGTCATCATCGACGTCGCCCTGGCGTTCACCGACATGGGCCGCACGCTGGCGGTCGGCAAGTTCACGCTCGAGAATTTCGAGCG
>Ga0066709_100000955_pt1 | contig 17782 bp, 17 predicted proteins | sample GraSoiAngelo_158_FD_79665 | JGI IMG/M metagenome (GOLD analysis project Ga0066709, IMG submission 79665) | Grasslands soil microbial communities from the Angelo Coastal Reserve, California, USA - 14_1009_16_30cm | ecosystem: Environmental > Terrestrial > Soil > Grasslands | place: USA...
AGCGATCGTGGCCGTCGATTCCGTCACGTTCGACATCCGGAGCGGAGCGATCTTCGGCATTCTCGGCCCGAACGGCTCCGGCAAGACGACCCTGATCCGGGTCCTGTGCGGCTTGCTGCGGCCGACGAGCGGCCGGGCGCGCGTCGCGGGCGTGGAGGTGACGGAGCGCCCGGATCGGGTGAAGGCCGCGATCGGCTACATGTCGCAGGCGTTCGGCCTGTATCGCGACCTCACCGTGGACGAGAACCTGCGCTTCTACGGCGGGGTCTACGGACTCGACCGCGAGCTGGACGAGCGCGTCGCATGGGCCAAGCAGCGCATGCGGCTGGTCGATCTCGGCAATCGGCTGACCGGAGTGATGTCGGGCGGCCAGAAGCAGCGGCTCGCGCTCGGCTGCGCCGTGCTGCATCATCCGCCGGTGCTGTTCCTGGACGAGCCCACGGCGGGCGTCGATCCCGGCGCGCGCCGGCTGTTCTGGCGGATCATCCGCGGGCTGGCCGAGGAAGGCACCACGATCATCTGCACCACGCACTACATGGACGAGGCCGAGCGGTTCGACCGGATCGCGTTCCTGTCGCTGGGCAAGCTCACGGCGATCGGCACGCCGCCCGAGGTGCGCGCGAAGTTCGGCGGCGACCGGACGCTGGAGGACATCTTCGTCATGCTTCAGGAGCAGCAGCCGTGATCGGCGGCGCCTTGCCCGTCCCCGGCGGTCGCGCCTCGGACGGCGGCAGCGCCGCGCGCGGAGCGTCACGATGAACCGCGGGCGGCTGCGCTCCATCTTCGCGAAAGAGTTCATCCAGATGCGGCGCGACCGCGGCACGCTCGGGCTCATGCTCGGCATCCCGGTCATGCAGCTCCTGCTGTTCGGCTACGCCATCCGGCTCGACGTCCGCAACCTGCACACCGCGGTCTACGACGCGAGCCGCACGCAGGAGAGCCGGGAGCTGATCCAGCGCTTCGGCGCCACCCGCAATTTCGACATCCGGGTGCAGGCGGTCTCGTACCAGGACGCGATCCGGCGCGTCGACAACGGCGAGGCGCATGCCGCGATCGTGATCCCCGAGGACTACGCGCGCCGGATCAAGCGCGGGCGGCCGGCCCCAGTCCAGGTGCTGGTGGACGCGACCTCGCCGACCGCGTCCCAGAGCGCCATCGCCGCGGCCCAGCTCGTGGGCCAGCGCGGCAGCCTCGACATCCTCGGCCAGCGCGCCGGAGCCGGGCGGACCCAGCTCCCGATCGATGTCCGCGTGCGGCCGCTCTACAACCCGGCGCTGTCGAGCCCGCTGTTCATCGTGCCCGGCATCATCGGGATGATCCTGTCCAACATCCTGATCGTCGTGACCGCGATGGCGGTGGTGCGCGAGCGTGAGCACGGCACGCTGGAACAGCTGATCGTGACCCCGCTCACCCGCGCCGAGATCATGCTGGGCAAGATCGGCCCCTACGTGCTCGTGGGGCTCGCGCAGATCACGGCGGTGCTGCTGGTCGGGCACTTCCTGTTCCGGGTGCCGGTGCGGGGCAGCGTGCTGTTGATCTACGTGCTGTCGCTGCTGTTCATCGTCGCGAATCTGGGCCTCGGGCTCTTCATCTCCACGCTAGCGCGGACGCAGGCGCTCGCGATGCAGACCTCGTTCATGATCCTGCTGCCGAACGTGCTCCTGTCCGGGTTCATGTTCCCGCGCGAGGGCATGCCGCCGCTGGCGCGGGAGCTGGGTCTGATCCTGCCGCTCACCTATTACCTCGAGATCATGCGCAGCATCGTGCTCAAGGGCGTGGGGCTGGAAGCGCTGTGGCCGCAATCACTGGCGCTGGTCGGGTTCGCGGTGCTGTTCCTCTGGTTCAGCACGCTGCGGTTCAACAAGCAGCTCGAGTAGCGCCCGCGACCGTCGATGAGGCCCGCCGCCGAGGATCTCGAGCGCCTGGCGCGCGACTGCCTCATCACGGCCTACCGCTCCTCGGGACCCGGCGGGCAGAAGAAGAACAAGACCGAGTCGAGCGTGCGGGTCCGTCACCTGCCGACCGGGATCGTGCGGGTGGCGACCGAGAGCCGGTCGCAGGCGCGCAACCGGACCCGAGCGCTCGAGCGGGTCCGCGAGGCGCTGCTGCGCCGCGCGCGGAAGCCGGTACCCCGGATCGCGACCAAGCCGACGGCCGCAGCCAGGGAGCGACGGCTCGCCGAGAAGCGCCGCGCTGCGGTGCGCAAGCGCGACCGCCGCGGCTCCGCCCGGGAGTAGCGTCGCGGCCGGCGCCGGGCCGGCGGGAACGCGCCCGCATCCGGCGGGCCCGATCGTTTGCCGCGGCTGCGCCGCTCTGCTATCGCTTGCCGATCGTGGGGACACCGTCGCGCGCATTCGAGGTCACTCCCAACCCGAATTCGGGGGTCATCCATGTTCTCGCTGTTCCCCAGGGATGAAGACTTCTTCGCGCTGTTCCGGAAGCAGGCGGGGCTCGTGCGCGGAGCTTGCGAGCAGCTGCAGGAGATGGTGCAGCGCTTCGACCAGCTGGAAGAGCGCGCCAAGCGCCTCAAGGACGTCGAGCACCAGGGCGATCTCGTGACGCACGAGCTGTTCGAGCGGCTGAACCGCACGTTCATCACGCCGCTCGAGCGCGAGGACATCCACGACCTGGCGAGCGGGCTGGACGACGTGCTGGACGCCACCGAAGGCGTCGGCAACCGGCTGTTCCTGTTCAAGGTGCCGAAGCCCACCCCCGAAGCCCAGCGCATGACCGAGATCCTCACCGAGTGCGCGATCCAGATCGAGCAGGCGGTCGACCACCTCAAGGACCTCAAGAACCTGATGGCGTTCACGATCGAGATCAACCGACTCGAGAACGAAGCCGACACGATCTCGCGCCACGTCGTCGCCGACCTGTTCAGCGGCGCCCACGAGTTCCTGGACGTGATGCGCTGGAAGGAGATCTACGGGCGGCTCGAGAACGCGACCGACGATTGCGAGGACGTGGCCAACACGATCGAGGCGATCGTGCTCAAGAGCCGCTGAGCATGGCGTGGCCGCTCGATGTGATCGTCATCGTCGGCGTCGCGCTGCTGTTCGACTTCAGCAACGGCTTCCACGACGCCGCGAACTCCGTCGCCACGGTGGTGAGCACGCGCGTGCTGTCGCCGCGCATCGCGGTGGGGTGGGCGGCGCTGTTCAACTTCGTGGCGTTCGTGGCGTTCGGGGTGCACGTCGCGAAGACCATCGGCAAGGGGGTGGTGGACCCGTCGGTCGTGACGTCGCCGATGATCCTGGCCGGGGTGCTGGGCGCGCTGCTGTGGAACCTGCTGACCTGGTATTTCGGGCTGCCGACGTCCTCGTCGCATGCGCTGATCGGCGGGTTCGCGGGCGCGGCGATCGCGCTGGCCGGCCCGGGGGCGGTGATCGTGACCGGCATCTCGAAGATCGCCCGGTTCATCGTGCTGGCGCCGCTGATCGGTCTCGTCGCCGGGTTCGTGATCATGCTGCTCGTGATGTGGATCTGCCGGGGGGCGACGCCGATGCGGGTCGACGCCGTGTTCCGGCGGCTGCAGCTCGTGTCGGCCGCCGCCTACAGCCTCGGCCACGGCGGCAACGACGCGCAGAAGACGATGGGGATCATCGTGGCGCTGCTTTACGCCAAGGGCTACCTGCATGGCGAGTTCCACGTGCCGCTGTGGGTGGTGCTGGCGAGCGAGGCGGCGATCGCGCTCGGCACGCTGTTCGGCGGCTGGCGCATCGTGAAGACGATGGGCATGAAGATCACGAAGCTCCGGCCGGTGGGCGGCTTCTGCGCCGAGACGGCGGGCGCGATCACGCTGTTCGGCGCCACCGCGGCCGGCATCCCCGTCTCCACGACGCATACCATCACCGGCGCGATCATCGGCGTCGGCGTCACCGCGACCCGCAAGCTGTCCGCCGTCAAATGGGGCGTTGCGGGCCGCATCGTGTGGGCGTGGATCCTCACCATGCCGATGGCGGCGCTGATCGCCGCGTTGTGCGCGTTCGCGCTGCGCGCAGTGGGATGGCCGCGCTAGCGCGTGCCTTCCGGCGCGCACGACCGACCACCCGCCCATGATGCGGCTGTCGTTGCGCGCGCGGCTGTTCCTCGGGCACGGGTTGCTGCTGGCGGCCGCGCTCGCGACGCTGACGCTGCTCGAGACCCAGCGGCAGCGCAGCTGGCTCATCGCGCAGGACCGCGCCGCGCTGGAGCGGATTGCGCGCCACCTGGTGGACGACCTCGCGGCGCGCAACGCGCGAGAGCCGGGGACGCCCGGGGATTGGCCGGAGTGGGCCGCGCAGCAGGGCCGGGGCCTGGGCGATCGCGTCACGCTGATCGATTCCACCGGCGTCGTGCTGGGCGACTCCGAAGTGCCGCGCGAGGAGCTCCCCACGCTCGAGAACCACGCCGGGCGCCCGGAAGTGCGCGCGGCGCTGTCGGGCCGGAGCGGCTGGGCGGTGCGCCTCAGCAAGAGCGTGGGCAAAGAGCTCCTGTACGTGGCGCTGCCGGCGCGCGCGCCGGTCGCCCGCGGCGGCCCGGCGGTGGTGCGGGTGGCGGAGCCGCTCGCCGTGATCGCGCGCGTCAACCTGTCGCTGCTGCGGCTGTCGCTCGCGGCGATGGGGCTCACGCTGCTGGGCATGGCCGTGGTGCTGTTCTGGCTCACCGGCCGCCACACCGCGCGGATCCGCGAGCTGGAGCAGGCCGCCATGCAGCTCGGCTCCGCGGCAGCGGGGGTGCGCGCGCGCGAGCAGCCGGAAGATTCGCTGGGGCGCCTGGGACGCACGATCAATCGCATGGCGGAGGAGCTCACGAGCCGGCTGCACGCGATCGAGCGGGAACGCAACGAGCGCGACCTGATCCTGGCGCACATGAGCGACGGGGTGGCGCTGCTGGATCGCGAGGGCATGGTGCTGCACATGAACCATCGGCTGGCCGCGATCCTGGGCGCCGCGCGGCCGGCCGATCCGGGGACGTCCTTCACCGAGTTCGTGCGCGCCCCGGAGCTCGACGAGCTGCTCAAGCGCGCCCGCACCGAGACGCGGCCGGTGGAGGTCGACCTGCACCTGTGGGCGCCGTACCTGCGACTGGTGCACGCGACCGCGAGCCCGCTCGGGCCCGGCGAGGGCATCCTGCTCGTGCTCCACGATCTCACTGAGGTGGAAACGCTGAACCGCGTCCGCCAGGACTTCGTGGCCAACGTCTCGCACGAGCTGCGGACGCCGCTCACCTCCATGCGCGGCTATGCCGAGACGCTGCTCGAGGGCGGCCTCGACGACCTCGAGCAGCGCGAGGGCTTCGTGCGGGTGATCCGCGACCAGGCGCTGCGGCTCGAGGCGCTGATCTCGGACCTGCTGTCGCTGGCCGACCTCGAACGTCCCGAAGCGCGGCTGAGCTGGGAGACGTTCGACGTGCGCGAGGCGGTACTGCGCCAGGTCGCCGCATTCCGGCCCCAGGCGCAGAGCAGCCGGCTCGGGCTCGAGCTCGAGCCCGGTCCGCCGCAACCGGTGCGGGCCGATCGCGCGCGACTGGACCAGGTCCTCGCGAACCTGATCGACAACGCCGTCAAGTACACCGAGCGCGGCCGCGTGTCCGTGCGGCTGGGCGGGGACGACGCCTTCGCCTGGTGCGAGGTGGCGGACACCGGCCCCGGCATCCCGCCGGACGATCAGCCGCGCATCTTCGAGCGCTTCTACCGCGTCGACAAGGCCCGCGCGCGCGCGAAGGGCGGGACCGGTCTCGGGCTCTCGATCGTCAAGCACATCGTGGCGCTGCATCGCGGCGAGGTGACGGTGCGGAGCGTTCCGGGGGAGGGGAGCGTGTTCCGGTTCGAGATCCCGCGCGGCGTGAGGCTTGATCCCGCCGATCCTCCGGGCTGAACGCCGTTTGACGCCGGTCGTCTTGTTAACACCGCCGTAACCTGACGGCCGGATGGTTGTAATCCCCGCCCCCTAGCCTTGTGGCGATGGTCATACCGACCTCTGGACCCCTCGCTCTTCTGGAAAGGAGACTCATGTCCCGACGTGCTTGGTTGATGTTTGCGACGCTCGCGATCGCCGCTCCGGCGGCGGCGCAGACTCCGGCCGTAACGCAAGCCGTGCCGCAAGACACGTCCGCCTCGGCGAGCTCCGGGCAGACGCCCCCTCCTCCGCCGATCGCTCCGCTTCCGGTCGTGACGCCCAGCGCACCCGACTTCCCGCGCGGAAAGATCAGCGGATACATGTTCGGCGACTACTACTACAACGCCGTCGGCGACCCGCACCACGGCTACAATGCCGCGGGGACGGATTCGGGCAAAGCGAACATCGACGCCACCGCCAAGCCGATCACGAAGGACCTGAACGGCTTCCAGATCCGCCGTCTCTACTTCCAGCTCGACAACGACCTGTCCATCAAGTACTCGAGCCGGTTCCGTCTCGAGGTCGACAGCAAGTCGCTCACGACCGACGGGAAGATCAGCGTGGCGGTCAAGGGGGCGTACCTGCAGGTGCGCAACGTGTATCCGCGCGGCGACTTCTTCTTCGGGATCCTGACCACTCCAATCTACGAGTACGTCGAGGACTTCTGGCAGTACCGCTCGATCGAGAAGACGATCGCCGACTTCCGCGGCATCGGCAGCTCCGCCGACATCGGGGCCGAGCTCAAGGGCTTCCTCGATCCCGGGCACCGCTTCGGATACTCGGCGATGCTCGGCAATGGCTTGGGCCAGAAGCCCGAAGACAATCGCGACAAGAAGGGCTACCTGTCGCTGCCGGCGCATGTCGGCGATTTCCGCTTCGAGCCGTTCGTCGACTACGAGAACGTTCCGGCCCACCAGGATCGGGCCACCTACAAGCTGTTCGCCAGCTATGAGGCGCGGCTGTGGGCGGTGGGCGCCGAGGCGCTGGATCGCGTCAATCATCGCGCCGGAGCTCCGAACCAGGAGCCGCGCGGCGTCTCGATCTTCGGCCGGGTCGCGCCGTACCCGGTGCTCGCGGGCTTCGCCCGCTTCGATCTGTGGCAACCCGATCGGCGCTTGACGAACCGCATTGACTCCCAGCTTTGGATCGCCGGGCTCGACTGGCAACCGCTCAAGGACGTGCACTTCATGCCGAACGTGGAGGCCACGCAGTACGTGGCGAAGGGCACGGCCGTCGCCCCCGCCCACCACGACCTCCAGGCTCGGCTCACCGTCTATTACAGGTTCGTGAAACCGCAATCGTGAACCAGGCCCCAAGGAGCGAATCGAACATGAGAACCTCACGAGTCGACCGCCGCGTGCAGCTACCGAATCCGTTCGCGCGGACCGCGCTGCTGCTCGCGATCGCCGCTGCGCTCGCGTCCAGCGCCGCGGCGCAGAGTCTCACCGGGGCGGGGGCGACGTTCCCCTACCCCATCTATTCGAAGTGGTTCGACGTGTACAAGAAGAATACGGGCGTCGAGATCAACTACCAGTCGATCGGAAGCGGCGCCGGCATCCAGCAGGTGCGGGCCGGCACCGTGGACTTCGGCGCGAGCGACGCGCCGCTGTCCAACGATCAGCTCAAGACCATGCCGCGGCGGGTGGTGCACATCCCCACCGTCGCAGGCGCCCTGGCCATCGCTTACAACCTGCCGGGTCTGAAGAAGCAGCTCCGGCTCACGCCCGAGATCATCACCGACATCTACTTCGGCAAGATCACGGTGTGGAACGACCGCCGCCTTGCCGCCGCCAACCCCGGCGTGGCGCTGCCCGTCGGGCCGATCCTGGTCGTGCACCGCTCCGACGGCAGCGGCACGACCAACATCTTCACCACCTACCTGTCGCTCGTGAGCTCGGAGTGGAAGGAGCTGGTGGGCGCCGGCACGTCGGTCAGCTGGCCGGCGGGCGTCGGCGGCAAGGGCAACGAAGGCGTGTCGGGAGTGGTCAGCCAGACCCCCGGCGCGATCGGCTACGTCGAGCTGGCCTACGCCAAGCAGAACAAGGTCGCGGTCGCGGCGGTCCGCAACAAGGCGGGGCAGTTCGTCCTGCCGACGCTGGCCTCGACGACCGCCGCCGTCGACGCATCGGCCAAGCTGCTGGCCAAGGACGTGCGCACGCCGATTGCGAACGCCGCGGCCCCCGACGCCTATCCGATCTCGGGACTCACGTTCCTGATCGTCTACCAGGACTACAAGGATTCGGCCAAAGCCCGAAGCCTCGCGAACTTCATCCATTGGGCAATCCATGACGGGCAGTCCATGGCGGAGGCGCTGGACTACGCCCGTCTCCCGGAGGCGGTCGTCAAGGTCGACGAAGCGGTGCTGCACACCCTCACCGCCGGCGGGAAGCGGCTGCTGGCCGGAGCGCAGTAGTCCGGTGCGGGACGAGAGACCCGAGCGCGGTCGGTCATGACCTCGGAATCCGTTGCGATTCGCGCCACCTCGCGCCCGCTCCGCCGCGGGCGCGGGTGGTTTTCGGATCGCATGTGGCACGGGTTGCTGGCCGCGTTCGGCACGGTCGTGTTCTCGGTCGTGGCGCTGATCGTCTACGAGACGGCGCGCGGCGCAGCCCCGTCGCTCCGGGCGTTCAGCTGGAACTTCCTCACCACCACGGCTTGGGATCCCGTCGCCGAGAAGTTCGGAGCGCTCCCGTACGTGTACGGGACGCTCGTGTCCTCCGGCCTCGCGCTGCTGCTCGCGCTGCCGTGCGGCATCGGCGCGGCGGTGTATCTGGCCGAGATCGCGCCGCGGCGCGTCGGCGAGGTCGTCACGTTCATGGTGGAACTGCTGGCTTCGGTCCCGAGCATCGTCTACGGCATGTGGGGCGTGTTCAGCCTGGCGCCGTGGCTGCGCGTCACGATCGAGCCGTGGCTCATCGGCCACCTGGGCTTCCTGCCGCTGTTCTCCGGGTTCCCGTTCGGGCTCGGCATGCTCAACGCCGGAGTGGTGCTCGCGATCATGATCCTGCCCACGATCGTCTCCCTGTCGCGCGAGATGCTGCTGGCGGCGCCCACCGCGCTGCGGGAGGCGGCGCTGGCGCTGGGCGCCACGCGCGCCGAGACGCTGGGCGTGACGCTCGAGTGGTCGCGCCCCGGCATCATCGGCGCCGTGATCCTGGCGCTGGGGCGCGCGCTGGGCGAGACGATGGCGGTCACCATGGTGATCGGCAACACCAACCACATCTCGGCGTCGCTGCTGGCGCCGGGCGCGACCCTGGCCAGCGTGATCGCGAACGAGTTCAGCGAAGCCACGAGCCGGCTGCATCTGGCGTCGCTGATCGAGATCGCATTGGTCCTGTTCGTGATCACGCTGCTCGTGAATGCCATCGCGCGACTGATCATCTACTGGTCCACCGGAGGCCGGCGTGGCGCCGCTACCGCTCACTGACCGGCTCGCCCCGCTCGCTGCCGGCGGCCCCACGTTCGCTCGCCGGCTCAGGAACGGCGCCGTGCTCGCCGCCTGCACGGTGGCGGCCATGCTCGCGGTGCTGCCGCTCACGCTCATCGTGTGGCAGCTCGTGGAGCGCGGATTGCCCGGGCTGCGCCCGTCGTTCTTCCTGAACCTGCCGGCGCCGGTGGGGGAACCGGGCGGCGGCATGGCCAACGCGATCGTGGGCACCATGATCCTGCTTGCGCTCGGAACCGCGCTGGCGCTCCCGGTGGGAGTGGCCGCCGGCCTCTACCTGTCCGAATACCGTCACGACCGGTTCGCGGACATGGTGCGCTACATGGCGGACATCCTGAGCGGCGTGCCTTCGATCGTCGTGGGAGTGGCGGCCTACGGACTCATCGTGGTCCCCATGGGGCGGTTCTCGGCGCTGGCCGGCGGCGTCGCGCTCGGCCTGCTCATGCTGCCCACGATCGTCCGCGCCACCGAGGAGATCGTGCGCATGGTGCCGGGCTCGTATCGCGAGGCGGCGCTGGCGCTGGGAGCGCCGCGCTGGATCATGATCATGCGCGTGGTGCTGCCGGCGGCGGCGCCGGGCATCGCGACCGCGGCCATGCTGGCGCTGGCGCGCGCCGCCGGCGAGACCGCGCCGCTCCTGTTCACGGCGCTGGGCAACCGGTTCGGATCGGCGGCGCTCGACAGGCCGATCGCGGCATTGCCGCTCATGATCTACGACTATGCGCGCGCCCCGTACGCGGACTGGAACCGCCAGGCCTGGACCGGTGCGCTCGTGCTGCTGATGCTCGTCACCGTGGTCTCCGCGCTGGTCCGGCTCGCCACCCGGCGCATACCACGGCCATGAAGAAGGACTCGACCGTGACCGCGCACGCTCCCACGCTTCGCCCTCCCGTCCCCGCGGTTCCGCCCCCCGCGTCCGCGCCGCCGCCGGAGCCGGCCATGGCACCCCCGCCGGCCGCGCGCGCCGAGCAGCCGATGCTGTTCGCGCGTCAATACAGCCTGTTCTACGGGAAGCAGCAAGCGCTGAAGGACGTCACGTTCGACGTGGCCCCCCACACGGTGACCGCGATCATCGGCCCGTCGGGATGCGGCAAGAGCACGCTGCTCCGCTCCTTCAATCGCATGAACGACCTGATCCGCGACATCCGGACCACCGGCGAGATCGGCGTCGCCGGGCTCGCCGTGCTGCATCCCTCGGTCGACGTCGTGGAGCTGCGCCGCCGGGTCGGAATGGTGTTCCAGCGTCCGAACCCGTTCCCGAAGAGCGTGTTCGACAACGTGGCATTCGGGTTGCGCCTGCTCGGGCTGCGCCGGCGCGCGGAGCTCGAGGCGCGCGTGGAGGCGAGCCTCACCGCCGCCAGCCTGTGGCCCGAGGTGAGGGACCGGCTGCACGATTCGGCGCTCGGCCTGTCGGGCGGCCAGCAGCAGCGGCTGTGCATCGCGCGCTGCCTCGCGGTCGAGCCCGAGGTGCTGCTGATGGACGAGCCGGCGTCCGCGCTCGATCCCACCGCCACCGCGCGGATCGAGGAACTGGTGCTGCAGCTCAAGTCGCACTACACGATCGTGATCGTCACGCACAACATGCAGCAGGCGGCGCGCATCTCCGACCGCACGGCGTTCATGCTGTCGGGTACGCTGGTCGAGTACGACGCCACGCCCCAACTGTTCACCAGCCCTCGCCAGAAGCTCACCGAGGACTACATCACCGGCCGCTTCGGTTGAGCGACGAGCGGAATCCGGAGATCATGTTCCGCGGGCGGGCGCTGGGCGGCGGGTTGTCGGGTCCATAGGAGAGATTTCGCGTGGAACGCCATTTCGAGCAGGAAATCGAGACGCTCAAGGAGCAGTTGCTGCTGATGGGCGGCCGCGTCGAGGGCGCGATCCAGAAGGCGATCCGCAGCCTGGAGCGGCGCGATCCCACGCTCGCGCGCGAAGTGGTTCGCGACGACTTGCTGGTGGATCAGCAGGAGCTCGACATCGAGGAGCGCTGCCTCCGGCTGCTCGCGCTACAGCAACCGCTGGCGCGCGACCTCCGGTTCATCACCGCCGCGCTCAAGATCTCGAACGACCTGGAGCGGATCGGCGACCACGCCGTGAACATCGCGGGATCGGCAGAGCACCTGGCGCCCGAGCCCCCGCTCAAGCCGCTGATCGACATCCCGCGCATGGAAGCGCTCGCCACCGCGATGCTGCGCGACGCGCTGGACGCGTTCGTGCGCCGCGACGGCGAGGCCGCGCGGCGGCTCGTGCTGCGCGACGACGAGGTGGACCAGCTCAACCGCCAGGTGTTCCGGGAAACGATCTCGTTCATGATCGAGGATCCGCGCACCATCACCCGGGCGCTCGAGCTGGTGCTGGTGGCGCGCAACCTGGAGCGGGTCGCCGACCTCGCGACCAACATCGCCGAGGAGGTAGCGGTGATCGCCGAGGCCTGCATCATCAAGCACCACGCCCACGCCCCGCCTCGCCCCGCCCCGGCGCGCCGGGACGTGTAGCGGCGCGAGTGGCCGGGGCGATCCGGCCGCTTGCCGGCAATGCCGGCTCCGCCGTGGCTCCCGGAGTCAGTCCCGGGAGCTTGATCGCCGCATCCGCCGCGGGGGCGGGCATGTCTACGAGTTCGTGCGGTTCGAATCGGACGTGCCGGCGCGCTACCGCAACTTCACGCTCCACAACAAGCTCGTCCTGGTCGCGCGCGACGACGAGGGCCGGATCCAGAGATGGAGCTGGCTGCGCTCCGTGGCCGAGCGCAAGAGCGCGTTCAAGATCTACAGCACGGAAGACTGAGGGCGGCGCCGGGTGGGATGCATCGAGGACTTGGGCCGGGGCGCTCCCCCGCTGCGGCGGCTTCGCGTCCCGTGCGAGCCGCCGACTTCGCTCGGAACCTCGGCGTCACGCCGAGAGCTCGAGCTCCTTGGACTCGGGCGAGCCCGGGATTGCGGACCTGCGCTCCGCGGCAGCGGTCCTGTGCTCGGCCAGCTGCTCCACCTGGTCGACGAGATCCTCCAGCGCGATCCACAAGAGCTCGCCGCGGCGCACCGGTTCGCACAGGCCCAGCTCGTCGGGACTGTGCAGCGCCTCGTTCCATTCCTGTTCCGTGAGGCAGGCGAGCGAGGCGCAGCTCTGCCGGTGGGCGTCCTCGTATGCGGACACGATGTCCTCCGGCGACGCCGGCCACATCGCGGGCGTCGCGGGCGGGTCGCCACCGCAAACCGCCCTCAGTAGCTGCTCCTGCAGGATGAACGCCAGCGCCCATTCCCGCGTGCTGCGGCCGCCCTCGAAACGCACGTCGAAGCTCTCGCGCGGGAAGGATCTCAACATGAGCGCCGTGGAGCGGTGCTCGCGCTCGTGGATGAACGTGAACAGCTCCTGTTCGGACATTGCTCGATTCGGCATGTTCCCCTCCTTGACCGGGTCGTCTTCGGGCGCAGCGCCTGCTGTCGCCCGATGCCAGCGTAGGCGGACCCCGATACATCCGGGTGGCGCCCGTGTTACCGGGGTGTAAGAAGTGGAAACGATCGAGCGTGGAGCGAGATCGCGGCGGAAGCCCCGGGGACGAGCGTCAGCGGCCGGCGGAGCCGCGCGTCACGAACTTGTAGCCCACGCCGGTGATGGTCTCGATCAGTCGAGTCTTTTCGCCCAACTTCATGCGAAGCCGGCGGATGTGAACGTCGACGGTGCGGGTGTCTCCCAGGTAGTCGTAGCCCCACACCTTGCGCAACAGCTCGTCGCGCGTCAGCACCCGCCCGGGATTCTGGACGAAGAACAGCAGCAGATCGAACTCGCGCGGGGTCATCGTCAGCGGCTTGCCCGCGAGCACGACCTCGCGCGCCAGCGTATCGATGCGCAGCGCCCCGGCCTCCACCACGGCCGGGGCGCCGGGGCGCGAGCGCCGCAGCAGCGCCCGCACGCGGGCGATGAGCTCGCGCGGGCTGAACGGTTTCGTGAGGTAATCGTCCGCGCCGTTCTCGAAGCCCAGCAGCTTGTCCATCTCCGCCCCGCGCGCGGTGAGCACCAGCACCGGCAGGTCGCGCGTCGACGGCTCGCCGCGCAACTCGCGCAGCACTTCGAGTCCGTTCCTCCCCGGCAGCATCAGGTCGAGCACGAGCGCGTCGGGACGCTCGGCGAACAGTTGCTCGAGCCCCTTCTCGCCGTCGCCGGCGGAGGAAACGCGGAAACCCTCGCGCTCGAGGTTGTAGCGCACGAGGTCGCGGATCTCCTTCTCGTCCTCGATCACCATCACGAGATCAGGCATCGATCCTCCCGAACGGCGGCCCGCATCCGCCAGGGCGGGCTGGGCGGGTCCGGCGGCTGCGGCGGTCACGCTCGGGAACCGCCGGCGGTCACGAGGGCCGGAGATCGGCGGGACTGGCGCCGCGTGACGCGCGCGGTCGGGACACTAGTGTCCGGGCCGCGCGAGGGTCAATGCGCGAGCGCCCCCGCCCGTGTCCGGGCCGCGCGAGCGTCAATGCACGAGCAGCTCCGCCCCGCGGCGTCGGCCCTCCGCTTCGCGATCGCGCGCGCCGCGCGGTACCATCCTTGGTGTTCACTGGGGAGGTCGTGCCGCGCATGTCGCTCCATTCCGAAACGAGCCCGCTGTTCATCGATCGTCTGGGTCCCCCCGATCTCGTCGAGACGTTCGCGTTCCTCGACCGGGATCCGGTGGTGAACGTGTACCTGCTCGCGCTCACGGTGCGCGACGCGCTGGCGCAGCCGCGCGACGAGTTCTGGGGCGTGAGGCGCGAAGGCGAGATCGTCGGTCTGCTGCACCTCGGCGGCCAGTCGGGCGCGGTGCTGCCGGTGGGCGAGGACCTGTCGGCGACGGCGCTGCTTGCGGAGCACGTGGTCGCGCGGCGCTCGTTCCTCCCGCGCCGCTTCCAGGTGATCGGCCGCTTCGCGGCGGTGGCGGAGATCGACCGCCGCCTCGAAGCGAGACACATCCGCCCGCGGCTGCGCCGCCGCCAGGTGTACATGGCGGTCGAGCGCGGCCAGCTCGCGCCGTTCGAACGCCTCCCGGAGCTGCGCCAGGCGCGGCCCGCCGATTACGACCTCACCTTCCGCACCGGCGCGATGCTGCGCGCGGAGGAGCTCGACGAGGACCCGCGCGCCGCGGATCCTATCGCGTATGCGAAGCGCGTGGAAGAGGAGTGTCGCGACGGCTACACGTTCCTGTGGACGGAGGGTCGCGATCTCAAGTTCCGCGCCAGCGTGAGCGCCCGCACGCTCGATGCCGCGCAGATCTCGGGGGTCTACGTTCCGCCCGAGCGGCGCGGCTGCGGATTCGCCAAGCGCGGCATGTCCGAGCTGTGCGCCCGGTTGCTCCTGGAGAGCCGCGCCGTGTGCCTGTTCGTGAACGACTTCAACGCGCCGGCGCTCGCTGTGTATCGCCGGCTCGGATTCGTGAACCGCGCGGACTGGGGATCGGCGTTCTATGACGCGCGGACCTGAGTCGGGGCGGTTCGATCCCGGAACGACGACCTCCACCCCTTCCCCACGGAACGCACGATGTCCGATCCCATCGACATTCTGCTGCTGCTCGCGCTCCCGGCCTCCGGCAAGTCCGAGATCCGCCGCTACCTGAAAAGCCTCAGGCCCGAGCAGGCCCGAGCCGACTTTCATCTCGGCGACACGGTCCAGCTGGACGATTACCCCTACGTTCACATGATGCGGCGCGCGAGCAGCGAGCTGCGCCGCCTCGGCTCGGACGGGGTGTTCTTCGATGCGGACGACAGGCCCATGAAGGACGCTCGCGACTGGGGGATGCTGATCGAGCTCTTGAACGAGGACTACGAGGATCTCCGGCGCGGGCGCCGGGCGGCGCCGGCTGCGGTGGGGGCGTGGCTGCTGGATCGCCTCGATGCCGCCCGGAGCAAGGTGGGCGCCGACGCCGCGTTCGGGAAGCTCCCGCCCGCGCTGCGAGCGGCGCTGATCGGCGCGATCGAGAGCGAGGCGCGCGAGCTCTTGCGCGACAAGAACGCCGCGGTCGCGGATAGCCTCGAGGGCAGGACCGTCGTGATCGAAGCCGCGCGCGGCGGGCCCGACGGCGCCAAGCTCCCGCTCCCGGCGCCGCTGGGCTATGGGTACTCGATCGGCGTGCTGAGCAATTCCATCCTGTCCAGGGCCGCGATCCTCTACGTGTGGGTCACGCCAGAGGAATCCAGTCGCAAGAATCGCGAACGCGCCGATCCCGCCGATCCCGGATCGATCACGCACCACGGCGTCCCGGACGCCGTGATGTACGGGGACTACGGCTGCGACGACATGGAGTGGCTGATCATGAACTCCGGGCGGCCCGACACCGTGAAGATCGAGACCCGCGGCAAGACCTTCTACCTGCCGGTCGCGCGCTTCGACAATCGCCTCGACAAGACCACGTTCGTCCGCGCCGATCCCTCGAGCTGGAAGCCGGAGGACGTGCGGGCGCTGCACGACGGCCTGGCCGAGGCGTTCGCACGGCTCCGCAAGGCGACCGCCGCGCGCGTCTAACCCGGGCGTCGCGAGGCCGCCGCCCGAGGTTTCGCTTGCCGCGCGGCGCTCGATTTGGGACGGTGCGAGCCGGCTCCAGGTCTCCCCAGAGGAGGTGCTCCGTGACCCTGCGCATGCTGTCGGTCCGCGCCGTGCTCGCCGTTTCGCTCGCGCTCCTGCCCCGCGTGTCCGCCGCCCAGGTGTTCGGCCAGTACGCCAGTGCCGAGCCGGTGGCGGTGAACGGCCGGATGTTCGGCGTCTATCTCCACACGAGCGACACGGTGCTGGGAGCCATGGGCCAGCTCCGGCTCAGCATCTATCCCGGCGTCGACTTCGGATTCCAGGGCGGTCTGGCGCGCCTCAATCTGGACAGGGGCGACCGCACCACGGTTCGGTTCGGAACCGACGTGAAGGCCGAAATCGTGCACGCGGGTGAGGCCAATCCGTTCGCGGCGGCGATCGACGGCGCGATCGGCGTCGAGACCAGCGACGAGGTGAGCGTGCTGACGCTCGCCCCCGGGGCCGTGGTCAGCCGCTCGTACGCGCTGGGCGGCTCGAGCCACGTCGTTCCCTATGCCGGCGCCCAGCTCGCGTTCGCGCGCGGCAGCGTCCAGGGCTCGGACCGCAACGATTTCTCGCTTCGCGGCCGCCTGGGCGCAGAGCTCGACACCCCCGCGGCGCGGTTCGTCTTCGAGCTGCAGATCCTTCCCCGCGACGATCTGGACGGCAATTACCAGGTCGTCGTCGGAGCCAATCTGCCGTTCTGAGCCACACGCGCCGCCCAGCCGCCGGGCCGGCGCGAGGCTGCCCCCGTCGATCCGTTGTCGCACAGCGGGTTATGCGATTCTTGCACCCGCACCACTCGAGTCTTGTTCTGCCCCTACCCCGGTGCTAGCCTTCGCGCCCCTCGCGGGAGACGGTGATCAGGAGCTGCGAGGTTCGACCCGGCAAACCCACCCAACATTGCAGTTCTTCGAGGCTTGCGCGCCCGGACGCGGACCGCTCTTGGCCGCGCACCCCGGCCGTCGCGAACCCAATGTGGACAGCCTGTGGAAGGAGGTGCCATCGGAGTTCCTCAATTGCGGTCGCCACTGACAGTTGAGCGTTCTCGTCAGGATGTGGATAACATCCGACTCAAGAATCCACACATCACGCCACCGCGAAGTCTCTGCCCGTCAAAAAGGCGGGTGACCCTCAACGCCGACTTTGTGGAAAACCTAGGGACCCATTCAGCAAGGACCGTTGAAATGGCCGTCCAATCCATGCAACCGGAGCAAACGACTCTCCTCTGGGGGCAGGTTCTCGCGTTGGTCCGCGATCGGCTGGGCAGTCCGCAGGCCTTCGACACCTGGTTCAAGCCGATCGCACCGGTGGAGATCAGCCCCCAGACCGTCCACCTGGAAGTTCCCAACCCGTTTTTCGTGGACTGGATCCACCAGCATCACTTCGCAGTGTTGAGCCAAAGCCTGGCGGAGGTGCTCGGGGAGAATCCCGACGTGCGGTTCTCGGCGCGCGAGGCGCTGCCGCCGCCGGGGGCCCCCCGGGATCGGGCGCGACCCGCCACACTGCCGCCGTCGGAGGTCCCGGCCGCGGCTTCGACCCCCGCCGTGGAGGGGCAACTCAATCCTCGGCTCACGTTCGACACGTTCATCGTCGGCAGCAGCAACCGCTTCACCCACGCTGCCTGCTCCGCCGTCGCCCAAAATCCCGGAAACGTTTACAACCCGTTGTTCATCTTCGGGGGTTCGGGTCTCGGCAAGACGCACCTGCTGAACGCGATCGGGCACATGGTGCGGCAAGCCCAGTCCGACATCCGCGTGTGCTTCGTTTCGGCCGAGCGCTTCACGAACGAGATGATCTACGCCATCCAGCACGCGCAGACGCTCGCGTTCCGCAACAAGTACCGGAACGTCGATCTGCTGCTGATCGACGACATCCAGTTCCTGGCCGGCAAGGAAAGCACCCAGGAGGAGTTCTTCTACACCTTCAACGCGCT
>Ga0066709_100000956_pt1 | contig 17771 bp, 11 predicted proteins | sample GraSoiAngelo_158_FD_79665 | JGI IMG/M metagenome (GOLD analysis project Ga0066709, IMG submission 79665) | Grasslands soil microbial communities from the Angelo Coastal Reserve, California, USA - 14_1009_16_30cm | ecosystem: Environmental > Terrestrial > Soil > Grasslands | place: USA...
AACTTGAGGTTGAGGAACCGTGCGGCGTCGACGGACGTGATGCGGTTTGCCGCGAGGGCCTCGAGGACGAGCGCGGCGAATGGGCGTCCCGCTCTGTTCACAGCCTTCTCGACGGGCGTAGCGAACCCGCCCCGGCGTGGTCGGAGCGTGGAAACAAACTCGTCCCACGTGTGACGCCAAGCGTCGTACTTCGTCCAGGTCATGTGCCCGGACTCACGCAGCCGCGTGGCCATTGCCAGGGGGGTGACCCTGAACCTTCTTGCCAGCGAGCGCACCTCCGGCAGATTCCACGAGCGCGCAACAACCCCGGACCCCAGCGCCTCTCGAAGTGCCTGCTCTGGAATAAGGACGTAGCTGGCTACGCTCTCGGCGAATCGCCCCACTGCGTCCCACGCCCTGGCCGGGCGTTGTTCGCGGATAGCCGGAAGCTCTTCGTTGCCGGCGGCGAGCAGTACGTGCACCAGTTCATGGAAGAGAGTGAACGCGCGCGCCTCCGGCATCTCCTTGCTGTTGATAGCGACGACAGGAAACGGATCACGCAAGATGGCGAGCCCACGAACCTCGTCCAGGGCCACGCTTGGGAAGAGGAAGACAAAGAGCCCCAGGCTCTCAGCTGCGGACCGCCAGGCGGCCCACGCCCGCCACTCATTTGGCCAAGCCAGTTGTGTTGCGACATCAACTCCCATTGCCAGCCTGAGCCGAGCGGCCACTTCGGCCGCAGATTCCCTTAGGTGGGCCCGAAGGGAGAAGGGCTCGACCTTCTCACCTAGCTCCTCCATCAGGCCCAGCGCCGTCTCTCGACGCGTGAGCATCTGTCGGAGCGCAATCCGCAGCTCAGGAGATTCCCGGCCCGGCGTAACACCTGGAAGCCGACGATACTCGGCGCCGAGCGGCGCGAGCCGAGGAGGCTGGGAAAGGAAGAAGATCCCGAGCGGCCGACGAAGGAACTTCGCGAGTTCCTCGAGCTGCCGCTCGGTCGGTTGCCGCTCACCCTTTTCCCAAGCCCGGACTCGCTCCTCGTTCACGTTGAGTCGGACGGCGACCCGCTCGGTCGGGTAGCCACTCTCCTCGCGGGCCCAGCGGAGCACATCGGGGTTCACAGGAATTGAAGGGCTTGTCGACATCGTGCCGACAGACTAGCCCCTCGCGGGCTCGCCTGTCAGCCTAGGCGGTGCACCACCCCCGGGCCGCTGGCGCCGCGACGGGACGCAATAACTTGCTGTATCCTCGTCGCCCGATCACCACCCTGTGCCCGCGCCCGAGGACCTCGTGCTCTACTTCGCTTACGGATCGAACCTGGACCCCGATCAGATGCGCTCGCGCTGCCCCGAGAGCCGCGTCGTCGGGTTGGCGATGTTGCGCGACCATCGGCTCACCTTTCCGCTCTACTCGGAGTTCTGGGGCGGGGGGGCTGCGGGGGTCTCGCATGCGCATGGGAGCACGGTCTGGGGTGTGCTCTACGAGTTGAGCGACGACGATCTGGCCAAGCTCGACCAGTACGAGGGATGGCGCGGGGTGGGCGATCATCACAACCTCTACGATCGCGACACCGTGACCGTCGAGCTGACCCGTCCCGACGACGGGTCGGTGCCGCGGCGCGTGCGCGCCTACACCTACCTCGCGCGAACGCTCAATCCCACGCCTCCGTCGCGCCGCTACCTCGACGTCGTCCTCAAGGGCGCGCGGCACCACCGGCTGCGGCCCGAATACGTCGAGGCGCTGGCGGCGGTCGAGGTCGGCAGCGAGACGGCCTAGCCGGCCCGATTCCTGCCGCGCGCATGACCCCATCGGTGTGGATCGCCCTCAAGCTCGGCGTGGGGATCGCCGTGGCGCTCGTGGTCATCCGACAATGCCGCAAGCCGACATCGTGGCCCGGGCGGTTCTTCGCCCACCTCATGAACTCGCGGCACCGCGGGCTGACGCTCTGGGGGTTGAGCCACGTCACGGTCACGCGACAGAGCACCGTCCTGGACGTGGGCTGCGGCGGGGGGGCCACGATCGCGGAGCTCCTCACCCGCGCGCCGGAGGGGAAGGTGTATGGCATCGACTTCGCCGAGGCCAGTGTGGCCGTGGCCCGGGAGACCAACGCGACGGCCATCGCCTCGGGGCGGGTCGACATCCAACAGGCCTCGGTCTCGAACCTCCCGTTCCCGGCGGACCGGTTCGACGTGGTGACCGCGGTCGAGACGCATTATTACTGGCCCGATCTGCGCGCCGACCTGCGTGAGATCGGCCGGGTCCTCAAGCCGGGAGGCCGCGTGGCGCTCGTCGTGGAGTGCTATCGCGGCAAGCGCTTCGGCACGGTCGAGGTGTGGGCCCTGCGCCTGCTCGGCGGCCGATGCTTCTCGGTCGATGAACACCGCGAGGCACTCACCGCGGCCGGCTTCGTGGACGTCGCCGTCGCCGAGGAGCGCGCGAAGGGCTGGCTCACCGCCGTCGGGACGAAGGGTCGATCGGACGCGCCACCGGCATGAGCCGGATGGAGCCGGCCCGCCTGGCCGTGGGCCGCGAGGTCGCCCGGCCTACCCGGTCGCCTCGAGCCCGGTCACGGCCCGGTCCAGCGCCTCGCGCAGCGCGCGCCACGCGGCACCCACCGCCTCGGCGTTGGCGCGGCAGTAAGCCCCCGCGATGCGCGCGTCGCTCGCCGCCAGCCGCGTCATGTCGCGGAAGCCCGGGCCGCTCAGGCCCTGGTCCGCCATCTCGCCGCCCAGCTCGCGCAGCGCGCACGCCACCAGGTAGGGCAGGTGGCTGGTGCGCGCGAGCGCCTGGTCGTGGCGCTCCGGCGCCACCAGCAGCGGGCGGGCGCCGAGGTCGCGCAGCAACTGGGCCACCACCTCGGGCACGTCGGCCCCGACCGGCGACAGCGTGAACGTGGTGTCCGCGAACAGATCGGCGCGCGAGGCGGCGAACCCGTGCCCCTCGCTGCCGGTGAGCGGATGGCCGCCGACCGCACGGATGCCCTGCGCCGCCGCGGCCTCGAGCGCCGCGGTGACCGGGCCGCGCGTGCTGCCGGTGTCGACCAGCGCCGCGCCCTGGGGCAGCGCGCGGGCGGCCGCCGCCACCAGCGCCGGCAGCGTGTCCACCGGGGTCGCCAGCAGCGCCACGTCGGCGCCCGCGCAGGCGGTCTCGAGGCTCTCGGCGACCTGATCGATCACGCCGGCCGAGCGCGCCGCGAGCAGTGTCGCGGCGTCGCGGTCGTAGCCCACGCGCCACCAGCCGCGGACGCGGCCGAGCGAGCGCGCCACCGAGCCGCCGATCTGGCCCAGGCCGATGATCGCGATGTGCCGCGGCGTCACCGGGCCCTCGCTCGCCGTCGCCGAGGGCCCGGGCGCCTCGGGGCTCGGCGCCTGCCCACCGGCCACGTCGGGACGCAGCGCCGCCGCCTCGTCGAGGTACACCGGCTGGAGCCGGGTCCCCGGGGCCACGCCGCTCACCGTGAGCAGCACGCGGACCACGCGCTTCATCGTCCCCGGCACCGGGATCTCGCGCGCGTTGAGCAGCGGCACGTCGGTCCAGCCCAGCCGGCGCGCGGCATGCGCGGGGAAGTCGGCGTCCAGATCCTCGGTGGCGGTGAACACCGCGCTCACGATCTGAGCGCGCTCGAGCCGGTTGACCTCGAGGAGGGCGGTGAGCAGCCGGGCGGTGCCGGCGATGATGTCGTCGGCGCGGTTGACGCGGATGGGGACGGCGCCGCGCACGGCGGCGATGCCGCTGCGGTCGGGTTGCGATGGGGCCACGGGATCCTCCTTCGGCGCCCGATCCGCGCGTCGCCTCAGCGCGCGGTCGGGTCGGTCGCATCCTCACGATAGAGGCGCTCGGTGTACTCGCGCACCATCCGATCGGAGGTGAATCGCTCCTCGGCCACCTCGATGCTCGAGCGCATCAAGGCCATCCAGCCCTCGCGGTCCGCCCACGCCGGCAGCACCTCGCGCTCGAGCACGTCGTGGAGCGCGTCGCTGTCGGCCTGGTCGTCGCCCGCGCCCTCGTCGCCGATGGCCCATCCGTTGACCCCGTGCCGGCAGCCCTCGGCCCACCAGCCGTCGAGGATGCTCAGGTTGGGCAGGCCGTTGAGCGCCGCCTTCATGCCCGAGGTGCCGCTCGCCTCCATCGGACGGATGGGCGTGTTGAGCCACACGTCGCAGCCGCGCGTCAGCAGCCGGGCGACCGACATGTCGTAGTTCTCGACGAACACCACCTGTCCGCGGTGATGCGCGGCGGCCGCCACCAGGCCGGCCACCATCGCCTTGCCGCCCGAGTCGTCGGGATGCGCCTTGCCCGAGAACACCAGGCACACGCGGCCGCCCTCGAGCAGCCGGGCCAGGCGCGCCTCGTCGCGCAGGATGAGGTCGTTGCGCTTGTAGTTGGCGGCGCGGCGCGCGAGCCCGATCCAGAGCGCCTCGGGATCGAGCCGCGCGCGCGTCCGCGACTCGATGGCCCCGCCCAGCTCGGACTTGAGCGCCGCGTGCGCCGCCCGCAGCCGCTCCGGGTCGCGTCCGGCGGCGCGGATCGACGGCGCCTGCCAGGTGGGCGCATGCACGCCGTTGGTGATGCCGACGATCGGCGCGCCACCGCCCACGTTCCGCCACATCGCGCGCGCGGTCTCGGCGTGGAGTTGCGACACCGAGTTGGCACGGCGCGCGAGCCTGAGCCCCGCCACGGTCATGCTGAACGGCTCGCCGCCCAGCGCGCGGATCTCGGCGTCCGACAGCTCGAGACAGGCCCCCATGCGGCGCAGGTCCTGGAGCGCGTGCTCCTCGTTGCCGGCCGTGACCGGCGTGTGCGTGGTGAACACGATGCGCCGCCGCGTGTCGGCCCAGGCGTCCTGGAACGACATGCCGAGCTCCATGCCCCGGGCGATCATCTCGATGCCGGCGAACACCGCGTGGCCTTCGTTGAAGTGATAGGTCGCGATCGGCATCCCCAGCCAGTGGAGCGCCCGGATGCCGCCGATGCCGAGCAGGATCTCCTGGGCGATGCGCACGTCGGTGCCCGCCTGGTAGAGCCGGCGGGTGATCCAGCGGTCGCGGTCGTTCTCGGGCTCGAGCAGGAAGAGCGGGACCTGCCCGAAGCGCCGCGTCGTCTTGACGGTGCACACCACCTCGGTCCCACGTACGCGCGGCCGCACGCGCACCCCCGTGTCCTCGAGGAAGCTGGCGTCGTAGGTCGGGAACTCGTCGAAGGGCTTGCCGTCGGGCCCGATGCGCTGCACGCAGTAGCCGCGCTCCCAGCGCAGGCCGACCGCCACCACCGGCACATGCAGGTCGTGCGCCGACTTGATGAAGTCGCCGGCCAGCACCCCGAGCCCGCCCGAGTAGATGGGGAACGATTCGGAGAGCCCGTACTCCATGCAGAAGTACGCGACCCGGGGCGTGCCGGGACCGGCGCCGGGCTGCGGGGGGAGCGGAGACGAGGGCGGGGTCATGTCGGGCATCGGGAGTCGCGCATTCTACGGACGGGTGCCGCGGCTGTCACGCCGCGGGTCCGGTACGCCGACGCCGCGGGCATGATGTGGGAAGGTCCGATCCACAGGACACCGTGCGCGGCGGCGACCGTCGAGTCCATGCGGCTCGGGCCGGGCGAGCGCCGAGCCTCATGCCCCCACGCGCCCGCGGCCACCCGGTGGGTGGCCGCAGGCGTGGAGGCGGGCCCCGGTCGCGGGGCCTTACCGATCACTTGAGATAGAGCATCTTACGCTGCGTCGACTGGCCGGCGGACTCGAGGCGATAGAGGTACACGCCGCTCTGCAGCGCGCCGTCCTGGAAGTCGACCTGGTACGAACCGGCCTCCTGGACCTTGTTCACCAATGTGCGCACCTCGCGTCCCGCCACGTCGTAGAGCCTCAACACGACGTGGTCCCGGCGGGGAACGGCGTAGCGGATGCTGGTCCGCCCCGGAGCGGGGTTCGGCAGGTTCTGGGCCAGGAAGATGCGGCCGGCCTGGATGCCCGGGATCGGGTCCACCGCCAGCACGGTGATGATGTCGGTGCCGCCGAACTGGTGGTAGCGCGCCACGAACTCCTGCAGATACTGATTCGTGATGTCCGGGTCGTGGATGATGAGCGTGTTCTCGTTGTTCGAGTTCTCCGCCGCGCCCGACCAGTTGTGCGATCCGGTCAGCGTCGTGGCGTCCCACGCGGGGTTCTCGGCGTCGAAGATGCCGTACTTGTGGTGCAGCAGACCCGCGCCGTTGTTGAGCTTCACGTCCACGCCGCCCGCGACCAGGGCCGAGTACTGCGAGCCCGTGTCGGTCCCGTTGTCCATGTCGCCGCGGACCGGGAGGCCCGCGCCCTTCCGCGCCAGCAGGGCCGCCGAGATGTCGGTCCGGGTGATCGTGAGCAGCTCGAACCCGATCGTGTGCTGGGCGGCGTTGATGCTGGACACGATGTGCGAGGTCGTGCCGTCCGACGGGCTGAAATAGCACTCGACCTTGTGGCCGCCGATCACGAACTGGTGCGGCGTGTCGTCCAGCTTGCGCTGGCCGAACCGCGACACCGAGGCATTCGGGGTGTCGGTGCTGCTCCCCCACATCTCGTTGAACTCCATCGTGTAGACGTTGGCCAGCGCCGGGTCCTGGATCTCGATCGAGTTCTGGTAGTCGTCGTTCGTGCCCGGATCGGTCGGGTTCCACGATCCCGTCCACACGAACACGCTCTCGGGGGCACCCAGCCGGCCGTCGATCACGGCGAACTTGTCGTGCATGAGTCCGTTGCCGTTGTTGATCGGGTCGAAGGTGTCGCTGATGAGCGGGATGCCGGAGCCAGCGATGGTGTTGAACGGCGAGTTGCTGCGGTTGTCCTGCTCGCAGATGGCGCGCACCTTGACGCCGCGGTTCTTGGCCGCCACCAGGGCGGTCGCGAGCGACGCGCCCGGGGTGCCGCTCAGGTTGTAGAAGACCGCGTCGATCGAGCGCCGGGCGCCGTTGAACCGGTTGACCAGCAGCGACGTGAGATTCGCCAGGCCGTTGGCGGCGTGCAGCGACTGGACCGACGGGTCGACGCTCTTGTTGAAGTAGACATTCATGTGCCCGGTCGCGGGCGGGGCCGAGGCGGTGCTGAACAACGCGGTGGGCGTGAAGTTCCGGCCGTTCGCGTCCTCCGACCCCACCGAGTAGTCGTACGCGGTGGCCGGGTTGAGGCCCGGCACCGTGATCGCGTGGGTCGTGACCGGCGTGAGATCGACCGTGCTGTCGGTGAGCACCGAGGTCGTGCCGAAGTGGACGATGCTGGTCGAGGCGACGTCGGTGGTCCAGTGCAGCTGCACCGAGGTCGACTGGAGGTTGTCCTCGTACGGGACGGTCAGGATGATCGGGCCCGGGTGCGCGATGATGTCGGCGGGGCTGCGCGGCGAGATCTCGTAGTCCGCGGTGTACGGGGGTCCGGGGGCGGGCGTGCCCGGCTTGTACTGCTTGAGGATGCCGATGATGTCGAACACGCTCGGGGTCGGCGGGAAGGTGCCCGGGATGAAGACGCCGGTCGTGCCCGTCGCGTCGGTGATGGTCGAGTTCACCGAGTTGTAGGAGACGCCGTTCACCCGCACCAGCCGCCCCTCGTTGGGCTCGGTGTAGTCCGGGTGGAACGTGGCGTTCACATTGGCGCAGGTCAGGACCATGGGGTCCGGGATCGGCCGCCCGCTGGCGACCACCTGGACCAGCGAGAAGTCGGGCTGGAGTTCCGTGAGGCCGCGGAACTGGACGATCGACCCGGTCACGATCAGGCTGTCTCCGGCCGAGATGGCGATCGGGGGCGCGCCGAACATGAACAGGTCGATCCCGCCTGTCCCGTCCTGGACGTAGATGTCCGTGTTCGTGCCGCTCCAGTTCACGGTGACGGTGCCGCTCACCGTGGCTTCGGCGCCGACCCCATAGGGGGCCGTCGGCACCCCCGAGGCGTCGTTCACGTGGACCGTCACGATGGGCACGAGCTTGAGCACGCGTACCTGCGGCTGCCGCACCACCTGCGTCAGCGTCCCGGCGGCGACGGCGGTCTTGAGGGTGAAGGTCGTGGTGCCGTTGGACGCCGGGGAGGTGAGGTTCGCGACCGTGATGAGCCCGCTGTCGGCGGCGGTGACGGCGGCGCCGGTGACGAACAAGGTGTCGTCCAGGATCGACACGCTGGCGCCGGCGAAGGCCGTGCCCGACAGCGCGACATCCCCGAGCGAATGCGACCACGTCCAGGTCGAGGGGATCACCACCGACGCGCTGGCCAGGGTGTAGGCGTCGTCCTGTGCGACCCCGATCGCCAGCGCGGGGACGGCATAGCCGGCATACACCGGCGTGGGCGCCGCCCGCCCGCGGCCGGTCCCGTTGCCCCCCGAGGCGAACGCGGGCTCGGGCGAGCTCAGGGTGTTCTGCGGGTTGCGGCCGCCGGTCTGGAGCACGAAGTCGCTGCCGTTGTTGTCCGTGTCCTGGCCGTTGCCGGCGAACTGCTCCGCGCCGCCGGTCCCGAGCGTGGCGGCGGTGGACCCCGCGCTCGCCTTGCGCTCGATGCTGGCGGAGGCGGTGGGCTTGGGCGCGGCCGCGCCGCCCTCGGGCGCATTCGCGAGGCCCCAACCCACCCGGTCGATCTCGACCGCCGACGCGTTCAGGATGCGCACGTGGCCGTCGTCCGAGATGCCGGTCGAGCCCCAGGCGCGGTCGGCGGTGACCGAACCCGTGTAGCCGGTGTTGGTGATCAGGTAGAACCCGTGGGGCGCGAGCGTGGCGCCGGCGGGCATCGTGGTGTAGTCGGAGAAGCTCGCTCCGGTCTGAGACTTGTACTGGAGCTTCCAGCCCGAGATGTCCACCGAGCTCAGCGTGGGGTTGTAGAGCTCCACGAACTCATCGGTCGCGCTGGACGCGCCACGGCTCGCGACCTCGCTGATGACGATGTGGTTGGCGACGGCCCAGGCCGCCGGGATGGCCGGTGGCGCGAGCGTGGCGACCGCCGAGACGGCCAGCAGACAGACGATGCAGCGCGCGATGCGCATGGGGACTCCAGGACAGGATGTGATGGATGGGAGGTGCGGTCGGCCTCAAGCGTACCAGACCTGGCCTCGAGGACCTGCCTGGGAACGCCCGTGGGGGCCCGGGGTCCGCACGGCGGGTCTGGGGTGCGCCCGCGGACCCTGGGGCGCACCGCCGCCCCGTGAGGGGCGAGGCGGCTGCGGCCCCGGCGCTTACGCGCTCGCGGCCTGGTCGGCGGCGGAGCCGTCCATCACCCAGCGGACGCCCTTCGAGCACGGGCAGGTGCCGCCGACGCGCTTGAGCTTGGGCATCTTCATGATGGCGTCCTTCACCGCCAGCGTCCCGGCGGCGACCCCGCGCAGCGCCTCGGCGTAGTTGCGCATGTCGCGGCTCGCCACGTAGCCCTCGTTGAGGTGGCGGGACAGGTAGCGCAGGTACTCCTCGGCGTCGGTGAAGGGCTCGCCGTCCACGCCCACCATGCTGAAGGCGGGCTCGCCCTTGCGGCGGAAGAAGCGGCGGTCGGGGGTGCGCAGCAGATCCTCGCGCCGCACGCCGTGGTGGGTGCCGCGGGCGCGCTCCAACTCGGCGAGCGCCGCGTCGGCCTGCTCGGGCGCGTACGCCGGGAAGCGGGCGCGGATGAACCGCAGGTTGATGTCGCGGATCATCTTCTGCACTTCCTCGATGTACTGGTCCTGCGCCTCGCGGTTCTTGAGATCCTTGAATCCGAACTTCACGTTGGTCTCGCCGCCGCGCTCGTCGCCGAACATCTCGAGCGCGCGCGGGACCCACTTGTTGATGGCGTGCTGGATCGCGGTCATGGTGATGAACGGATCGCCCTGCGCGGCGCGCTGGGCCCAGCGCCGCATCGGGATGACGCCGGCGGCGAGGTGGAACGCCTCCTCGCGCAGCATCGGCGGCATGCTGTCGGCCATCGGCCGGTAGGCGCAGATGCGCTGCATCGTGAGCTGGTACTTGCCCACGCGGTCCACGATCGCGGCGAAGGTGATGTTGTCGATGAACGAGTCGTAGTCCAGGTTGAACGCGTCGAGGACGTGGTTGCCCGTCTGCATCGACAGGATCTCCTCGACCATCTGCTCGCCGGTCACGCCGCGCGACACGTGGCTCCAGTCCTTGGAGAGCAGCAGGTGCAGCATCTGGTAGCCGTGGCGCAACTCCTCGGCCATCACGCGCAGCACCCAGAAGCGGTCCTGGTCGTCGTCGGCGCGCTCCAACGTGCCGGCGTGCTGCTGGATGGAGCCGAACTCGGTCGAGGCCTGCGCCTTGATGATGGCCAGCAGGTGGGCGGCCTCCTCCTCGCTGAGCTGTTCGGGCTCGAGCCGCTTCTTCTCGCCCTGGTGCTCGCCGATCGCGATGGTGTCGGAGGTCCCGAGCTCCAGCTTGGCGCACAGGCAGAAGCGCTCGTCGGTGGGGAAGTACTTCTCCCACTGGTCGAGCAGCGTTTCATAGTCTTTGAAGTTATGCCGCTGCCAGTGCTCGACGGCGCCGTGGTACTTCTTTTCGAGACTGATCGCTTCGACCTTCATCGCGACTCCGTCGGTTTCGCGTCCAACCGCATCTCGAGCGCCTCGAGCGGGGACGGGCTCAGGCCGAGCGCGCGCAGGAAGCCGGCGACGCCCTCGTCCTTCCGGTCCACCAGCGTGCGCACGCTGCGCGCCCCGCCGGCCTGGAAGTGGGCCACCATCGCGGCGAACATCTGCCGGCCGAGGTCCTTCCCGCGCTGGTCCGGGTCGATGCCGAAGCGCTCGATCCAACCGCTCGGCTCTTCGAGCCCGAACTCGCCGGCCCTGAGGTCGCCGAGCATGAAGCCGACCACCTTGCCGCCGGCCTCGGCCACCTGCGAGGCGCCGGGGTCGCGGCGCAGGTAGAAGCCCACCCGCTGCTCCCAGATCTCGGGACGGTAGATGCCGCTGATGCGCTCGTCGATGCGCACGATGGCGTCGATGTCCAGCTCGTCCAGCGGGCGGATGCGGGTTCCGGTCTCAGTTCCAGGCATCGGGGTCTCCGGGCGGCGTGCGTGCGAAATCGCCAGCAGATTAGCAGGTTTGGCGCGGTCGCGGCACCGCCGCCCAGGCGGCGCGACCGCGCCTCCACGCCGCGCGCGGCGAGCGCATGCCCCGCGCGCCCCGCGCGTTGACCGCGTCTGGAGCGGGTCCTATGCTGGCCTCGCGGCGCCCGATCCCCGGCGCGCCGCGGTGGGTCCGGTCGCCGCAGCGGCTTGGGCCCGCTGCCAAGGAGCCATGCGTCCGGACCACGACCCTTCCGGCGGCATCCCCCCGCACAGGTTGCTCGTCCTTCCGGCGGTCTTCATCCTGCTGGTGGCGGCGGTCCCATGGCTGGTCGGCTACTACGTGGACGGCGGCTGGCCGCACCGGCCCCGCGAGGTCGAAGGCGAGCTCACCGTCTCGGGGCTCACGCTGGTGCTGGGGTGGTGGATCATCACCCTCATCCGCCGCGAGCAGCGCTCCACCGCGCGCCACCTGGCCCAGCTCGAGCGGCTGACCCTCACCGACCCGCTGACCGGCCTCGGCAACCGCCGCGCGCTGGAGCGCGACCTGCCGCGGGCGCTCCAGCTCTCGCAGCGCATCGAGGTGCCGATTGCGCTGCTCTACATGGACATCGACAAGTTCAAGGACATCAACGACCACAGCGGGCACGCGGTGGGCGACGAGACGCTGCGCCTGCTGGGGGCGGTGCTGCGCACCTGTTCGCGCCTCGGCACCGACGTCGCCTACCGCGTGGGCGGGGACGAGTTCGTCATGACGCTGGTCTCCGACCGCGCGGGCGCCGAAGTCGTGGCCCAGCGGGCGGCGCAGGACTTCTTCCGCCGCTCGCCCCGGCATTCGACGCTGAGCTACGGCGTCGTGGTGTGGGACGGCAAGAGCAGTGCCGCCCTACTGCTGGACGAGGCCGACACGCGCATGTACCAGAGCCGGTTCGGGACGGCGTGGCGGCACGAGCCGGACTGGGTGCGCAGCCGCGAGACGTTGTAGGCGGCCGGACGCGCCTTCCGCCGGCCGAGCGAGTTCAGCGGGTCGCGCGCCCCGAACTCGAGGCGGCCTCGGTGCCGGCGCGGGCGAGGCGGTGCACCACCTCGAGCGCCCGCGAGTCGCCGTCCCACCAGGGCCAGCGCCAGCGCGGCGGCCGTTGGCCCGCGGCGTCGAACGACGCGGCGTCATCGGCTCCCGCCACGCGGTTCCAGACGCGGTGGCCGGGCTCGCCCCGCAGCGCGTCGGCGAAATCGGGATCCACCGCCTCGGCAGCCATCCAGGCGCCGTCGCGCGCGCCGGCCTCGGCGGCCACCGCGCGCCTCGCGCGATGCTGCTCCAGGTGGTGGGCGATCCAGCCGACCATCCGCGGCCTCAGGTCGGAGAGGACGTTGAAGCAGTCGTGGGCGCCCTTGGGGTAGTAAACCAGCTCGCGGTCGCAGCGCCCGTCCTCGAAGATCCGCCACGCCTCGGTGCCGGGCGTGATCAGGTCGCGTCCGCCGCCCGCGACCATCAGCGGGCAGCGCAGCTTGGGCAGCACGCCGGCCAGCGTGATGCGGTCCACCCAGGCGCCCATCTCGTGCTCCTCGATGCCGTAGAGGGCGGCCAGCTCGCGCCGCAGCGAGGCCAGCGTCACGTTCCAGTAGATGTCGACCGAGTAGGGCGGGCTCACCGCCGCCACCGCGCGCACGCGCGTGTCGTGGGTGGCCATGCGGATGGCCAGGTAGCCGCCCAGGCTCATGCCGAAGAACGCGACCGCGTCGGGGTCCAGCTCGGGCGTGGCCTCGATCTGGTTGAGGATGGCCACGCCCACCGGGCGCGGCTCGGCCACCATGGACATGCGCGGCCAGGTGGCGCCGAGTCCCGGGCCGTCGAAGGTGATGACCGCGACCCCGCGCGCGAGCAGCGCCTCGGCCCACCAGTGCATCTCTTCCTTGACCGCGTTGGTGCCGTTGAAGATCACCGCGACCGGCGCGGGACGCGGGCGGTCGGGCACCCGCAGGTAGCCCTGGAGCTGGTGGCGGCGGAACGGGACCGTGAAGGCCCTAGCCGGCGGGTCGAACAGGGGGGCGGACTGCGCGTAGGCGCGCACGCAGGCCTCGTGGAGCGCGCGCTTGCGCCCGATGTCGAGGAAGATCACGTACTGGGCGAAGTTGTAGGCGGCCGACGCGGCCAGGAAGTGGCGGGCGGCCTGGTCGGGGTGCTCGAGCGCCAGCGCGTCGCGGGCCCACTGCTCGTGCTCGCGTCCCAGGCTCTCCCACTCGTCCACCCACGCCTCGAGGCTGGTGATGCGCCCGAGGACGCGGTCGAGGTCGCGGGGCGACACGCCGGCGTTGGTGAACTGGAGCCGCGCCCAGTCGGGCATCTGCTGCGCGGCGCCCATCTTGAGACTCAGGCGCACGAAGCCCGGACGCAGGAGCTGGCTGCGCAGCAGATGGGGCGCGAGGAAATCCAGGCGTCCGCCCTTGACCGCCATCTCACACCCTCACGCCGGGGCCCGCGGGCTGAGCGGGGTGCCCGAAAGGGGACACAGTTGGCCGGTCCCCTGCGCGGGGCATGGGTCTCCGGCTCGGCCCACCCGTGGTGGATGCATCGCACATGCCACGAGCGCTACTCCTTTAGAGCGTCGACCGGCCCCTTGGTTTCTCAAGGACTTTTGCGAGTCGCGCCCGCCGCGCGGGCCCGGGCCCCACCCGAGCCGAATCGACGCGACCGTAGGACCGTCGGCGCCGCCGACACCCGGTGCCCGGCGCGTCCGGGTCAGCGCTCCGCGGCGAGGGCCTCGGCCACGGCCTGCCGGTAGGCCGCCCCGAGCCGTGCCGCCACCTCGCGGCCGGGCATCGGGTGCCCGTCCAGGGCCGCCACCGGGACCACCTCCTGCACCGAGTTGGTGAGGACCATCTCCGTCGCCGATCGCAGGGCCACGAGCGACAGCGTCCGCTCGCGCGCCGGGAGGCCGAGCGCCGCGCAGCGCCGCAGCACGATCTCGCGGGTGATGCCCGGCAGGATGCCGGTCGAAAGCGGCGGCGTGATCACCTCGCCGCCGATCACCGCGAAGACGTTGCTCACCGCCCCTTCCAGCACCTCGCCGGCCTCGCTCACCAGCAGGGCCTCGTCCGCGCCCGCGACCCGGGCCTCCTCGCGCGCCAGGTGGTAGGGGAGCCGGCTCGTGGTCTTGTGCGCCCCGAGCGATCCCGGGGCGAACGGCCGCCGGGAGACGACGACCGTCGCCGCCCCCGCGCGCGTGCCGCGCCACAGGCGGCCGGCGAGCGGCTCGGCGTCGAGCCAGGCGCCGGTGCGGGTCGGGCGCCCGCCGGGGATCCCGCGCGTGACGGTGATGCGGACCACGGCGTCGCGCAGCCCTTGGGCGGCGAGCACCTGGTCCAGGGCCGCGCGCAGCGCCTGAGGCGAGGCGGGCACCGGGAAGCCCAGCACCGCCGCCGAGAGCACCAGCCGCTCCATGTGGCGCTCCCACAGCAACGGCCGCCCGTCATCGACGCGCAGCGTCTCGAACAGGCCCTCGCCGTCACGGGCGCCGCGGTCGAACAGCGAGAGGGTGGCCTCGCCGCCGCGGCACAGGCGGCCGTCGATCCAGACGGTGCGGTCGGGCGGCCGGGCCGCCCGTGCCGCCCGGGTCACGCGTGATCCGCCATCGCCGGTGCGAGTCGGATCGGACCGAGGACGCGCTCGAGCGCCAGGCGCAGCCCTTCGGCCTTGTCCAAGGTCTCTCGGTACTCGGCCTCGGCGTCGGAATCCGCGGTGATGCCGCCCCCGGCCGAGAAGTGCACCGCCTCGGGGGTCACCAGGGCGGTGCGGATGGCGATGTTCCAGTCCGCGTCGCCGTCCCAGTCGATGTAGCCGATGCTGCCGGTGTAGAGGTGGCGCCGCTTGGGCTCCAGGGATTCGATGATCTCCATCGCCCGGATCTTGGGGGCGCCGGTGATCGAGCCGCCGGGGAAGCAGGCGTGCAGCAGGTCGAAGGCATCACGGTCCGCGCGCAGGAGGCCGGTGATGGTCGAGGTCAAGTGGAACACCTGCGGGAAGGTCTCGAGCGCGCACAGCTCGTCCAGCTCGACCGAGCCGGTCTCGCACACCCGCCCCAGGTCGTTGCGCAGCACATCCACGATCATCACGTTCTCGGCCCGGTCCTTGGGGCTCTCCGACAGTTCCTCCCTAAGCCGCGCGTCCTCGGCGGCGTCGGCGCCGCGGGGGCGCGTGCCCTTGATCGGCCGGGTCTCGACCCGCCGCCCGCGCAGCTCGAGGAAGCGCTCCGGGCTGGCCGAGGCCAGCGCGTGGTCGGGAGCGCCCAGGAACGCCGCGTACGGCGCCGGGGAGTGGAGGTCGAGCGCTTCGGTGAGCGCCAGCGCCAGCGTGGTCGCATCGAGCGCCCCCACCGGGAGCGACCAGCGCTGCGAGAGGTTCGCCTGGAAGATGTCGCCGGCGCGGATGTGCTCCTTGACCCGTTCGACCGCCGCGCGGTAGCCGTCGGGCGTGAAGGTGGAGCGCGGATGGACGAGCTGCTCGCGGACCGCCGGGAGCCGCGCGGTGCTGCGCCGTCCGGCCGAGAGCAGGTCCACGAACATCGCCAGCCGATCGCGCGCCCGCCCGGCCCGGATGTCGCGCTCGAGCGGCATGCCGCTGGAGAAGAGCCAGCACTGGCGGGTCTCGTGGTCGAAGGCGCCGACCACGTCGTAGAAGGCGAGCATCACGTCGGGCAGGCCGAGGTCGTCCACGGCCAGCCCCGGCAGCCGCTCGAAGCGGCGCCCGAAGTCGTACGCCCAGTAACCCACCACGCCGCCCGTGAACGGGACCAGCGTGGGCCCCGGATCGCTGGCCAGCGTCTGCTCGTGCAGCGCGCGCCACATCGCGCGCGCGTCGTCGTAGTGCTCGCCGGCGAAGACCGCGAACGGGTCGGCGCCGAAGAACGACCAGCGCGCCCGGTCGCTGGAGGCCGCCGAGTGCAGCAGGAACGGATGCGGCAGCCACGTCAGCGAGCGCGCGGCGGCGAGCGGGTCGCCGATCTCGATCTCTTCGGCCAGCGGCAGCGCGGAATAGAACTCCATCCCATCAAGGTAGGTGCCGCGCGGCCATGTTTCAAGCGGCCGCTGCCCTTGATAAACTCCCTGTTTGCGGCGGCGTCTGGCAGGGCCCCCTGCCGTCCCCTCACCGCCGCCCGCCACCAGGCCAGCAGGTGCGCATGTCGGTTCGGCCGTCCGGTTTCGTCGCACGGGGGCGCCGCCTCACCGTGGCGCCGCTGCTGGCGTTGGGCCTGCTCGCCCTGGCGGCCCCGCCGTGCCGGGCCTGGGTCGACGTCTTCGACCGCGGACCGGCGCTGATCGCCGGCAAGTACAACCTGCGGGTGAGCAACGCCGGCATCCTGGGCAACCCCTTCCCGGACCTCTCCTCCGACCCCTCGTTCGAGTACCCGAAGGGGAGCGGCCAGGAACTGCTGCACTACGCGGCGCTGTGGGTGGGGGCGATCGATCCGCTGGGGGCCCCGCGGGTCTCGGGCGGACCGCTGCTCGAGTTCCGGCCCACGCTGGCGCCGGAAGACACCGTGCGTGAGGCCTGGCATGGGCGGTTCGGCAGCCTGCGCGGCGTGGACGACGACGGCGACGGGAAGATCGACGAGGAGCTGCTCAACGGCAAGGACGACGACGGGGACGGGGAGATCGACGAGGACTTGGGGCTGATCGGCCAGCAGATGCTGAGCGCCGACTACAGCGACGACCAGCCCGAGGCGGTGCACGTCTACCCGGACGGCGAGGTGCACCAGCCGCTGGGGCTCTCGGTCCACCAGGAAACCTACGCGTTCGCAGCACAAGGCTACGACGGGATCGCCGGCCTGCAGTTCACGATCACCAACCACGGCAGCACGACGCTGCACGAGGTGTACGTGGGGCTCTACTGCGACCTGGACGTGGACGAGCACGCCAAGCTGGCGGCCTACTCGAACGATGCGCTCACCCGCGTTGGGTTCACCCGCTCGATCCCCAAGGGCAACTCCCGCATCTACGTCGATGGCTCGGGGCTCATCCCGAAGTCGTGCGTCACCCGGATCTCGCGGACGGTGCCAGTGGTGATCGAGCCCCAAGGCAGCGCCAATCCGGATCTGCCGGTGGTGGCGATCCTGCCGCTGGACCACACCAAGGACCCGCTGTCGTTCTTCGTGCCCGACCAGGCCAAAGCCCCGGCGCGCGACGCGTTCAGGATCTCGGTGTTCGCGACCGACCTGGCCGGGGCGGACGGCGCGCCGCCGCTGTTCGACGCCGACCGCTACGCCGCACTCCAGGGCAACTGGCTGCAGAGCCCCGACGACCACATCGGCGACCAGGTGGTCTTGATCTCGTGCGGTCCGTTCCACCGCCTGGCGCCCGGGCAGAGCATCGACTTCGCCGCGGCGCTGGTCGCCGCCCCCGGCCTCGACAGCCTCAAGGTGGCGCTGGGCAACGCCGCGTTCGTCGAGAACGGAGTCGAGCTCAACCTGCTCCCCGACGATCACGGCGATCACGCCAACTGGTGGACGACCGGGGCGACCGGCGTCAACGGCCACGAGGTGTGCCTGGAGGTGCCGCCCGGCGTCGCTTTCCAGGCCGACCCCAACTGCCCGCTCAAGTTCGCCGGCCTCCCCGAGCCCACCTCCGACCCGCCCGGCGGGACGCCCCACAACTACACCTCGGACGAGCCCTGCGTGTGGACCGACGCCGACTGCGACGTGTGCACCGGGCTCAACGGCAACGAGACCGTCCTGCGCTGGCTCGACCCCGGCGACCTGCCACCCTCACCGAGCTATCGCGCGGTGGCCGGCGACCACGTGGTGCGGAT
>Ga0066709_100000957_pt1 | contig 17767 bp, 15 predicted proteins | sample GraSoiAngelo_158_FD_79665 | JGI IMG/M metagenome (GOLD analysis project Ga0066709, IMG submission 79665) | Grasslands soil microbial communities from the Angelo Coastal Reserve, California, USA - 14_1009_16_30cm | ecosystem: Environmental > Terrestrial > Soil > Grasslands | place: USA...
CTCTATCGCTCCGGCGTACGCCCCCTCGGCGAACTCCTGAGAGACAATCCGCTCGCGCAGGATTACGTCCGCTGGGGGATGCCCGGGCCAGGCAGGTGGGTGAGCATCTACGCCACCACGGCGCCGACCGCGCATGTGTTCACGGTGATCGCCGGTCTGCGTCTCGACACCAGTCATGACGGCACCGACGAAGGCCCCAGTCGCGGCGAAGACGGGCCTCGCTGGCGCCTGCTCGACCACATTCCCGACTGGGCGCATTGGTCGGTTCGCCATCCGCCCGGCATGTGACCCGCTCCGGTCGATGGGCTTGTAAGGTGGCGGCATGGCGCGTCGAAGCGTCGACTACCTGCTGATCGGCGGCGGGCTCGCGAGCGCGAACTGTGCACGCTGGCTGCGCGAGGAAGGGGCGCCGGGCGCGGTGCTGCTCGTCGGGCGCGAGCCCGACCCTCCTTACAACCGCCCCAACTGCTCCAAGGGCTATCTGCGCGGCGAGGAGCCTCGCGAGGAGCCGCTGTTCCGCCCAAACGAGTGGTGGGTCGAGCAGGACATCGAGCTGCTCACGCGCACGAGTGTCACGGGCCTGGACCTGCAAGGCCGCACGGCCAAGCTATCGAGCAGCGAGGAGATCGAGTTCGGCAAGGCGCTGATCGCCACAGGGGCCAACGTGCGCCGCCTGAATGTGCCCGGATGCGAGCTCGAGCACGTGCACTACCTGCGCACACTCGGCAATGCCGACGCGATCCGCGAAGGAGTCTCCGACGCTGAAGAGGTCGTGATGATCGGCGGCTCCTACATCGGCTGCGAGGTCGCGGCCTCGCTGACGATGCTGGGCAAGAACTGCACGATCGTCATGCAGGAGCAGTCCACGCTTGAACGGGGCTTCGGTGCGCGCGCAGGACGCTTCTTCCAGGAGCTGCTCGAAGGCCACGGCGTGCGCGTGCACGGTGGCGACGAGCTGGAGCGCTTCGAGGGCGACGGCCGCGTGGCGAAGGTAGTCACGCGGGCCGGGCTCGAACTCGCGGCGGATGCGGTCGTGGTCGGCGCCGGGGTCACGCCCGACGTGCAACTCGCGGCACGGGCGGGACTGCGGATCGGCGAGCGCGGCGGCGTGCGCTGCTCATCGCAGCTGGAGAGCTCGGCGTCCGGCGTACTCGCAGCTGGCGACATCTGCGAGTACGACTCGGTCGTTCACGGAGGGGCGCCGGTGCGCATCGAGCACTGGGATGTGGCTTTCAATCACGGAAAGACTGCTGCGCTGAACATGCTCGGGAAAGAGATGCCTCACGTGGAGGTCCCTTACTTCTTCTCCGTGCTCGGCGATTGGGGCGAGCTGGAGTACGTGGGGCCGGCGTACGCATGGGATGAGGAAATCGTGCGCGGCTCGCTGGACGATGGCAGCTTCACGATCTGGTACCTGCAGGACGGCGCGGTGCGAGCCGCGCTGACGTTTGGACGCTCCGACGACCTCGATCATGCCCGGCGCCTGATCGTGGACGGATTATCGCTCGGCGACGAACGCACCGCGCTGGGTGACCTCGACGCCGATCTTGCTGCCGTCGCGGTCGACCGCGACCTCAAGCGCGCGGAGCGTTAGGGCAGCCGGCCGCGACTACGCGGTTCTTTCTCGCTCTTTGTGTCTGACGAACTCATGCGCCCGGTCGAGCCGCAGGCGCGCGTCGCGTGCGGTGAAGTAAGATCGGCACGTTCATACGGTCGGTGGTGAAGGGAAGCCGGTGCGAATCCGGCGCGGACCCGCCACTGTGACCGGGGATGCCCACCGCGGCGTGCCATGCGGCACGCAGCCACCGGCCCGCCTCCGGCGTGCTCGGGAAGGCGCGGAAGGGTAGGCCCGGGAGTCAGGAGACCTGCCTTCGGCCGAAGCCCACAAGCCCTCGTGGAAAGGGGTCGGCTCATGTCTATTTCTGCCCGCTTCTGTTCGGCGCTCGTGCCTGCGTGTGCGCTCGCCACGCTAGTGCTCGCGACGCATCCCTCGCGCGCCGAAGGCTCCCCGTCCGGCCAGCCCGCAACCGGCACGGTGAGGGTGGAGGGACTCACACGCACGCTGCTGCCACCCACCCAGGTGACAACCACACAAGCGCCCGTGATCAAGGACGGCAACCCGGAACACGCCTGTCCCGGAACCAGCGCAATCGGTGCGCTCGAGCTCGCCACCGCAGGCAACTGGAGCGGGCCCTGGAACATCCAATTCAACCAGTACGAAATCTATTCGATCGCGGGCGAGACCCACGTCTTTGAACCTGGCGCTCCGGCCAACTACTTCTGGTCGTTCTGGCTGGATGAAAAGGAAGCCACCGTGGGGGCCTGCGAAGCCGTGGTCCAGCCTGGCGACCGCGTGCTGTTCTTCCCGTCCTGTTTCGGTCCAGCCTGTCCGCCCTCGCCGACACCGCTCGGCATCGAAGCCCCCGCAAGCGCAAACGTCGCTGAAGCGGTGGCGGTGACGGTACGGAAGTACAGCCCGACCGGCGAGGCCTCACCGGCGCCAGGCGTGAGCGTCACGGGCGCCGCGGCGGCCACGACTACTGATTCAAACGGACATGCGACGCTCTGCTTCGCGAGCGCGGGGCAGTTCACGGTGCGGGCCTCGGCGTCCGAATCGGTCCGCACCGAGACCACGATTAGCGTGCACGCAGGCAATGATCAGACGTGCATGGCCGCCGCCCCGGGCGCCACGGTCGCTGCTCCGCTGGCGTCGAGGTCGAATCCGCTCGCACCAGATACCGGCCCCTACGCGGTTGTAGCGAAGGTAACCGGGCTGGTGGAACACCACGTCTACCCCCGCAGGCACGCCCCCAGGTTGCTGACGGGCACCGTGACCGCGCACACCGCCGTCACCTCGGTGAGCATCGCCTTGCGGCGTCGGTACCGCAACCGCTGTTCGGCCTACAGCGGCGTACGCGAGCTGTTCGTCCCCGCACGTTGCGGCACCGCGCCGTTCTTCGAGGTGTCGAGGACTTCGAGCTTCAGCTATCTCCTCCCGGCCGCGCTAGCGCCGGGGCGTTACGTGTTCGACGTCCAGGCAGCCGACGCGGCGGGCAACCGCACCAGGCTGGCCAGGGGCACCTCGAGGCTAGTGTTCTATGTCCGGTAGTCGCGCCCACGGGAGGACGCACAACCCGCGCCTGGGCAGGGCCGCGCCGGCGATCGCGCTGGCCACGTCGGCGATCGGGCTGGCCGCGGTGAGCTCGCTCACCGGCTGCGGCCTGGGCGCCGGGCCCGCGCCGGGCGGGGTCCACCTGACCGTGACGCGCGACTTCGGGTCCACGTCGCTGCGCTCGTGGAGTGCTCCGCGGGTGCGCGGCCAGGAGACGGTCATGAGCCTGTTGCTGCGCAACGCCGCCGTCGGTACCCGCTATGGCGGCGGCTTCGTGCAGAGCATCGACGGCGTTGCCGGTGGTCGTGAAGACGGCCGGCCGGTCGACTGGTTCTATTACGTCAACGGCCGCGAAGCGCCCCAGGGCGCCGCCTCGACGAACGTCAACCCCGGCGACTACATCTGGTGGGATCGGCACGACTGGAGCCAGACCGATCACATCCCCGCGGTCGTCGGGTCCTTCCCCGAGCCCTTCCTGAACGGGATCGCCGGCAAGCGGCTGCCGGTACGCATCGAATGCGCCGTCGTCGCGGGCCGCCCCTGTCGCACGGTCACCTCGCGTCTGCGCGCAGAAGGCGTCCCTGCAGCCGTCGCCGCGCTGCAGGGTGGCGGTGCACCGCTCACGCTGCGCGTGCTGGTGGCGCCCTGGAAGATGCTCAAAAGCGACCCCGTGGCCGGCGCGATCCAGCGCGGACCGGCTGCCAGCGGCGTGTTCGCGCGCTTCGCCGCCGACGGCAGCACGCTGACGCTGCTCGATCCGGATGGCCGGCCGACGGACACCCTGCGCGCAGGCGCGGGCCTGATCGCCGCCACCGCCTCCGAAGAACACGCTCCCGTGTGGGTAATCACCGGCACCGATGCCGCCGGCCTGGAACACGCCGCGAGCTCATTCGATCAGCCGACCCTGCAAGACCGCTTTGCGGTGGCGGTGACCGCGACGGGCAACGCGCTGCTGACAAAGGGGGTACCGCGGTGAGTCCGGGCGGGACGCTGTTCTTCTACCGCCCGCTGGCCAGCCCGTTGCACGCGGCTCGCGCGGGAGTGGGCGCGCTGTGGGCGCTTTCCCTGGTTGTCGCCGCGATCGTGCTCTATCACCCACTGGCCCTGCTGTCGATACTGGCCGTGATCGTGTGCGCGGCCCTCGCCGCAGGCGTGGGCCCCGAGATGGGGCGCGCGCTGCGCACGGCATCGCTCGTGGGCGTCCCGATCGTGATCGTCAACGTCATCGTGTCGCGCTACGGGCTGACAGTTTTCGCGCGGCTCGGCTCGCTCGGACCCTTCGGCCAAGGCGACCTCACCGTCGAGGCGCTCGTGTATGGGGCCGTGATCGCTCTCAAGGTCTCGATCGTGATCCTCATCGGCACGCTCGCGAGCCTGGCCGTGGACCCGGACGAGTTGCTGCGGATCGTCCGGCGGCTGTCGTTTCGCTCCGCACTCACCGCGTCGCTGTCGGTGCGGATGATCCCGCTGCTGGCCGCCGACGCGCAGCGGCTCGCCGAGGCGCAGCGCACGCGACCACGCGCCCCACGCGGTGCGCGCGCTCGCATCGCGATCGTCGCGGCGGTGCTCGAGGGCTCGCTGGATCGCGCCATGGACGTCGCCGCCACGCTCGAGCTGCGCGGCTTTGCCACTGCGCGCCGCGCGCCGCGCCGTCTGCGGCCGTGGTCGCGTCACGACCTCGCGTTCGCGCTGTCCGCCGTCGCCGTGCTGGGCTTGGGTGCCGCCGGCGCCGCCGCGGTTCCGTTTGCCGCCTATCCGAGGGTCCACGCGGCGCTCGGCGCGACGGCCGCCGTACTGTGCCTGGCGCTGGTCGTGGCCGGGGCGCTGCCGTTCTGCGACCGGCGAGGGATCGAGCAGTGAGCGCAGCGCTCCTTTCGTTCGAAGCGGTCAGCTATCGCTATCCGGGCGTCGATGCGCCCGCGCTGGAGGAGGTCAGCTTCGAGCTCTCCCCGGGCGCGTTCTGCCTGCTGGCTGGTCTATCGGGGCAGGGCAAGTCGACCCTGCTGCGGGCCGCATGCGGTCTCGTGCCGCACTTCTACGGCGGCCGCTTCTCCGGGCGAGTCACGCTCGCGGGTCTGAGCACGCACGAGCACGGCCCGGCCCGCCTGGGCACGTTCGCCGGGGCCCTGTTCCAGGATCCGGAGACGCAGCTCGTGACGAGCAGCGTGCGCGCGGAGCTGTCGCTGGCGCTGGAGAGCCGCGGCCACCGGCCCGCGGCGGTCGCGCGCGGCGTGGAGGAGGTGGCGCTAGCGCTCGGGATCGATCATCTGCTGGACCGCACCACGTACGACCTCTCGGGCGGCGAGAAGCAACGCGTGGCGCTCGCCGCCGCGCTCGCCGGCAGGCCGCCCCTGGTCCTGCTCGACGAGCCCACCTCGCAGCTCGACCCCGTTGCGGGCGATGAGCTGGTGGGGCTGCTGCGGCGCCTCAACCAGGAGTGGGAGACCACTGTGCTGCTCGCCGAGCATCGTCTCGAGCGCTGCCTGACGGCCGCCGACCGGGTCATCTCGCTAGAGCACGGCCGCGTCGCCCACGATGGCGATCCCGCGTCCTTCCTGGCCTGGGCCGCCCTGCGGGCGCCGCCGCTGCAGACCCCTGGCGCGAAGCTGTTCGCGCTCGCCGGGCTGCGTCCGGCGCCGGTCGGGGTGCGCCAGGCGCGCACCAGCCTGCGGTCCGGCGGCCTGCTGCCGACCGCAGATGACTGTGGGCGTCCGCCGGCGTCGCCGCGCAGGAGCAAGCGCGCACGCCGGCGCGGATCGGCGCTGGCGCTGCGTGGCGTGTGGCACGAGCTGCGCAATGGGCCGGCGATCCTGCGCGGGGTCAACCTGAGCGTCCGGGCCGGCGAAACCGTCGCCCTGATGGGACGCAACGGTGCCGGCAAGTCGACGCTCCTGCGCCACGCCGCGGGCTTGCTCGAGCCCACGCGCGGGCGCATCGATCGCGCCGGCAGGGTGGCGCTGCTGCTGCAGAACCCGGGCGACTACTTCGTCCACGATCGCGTCGGCGCCGAGGCCCCGGCGCGAGCGCTGCACGCCGCTGGGCTTGGCGGGCTCGCGGACCGCCACCCGCGCGACCTGTCCGGCGGCGAGCGCCAGCGGCTGGCGCTCGCGATCGTGGCCGGAGAGGAGGTGACGGCACACGGGGGTCCCGCCGTGGTCGCGCTGGACGAGCCCACGCGCGGTATGGACCGGGAGGCCAAGGCGGAGCTGGCCGGCGAGCTGCAGCGAAGAGCGCAGCTCGGCCAGGCGGTGATCGTGGCCACGCATGACCCCGAGTTCGCCGCCGCGTGCGCGCGCCGCGCGGTGCTGCTGGCCGATGGGCGCGTGATCGCCGACGGCGACGCGGCCGAGCTGCTCTCCGGCGGCTGGTACTTCGCCACCGAGACCGCTCGCATACTCTCGGGCGCGGGCGGCGCGCTGCTGCCAGAGCAGGGCGCCGCCCTGCTCGCGCAGCGCCTGCTCGCGCAGGAGGTGGCTGTCTAATGCGAGGTCGCGCGTGAGCTGGCCGCTTGCTTCGTTTTTGCTCGTGGCACTCGTGCTCGGCCTCGGGTGGCTTGCCTACGAGCGAGCGCGGCCGTCAGCGCGGATGGTGGCCGTGGTGGCCACGCTCGCCGCGCTCGCGGCGCTGGGCCGCGACGCTTTCGTGGCCCTGCCCGACGTCAAGCCGATCACCGCGATGACGCTCGTCGTCGGCTACGCGCTGGGGCCGCTTCCCGGATTCACGGTCGGCGCGCTGGGCATGCTCGCCTCCAACGTTCTGCTCGGTCAGGGGCCTTACACGCCATGGCAGATGGCCGCGTGGGGGCTCGTTGGCTTGACGGGCGCCGCGCTCGGGCGCCTGAGCTCCCGCTCGCTGGGTCGGCTCGGTCTGGCGCTCGCATGCGCACTGTGTGCGCTGGCGGCAAAGGAGGTGATGAACGTGTACACGTGGACGATCGGTGCGAGCCACACGCCCGCGGCGCTGCTCGCCGCCGCCGGCGCCGCGCTGCCGTTCGACGTCACCGACACGATCGCCAGCCTGCTGTTCGGCCTTGCCTTCGGCCCGGAGCTCGCCAGGTTGCTGGCGCGCGTGCGGGTGCGCATGCATGTCAGCTGGGAGGGCACCGACGCACCCGCTCCGGGCGATGAGCGGCTGGCGCGCCCGGCGACGGACGGCCTGGGGCGGGCCACCGCCCTCGGCCTGATCCTCCTCTGCTGCACCGCGCTGGGAGCAGCGCCGCTCGCCAGGGCGGGCCTCGCGCGGGCGCAGGCGCGAAGCGGAGCCCGGGAGCCCGCATCCGCGGCGCGCGAGCGCGTCCACGGCGCGCGCGTGCTGCCCGAGGTCTCCTACCTGGTCGGGGCGCAGAACGCCGATGGGGGCTTCGGCGCCGCCCGCGGCCAGCCGAGCAGCGAGCTCTACACGGCGTGGGCGGCGATGGGCCTGGCGGCGAGCGGGCGCGAACCGCGCGGCGTGCGCCGCCACGGCCGCTCGCCGCTCGACTTCATGCGCAGCCGCGCGAGCACGCTGAGCGGCGTCGGCGACGTCGAGCGTACGATCCTCGCCGCCCACGCATGTGGAGCTTCCGCGTACTCGTTCGCGGGCTACAACCTGGTCGCCGAACTATTCCGCGCGCGCGCCCGGGACGGCTCGTTCGGCGAGCAGGTCAACCTCACGTCTTTTGCGATCTTCGCCCTCACGGCTGTGGGCCACTCGGCGAGCTACCCGCCGATCCGCAAGGCGGCCGGCTGGCTCGAGCACCAGCAGAACGGCGATGGAGGCTTCGGCTTCGCCACGAGGGGCGCGGGCAGCGACGTCGACGACACGGCCGCTGCGCTGCAGGCGCTGTTCGACGCCGGCGCGCGCGACCGGCGGTTGCTGGCCGCTGCGGGCGGCTACCTGCTGCGCGCGCAGGACCCCGACGGGGGCTATCCGCAGCGGCTGGGCGGCTCCTCCAACGCCCAGTCCACCGCCTGGGCGGCGCAGGGCCTGCTCGCGTCCGGACGCGATCCCGCGCTGGTTCGCCGCCGGGGCAGCCGCTCGCCGATCGGCTACCTGCAAAGCCTCGTCGGCTCCGACGGCAGCGTGCGCTATTCGCGCACCAGCGCCCAGACTCCCGTGTGGGTGACGGGCCAGGTGGCGATAGCGCTGGCGCGCAGGATCTTCCCGGTGTGAGGCGTGGCATCAGGCGGCCGTCTGCTTCCGGCCGGGGTCTGTCAATTGACGTGCGCTTTAACGCGCGCCATACGCTGTCCGGAGATGCCTGGACACGCCTACACCGCTCCATCCCCGCGCGGGTCACGCTCGGTCGGCGACAGGCTGCCTCCGGGCGCCGCTGGGGCGCTGCGGGCGGCCGGCGTGTGCACGGTCGCGCTGGCACTCGTGTGGGCGATGGCCGAGCTGGTCCCCGCGGCGCAGGTCAGGGATGCACTCCTGCTACGCCACTTCACGCTGCTCGGCGGGCCGCACGTGGACACCGCCGCGAACGCTCTGCTCGAGGTGCTGAGTCCGCTGCCGCTGGCCGTCTGGGGGCTTGCGCTCGTGTTCTACGCGCTCTCGCGCGGGCGTCGGCGTGAGGCGCTGGCGGTCGCGCTCGTGATCGCGCTCGCGCCGCTGAGCGCCGACATGCTCAAGCCGCTCCTGGCTCACGCGCACGCGCGTGCGGGCACGGTGCACATCGGGCCGGCGTCCTGGCCCAGCGGCCATTCGACCGCGGCGCTCGCGCTCGCGCTTTGCGCCACCCTGCTGGCACCGGCGCGTGCGCGGCTTTACGTGGCGGTGGCCGGCGGGATGTTCGCGCTCGCGGTCGGCTGTGCGCTGTTGATACGCGCGTGGCACATGCCGAGCGACGTGCTCGGGGGATACCTGATGGCCGCGCTGTGGACGGCGCTGATGGTCGCCGGGCTGCGCGCGGCCGAGCGGCGCTGGCCGGCGCGCGGCTCAGCTTCCTGATGGCCCGTGCGAGCTTCCTGATGGCCCGTGCGAGCCTCCGGATGGCCCGTGCGCGCCCGGCTCCCATAGCGGCTCAGAGCCGTCGGCGGCGCGCTCGACGTTTGTCGCGCGGCTGAGGATGAAGAGCAGGTCTGAGAGCCGGTTCAGGTAGCGCACGACCTCCGGGTTGCACTCCTCACCGATCGCCAGCGCGCGCCGCTCGGCCCGGCGGCAGACCGTGCGGCACACGTGTAGCTGGCTTGCAGCCGGGGTCCCTCCTGGGATCACGAACGAGCGCAGCGGCTCGAGCTTCGCGTTGACCTCGTCGCATGCTCGCTCCAGCCATTCGGTGTAGCTGGCGTCGACGCGCAGCCGTGGGCGGGCGCCCGCCTCAGCGGCCTCCCCGTTGGGCGGCGGCACCGACAGGTCGGCGCCCACATCGAGCAGGTCGTTCTGCACCCGGCGCAGCCACTCGGCGAATCCCGTCGGCATGCCGGGTGCGAGCAGCGCGACGCCGATCGTGGCGTTGAGCTCGTCCACGGTTCCATAAGCCTCGACGCGCGGGTGCAGCTTGGACACGCGGCTCATGTCCCCGAGGTGAGTCTCCCCGGCGTCGCCGAGCCTTGTGTAGATACGGGTCAGGTTGACTGTCATGACGCGGTCGCGTGGGCCGGTATGACTGATGATATGGCCAGCCACGCGGCGGCGCGATCGGATACGTTCCCGCCCTGCACATGCGGATCGGCGTTCCGAAGGAGACCGCGGCGGGCGAGCACCGGGTGGCGCTTGTGCCGGAGGTCGTCAGCAAGCTGAGGGCCAAAGGCCTCGACGTGATGGTCCAGGCGGGCGCCGGCTCGGGGGCGCTGCTGCCCGACGCAGCCTTCGAGGAGGCGGGTGCGAGCGTCGCCAGCGACGCGCCGCAGGTGTGGGCGTCCGACCTGGTCGTCGTGATCGCGCCGCCGGGCGGTGACGAGATCCGCAGCCTGCGGGCAGGCGCGATCGTGGTCGGCTTCCTGGCGCCGCTGACGAGCCCCGTGACCACCCGCGCGCTGGCAGACGCGGGCGTGACCGCGTTTGCGATGGAGGCGATTCCGCGCATCTCGCGCGCGCAGTCGATGGATGCGCTGTCATCGCAGGGCAACGTGGCCGGCTACAAGGCGGCGCTCCTGGGCGCGGAGCAGATCGGCCGCTTCTATCCGATGCTGATGACCGCCGCCGGCACGATCCCGCCGGCCAAGGTGCTCGTGCTCGGCGTGGGGGTGGCCGGCCTGCAGGCGCTTGCGACGGCAAAGCGCCTCGGCGCGCGCACCACCGGCTATGACGTCCGCCCGGAGGTGGCCGAGCAGGTGGCCTCGCTGGGCGCGCAGTGGCTCGACCTCGGACTGCAGGCCAGCGGCGAGGGCGGCTATGCGCGCGAGCTCACCGACGAGGAGCGCGCGCGCCAGCAGCGTGCCCTGACCGATGCGATCAAGGGCTTCGACGTGGTGATCACGACCGCGCTCGTCCCTGGCCGCCCGGCGCCGCAGCTCGTCACCGCCGAGGCCATCGAGGGCATGAAGCCCGGGTCGGTCATCGTGGACCTCGCCGGAGAGGCGGGAGGCAATTGCGCCCTGACCGAGCCCGGTCAGACCGTGGTTCGCCACGACGTCAAGATCGTCTCGCCGCTGAACCTCCCTGCGACGATGCCGGAGCACGCCTCACAGCTGTTCGCGCGCAACGTGCTGGCGCTGCTGGAGCTCTTCTTCGGTGACGACGGGGAGCTGCAGCTGGACTTCGATGACGAGGTGATCGCCGGTGCGTGCATCGTGCGCGAACGGGAGATCGTGCACTCAGGCGCGCGGGCGACGGTGGAGGCGGCGGCGTGATCGTCGCGAGCACGCTCACCACCAACCTGGCGATTCTCGTGCTCGCCGGGTTCATCGGCTTCGTGGTCATCTCCAGGGTGCCCAACACGCTGCACACGCCCCTGATGTCCGGCACCAATGCGATCCACGGGATCGTGCTGCTCGGCGGTCTGTTGATCGTGGGCCTGTCCGGCACCGGCACCTTCAACAAGGTGATCCTCGTGATCGCGATCGCGTTCGGGACCATCAACATCGTCGGCGGCTTCCTCGTCACCGATCGCATGCTGGAGATGTTCAAGTCCAAGCCCAAGCCCACCGGCGCGGGCGGCCGCGAGGCCGCGGCCAGGCCCAGCGACGGCGCGGGATCTGACGGCGCAGCCGTCAGCAGCGCGGCGGCGGGTGGCGGCGCCGACGGAAAGCCGGACACGCCGTGATCCACCCCGTCCTCGCCAGCTTCCTGCAGAACACGAGCTTCCTCGACGTCCTGTACATCGTCGCCTTTGCGCTGTTCATCCAGGGGCTGCGGGGCCTCTCGGGCCCGACCACCGCCGTGCGCGGCAACCGCATCGCGGCCGTGGGGATGGGGATCGCCGTCGTCGCCACACTGCTCAACCGCGGCGAGGGCAACTGGGGGCTGATCGCGCTCGGCATCGCGCTTGGGACAGCCGTCGGCGTGCCCGCGGCGCGGCAGGTCAGGATGACGGCGATGCCGCAGATGGTCGCGCTGTTCAACGGCGTCGGCGGCGGCGCGGTGTTCCTGATCTCCTGGACCGAGTTTCGCCTCACCCACGGCTACTCGCACACCGCGACCTACATCGCGATCTTCTCGCTGTTCGCAGCGATCGTGGGATCGGTGTCGTTCTGGGGCTCGAACATCGCCTTCGGCAAGCTCCAGGAAATCCTTCCGGGGCGCCCGATCACGCTCGGAGCAGCGCAGCAGGCCGTCAACCTCCTGCTGCTCGCGCTCGCCATCGCCGCCGCCGTCGACATCGCCGCCGGGGACCACTCGGAGGGGGTGTTCATCGGCATGCTCGTGTGCGCGGCCCTGCTCGGCAACGCGGTCGTGCTCCCGATCGGCGGTGCCGACATGCCGGTGGTGATCTCGATGCTGAACGCCTGCACCGGCCTGTCCGCGGCCGCTACGGGCATCGCGTTGAACAACCCCGCGCTAATCGTGGCCGGCATGATCGTCGGAGCCTCCGGCTCGATCCTCACCAATCTGATGGCGGTCGCGATGAACCGCTCAATACCCGCGATCGTCGCCGGGGGCTTCGGCGGTGGCGGCGTCGTCGAGGGAGCCACGGGCGCCGGCGAGCACGCCGGCACCGTCCGCTCCACCAGCGCAGCCGATGCGGCCATCCAGCTCGCTTACGCGAGCCGCGTCGTGATCGTCCCCGGCTACGGCATGGCCGTGGCTCAGGCCCAGCATGCCGTGCGCGAGCTGACCAAGGAGCTCGAAGCCCGTGGAGTCGAAGTGAGCTATGCGATCCACCCCGTGGCCGGGCGCATGCCAGGTCACATGAACGTGCTGCTGGCGGAGGCCGATGTTCCGTATGACCAGCTCAGGGAGATGGACGACGCCAACCCCGAGTTCCAGCGGACCGACGTGTCGTTGGTGATCGGCGCCAACGACGTGACCAATCCGGCCGCCAAGAACACGCCGTCCTCGCCGATCTATGGCATGCCGATCCTCGAGGTGGCCGACAGCCGCTCGGTGATCGTGATCAAGCGCTCGATGAACCCGGGTTTTGCCGGGATCGAGAACGAGCTGTACTACGACCCCAAGACCGCGATGCTGTTCGGGGACGCAAAGTCGGCAGTCAGCGAGATCACCGCCGAGCTTGCCCACATCTGAGCGCGGCGCCCCCCGTGCCGGCGCGACCAGCGCTGCTCGTCGCGCGTGTGCTGGAGGCCGAGCGCCGATCGGCTTGGCCGGCGCGGGGGCGCCGATGCTTCGCGACGCGGGCGCGCTCTGAGACACTGCCGTCGTGATCGAGCGCGGTCAGGCTCTCGCGGCGCTCGCGGAGCACGAGTTCGACGTCGCCGTGGTCGGCGGCGGAATCACCGGGGCTGGCGTGGCGCTCGATGCCGCCGCGCGCGGCTACAGCGTCGCGCTGCTGGAGCGCGCGGATTTCGCCTCGGGCACCTCGAGCCGCTCGAGCAAGCTCGTGCACGGCGGGCTGCGCTACCTGCAGAACTTCGATCTCGGACTCGTGCGCGAGGCGCTGCTGGAGCGCCAGCTGATGGTGGCGCTGGCGCCCCATCTCGTGCGTCCGCTGCCGTTGGTCGTCCCGGCGTTCGAAGGAGCGCGCCCCGATCGGCTGATGGGGGTGGGGCTCAACCTCTACGACGTCATGTCCGTCGACCGCGACCGCCTGCGCGCGCGCCGCGGCCGGCGCGGACGCAGCGGCGAGCGCGGGCCCGGCGCCCGCAAGGCGGGCTCGGCGCGCGAGCTCGCCGAGCGCGCGGTCACCAACGATGGGGGCGAGTCGTGGAGCCCCGAGCGCCATCGCGTCATCTCCGGCGAGGAGGTCGCCGAGCTGCTACCCGCCCTGGCCGCGCGCGGGCCGACCAGCGGCTACCTCTTCTACGACTGCCAGACCGACGACGTTCGCCTCGTGCTGACGGTGCTTGGTGAGGCCGAGCGCTTCGGCGCGGTGTGCGCCAACCGCGCGCAGGTGAGCGGCCTACTGGAGCAGGGGGGGCGCACGCGCGGGGTGCAGGTGCTCGATGTCGAGACGGGTGCGCGACTGGACGTGCGCGCCGCGAACGTGGTCAACGCCACCGGCGTATGGGCCGATGAGCTGCGGCCGGATGAGCTTCACGGCGAGGCCGAGCTGCCCCGCATCCGGCCAAGCCGGGGAACGCACGTGACCCTCGATCAGCGCGACCTGCCGCTGCGCGCCGGCGCGATCGTGCCCGCGGGCCAAGGGCGCACGATCTTCGCGCTGCCCTGGCTGGGGCGCACGCTGGTGGGCACCACCGATGCCGACTACGAGGGTCCGCTCGACCACGTGATGCCATCGGACGAGGACATCGAGTACCTGCTCTCGGCGACCAACGACTTCTTCGGCGCCTCGCTCAGCGCGGCCCAGATCACGGGCGCGTTCGCGGGCGTGCGGCCGCTGATCTCCACCGGGGATCCGAAGAAGTCCGTTGACATCTCCCGCAAGGCCGAGCTGTACGAGACCTCCTCGGGGATGATCACGATCACCGGCGGCAAGCTCACGACGTGGCGGCGCATGGCCAAGCTGGCGGTCGACCGACTCGTCGAGCGGGAAGCCCGCGACGCGCCGTGCCGCACCCAGGAGATACCCCTGGGCGCGCCCGTCGCGCTGGATGAGCTGCCAACCGTGGAGGGCGTTCCTGCCGAGTCCTACGCGGCGCTGGCGGCCCGCTACGGTCACGCCGCCCACGACGTGCTCGCGCTCGCAGCCGAGCGCGGCGAGCTCGCCCAGCCGATAGTCGCGGGGCTACCCGACCTGCTCGCCGAGGCGGCCCTGGCGGCGCGCCTCGAGCAGGCCCGCAGCATCGGCGACGTGCTCCTGCGCCGGACCCGTCTCGGCCTGCTCGCCGCGCGCGAGCTGCTGGGCGGCGGCGAGCTCCCTGCCACGGGCGGCGACGGAGCGGCGCCCGTGCGGCGCGTGGCGATGGCCTTGGCGAAAGAGCTGGGATGGTCCGATCAGCGCACCGCGAGCGAGATCTCCCTGTTCGAGCAGGAGGCCCGCGCCGAGGGCCTGCCCGCGCCATGACGCGCTGCTCGCGGCCGGCGCCGGCGCGCACGCTGACGGCGGGCGATCGGGTGCTCGAGCTGGGCGCGCGGCCATGGCTCGTCGGCATCGTCAACGCGTCGCCGGACTCCTTCAGCGACGGAGGACGCCGCCCGACGCTGGCGCAGCAGGTGCAGCTGGCCCACGAGCTGCTCGCCTCCGGGGCCGACATCCTCGACATCGGCGGTGAGTCCGCTCGCACCGACCGGCCGCCGGTCAGCACCGATCTCCAGATCGAGCGGGTCGTGCCGCTGATCGAGCGCGTGGCGCGCGAGCTCGGGGCGACCGTATCCGTCGATACCCACAAGCCGGATGTCGCGCGCGCGGCGATCGCGGCCGGCGCGGCGATCGTGAACGACGTCAGCGGCCTGCGCGATGCCGCCCTGGCGCGCGTGTGCGCGCAGACCGGGGCGGCGCTGGTGCTCACGCACACTCAGGCCGCGCCCGGGCAGCGGCTGCAGGACCCCAACCGCTATCGAGACATCGCGGCCGAGGTTCTCGCGTTCCTGCGCGACCGAGTATCAATCGCGCTCGCCGCGGGCATGCGGCACGAGCAGCTGATCGTAGACCCCGGCCCCGACTTCGCCAAGACCCCCGCTCAGACGGTGGCGCTGCTCGAGCAGGTGGAGCGTTTGCACGAGCTGGAACGCCCGCTGCTGATGGCGATCTCGCGCAAGGACTTCATCGGAGCGCTGACCGGGCGTGCGCCCCGCGAGCGCCTGGCCGGCACGCTGGCTGCGCTCGCGCACGGCGTCCACGCGGGTGCGCACATGTTCCGCCTGCACGACGTCGCCGCGGCCTCGGACTTTCTGCGCGTGCGCGCGGCGCTGCAGGGGGCGCTGGAGGTACGCCCCGACACCGCCCTGGCCGAGGAGCTTCGCTACGACCGTCTCGCCGGGCCGCTAGGCTGAATCGCCCGCGGGTGCACGCCGCTGTCCAACGCGGCGGGATGCGAACCGCCCGTACAAACGCGAGAAGGAGACCGACGTGATGTCAGTACTGGAGCGCTCCGAGCTGGAGGCAAGCCCGCTGGCGGACCTGCACGCGATCGCCGACCAGCTGGGTATCGACGGCTTTCGGCGACTGCGCAAGCCGGAGCTCATCGACGCGATCCTGGGCGAGCCGGGCGGGGACTCCGCGCAGGCTGGAGCCGAGGAGCCACCCCCCGACGAGGACGACGGCGGCCGCCCCGCGGCGGCGCGCGGCGGGCGTCGGGCGAGCCGTTCGGCGCGCACGCGCACACGCCGGGTGGCCGCTTCCGCGCGCCGCGGCGCCGATGAGCAAGCGGAGCCGGATGCGGGCGCCGAGCCGGCAGGGGCGGGCGAGGCCGAACGCCCGGCCACGGTGGCGGATGGGGTCGTGGAGGTGCTCGGCAACGGCTCGGCCTTCCTGCGCGTGTCCCCGCCGGAGCCATCCGATGAGGACGTCTACATCTCGGCCGCCCAGGTGCGCCGCTGCGAGCTGGTGTCCGGGGATCGCGCCAGCGGACCCGTGCGCGGACCACGCCGCTCCGAGCGCTATCCGTCGCTCGTGCGCGTGGACACGATCAACGGAGCGTCCGCTGACACCGTCGCGCAACGTGCTCCATACGAGGACCTCCCCGCCGCATATCCGAGCGTCCGCCTGGCGTTGGGCTCCGCCGATCCAACGCTCGCGGCGATCGAGTGGCTGACCCCGCTGGGGCTCGGCTCGCGCGCGGTGATCTGCGGCGTCGCACGATCCGGCAAGACCGCCACGCTGCGCAGCATGCTGGCAGCGCTGAGCCCGCGCGAGGGCCTGGAGCTGACGCTCGTGCTCGCCGGCGTGCGTCCGGAGGAGATCGCCGAGTGGCAGGAGGGGTCGGTGGCGCCCGTGGCGGCGCTCAGCATCGCCGCCTCGGCCGATGCGCAGGGACAGGCAGTCGAGCACGCGGTCGAGGCCGCCAAGCGCATGGCCGCGCGGGGTACCGACGCGCTGCTTCTGATCGACAGCCTCGACGGCCTGCACCCGCAGGCCGCGCGCAAGGCGCTCGCGGCCGCCCGCAATCTACGCGACGCCGGCTCGCTGACGATCGTCGCGACCGCGACGCGCCCGTTCGGGGGCGAGACGACCGTGATCGCGCTGGACCTCGCGCTCACGTCGACCGGTCGCCAGCCAATCCTCGATCTGGTCGGCAGCGGGACGCTGCGGCCCGAGCTGCTGGTCGGAGAGGAGGGCGCAGGCGCGATCGCGAAGGCGCGCGCCGCGGCGCTCGAGGCGGTGGGGTAGCGGGTCATCCGTCCCGGTCGCGGCGTTCGAGGCGGTGCGGTCGCGGGTCATCCGTCGCCCGGTCGCGGCGCTCGGGGCGGCGGCGGCGCGTCACGCCGGCATCGCGCCGGCGCCTACGCGCTGTCGGGGTGAGGAGTTTCCAGCGGGTGGTAGGCGACGCGGCACCAGGAGGGCTCGGGCGCGAGCTCGATCGGCTCGCCGCTGCCCGCGGCTCGCGGCTCGGACGGTTGGACGTACACGAACGTTCCGGTGTCGGCGTCGAAGGTGACGCTCAACTCTCCCTCGTTGACGCGCTGGTCAAGCCACGCCCCGCGGAACACCAGACGTCGAAGCCAGTGCACGAGCGAGCCCTCGGCCGGTCCGACCAGCTCGGGCCAGCAGTCGTTGACGTGTTCGCCTAGGGCTGACGCGGGGTCGGAGATCTCTCCGTTCACGGCCAGGTTGACGAGGTCTTCCAGCTCCTCCTCGCCCAGCCGACCGTCGACGAAGCCGACCTTGATGGCGGCCTGCTCGCAGCGCTGCGAGAAGTCCTCCTCGTTGAACGTAAAGCGCAGCTCGCCGTATTCGAGGACGAAGTCCTCGCCGGAGTTGTAGTTGCCGCGGCGCCACTCTTCCATGTCAAAGGCCCGGGACTAGAACACCCCCCCGGCCGTCGGGATCATACGTCCGGCTCCTGCTCGCCGGCGCGCGGTGAATGTGTTTTTGCATCCTCGCGGCGCCAACTCCTGAGCCCTGAATCTGCGGCCATCCGGGGCATGCGTCTATACGCTGCGGTGCATGTTGCGCCTTGCAAGCTGGATCAGGCCAGCCGGTGGAAGTCCGGTCCGGGTAGGCGTCGGAGCGCCCGGTAGCAGGCCCCGGTCTCGAGGAGAGATCCTCGCGGCTGA
>Ga0066709_100000958_pt1 | contig 17747 bp, 17 predicted proteins | sample GraSoiAngelo_158_FD_79665 | JGI IMG/M metagenome (GOLD analysis project Ga0066709, IMG submission 79665) | Grasslands soil microbial communities from the Angelo Coastal Reserve, California, USA - 14_1009_16_30cm | ecosystem: Environmental > Terrestrial > Soil > Grasslands | place: USA...
AGATCGGATGAGCTTTCGGCTCCGAGCACGCCGCCGGCGGCGATCGCGCCTGTTAAGGAAGTTCGCGGCATCAGTACTTCAATGATCCTCGGGGCCGCTCTTGCGCTTATCATCGCTGCCGGGCTGGGACACAACTACCGGCGCGCGGCGGAATCCGGCATACCGCACTCGATAGTTATCGAGGAGCATTCGAACTTCACCATCGGCCAGGGGCTGCAAGCAGCAGCTATGGGGCTCCCCTTCTTACCGACGCGAACAGTTCAAGGAAGTGAATTTCGCACGAGCGATCAATTCCAATCCATCCGCTGCCCATTCACTGACGAAGAGCTTGTCGCAGTTCGCGCGATCCGGCCTGACGTGACTATTCTCCATGTTCAACGCGCCGATGCGCATGGCAATGCCCATGTCTGGGGCAATTTCGGCGTCATGCGCGAAGCCGCGCTCGCGGCCAAAAAAGTTATCCTCACTTGCGAGGAAGTCGTCGATCATGAAGTCATCCTTAGCGATCCCAACCGCACTGTGATTCCCGGTTTCGTTGTGTCGAGTGTTGTGCATGAACCTTTCGGCTCGTTTCCATCACCGACGCAAGGCTATGTGCGGCGGGATGACGATTTTTACTTCGAATATCACAAAGCAACCCGGACGCGTGATGGCTTCGAGCAGTGGCTCAAGAAGTGGGTGTTTGGAGTCGAGGATCATCGAGATTTCTTAAATCTCCTCGGGAAAGAGCGAGTCAAGAACCTGAAGGCTGAAGGCGGACTGTTTGCGCCTGCGGTGAGTTTTAACTATTAGGAGGTGAAAAATCGAGATTATCACATTACATAGGACGAGCTGTTTCGCGGAGTTTATCCTGAGATCATTCGAAGGACTCAGCATGACATTCTCTGCGGTGTCATCCTGAACAACGTGAAGGATCTTTTCCTGAAACCTTTTTGCATCACAAATCAATAACACTTGGGGAGGTAAATCATGAAAACCGTACCATCGTTTAAACTCAGTCAGGAAGGCTGCGACATAATCGTCAACGCCGCCATCGAAAAGGCCAAAGAGCTCAAACAAATCGTCAGCATCTGCGTCGTCGATGCTGGCGGGCACCTGATGGCGTTCAAGCGCATGACTAACGGACGGACGCACAACACGCTGATCGCCCAAACCAAAGCTCGTTCAGCCGCACTTACCACAGCCGCGACGGGTAAAGTGGGTCGTGACGGCAGCGAGATTCCCGATCATCAAGTGCTGGCGCAAACACTCGCTGTAGGCCCGGGCTGGTTTATCAGCATCGAAGGCGGTATTCCGATCACGGTTGACGGGCAGTGCATTGGAGCGATCGGCATCAGCGGCGCGCCGTCTGCTGTTGATCGCCAGATCGGTCAAGCGGGCATAGATACGTTCAATAGGGCGTGAACATCAGTCCAGAGGCATGACCTATACCCTTCGCGAGCTAATGGTCGCCGCCGCGGCGCGGGAAATTCGCGACGGCGACAAAGTCTTTGTCGGTATGCGGCTGCCGTTGCTGGGATTTGCCGTTGCCAAAGAAACTCATGCGCCGAATGCCGTCGGTATTTTTGAAAACGGCGTGATTCGCGATTGGCCGGCGCTCGAATCGATTTTCACTATGAGTGATCCGCCCAATATCGCTCGCGCGCTTTATTGCGGCGGTTTAAACGACGTCATGTATCTTTTGCAAACTGGTCGGATCGATCTTGGCTTCATCGGCGGCGCCGAGGTCGATCGCTTCGGCAATCTGAATACCCATTGGGTGGAAGCAAACGGCAAACGGATTCGGCTTCCCGGAAGCGGCGGCGCCGCGGACATAGCCACGATGGCCAAGCGCTGCATTATCATCATGAATCATGAGAAGCGGCGCTTCCCTTCCAAAGTTCAATTCATCACATCGCCGGGATTCGGCGACGGCGGCGACTGGCGCGAGCGGCATGGCCTGCCGGGCGGCGGCCCAAGCCGTGTCATTACCAGCGCGGGAATTTTTTCGTTTGAGGCAGTAAGTCGCGAAATGATCTTAAGTTCGTACCATCCCGGGATTACTGTGGAACAGATAAAGGAGAAAACTGGCTGGCCACTCCGGGTATCGCGCGATGCGTGCGAAACAGCCCCGCCAACAGAAAAGGAATTGACTGCAGTCAGGAAGTACGACCCGAAGGGCGTCTGGACTTCTCAACCAGTACCCCATTACTCCAGCACTCCATCACTCCAATCTTCTTCACGCCTCCAGCTTTACCGAATTGATCACCACTGCGTCCACCGGCACATCGTCATGGCCACCCTTGCGGCCAGTTTTCACTTTCTCAATGTTGTGCACGATATCCATGCCTCCAGTCACTTGACCAAAAACCGCGTACCCGAATTCAGCCGGCGCCGTGCTTTTGTGATTGAGAAAGTCGTTATCCTTAACGTTGATGAAAAATTGCGAGGTCGCGCTATCGACTACGTTGGTCCGCGCCATGGCCACGCTGCCGAGCTTGTTCTTTAAACCATTAGCGGCCTCATTTTTGATCGGCGCGTTGTTTTTTTTCTCATTCATTTGCGCGTCCATGCCGCCGCCCTGGATCATGAAGCCCGGGATGACGCGATGAAAGATCAGCCCATCGTAGTGTCCATTGCTCGCGTAATCGAGAAAGTTTTTCGTCGTGATGGGCGCGTTTTCCGCGTCAAGCTCGATCCGAATATTGCCCATGCTCGTCGACATCAATACCACGGGATTTTTTTCCGCCATCGTGACCTCCTGTAATTTTCACCACGCTTAACATCTTTTTCCGCTGAGCGATACGGGTGGAATTATAGATTCGGATGCGCTATGGATACGAGCAAATCGACCGAATGGCCAATTCCGAAAGGAGCGATTATGCCGAGCGATAGAAAAATTGAAGGAATATTGATGCCCATGCCGGTGGCGTTCAAGAAGGACGGGGCGATCGATCATGCCGGGACGGACGCGATCATTGATTTCTATCTGGATGCCGGCGTGCACGGTTTCTTCCCGTTAGGCACGCACGGGCAAGGCATGGTGATGGAAATCGAGGAACGCAAAAAAATGGCCGAACAGATCGTCAATCGCGTCAAGGGACGCGTGCCGGTGGTCATGCATATCGGCACCGCCAACACGCTCTCGTCCATCGAGCTGGCAAAGCACGCCGCCGGCCTCGGCGTCGACGCAGTCGGCGTCGTGCCACCCTACTATTATCCGCATGACGATTGGGAAGTGTACGCACACTACAAAGCCATCGCGCGATCCATTCCAGGCGTGCCAATGTTTATTTACGACAACACGGAAACCACCTGGGTCGAAATTACACCGGCCAAGGCCAATAAAATCATTGAAACCATTGCGCCGAATCCATTGGCCGGGATCAAAGTCTCTTTCATCGCCTTCGACAAGTTGCTGGGCTACGTTTATCAATTGCCCAAGAGCGTCGGTGTTTTTCCGGGAGGCATTTTTTCTCTCTATAGTGGTTATTCTGTCGGCGTGCGCGGGGCTATTCATCCGCCGTCGACTCCCTTTCCGGAGACCTGCGTAAAAATGTATGAGGCCCTCAAGTCGGGCGACTTGAAGGCTGCGCAAAAAGAACATGATCTGCTGACCCGCCTGATGCAGGTGGTCGGCAAGTATTTACGCACGCATGGGCGCGGCGTATTTTGTGAGCTCATGAAGCTGCGCGGTTTGCCTCTGGAACGCTTCCCGCGCTGGGAGACGCCGCCGTTTACCGACAAGGACAAGGCGGATTTAAAAGAAGGACTGGCCAACGCCGGCTACGCGCTGTAATCCCCGAACGGATCATGGGCAACCAGTCGCTGCTTTTGGAGGTCGGCAAAAAATTCTCGCCCGCTGAGGCGGCGGCTTATACCGATGAAGTGAAGCGCCGCATGTATGCGCGCTGGAAGGAGCGCGTATTCGGCGGCGCATTCATGCGCGATCTCGAAGCGGGCAAACTGCCATTCGAAACCATCAAGCTCTTCTGGCGCCAGTGGTACAGTTATCCGGTGGAGATCAATAATTTTCATTTGATCATCTATCAGCGCCACCAGGGAATCTTCGCCCGTCATCGCGACCTGCTCGCCCCTTACGTCGGCAAGATCAGCGACGAGCTCGTGAATCCGAGCATCCCCGGTCACATCCAAGTTTTAATCAACCAAGGTGAAGCGTTCGGCGTGTCCGTCGACGAAATGGTCAACTGCGAAGTGTACGCCGAATGCCGTGGCTTGACAGAGTTCGCTCGCGGTTTGGTTTACGAAGGGAGCATGATCGAATGGTGGGGGCGTTCGCTCAACGAAGAGATGTTCGGTCACTGGGCAAAGCGATGGCGTGATGCGTTGCTGAATCAGTACAAAATCAAAGACGCCGATCTGCACTATTTCCAAGTGCACGAAGAAGCCGATCTGCACGAACACTTGGATGGCCTCATGGCTCATGGTCAGGTCGCGCGAATGATCTTTGAGCGCTTGCTGCAAGACGGTAATACCTGGTACCGGCCGGGCTGGGGCCCGGAATATTGTTGTCTGACCAACGCCGAGTACGTCGCCCTCTTCCACGACGGCATCTACAAGCATTCCAAGAGTTTGGGACATTTTTGAATAAACCGAGTATTCACGAAAGCACCAAGCGCGGCAAAGCCGCAAACAGATATGAAAAGCGGGATTCACCGCAGAGGCACAGAGTACACAGAGATTTTCTATTTCAAACTTTCCCCTCCGCGTCCTCAGCGCCTCCGCGGTGATCCATCCGAATCCTTCGCGTCTTTGTGGTAATAACGACTTGAAAAAGTAATCCCAGGGGCACACACATGCCATTCAACGACGTCCGTGAATTTATCGAAGCTGCGCGCGAGCTCGGCCAAGTGAAGGAGATTCACGGCGCCCATTGGAACTTGGAGATCGGCGCGCTCACGGAAATGTTCGCATTCAAAGAACCGTCACCGTTGGTGCTGTTCGATCAAATCCCGGACCATGCAGCGAATTTCCGCGTCGCAGCGAACCTCATCAACACCCCGACCCGTTCCGGACTGACGGTCGGCATGCCGGCGGACGCGGCACCAATTGAGCTTGTTGCCAGGTGGAAAGAACTCTTGAAGGACGTAAAGCCGATTCCGCCCCACGTCGTTGCTTCCGGACCGATTCTCGAAAACGTCAAAGCCGGCGCTGACATCGACATGACGATTTTTCCAACACCGCACTGGCATGAGCTCGACGGCGGGCGTTACATCGGGACCGCCGACTGTGTCATCACTGCCGAGCCGGAAGAAGGTGGTTGGGTAAACGTCGGTATCTACCGCGTGCAGATCCACGACAAGAACACCCTCGGTCTGTATATTTCCCCGGGTCATCATGCTCGCATCATGCGCGAGAAATACTGGGACAAGGGCAAAAGCTGTCCGGTCGTCGTGACCTTCGGACAAGACCCGCTGCTGTTTCTGGTCGCCGGCCAATCGCTCCCCTACGGCATGTCGGAGCTCGATTACTGCGGCGGTCTGCGCGGCGCGCCGGTCGATGTCGTTCGCGGCGACGTGAGCAGTTTACCGATTCCGGCAACAGCGGAGATTGCCATCGAAGGCGAAGTGCCGCCGCCGAAATAGCAAGTTCAAATGGAAGGACCCTTCGGCGAATGGCCCGGCTACTACGCCCATGGCGCGGCAAACGAGCCGGTCATTCGCGTAAAGAAGCTCTATTATCGTAACAACCCGATACTCTGTGGCGCGCCACCGTTGAAGCCCCCGTTTATCACTTTCGGAGTTCCGATCGGCGCCGCGGCAATTTGGAATTATTTAGAGAAAGCCGACGTTCCTGATATCAAGGGCGTCTGGTGTTACGTCGGCGGGTCGGCCGCAGCCGGCGGCGCGCCGTTTATTATCGTATCGCTCAAGCAGCGCTACCACGGCCACGCTCAGCAAGCCGGCATAGCGGCGCTGGGTTCGCGAGCCGGCAACTACCATGGTCGCTTTGTAATCGTTGTCGATGACGATATCGACCCGTCGGACATGAAAGAAGTGATTTGGGCGGTGTCAACACGCTGCGATCCCAAATCCGCCATCAGCATCATCGACGGTTGCTGGAGCACGCCGCTTGATCCGGCCATGCACCCCGACCAGCGCGATGCGGGCAATTTCGTTAACAGCCGGGCGATTCTAAACGCCTGTCGCCCCTATGCCTGGCGCGATCGTTTCCCGCCGGTCAATGCTCTGAGCCCCGAGCTCAAGCAAAAGATCAGCGAGAAGTGGAAAAAAGAATTGGCCTAGTCTTTACTCTTCGCGTTTTTCCTACAGATAGATAACCATTCCACTCGTCGCCACTGCACGTCGGTAGCGGCCATATGTTTGCCTCGATGTGCATTACATGGCACCATACGCGGATGGAATTTATTTGGGACCTCTTTCACAAGGTATACGACGTTGAGTCTCTGGTCCGGGTTGGCGGTTTGGTGGGTTTGACGGCAATCGTATTTGCTGAAACCGGGTTGCTGATCGGCTTTTTTCTGCCCGGGGATTCCCTTCTAGTTACCGCCGGGCTGTTTGCCGCGCGCGGCGATCTCGAAGTGATTCCCATGATCATTGTTCTCAGCATCGCCGCGATCGTCGGCGACACCGTCGGCTACAACATCGGCGCCCGCGCCGGCCCAAAGCTATTTACCCGTCCGGACTCGTTACTTTTTAACCGCAAGCATCTCATCACCACCAAAGAATTCTATGAGCGCCACGGACCTTTCACGATTGTCATTGCCCGGTTCATACCGATTCTTAGAACCTTCGCGCCAGTGGTCGCTGGCGTCGGCACGATGGAATACAAACGGTTTATCGTCTACAACGTCGCCGGCGGTATCGGCTGGGTGGTCACTACGGTGCTCGGCGGTTACTTTCTCGGTCAGATGGTTCCCAACATTCACGACCATATTCACAAGGTCATTGCGGTCGTCATCGTCCTTTCGCTTTTGCCGGCGATCATCAAAGTCGCCAAAGAGAAACTTAAACGGAGCGCCGGCTAATCGTCACTTCGACCGGAGACTCTGTCGCAATACCATTCATGGTTCGCACTACGACCGGTATTGCCTGGGTGTAAATTGAAGTACTTATCCGTTCATCCAGCTTGTCGAAGGGCGAACAGCGATTGCGACACAGTCTTTTAGCGCGCACCTGTCGCTGACCCAACAGCTCACAGCGCCCGCATTTACAAGCTAATCCGCTTCTTTGCGCCCTGGTGTGCAGACATTTTGAGTTGGCCGCCGATTCGCGCCAGCCGGTCGGTTCTGTGAGGCTGGCTCGCCAACGTCAGTACCGATTTCGCGCGCATTTTTTCAAGCACGCCCCGTCGCAGATAACTTGGGTCGAAATTTAAGCTGTCACAAACATTCAAAAAGGAAAAAGGTTCCTTCTCGTCCTCATTGAAGAGCCATTCCTGCGCCTCGTGATAAAGCTTCGCCCGCGCCGGCAATGGTTCATCGCAATATTTAAAAATACACTCGATGGCATCGCAGAGAATCGCCAGCATGAGCTCTTGTTCGGGCTCTAAATTGCGGCTTCGGCTAAATATCTCACGGTACTGCTCTGGAGCGATGACATCGCCTTCAAAAAGTCGGCTGCTGCTTTCCATGTCTTTGTCCTCTTTATACCGATGACGGTCGGGCAGCTCTTCGGCGGCGTCGCCGGACTGCAAACCCAACACATACCAAAGAAAAAGACTGCGTCGAAATCCAACTTCGTAAACCCTGTGTTCAAATGATATCGCCCGGAAGCCGATGCTTGACGGCCTAGAAGGCCGCAAGGGCTCCGGAATAGCGGGGGCCAAAGGCGAAATTGGAGGGTTTGCTAGATGCGGTAGACCTTTTCGTAGCGGAAAAGATCTTGACTCGTCAGCCCCGAATGAGCAGGGCGTTCGAAAAAGACAATTGCTGGGGGAGTCAGCCGGACCCTGCGTATGGCCAGCGTGAGTTTTACGACTGCATTTCCGCGCGGCGAGTAGCTAATGATCCCGTCCGGGTAAGGTGGATCGTTAAAATCGTCCAGAGGATCCAGCGAAACATAGGACGTTTCAAAGCGTAGGTCGAAAGATCCATCCATCTTGACCGCCTCGGCGTACGCCGACGAAACGGCCGCGGTCATCATGACAAAACACAACAGGGCTCCTGTCAGGCGCCGGATCATGGTGCAGGCGATCCTATTCACTGGCGAATCGATTGTCAATCACTTTTTTTCATAAGGAATACCTGAAAATACACCTCTGGCTTGGGAGCGCAGGTGCGTGGCGAGCGCCATGAGGGCGAATCAAAAATTATGCGGCAGAAACTATCCCAGAAGCGTCACCCCCGAATGTTTTTATCGGGGGTCCAGTCATGGTTCGACTCTACTTACCATGACCCTGAGTTGATCGAAGGTCAGAGTTTCGTCTGTGGTGAGCCCCGTCGAACCACCGGAAACCACTACCGACGCCGCTCGATGGGTTGCATGCGAAACGGAATTCCTTCCTTCTTGAGCTCGGCTTCGTACATGGCGCGAATCTCCGGTGGCTCGTCTTCGTGCTCAAGCAGGTGGCCGCCTTCATGTTCGCTCAAATTGGGCCGCCAAGGATGGCCGACTTGGCGCAGGCCACGGCGAAGCGCCAGATGGCGCGCCGCTTCCTTGCTGGTGGTAAAATGGTGGTGATACCAGCCTTCCGGCGGAACAAGCAGGCTGCCAGGTCGCCAATCGAGCCGCACCATTTTATTTTCCTTTCCCGGATACCACATGAGGGAATAGCCCTTGCCGGCGATTACAATAACTTGCGCGCCCGGGCCATGCCGGTGCGCTTTCTTGTACGTGCCGGACTCCACCGCCATGATGTGGCCAACCATAGAGTTGCCGGAAAGATGAATTCCCAATCGGCTGAATCCGATGCCGCGTTCAGGATGAGGATCGAGCGTAACTGCGTTTAGATCCGGAATAAAATTTACCACACGGTCTTCCTGATCACCCGGCTTCATATCACTGCTGAAGAAATCTTTCTGGCAGGCGAAGCGGTCGGTAAACTCGTAGGGCACATTGAAGACGAAGTCGGGAGAATTATACACATTCATGATCAACGGCAGATTATTCGCCGTGGCGAAACGCACCGGCTCATTGGCTGAACCATTGTGATGCTGATGTCTTACGTTGAGCGGTGGTGAAAAAAGACTCCCGGACTGCCACTCCAGTGTGATCGGTTCCTTGCTGCCGTCGCCCCAGAACTGCGTCGCGCCCCTACCGGAGAGAATCAGCACCTGTTCCTCATACATGTGGCGTAGCGGTTTCAAGCTTTTGCCCGGCGGGACTTCCGCGACCAGCACGCCAACGAAACCTTGCGAACCCTCGAGATGGCAATAGGCCGCAGGGCCGCCCCAGCGCTCCCAATGCTTGAGCGGGGCGGTTTTTAGATCATCAACCCCATAGCCGCTAATCGTCGAAAGCCCATCCCTCTCGCAAAACTCAAGAAATGCCGACTTACGCGCGTATCGTTTCGCTGACGCCTCATCCAATGGCATTACATCACCTCAGGTATGAATCAGTGTCGGGTTTCGGGTTAACTCAGAACCCTAAACTCGAAACACGAAATTCTTTCTATTCCCTCACCCCAACCTGGCCGCCCAAGCCGCGCGCGGCGAACGCCGCGCCGACGACCAAACCGACGATAATCACCGCAACCACGGTAGCTTTTTCAAACTCCGCGCCGGCGGCGAAGTCAAGCATTAGTAGAGAAAGCGTGCGCGACTTCCCGGAGCCCAATAAGACGACCGTACTGATATCGCGGGCAGCCGAGATGAAACCAACCAACCCCACCGTAATCAACGCCGGCATGGTTAAAGGAAGAATCACGCGTCTGAACGTATGAAACCAGGTGCCGCCGCAAACCTTGGACGCTTCCTCGAGATCGCTGCCCAGTTGAATCAAGACGCTTTTGATCATCTGCGTGCCGAAGGGCATGCTTTTAATCACCATCGCGATCATCAAAAGATATATGGTGCCGTAAATTGGCAAGAATATTCTGGTCTGGAGAAAGGTCCAAAGCAAAGCCACGCCCAAAAGAATGCCCGGGATCGACCACGGCAGCCACGAGAGAAAATCGAGCAGCGATCGGCCGGCATAACGGGTCTTTACGATCACGTACGCGATGAAAGAGAAAAACAGAACGCCAACCAGGCCCGAGCCCACGCCGATCGCCAAGGTGTTCCATAACGAGCGCATCAACACCGGGTCGTTCAACGTCGCGCGCCAGTTCTCGAGGGTCCAGGGTTCGGCGATATTAAAAAAGCCAAACAGTTTCATAAATGTACCGATCAGCAACAATGCGGTCGGTACCAGCGTGACAACCACTGCGAAAAACAGCACCAGCGCAAACGCGGGATAACGCCAGCGACCCAACCGCGTGGGGCGAATACTAAATCCCCGCCCGGTTATCGTTTCATAATTTCGATTGGCGATGTAGCGCCGCTGTAATGCCACCATCACCAACAGAACACCGAGAAAGACGGTGCTGAGGGCCATCGCCGGCGCGAACTGCGGCGGTTCCCAGGTCACCAGTTCGTGAATTTTCGTCGAGTAGACCTGTAAGCCAATGGGTGTGCCGAGCAGAAGCTCGATCTCAAAAGCCTCGAGCGAGCGGATGATACCCAGAATCGTTGTCACCAAGATCGCCGGCATCATCACCGGGATGACGATATGAAAAAAGGTATGCCGGCCACTGGCGCCGGAGATCTTCGACGCTTCTTCGAATGCCGCATCGAGATTGCGAAACGCCGGGGCCAGCAGCATGACCTTCACGCTCACCGTGCCGCCCATGTGAGCCCAAACGATGCCCCCAAACGAGTAGATATTGAACAGCGGCTGGCTGACTACGCCGAGATTCATCAACCCTTGGTTCAGCAGGCCATATTTCGGATCGAGCAACAGAATCCAACCCATCGTCTCGGGCAGCGCAGGGAGAAAGAACGACAACCAGAAAAAAAATTCCAACATGCCCTTCATCGGAATATCGGTGCGTGCAATGAGCCAGGCGAAAAACGAGCCGATGAAAAGAGCGATCGTTTGTCGCGTGATCGCCAGCGTAAATGTATTGGTCATCGCCTTAATGATGCCGGGAGTACTGAAGGCTTTAACCCATCCTTCCATACCCCAGACGATGGGCTGGCCCGGTCGCGCCGTTTGAAAACTATTGAGGATCATTAAAAACAACGGCGTGACCACGAGAAACGCGACCACGATGATAAGAATGACTATGGGCAGAGACGGCAGATGAAGCGATCGAAAGGAAAGAACTGAAGATCGGCCAAACGTTACCGCTTGATCCATCACCGGCGACTTTTCGTTCATGACAGAACCCGCTCTACGTCGCCGTTATACGTAGCGTTGATGCATTCGTCAATCGTCGTTGGCGGCAGCGTCGTAATTCAGGTTGGGCGCGATGCCTTTTCTCGCCAACTCCGCTTCGTAGGTTTGCCGAATGGCTGGATCTTCATCGCCATATTCGATAAGCGTGCCGCCTTCTTTGACCGAGGTGTAAACGCCGGCGCGAATCGGCGCCACGCGAATTCCCAGAGGAAACTTCTGACTGCCGCAACGCAGCGCCAATTGCAGCGCCGCTTCGGGCCCTGTATTGAAGTGCTGATGAAACCAGTTTGTCGGCGGGCTGAACACGCTTCCCGGCACCCAATCCACTCGCACGACTTGGTCGCCAAAGCCTTTTTCGTAGGGTCGCGTACCCAGATGATTCGGCCACATCAGCGAATAACCTTCAGAGCGCAGCACGACAAGCACGGCGCCGCCGCCATGAAAATGCGCTTTGTGATATCTCCCCACCGGCCATTCGGCCAAGTGACCGATCAGGGTGTTATTGGATATCTCGAACTGCGTGATGTTGACCCCGGCGCCTTTTTGCTCCTGCGCGTCGATCTGCGCGTTGCGGGCGTCTGGAATAAAATTAGTCTCCCAAATCCATTGCCGGTTGTTGGTCGCCAGATAACGTTCGTTGGTCGGCTCGAAATAGGTCGCTTCGCCGTCGTAACGGTCATTGAAGGAGAAATCGCTGGTAAAAACGAATTGCTCATTGTGATAGTGATCGAGCACCATCGGCGCGGTGGTAACCGCCAGAAAAATCGCCGGTTCGTTGCCATAGTTCATTAGGCGATGGAGCGAATTGAGCGGCGGGGAGAACAGACTGCCCGCGCGCCAGCGAATATTTTGCGGCACACGGTCGCGTTGCTGGATCTCGGCGACGCCTTCTCCTTGGATTATGTAAATGACTTTTTCGTAGAGATGGCGCTCGGGATGCAGCGTTCCTCCCGGGGCGATCTTGCCGACATAGACGCCGGTAATCCCCTCGAGCCCGCGCAATTGCAGGTACGCGCCATCACAGGCCAAGCGTTTCCAATGCTTGAGCGCAATGTTGCGGACATCGGTGACACCAAAGCCCTCGACGATTGGCACGCCCTCCTTGTCCATCCAACGCTCGTAATAGGTTTTCGCTCGTGGCCGCGCTGTGCTAATTTTGACGACCTTAGAATCCATATTCTTTCCATCTCCTTTTCAGCTTTTCGGCCATTTCCCTCGATATCGCCGTACCGATCGCCGGGTAACGCTGGCCGCCGTACTGTTCCTGTGGTTCGAGCTGCCAATTGATCGTCGCGTCGATCAACACGCGTGTCCAAGATCCGTGACCATATTTGACCGAATTGCGATCCTCCAATGGCACACTGGGATCGAGCATCGAGCCGCTCGTTCCGGCCAAGAACGAGATGTCCCCCAATCCGGCGTTGACGCGGTAACAAAGCGCCCACTCGATCGCTTCCCAATCATGAATGTCGATATCGTCATCGACCACGATCACATGCTTGGCGGCGTAATTGCCGAGATGACAGCCCCACAGTGCCGTGGCGACTTGTTGGGCGTGACCGCGATGAGATTTGCGAATCTGTACACGCATCGTTTCCGGCCATTTGCCACGCCACACGCCGGTGATGTTTGGAACGCCCGCCTGCTCTAAATAATGCCACGCCATCGCCGAGAAAGTTGCCGGCGTCCAAGTCGTCCCTTCGTTGCTTCGTCCCGGACTCGAGCCGGTAAGGCAGCCGTGAAAAATCGGATCGCTTCGGTGCGTGATGCATTCGACGCGAAGCGTATGCTTGGGCGATTTACTGCCGCCATAGTAGCCGGGATACTCGCTAAACGGTCCTTCGAGCGTAAAAGTGCTCGGATCGGCCGAGATAAATCCTTCGAGAACAATTTCGGCCGAGGCGGGTACTAGGAGATCGCTCAGCTCGCATTTCACCAGCTCCACCGGCGCGCCGCGCAGCGACCCGGCCATTTCATATTCTGGGTAGTTCACCGGCGTCGATGCCGCCAAGAAAAGCGTTTGATCCCACCCGATCACAACCGCCACCGGCATTTCCTGACCGCGGCCTTTGTATTTGCTGAAGTGCTTGCCCCACCCTTGGGTCATCGCGAGCAAAACACCGATGGTATTCTTGCCGGTAATCATGCCGCGATAGGTTCCACCGTTTAGTATCCCCGTTTCCGGATCGCGGGTGACTACCGTCGCTGACGTCATGATGTAGCGCCCGCCGTCGAGCGGATTCCACTTCGGCACCGGCAGTTGATTCAAATCGATGGCGGCGCCGCGGAGAATGTTTTCTTTGACCGGACCCTTGGCCACCCGTGCAGGCTTCACCGGATGAGAAAATCGCTCTTTGAAAATCGGCACCATCTCGCGATACGAAGTCGATTCCGGCACGCCGATGAATCGGCAAACCCGCTCCCGCGTGCCCGTCCCGTTGGTGAACAGTCGGTGACAGAAAGTGCTGTTGTGATCTTTGATGTTTTCGAATAACAGAGCCGGACCGAACTGACTCGAGATCTCGCGCGTGATGGCGCCGAGCTCTTCATCCCAATCGATTTGCGCGCCGATCCGCTGCAAATCTCTTCTTTCTTCCAAGTCGTCAATCCAGGCGCGTAAATCATCAAATGCCACGGTCGATCATCCTCTCCGACGTATGCGACGTTGTTTATAAAATGTCATAGCTTCATCGCGCACAAGCTTAGCGCCATAACCGCATTAGGAATTGGCGTACTGGAGTGATGGAGTAATGTCTCAAAACCAATACTCCAACACTCCAACACTCTAGGAGCCCAGCAGCTTACGGGCCACGACTGCCGCCGGCTCTCTGATTTTGTTGATCTTCTCTTCGGATTGATTTTCCAGCTTGTAGAACTGGTCGAGGGTCAAAAAGTCCTTGCCGGATATCACCCCAAATTCTTTCAGCCATTTGGTCTCCACGTCCAAGCGGCGCGTGCCGACGCCCAACCCGCGCGCGAAAACCTCTTGACCGTCATGTCCCAGCAACCAGTTGACAAAAACTCTGGTTGCGTTTGGATGAGGCTGGTTCTTGAACACAGTGAGATGGCCGTAGCCGCCGCTGACGTAGAGCCCTTCCTTGGGAACCGCAAGAGGCACAACGGGAAGAATCGCTTTGATAAACGGATAGAATTCAGAATAGCCGATGCCCGAAGTGACGGCGATTTTGCCCTTGGCCAAATTCTCGGCGAGCAAACGAAGATCCCGCGTGATAAAAAGCTTTTGCGCGACGAGCCGCTTCAGATACTCCTCGCCTTTGATGTAGTGCATGTATGACCACATCGACGAGCCGGAGCCCGGCGTGCGCGGGTCGCTGATGCCGAGCCTGCCATGCAGTTTGGGATTGAGCAGATCGTCGAACGATTTAAATTCGGCTGGCTTATATTCGTTGGGATTAGCCCAGAGACTGACCGTCTGGTAGGCCACGAAGTTGTAGATGAAACGCTTGGCATTATCGATATAGATATGGCCGCCCCACCATTGTTTAGGGTCCTTGACGTCGGGCAGAATCAAAAACGGCTCCACGGGTTCCAGGATGTTCTCGGGCAAAAGCCCGGTCACCACCGATTCGGTGCCGCCGATGTGCAGATCAAAATACTGCGCGCCGGTTTTGGCCTCGCTGACCATTCTTTGAATGATCGCCCCGCCGCGCGCCGGCACGAACTCGACAGCGATGCCGGAGCGCCGCGTAAAGGCGATTTCCATTCCCTTGCGAAGCTCGGGGCTCGGCGGAATCGAGGCGACGACCTTGCCTTCTTTTTTGGCAGCCTCGACGATTTTGTCCCAGTCGGCGGGCTTGGTTTGAGCGGTGGCCGGAGTGGCGCTCAGACAAACAGCTGCAAGCGCCAGCACTGACCTTTTCTTGAGAATAGGACCGATAAGACTTATAGGACTCATATTAGCCCGATGATCATCCCTTACTTGAAAAGTTTTTCTGCCAGCTGCATCGCCGGCTTGCGAAATTTCACGACGACTTCTTCGGAGCCGTTCTCCAACTCATCAAACTTTTCCGGTGTCATAACTTCTTTGGCCGAGAGATGGCCAAACTCCTTCGTCCACTTCGTATCGACATCAAAACGCCGCGTCGGCTGTCCCAAGGCCTTAGTGAACGCGCTCTGACCTTCTTTGGACAGCAGCCAATTTACGAATACTTTCGAAGCATTGGTATGAGGCACATTTTTGAGCACAGCGAGATTGCCGCTGCCAGTGCCGGCATAATAGCCCTCCCTGATATTCGATATCGGCCTGACCGGGAGCCCGGCTTTGATGAACGGCAGATAACTATAATAAGAAACGCCGATGGAGATCATCGACTTGCCGCGCGCCACCGTCTCGGCGAGCTGACGCAGGTTTCGCCCGACCATCATGTCTTGCGCCGCAAGTTTGGCAAGAAATGATTCCCCTTTCATCTTTAGCAAAAAAGCCCAGTTCGATTCTCCCGAGCCGGGCGAGCGCGGATCCAATATAACGATTTTTCCCTTCCTCTTCGGATCTAGCAGACTATCCCAGGAACTGATCTCTTCAGGCTTGACCAGCGTTGAGTTGTACCAGATGGTTTCGGTCATATAAGCGGTAAAGCTGTAAACGTACCTTTTCGCGTTGTCTGCCCAGATATGGCCACCCCACCAATATATTGCATCTCTGACTTCAGGGAGCACCATCGCCGGCATTACCGGCTCGAGAAAATTAGGCGCTAGCAAACCCGTAATGATGGATGACGTCCCGCCAATGTGGAGATCAACGGAGCGCACGCCGGCGTTTTGCTCTTCAGCGATCTTGTTGATGTTGCTCGACCCGCGCGCGACGTTGAGCTCGAGCTCGATGCCAGGAAAGGCTCTTTGAAATCCCGTGTCGAGTTCCTTGCGCAACTCGGCGCTGGTGGGAATCGAAACGACTACCTTGCCTTCTTTCTTGGCGGCCTCGACGATCTTCTCCCAATCGGCGGAGCGGGATTGAGCGAAAGTAAGACCGACGTTCAGACAATTGATTGCGACCGTCACCAGCACTAAGCTTTTCTGCAGTATAGGACCGATCAGACCCATAGGACCCATACTTAAACTCCCCATCGGCCTAACCTCCAAACCGACTTCATAACTCCGCGTATTCGAACTGCGGCATTTCCATCGGCACCGCGACCTTGGCGATTGCCGCTTCGAAATCGAGGCGAATCTGCGGATCTTCGTCTTCGTACTCGATCATCGTGCCGCCCTCGCGTACGCTGGTACGAACTCCTTCCTTGTTAATCGCGCGCCAGCAGCCAAGCAGAAACTTTCCCGACTGCCCGCTATAGCGGAATGCCAGCTGCCGCGCTGGTTCGTTGCCGGTATTGAAATGCTGGTGATACCAACCGCTGGGCGGACTGAAAACGCTACCTTCGCGCCAGTTGACGCGCACGACTTGCGCCGCGTTGCCCGCGCGGTAGGGGCGCATGCCGGCTTCCGGCGGCCACATCAAAGTGTAACCTTTGGAGCGCAGGATCAACAAAATCGCTCCGCCTTGGTGAAAATGCGCTTTATGATAACGGCCGACAGGCCACTCGGCGATATGACCGACCAATGTGCTGCCGCCCATATCGAAAGAGGTGATGCGCACGCCGAAGCCTTTGGCCTCCGACGGATCGACCAAAGCGCCGCGGGCGTCGGCAATAAAGTTCGATTCCCAGTTGATAAAACCGCCGACTTCCTTTCGGTCGGAGGTGGGAACAAAATAATTGGCCTGGCCGTCGAAGCGGTCATCGAACTTATAATCACAGCCCATCACAAACGGCACGTTGTGAAGCAGATCGATCATCAGCGGCGCGCTGGTGACAGCGAGAAAGATTGCCGGCTCGTTGCTGCCGTTGATCATGCGATGGCGCGTGTTGAGGGGGATGGCGAACAAGCTGCCCTGATGCCATTCAAAGTGCATCTTGCGCTTGTCGTCTCCGGCAGACCAAATCTCCGTCGCGCCGATGCCTTTAATGATGTAAATCAATTCTTCATACAGATGATTTTCCGGCTGGAGCGCGCCTCCGGCGGGAATTTCGCACACGTACATGCCGGTGAAGCCTTCCATGCCCTTGAGGTCGATGTACGCGCCGCTGCCACCGGTGCGTTTCCATGGTTTACGCGGCAAGGCCGTCACGTCCTCGATGCCGTAACCGTCCACCACCGGAATACCTTCCTCCTTGAGCCACAATTCATAGCTGGTTGCTCGTTTTCCCACACCTGATTCCTTTCTATTTTTTAACGGAGTAAAAATAGTCACCCCGCGCCACCGCGGCGGCCAATTCGTCGTCTTGTGCGGTCCAAAGATCCAAGGGATAGCCGTGCCAAGGCGTGCGCAGCTTGAGCTCGGGCATCTCCTCTGCTCGCCAAATCTCCAGCGCCCGCTCCATAAATTCTTTTTTC
>Ga0066709_100000960_pt1 | contig 17708 bp, 17 predicted proteins | sample GraSoiAngelo_158_FD_79665 | JGI IMG/M metagenome (GOLD analysis project Ga0066709, IMG submission 79665) | Grasslands soil microbial communities from the Angelo Coastal Reserve, California, USA - 14_1009_16_30cm | ecosystem: Environmental > Terrestrial > Soil > Grasslands | place: USA...
CCGACGCTCCGGCGCGCGGGGCGGCGCGGCGGGCGGAGGCGCCCGGCCGGGGGGGGCGGCCGGCGCGGCGGCGCCGGCGGCGGCGGAGGGGGCGGGGGGGGGGGGGGCGGGGGGGGGGGGCGAGGCGGCGGCGGCGGCGGCGGCGGCGGTGGTGGCGGTGGCGGCGGCGGTGGTGGCGGTGGCGGCCCCGCGGTCACCGTGAACGTGCCGTGCATCATCGCGCTGTGCGGGTCGCACTGGTACGTGACCGGTCCCGAGCCCGCGGTGAAGTTCACCGTCCAGGTCTCGTGACCCGTGCCGGCGACATCCGATGCGCAGTTCTGGCGCGGCACGCACGAGACCGCCGCGCCGACGAGATGGAAGTTGTGAATCGTGCCGTTGTCGTCGAGCTCGAGCGTGTATGTGCCCTGCGGCAATGAATGGCCGTCGAGCTCTTGCCCGTTCGGGTCCAGCAGGTGAATCGTGAAGGCGTTCCGGTTGTCGCTAACCGTGCCCGTCAGCACCGGCGGCTGGTACGGCGGCACGCACTGCGGTGGCGGCGGATCGGTCTGGCGAATCCGGAAGACGTCGTTCCCGCTCGTGGCCTGGCCGGCGACGTACAGGTGACCGCACGCGTCCTCGCCGAACGAAACGGGGCTCTCGAGGGCCAGCGAATTCTCTTGCCGGTCGTCCTGTGAATCGGGGATGGCGAGGATCTGCGAGTAGAGCCGGCTCCACTCGCAGTAGTCGCCGTAGACGTATCTCCCGGACAGGCTCGGCACCTCCGTGTCGCGGGACACGTAGCCGCCCGTGATCGAACAGCCGGCGTGCGCTCCGCTGTGCGGGTACTCGAAGACCGGAGGCGTGTGATTCGGAGGCTCCGCGCAGCCGCCCGGAGGGTAGAGGTGCCGACCCTCCATGCAGTTCCAGCCGAAGTTGATGCCACGCCCCCACCCGGTGTCGATGGGCCTGTAGTCGATCTCCTCCCATGTGTTCTGGCCGACGTCGCCGAGCGTGAAAGCCCCTGTCTGGCGGTCGAACGAGAACCGCCAGGGGTTGCGGACGCCGTACGACCAGATCTCCGGCTTCCACGGCGGCTGGTCTACGAACGGGTTGTTGGTCGGGACGGTGTAAGCATTGGCGCCGCTCTGACGGGGGTCGATGCGGAGGATCTTGCCGCGCAGCTCGGCCAGGTCCTGGCCGGTGGCCCCTCCGGTGCCGCCGTCGCCTGTGCCCATGTAGAGCATCCCGTCCGGGCCGAACTCGAGCTGGCCTCCGTTGTGGTTTGCGGCCTCGGGGTGCGGGACGACGATGACGTTTCGGCGCGAGCCCACGTCGGCGATGTTCGGGTCGATCGCGTTGCGCTGGAACTCGTCGACCGTCATCGCACCGTCGCCGGTTCGCGTGTAGTAGACGTAGAAGAGGCGACTGGTCGCGTAGTCAGGCGGGAAGGCCATCGAGAAGAGCCCCCGCTCGTTCATGTCGAAAAGGACATTCGGAACCGTGAGAAACGGCGTCGTCTGGAGGGTCCCGTCGAGGACGAGCCTGATCGCGCCGCCCTGCTGCACGACGAAGAGCCTGTGCGTGTCGCCCGGGGGAGAGGTCAGGTAGGTCGGGTAGTCGAAGTGGTGGCCAGGGGCAACCGGGTCGAGGAAGAGCGCATCCGGAGTCGACGAGGCCCCGCCGCGGCTCGCTACCCCGGCGAGCATGACGACGGCGAGCACGATCAGGAGGCCTCCGCTTCGCCGTGAGATGCCGCAGATGCCCATTGCGCGCGTCCCGGCCCTAGCGGCGGCCGACCACTAGATTGACCCGGAAGCCGCTCCGGTGAACCGTTCCCGCCCGCGCGCTCTGCGAGATCACACGACCGACGCGGCGTGAATGTGCCCGCCTGACCCTTCCCATAGAGCAATGCGCCTGCCGGAGTCTCGTGCGCGCCCGGGTGAGCGTCATCCCGACGACGCGTGGGACTCGACAGACCGTGACATGAGGCGGCGAGATCGGAGGCGGCGGGGGCGGTGGTATCGGAGGAGGCGGTGGCGGCGGTTGTGGCGGAGGTGGTGGGGGCGGAGGAGGCGGTGGCGGGGGCGGGGGCGGCGGTGGTGGCGCAGTGCCGACATGGAGAACGCCGTGCATCGTCTGCGAATGGACGTCGCACACGTAGTTGGCGTCGCCGAGGCTGAGGTTCACCGTCCAGACTTCATGGCCTGTGCCCGCGATGTCGGTCGCGCACGTCGACGGCGCTACGCACTGGACGGCATCGCCGGAGAGATGGAAGTTGTGGACCAAGCCGAAGTCATCGACGGCCACGGTGTACGTCCCGGGCTGGACGTACCGGCCGTTGAGGTCGTTGCCGTCCTTGTCGCGGAGGTGGATCGTGAACCCCGGGCCGACCTCGGCCTTCAACTGGTTCGGGAACTTCGGCGCGCACCCGGGCCGGGGGAGCGGATTCCCCTGGATCCGGTAAACATCTCCGCTCGAGTTCGAGAGCGCGTAGACGTGGCCGCACGAGTCCTCCCCGAACGAGGCGAGGCTGTCGATCTGCACGCCCGTCGGGATGCCCGCCCCCGGCTGCGGAAGCAGCCGCGTGTAGACGATTCCCGTGCAGTAGTCGCCGTAGATGTACTGACCGAGGATCAACGGCAGCTCGGGGTCGCGAACGACATAGCCGCCAATCACCGAGCATCCCAGCTCGCCGTGGTGATACTCGAAAACCGGCGGCACCTGCGCGGGCGGGTTGGCGCACTCCAGGTCGGTCCGATAGCGGTGCGTCGCCTCCCAGCAGCTCCAGCCGAAGTTCGCGCCGCTGCCTCCGCCCCCGGCGAGCTCGGCGTCGTCGATCTCCTCCCAGGTGTCCTGCCCGACGTCGCCCACCGTCAGGTCGCCCGTTAGCCGATCGAACGAGAACCGCCACGGGTTGCGGAAGCCGTAGGCGTAGATCTCCGGGCGCGCGTTCGGGACCGACAGGAAGGGGTTGTTCGGGGGGACCGCGTAGGGGTCGCCCCGGAACGGGTCGATGCGCCATATCTTCCCCGGAAGCGTCTCGAGGTTCTGCCCGTTCAGGTACGGATCGCCCTGACCGCCCGCGTCGCCGTCCGCGGCGTAGAGATAGTCGTCGGGGCCGAACTGGATCTGCCCTCCGTTGTGCACGCTGTTCGGATGAGGGACCGAGAGCAGCACCCGCCGCGTCGTGGGGTCGGCGCGGTTGGGGTCGCTCGCATCGCGCCGGAACTCCGCGATCGTGACGCTGTCCGTTCCCTGGGCCGTGTAGTAGACGTAGAACTTCCCGCTCGTCGCGTAGTCCGGCGCGAACGCCATCGAGAGGAGCCCATGCTCCGCCGATTGTGAGACGAGGCTCGTGATGTCGAGGAACGGCGTCTGCTGAGGAGCGCCGTTGTAAACGAGCTTGATCCGGCCGAACTCCTGGACGACGAAGATCCGGGAAGGGTCGCCCGGAGGCGCCGTCAGGAAGGTCGGCGAGGAGTACGGCGAGCCGGGGATCGGTATTTTCTGGAGGGATTGGATCTGCGCCGCGGCACTCCGCCCGACGAGCGACGCTGAGGCCGCCAGTGCCAGCACGGTCGCGATCAGCGCTCCGCTCCGCAGTCTCATCGACTAGCGCCGCCCCACGAGGAGAGTAACCCTCGTGCCACGCGGGCGGATCGATCCTCCTTGCGGACTCTGTCCGATCACGCGCCCGACCATCCGCGACCGCTGGCGCCTCACCCTTCCCACGCGGCAGCGCGCCCTGGCGATTCTCGCCCGCGCGCGCAGGAGCGTCAGCCCGATCACGCGCGGGACGCGGCAGCGGGCCGGCGGCTTCGGCAACGGCGGCGGCGGCACCTGCGGCGGCGGAGGCGGAGGTGGCGGAGGAGGCTGAGGCGGTGGAGGAGGAGGAGGAGGAGGCGGTGGCGGTGGCGGTGGTGGTGGCGGTGGCGGCGGCGGTGGAGGTGGAGGTGGTGGTGGTGGCGGCGGCGGCGGCGGGGGCGGAGGTGGAGGCGGGGGCGGCCCGGAGATGGTGAACGTGCCGCGCATAAGCGCGCCGTGCACGTCGCACTGGTAGGTGACGGCGCTGACCGAGCCGGTCGTGAAGTTCACTGTCCACGTCTCGTGACCGGTTCCGGGTATGGACGACGCGCAGTCCTGGCGCGGGACACATGAGACGGCCGGCCCCAAGAGGTGGAAGTTGTGGTTCGTGCCGTTGTCGTCGAGCTCGAGCGTATACGCGCCCTGCGGCAGCGAGTTGCCGTTGAGCTCGACGCCGTTCGGGTCGCGCAGGTGAATCGTGAACGGATCCGAGACCGAGGCCGTCAGCACGGGCAGCGGGAACGCCGGCTGGCACGTACCCGGCGGGTCGGTCGACCCAATCCGGAAGACGTTTGGGCTGGCGCCGTTGGGCGTGTTCCCTGTCGTATACAGGTGACCGCAGGCGTCCTCGCCGAAGGAGTCCAGGCTGCCCACAGGAATGTTCTCGTCGCGGTCGTCCGTGGCGTCCGGAATCTGGGGGACTTGCGAGTAGATCGTCCCGGTGCAGTAGTCGCCGTAGATGTAGCGCCCGGCCATGCTGGCGATGTCCGGATCGCGCACGATGTAGCCGCCGGTGATCGAACAGCCGCCGTGCGCCCCGGAGTGTGGGTACTCGAAGATCGGAAGCGTGTCATTCGGCGGCTCCGCGCAGTTGCCGTCGTAGAGATGCCGGCCTTCCATGCAGCTCCAGCCGAAATTCACGGCCCGCCCCCACCCCATGTCGAGGGGCCGATAGTCGATCTCCTCCCAGAGGTCCTGGCCGACGTCGCCGACCGTGAGGTCTCCGGTCAGCCGGTCGAACGAGAAGCGCCACGGGTTGCGAACGCCGTATGACCAGATCTCGGGCTTCCACGGCGACTGGCCTACGAACGGGTTGTTGGCCGGGACGGTGTACGGCTGCGGTCCGCTCTCGCGCGGATCGATGCGGAGGATCTTCCCGCGCAGCTCCGCCAGGTTCTGGCCGGTGCGGAAGGGATCCCCTCCCCCGCCCCCATCGCCCGTGCCGATGTAGAGCATCCCGTCCGGGCCGAATTCGAGCTGGCCGCCGTTGTGATTCCCATAGGTCGGGTGCGGGACGACGAGCACATTTCGCTGCGTGGCGGGATCGGCGACGTTCGGATCGCTCGGGTTGCGCTCGAACTCGTCGACCGTGATCGCTCCGTCAGGCGTTCGCGTGTAGTAGACGTAGAAGAGGCCGCTGATCGCGTAATCCGGCGGGAACGCCATCGAGAGCAGTCCCCGCTCCCCGCCGGACAGAACGTTGGGGACGGTGAGAAACGGTGTGGACTGGAGGACCCCGTCGAGGAGAAGCCTGATCACGCCACCCTGCTGGACGACGAAGAGCCGGTGCGAGTCTCCCGGCGGCCCGGTCGCGAAAGTCGGGTAGTCGAACGTGCCGACCGGCTCGAGGATGAGCGTCCGCGGGCTTGACGAGCCGCCGCCGCGCGCAGCCAGCGGCGCGAGCACGGCGAGCCCGATCATGAGCGCCAGAAGCGCTCCCCTAGTCCCCCTCATTCCTCAGCAAGGATACGCCCGTTCCAGAAATAGACAAAGCTCGTTATTGCGCGGCAGGAGCGGGCGCGAGAGCCCTCCGCAGCGGCGTCACGAACACCGCCAGCACCGCCCCGGCGAAGGCCGCCGTGGCGCTCATCCAGAAGGCCGTCACGAACGCCGACTCCGCCGGAACCGAGGTGCCGGCGATCGTGTCGGCCGTGAGGATCGCCGCGCCGACCTGGCCGCCGATGACGCCGCCGATCGTCCGCATGACCGTGTTCACACCGGTCGCAACGCCCGTCTCGGTGGGCCGCACCGAGTCGACGATGATCTTCGCCATCGCCGCGAAGGCGAACGGCGCGCCGGCGCCCAGGATGAGCATGCCTAGGACGATGTGCCAGGGGCGGTCGTGCAGGACGGCGAGCTCGGTGATACCGAGGGCCGCCAGCAGCATGCCGAGCGAGAGCGGCCACTTCGAGCCGTAGCGGCGGCCCAGCAATCCGGCCAGCGGGCCCGAGAAGAACCCGCTCACCGCACCGGGCAGCAGGTAGAGCCCGGCCTTCGTCGAGCTGGCTCCGAACCCGTAGTGGACGAGCCCGACGACCGAGGCCGAAAGCCCGCGCGGCGCCTCGACGAAGTTCGGGATCAGCACGAACGAGCCGAACATGGCGAAGCCGACGATCATGGCGCTGAGGTTCGTCAGGAGGACGGGCCGGTGGCCGAGCATCCTCATGTCGACCATCGGCTCGGGCACGCGCAGCTCGACGACCCCCCACGCAAGCAGCGCGACCGCGGCAGCGGCGAAGAGCCCGGCGATCCTGCCGGATCGCCAGCCCCAGCTCTCGCCCTCGGTCAGCGCGAGCAGGAGCGCCACCAGCCCAAGGGAGAGAAGGGCCGCGCCGGGGATGTCGAGCCGCGAGGCGGTCTTGATCGGAGACTCCGGGACAAACCGGTGGACGAGGAGGGCTGCGGCGCCCACGCCGAATGCTCCGACGATGAAGAGCCAGCGCCACGAGAGGTTGTCGACGATGAGGCCGGAGAGGACGAGGCCGAGCCCGCCGCCGACGGCGAAGACCGACGAGACGATGCCCACGCCAACGCCCACCTTCTCGGGCGGGAACTCGTCCCTGATGATCGAGAAGCTGAGCGGGAAGACGGCGCCGCCGGTGCCCTGGATCATCCGGAACGCGATCAGCACCCAGATGTTCGGCGCGAGCACGGCGCCGAGGCACCCGACGAAGAAGATCCCGAGGGCGATCACGAGCAGGCGCTCCTTGCCGTGCTGGTCGCCGAGCTTGCCGAGCAGGGGCGTCGCCACCGAGGCGCTGAGCAGGAAGCCGGTGAGCAGCCACGTCGCCCAGCCGGTCGTCGTGTGCAGGTCACGCTGGAGCGCGGGCAGCGCCGGGATCACCATCGTTTGCTGCAGTGCGAAGGCGATGCCCGCGAAGGTCAGGATCGCGAGCGTGACGTTGTAGTGCTGGCGCTCGCTCACGCCAGTGCGCTACCGACGAGTTCCTGGAAACGGGCCACCAGCTGCTCGCTCTCGCCGAGCAGCCGCCCCTCGGCCACGATCCCCGAGCGCACGCCCTTCTGCACGCGCTCGACGAGGGCGCGGTCCTCGGCCCCGACCTGCCGGTCGAAGGCGAGAAGCTCCTCGACCCATGCGCTGTCCGCGTCCGCCGCGAAGAAGTAGTCGAGAAAGCCGGTCGAGCGCTCGGGCCCGACTGGCAGCATCGGCCCGATCGAGAGGTTCGGCGGCCCGGCGAACGTGTTCAACCTCAGGTTCGGCCAGACGAAGTGGAACTGCCCCTGCTCCGCTCCGTCCTTGCGCGTGGGCGCGAACTGGGAGAGAACGTGGTCGCCCGTCGGCTCGAGCCGGTAGGAGTCGGGGTCGACATCGTAGGCCGCGCTGAAGCCCTTGTGCGCGACCGGGCAGTGGTAACACTCGAGGTAGTTCTCGCACGCGATCTTCCAGTTCGCTGCGAGCTCGTACTCGTCACGGGAGTGGAAGACGAGGTCGTCGACCGGGACGAGGTCGGGCACCAGGCCGAGTGTCTCGGCGAGCGGCGGCGCGTCCTCGTCCGGGTTGACGAAGAGGAACGGCCCCCAGGTCTCGAGGCGGAGAGGGACGAGCGAGATGTCGGACGTGTCGAAACCGGGCTCGCGCTCCGAGCGGGGCGCAGCGCGGAGCGAGCCGTCGAGGCCGTACGTCCAGGCGTGGTAGGGGCACTGGATCGTCTTGCCCGCCGCGTCGCCCTCGACGAGCAGCGATCCCCGGTGCCGGCAGACGTTGAGGAAGGCGCTGATCCCGTCCTCGGCGCGGACGACGAGGATCGGCACCTCTCCGGCCCAGGCGGCGAAGCGCTCGCCCACTTCGGCGACGCGGCCGGCATGGCCGACGTACTGCCAGGCGCGGCGGAAGATCCGCTCCTGCTCGCGGCGCAGCACCTCCGGGTCGGAATACCAGCTCCAGGGGAGAGTTCTCGCGGCAGCCATGCCGCGAATCTACCGCGCCTACGTCTGTTCGAAGCCGGCGGGATCCTTGATCAGCACCGCTTGGGCTTCGAGCCGCGCCCAGAGCCGGTCTATGCCAACCGGAGCCCACATGCCGCCCCTGCAAATCGGGCACGCCTCAGGCAGTCGTTCGGCGCAGATGCCGTAGCCGCATTCCCGGCAACGAAACTCTTGACGCTCGGGCTCGGCCCTCATCGGGTCTCCCGGCCGTCGCCGTTCTCCGCTCCGACGACGCCGTCGAGGGCAGCCGCGATCGCGTCCTGCAGGGAACGATGGACGTCGAGCGTCCACTCGAGGCCCGTGATCGTGAACACCCTGGCGACGGTGGGGTTCCCGGATGCCACCGCAAGACGCCTGTTCTCCTCTTGCATTCGCTTCGTCGCGGCAACGATCACCCCGAGCGCGGTCGAGTCGACGAAAGGCACCTCGGTCAGATCGACTACGACCCGGGGGCGCACGGTCGATTGCAGCGCTTCCTCGAGCTTCGGTGACGTGTCGAGGTCGAGCTTCCCTTCGACCGAGACCACCTGGACGCCCGCTCCGAGAGGGATTGTCCTGACCCGGCAGATAAGCCCTTCCAGCTCGTGCACGGCGGGGGGAGGGGGTTCCGGGCCGTCGTGTCGCTCGAGCCGGTAGGAGCGACCGTCCAGGTGGATTTCAGCCAGCGTGAGCCCGGAGGACTCGAGCCAGCTCTCGATGTGATCGAGACTGTCGAGCAGAGCGCGGTCTCCGTCCCCGTCGCGTCCGGCGATATCAACCTGGACCTGAAAGCGTCCATCGACCGGCACGAGCTCCGAGCGGAAGCCGTCGAGGCGCTCGATGAGCGTAAGCGCCAGCGGCCCCGTCGGGGCTTCGATGCGAAGTGACTCGGACACAGCACCTCCACGTCGACCGATCACGGTCGTCGCAGGCGCTGGGTCAGCCGCTCAAAAGGACAGGGTCTGGGACCTTTGCGGCCTCCGCGAGCCCGCGGCGACCACTGCTCGGGAGTATATGCCGGGGCTTCGAAAAATCGAAGCGTCTAACGCCTGCGGTCGGCCAGCCGGGTCACCTCTGGCGGAGTCTCCGGCGATCGAACCACCTCGACGGCCAGCTCGCGCAGGTTGCGGCCGTTCGATCGAGCCGCTGAGCGCAGAACCCTGAAGGCTTCGTCGATATCGAGGCCGAGCCTCTCGGCCAGCACTCCCTTCGCTTGCTCGATCACGACTCGAGTCTCGAGAGCCGTTTGGAGCTGGATCGTCCGCTCGAGGAGGAACTGAGTCGCGTCGGCGGGCTTCCCGTCCTGAGGCGCGAGGAGCGTGAACGCGCGATCGCCGAAATGGACGATGCACGAGGAGTCGTCGCCGTTGTGCAGCCACGTCCCGACGGCATGGAAGAGCTGGGTGAGCGATGCGGCCGACTGCGTGTCGAGGACGACTTGGACCTCGTGTGCTCCGTCCTCTGAGTACACCCGGCCGTGGGCGCCGTCGAGAGCGCCGACGAGCGAATTCGCCCGCTCTTCATCGGGCGCAACGATCCTTATGGACTCGCCTGGCACGCTACTCCCTTCGCATGGGAACGATCCCGGTTGCAACGAGTAGAAGTGCCGGCGACTTATGGAGAGGGTCTAGCCCCTGCGTCCGCGCGACTGATCGCTGTTTCCGCAAACAAGTCTACTCCTCCCCTCCTGAGGGGGATATTTCGACAAGAGAGCGCAAGTTTGTGCCGGGTCGGGCTTCTTTTCTCGCATGAACCCCCTCACCGCATACCGAACGAGGGCCGAACAGCAGCCGCAGCAGTCCGTACGGGTGCTCGTCGTCGACGACCAGCCGCTCTTCGCCGAGGCGATCTCCGTGCTCCTCAAGCTGAACGAGGGAATCGAGGTCGTGGGCACGGCAGCCGACGGGCAAGAGGCCGTCGACCGCGCGATCGCGCTCGAGCCCGATCTCGTCCTGATGGACATCCAGATGCCACGGCTGGACGGGATCGCCGCAACCCGACGGATCCGCCGCCGGCTCCCACACACCAAGATCCTGATGATGACCGCGCTGACCGGCGACGAGTACGTCGAGCAGGCGCTCCAGGCCGGCGCGGAAGCCTGCGTCCGAAAGTTCAGCCACGCGGGCGACCTGCTCACGGCCATCGAAGAAATAGCCGGCCGCGCGCTCCAGGCCGCCTAGCCCTCACCAGACACGATCTGGTCACCGCCTAGGGACTGACTCTTGCTCGACGGGCTCCGGCAGGTCGCGCATCCTCGGGATCGGTGACGACAGCAGCCAGAGGAAGCCGGCGATCGCGCCGACTGTGGCGACCCAGAGCGTCGGCCGCAACCCGATCGCGCTGCCGAGGAAGCCGCCGATCAGCGAGCCGACTGGACGCACGCCGTAGTTGACGAGCGTGTAGGCGCCGGAGACCCGCGAGCGCAGCCGGTGCGGGACGAGGGCGGCGAAGATCGACGCGGCGCTGATGTCGAGGATCATCACGCCGAGCCCGCTGCCGAACTCGGCCAGGAACAGCATGGCGAGCACGAGCGGCTTGGGCCCGCCGGCGAGCGGGACGAGGACGAGCGGGGTCGGGAAGACGATGCAGCCGAGCAGGAACGTCGGCCCGATCCCGATCGTCCGGCCGAGGCGGGTCGTGATCATCGACCCGATCACGCCGCCGACAGCGCCTGCGCCGAGCACGAGCCCGAGCGTGCCGGCCCGTACGTGCAGCGAGCGCACCGCATAGAGGATGAAAAGCGCCCAGAAGATGAAGTTGAAGAGGTTGATCGTCGCGGTGGCGAGCAGGGCGGAGCGGATGGCCGGCGTTCGCATCACGAACCGGGCCCCGGCAACGACGTGCCCGCGCTCCGCTTCCTCGGTCGGAGGCTCCTGCGGAGAGATCAAGCTGAGGAAGAGCGCCGAGAAGACAAACGAGACGGCATCCACGACCAGCGCAAACGGCGCCTTCAGGAGCTGCACGAGAATGCCGCCGACGCTCGGCCCGGCGACGAACGAGAACGCACGGCTGCCCGCGAGGAGCGAGTTCGCCTCGACATAGCGCTCGCGCGGCACGATCGAGACGAAGAGCGACGCGTGCGAGACCTGGAAGAGCAGTGCGAGCGTGCCGACGAGGAAGGCGACGACGTAGAGCTGCTGGATCGTCAGCGCGTCGAATGCGTACGCGAGCGGAATCGTCGCGATCAGAGCGCCCCGTCCCAGGTCGCACGCGATCATCATCTGGCGGCGGCGACCGCGCCGATCGACCCACGCGCCGGCGTGTAGCGCGAAGAAGAGGTTCGGCGCCAGCTCCGCCGCGATCAGGTAGCCCATCTGTCTCGCGTTCGCGTGGAGCACGAGCACCGCGGCGAGTGGAATCGCGATCAGCGAGATCTGGTCGCCGAAGAGCGAGATCGTCCGGCCGAGCCAGAACCGCCGAAAGGGCAGGTTCTCGCCGAGCACGGCTGGAAGTCGAACGCTCACGACGAGCGTAGGATCTTCAACGACGATGGAAGGCCGACGCCAGAAGAACCTGGTGCTCATCCTCGCGCGAGAGTTCGCGTCGAAGCTCGCCACAGCGACGTTCGTCTCCGACGCCGACGGTTACCTCGTCTTCTACAACGAGCCGGCGGAAGCCATCCTCGGACAGACCTTCGCGCAAGCCGGCGGGATGCACGCCGAGGAATGGGCGGGGCAGTTCCAGGTCGAGGAGCTCGACGGCTCGCCGCTGCCGCTGGACAAGATGCCGGGGGGCATCGCGCTCCTCGAGCGGAGACCCGCGCATCACACGTTCCGGATCACGGGGCTCGACGGCGTGAAGCGGGAGATCTCGGTGACTGCCTTCCCGCTGCTCACGCGCACCGACGAATTCGTCGGGATGGTGTCGATCTTCTGGCAGGCGCAGCAAGACGGCGCGTCCTAGGGGGCCGCGCTTGCAGGCGACGATCTGGGGATGCCGTGGCTCGCTCGCAGCACCCGGCCCGGACACCGTGCGCTACGGAGGGAACACGTCCTGCGTCGAGCTCCGCCTGGCAGACGGTACGCTGCTCGTCCTCGACGCCGGGACCGGCATCCTCCCGCTCGGCCTCACGCTGGCCGACTACTCGGGGCCGATCAACCTCCTCCTGACCCACCTCCACCTCGACCACATCGAAGGGCTCGGCTTCTTCATGCCGATCTGGAGCGCCGAGCGCGAGGTGCACGTCTGGGGGCCGCGCTCACCGCTCGAGAGCCTCGAGACCCGAATCGCGCGCTACCTCTCGCCGCCCCTCTTTCCGATTCACCTCCACGACCTCCCAGCTGAGCTGACCTTTCACGACGTGCCGGAAGAGCCGTGGGAGATCGCCGGGGTGCGAATCGCGGCCGGGCCGGTCGTGCATCCCGGACCGACCGTGGGCTTCCGGATCGAGGAGAACGGGGCGTCTTTCGCCTACGTTCCCGACCACGAGCCCGAGCTCGGCGGCGACCTCGCCCAGCTCTCGCCGGACTGGATCTCCGGCCTCGGCGTCGCGTCCGGGGTCGACCTTCTCTTCCACGACTCCCAGTACTTCGAGGCCGAGTACGAGACGCGGGCCGGCTGGGGCCACTCGAGCGTAGCCGCCGCCGTGAAGTTCGCCGGCCGGGCCGGCGTTCGCCGCCTCGTCCTCTTCCACCACGACCCTCTGCACACGGACTCCGAGCTCGCAGAGCTCGAAGCCCGGGCGCGGGAGCTCTGGAACGGCGAGGGAACGGTTCCCGAGCTCGCCTTCGAGGGCATGACGATCGAGGTGGCCGGAGGCGTCGCCGTCGGCGACTGAGATGCGCGCTCGCCGCACGATCACCGTCGTCGGCTGCCACGCGGGCGGCGAGGTCGGCAACGTCGTCGTCGGAGGCGTGCTGCCGCCTGCGGGCGCCACCGTCTACGAGCAGATGCAGACGCTTCGGCGCGACGACTCGCTGCGGCGGCTGCTGCTTCGCGAGCCGCGCGGGAGCGTCGCGTGCCACGCGAACCTCATCGTGCCGGCGACCCGCGACGACTGCGACGCCGGCTTCATCATCATGGAGCCGACGGAGTATCCGGCCATGTCCGGCTCGAACACGATCTGCACGGCGACGGTGCTCCTCGAGACCGGGATGGTCGAGATGCAGGAGCCGGAGACACTGCTGCGGCTCGAAGCACCCGGCGGTGTCGTCGAGGCGCGCGCCGCCTGCCGCGACGGCCGCTGCGAGAGCGTCGAGTTCACGAACGTGCCGTGCTTCGCCGACCGGCTCGACGCGGAGATCGAGGTCGAGGAGCTCGGCACACTGACGGTCGACGTCGCCTACGGCGGCATGTGGTACGCGATCGCCGACGCGCAGGCGCTTGGGTTTGCGATCGAGCCGGACGAGGCGCGTGACCTCTCGCTCGCCGGCGAGCGGATCCGCGCGGCCGCGCGCGAGCAGCTGGCGTGCGTTCACCCGGAGAACCCGGAGATCGCGGGCATCAGCATCGTCCAGATCGCCGAGCCGTGGCAGGGCGTCGGCAAGGTGACCCGGAACGCAGTCGTCGTCGCTCCGGGCCGTCTCGACCGGTCGGCTACGGGGACCGGCCTCTCGGCGCGCCTCGCCGTGTTGCACGCTCGCGGGGAGATGAGGGTCGGCGACACGATGACGCACGCCTCGCCGATCGGCTCGACCTTCGACGGGCGGATCGTCGAGGAGACTCGCGTCGGCGACCGCGCTGCGATCGTCCCCGCAATCCGCGGCAGCGCGTGGGTCACGGGCATCACGCAGGTGCTCGTCGACCCGGACGACCCGTTCCCGGAGGGGTACCTCCTCTCGGACACCTGGGGCATCAGCGGGCTCGACACGCAGTAGCAGCGATACCATCGCTTCGTGGCCTCCGGACAGCAAGCCTGGCCGGACCTGATCCCGGCGATCAGCTCGTCCGCCTGGTGAGCGTTCGACCACGCCGCCCGTGTGGCGGCCGAGGTGCAGGCCTGCCGAGCATTGGAAACGGACCGACGTAAGATCGGGTTGCGCAGCCTGATTCGCAGGCTGAGCGATCCCCCCGCCGGGCTGAGCCCGGCCGCCGCGGAAGACAACTGACGACGATGGACGCCGACGACCGCCTCCGGCTCGACTACGAGCAGACGATGCAGCTGGTACGCGCGCTCACGGACATCCGTTTCAGGCTGCTTGCGTTCGTCCCGACGATCGCCGCGGCAGCGGTTGGGTTCCTGGGCCGCCCGCGACCGGCTGTCGAGCTGCTCTCGATCGGCCTGCTCGGGCTCGGCGCGACGTTCGGGATCCTGATCTACGAGCTGCGGAACTCCCAGGTCTTCGATGCCGCCCTCCACCGGGCGAAGCAGCTCGAACGGACGCTGGGTCTCCCTGCGGTGCGTGGCGGAGAGGGCTCAGGCGGAGTCCTCAGCGAGTCGCCGGGCGATACCGTCCGGCTGTTCGGCGTCCTCCCGCTCTCCCAGGGCCGAGGCCTCGCGCTCGTCTACGGAGCCGCCCTCGCGGGCTGGAGCTACCTCGTCGCCTGGGGTGCGCTGCGCGCGATCGACGTGGGCCACCCGCGCGCGATCGGGGTCGTGATCGGAGCGGTCGCCGCGCTCGCGATCATCCTCGAGATCGAGCGGATCAACCGGCTCTAGGAGGGTTTGGCGAAATACAGTCTGTGCCGCCGGGCCGCGCTGCTCGCCCCGAGGCCGCGTCCTCAGTTGCCCCAATGCAGAAAAGCATTGGGGCTCCCTGCGTCCTTGCCTCGGAACGACCATCGCACCCCGGCGACGAGCTGAATTCCGCCAAACCCTCCTAGCGCGTCTCGGTCGCGACACGGAGGCCGAGGATGATCAGGACCGCGCCCGTCACCGCCTCGACGACACGCCGGATCCTCGGCCGCCGCAGGAAGTCGCCGGCCCGCGCGACGGCGAATGCGTACGCGGTCAGCCAGACGAGAGTCATCAGGCAGAAGGCGAGCCCCAGCGCGAGCAGGGAGGGAAACGTGTGCGCGAACTGCGGCAGCAGGCTCGGAAAGAACGCGGCCATCTTCGGGTTGCCGAGGTTGCTGAGGAGGCCCTGGCGCGCCGCCGTTTGCCGGTGAAGCGCTCGGCGCGTAGGCGCTTCGTTCGCCCTCCCGCGCCCGCGGAAGGCGCCGGCGAGGGCCTGGAGGCCGAGCCACACGAGGTAGGCAGAGCCTAAGAGCTTGACTGCGAGGAACGCCGGCTCGGAGGCGGCGAGGAGCGCCGCGATCCCAACCGCCGTCGCAAGCGTCCACGTCGCCTGACCGCTGGAGACTCCGATCGCCGTGAAGATCCCTGCCCGGCGCCCGCCCATGAGCGTGTTACGGATCGTGAGCGCCGTGTCGGGGCCCGGCGTCACGATCACGATCGCCGACACTCCGAGGAACGCTGCGAGCTGCGCCGCCATGCGACGAAGTGTCTCAGACGACCAAGTGGGGAAGACTTCCGGCATGCGGAGTCGCCTTTCGCGGGCGCTCGCGGCGACAGCGCTCGCGGCGCTGATCGCTGTCGCACTGGCTGCGGCCGCGCCCGGCGACCTCGACCCCACGTTCTCCGGGAACGGCTGGGTGCGCACGTACGACGTCCTCGGCTATAGCCGCCAGTACTTCCCCAAGGGGGCGGAGCACATCGCGATTCAGCCGGACGGCAAGATCATCGGCGTCAGTGAGATCCAAAGCGGCGGCAGCGACTACTACTTCGGTGTCTTTCGCTGGACCCCGAACGGCGACCTGGATCGGTCGTTCGGCGCCGGCGGTTGGGTCACTACCGAGCTCGGCCCGTTCGCTATCGCCCACGCCGTGGCCCTCCAGCGCGATGGAAAAATCGTCGTCGCCGGAGAAGCCGTGTGCGATCTCGCGGGTTGCTTCGGCCTCGTCCGCTACAACCGCGACGGCTCGCTCGACAGGAGCTTCGGCAATGACGGAATCGTGCTGACGAAGTTTCCGCCTCTGAACGGAGCCATTGCGTTTGACGTGGCCGTTCAGCCGGACGGGAAGATCGTCGCCGTCGGCAAGCGGTACCGGGGCGGCGACGCCCAGAACGATGACCTTTGGGCGCTAGCTCGATACTTGCCGAACGGCCGCCTGGACACGAGCTTCTCGGGCGACGGCCGCACGTCGATCGACTTTGGCTATGGCGACGACATCGCCTTGGCTGTCGCCTTACAACGGGACCGCAGGATCGTCGTCGCCGGCATCGGCGAACGCAACCGCAATCGAAGCGAGGACGATTTCGCGGTCGCCAGGCTTCGACCAAACGGCACGCTCGACCGAACCTTCTCCGGCGACGGGCGCGCGACGGTCGGTTTTGGGCCCCATCGATTCGACTACGGACAGTCGCTCGACATCCAGCGGGACGGACGCATCGTCGCGGCAGGGAGCTCCAGTCCCACCCTCATCGGGGCGCCGCGCGTCGCCATCGTCCGGCTGCGTCGCAACGGCACCGTCGATCGGAGATTCGGCAGCGGTGGGAAGCAGATCACGAACCCCTGTGCCGAGCGGCGGCTACGCGCGGACTGTGCTCGTGCAGCCGGACGGCCGGATCCTCGTTGGCGGAGCCGGCTACGACGACTCTGATCGGAACACATCGTCCTGGGTTCTCCTTCGGTACACGCCTCGGGGCCGGCTCGACCGTTCGTTCGGGCAGGGCGGCATCGTCGTCAGCGACTTTGGAACCGGGGCCGACTGGGCCGGCGCGATCGCCCTACAGAGGGACGGGAGGATTGTCGTCGGTGGTTCTGTCTACGAGGACCAGGCGATCGCGCGTTACCGCGCCCACTGAATTCCTACGAAGTTCTTAGGCCGCTCTAGGACCCGTCTCATGCGCGGGCGCGAGCCTGAACGCATGAGAAAGGAGGTGATGCCAATGAACATCGCCAAGAAGTGGGTCCTGCTCGCCGTCGTCGCCGGCTCCATGATCGGGGGAGCCGTCGGAGGCACCGTGCTCAGCGCGTCCTCCGGCAATGCTCAGAGCAGCAACAGCGCTCAAAGCACCAACGCCGCCGCGCCGACGGTGATCAGGAGCGGCACCTTCAAGCCGAACGAGAGCAAGGCACACGAGGCGAACGAGAGCGCCCAACGCGAGGCGCAAGAGGACGCGGGCCAAGTCCCGACGGTTCCCTAAGCCTCGTCCAAGCGCACCCCTCCCCATGCGGGGGCCGGCGTCCACCCAGTCGGCCCCCGCGCGCTCCGTCGTCCGCCGCGGGGGAAACACTTCTCGCCGTGATCAGGGAAGAGCTTGCACGGCTGACGACCTGGGAGGAGCGTCACCGGCGCTTGTTCGCCCGCCTCGCGCTCGTTCTCGTCTCGACCGCGGTGGTCGATCTCGTCGGGTCGATCCTGATCTACCACTTCGAGCGCCACGCGCACGGAACCCAGATCAAGGTGTTCGGCGACGCGCTCTTCTTCACGACCGTCCAGCTGCTCACGGTTTCGTCGCAGATTCAGAACCCGTTCACACCGTGGGGACGGGTGGCTGATGTGATCCTGGAGATCTGGGCCGTGATCGTCGTCGCCGGCTCGGCGGGGGCGATCGCAGCGTTCTTTCAGAAGGCTGACTGAGGGCCTCCGAGGCCAGGCTCGCCACAGTGCTGAACGTCTGCTCGAACACCGGCGTCTGGACTCAGCGGACGTTCTTGGAACAGAGACGTCGTCGACCAGCGTGTATGTCGGGTCGGTCGGGTAGCCGTCGTCGTTGACGTTGAACCACAGAACCACGTTCTGACCGGCGCAGGGGCCCATCTCAGTAACTA
>Ga0066709_100000961_pt1 | contig 17708 bp, 29 predicted proteins | sample GraSoiAngelo_158_FD_79665 | JGI IMG/M metagenome (GOLD analysis project Ga0066709, IMG submission 79665) | Grasslands soil microbial communities from the Angelo Coastal Reserve, California, USA - 14_1009_16_30cm | ecosystem: Environmental > Terrestrial > Soil > Grasslands | place: USA...
CAGGTAGAGCCACTCGACGAACAACACCAGTGCCGGAAAGGCGATCCCGAAACAGACAAGCGGGATGTGCACCGCGAACGAGAGCGCTTGCATCTGCCGGGCCTGCAGCAGGTAGTCCTGGTTGATCACGGCCGGAGGGGCGCTTGCCAAGAGGACGAGCTGGCTCATCTTCTAAGCCTTCTCTCGCTCGATCGAGTTCGCATCTCCTCGAATCCTGGGTCGCGCTCGAGGGTGGTCTCACTCGGCAACAGGGAGCACAAGCATTTCACGACTCGGTGCTCACCTCGAGCAGTGGGAAGCCGATCACGTCGATTCACAGGAACCTGTCCGCTCGATCTCAGGGAGCTCTCAACGGGTTACCGCATCGTGGGACCAGCTAGCCCACGATTCAACAGACGACGAGCTTCACAATCTCGACATCCGCGGATCAGAAGGTGACCGTCAACAAGGCGTCCTCTACGACATACCGGAAGAGACAAGCTCGACCTCGGCGAGTGCCATTGAGAAAGGCGTGAGCGTCCTCGTACTTGGGACGCCAACGGAACGACCATCACGGCCAGCCAGGTCATCGTGCAACCGACTAACGGCGGCGGATCTGCGACTTCCTCGGCGGCAGGCGTGGTCCCCTTCCAGCGCGGCGCACCGTCCACGGCAAAGCAGGTCGGTCAGATCCCAGCGAACTACACTCAGGGCTCGGGGACGATTGTCAGCGGAACGAACGCGAATAAGGCGACGGAAGCCGCGTTGGCCGCCTACTCAGGGGGCATCGTCGACCGTGTCGTGAAGCTGAGCAACGGCGAGTACGAGGTCCACAACATCGGCGTCAACTGGCCGCACCACATCTTCGTCAACCGGGACTTCAAGGTCGTCGGCGCGGTTTAGCTCTACCGTGGGCCCAGATCACCGCACGCCTACTCAGCCCTGAAGGTCTGCCGGTGGCCGTGTGCTACACGCCGCTGTTCCACGATGTTCCCTCGCCTGAGTGGGTGCTGGCCTTCGCGATGAGTTCCATCGACGTCCGCAGTCACGGCAGCCAGCCGTCACGGTACGCCGACCGCTCCTCCGGCCCGGAGCTGGCGTAGGCCTCATCCGGCTTCGATGTCTCCTCGAGCACGCTCGCGCCGTGCTTCTCCGCCACCTCGTTCACTGGATAGACGGCCTCGAAGCCGCCCGCTCGACTGCCGGTCATGAGGATGACGCACGGCCCCTCACCGGCGCCGACGAAGACGTGATGCGTCCACGGCGGGCAGTGGACGAAGTCCCATGCCTTCAGGCGGCGCTCCTCGCCTTCGATCACGAGCACGCACTCTCCGCCGACGACGAGGAAGTCCTCCTGGCCGCGTTCGCGGTGGTACATGCCGTTGCGCTGGCCGGGCATGAGCACGTGGATGCGGAAGCCGAGCTGAGCCCACTCCTGCCCGCCTTCGAAGTCGGTGTCTTGCCCGCGCTCGTCGCTTCGGATCCACGAAACGTCGCGCGCGTTGAGAATGAACCAGCCCTCGCCCTGGGGGATGAGCCCGGCGTCGGTCATCTTCAACTGTGCCTCGCGAACAGAATCGGTCATAGGCAGATCGTTGCAGGAGCGATGAGTTTCCCGCGCGACGAACTTGGCGTCGACGGCGAGGTCACGCGCTCGTGCCGCCCAGTGCCGCCGATGTTCTGGCTGCGCGACCCGGACGGCGACTCGCTCATCGCGTCCAGCCGTTGTCGTAGCTCCCGACCGACTGCGCGATCGAGATGGCTCTCGGCGCGTCGACATCCGAATAGCTAGTCCTTTGGGTGAGGATCGCCGCTGAGGCCGCGCGCCGTTTTCTCGTCGCCCGGCACCTCCTCGCGCCGGCGTGTCCCCGTTACCAGAGGGGACCCCGCCGTGGCGGGCCGGCGCGCAGTTGCGATCTCTCCTTCGTCCGCGCCGGCGTCTCCGGGCCGACCACGAGGTCCTCGGTGAGTTCCTCGATGCGCCGGTGGAGCGCGACGAACGCCTCGCCGAGGCGCCGTACCTCGTCGTCGGCGAGGGTTCCGGCGGCCATCCGGCGTAGCGCCTGGCGTTCCATCAGCTCGCCCAGGAGCTCGACCAGGACGAGTACGAGTTGCGCGAGGCCACGCTGCAGTGAATCCGGGTCCGCATCAAATCGTGCCGGCAACCGCCGCGGGCGCGCCCGCGGCGGGAACGACAGCTCGTCGGCGCCCTCCGTGCCGATCGAGCTGAGGAGTGCCTGCAGGCGGAGCGTGATCAACTCGACCCCGGCGACGGAAAGTGTGACGTCGCCGGCCGCGCCGATGCCGGTATCGATGAGCCGATCGAGCAGGTCAACGAGGCCGTCGCTCATGGCAGCCTCGCAAACGAGTAGGCCGGCCACGGCCCGGTGACTCTCAGTTCGTAGCCTTCCTCCTCGAGTTCGTTCAGGGTTGCGTGGAACGCCTCCTCGTTCGACGCAGCCACGAGACAGGCGTTGCCCGCGACCTCAGCCGCAACGGCGGCGAGCCGCCCACGGACATCCGGGCGGACGGCGGTCGCGAGCCGCTCCTCCAGATACCGGCCGGGCTCGCCTTCGGGCGGGCGCGCAACGATCTCGACTGCCCACTCCGCCTTCCCACGCAGGCGTACGAGCTCGCGCTCGAGCTCGTCCCGATGGTTGGAAACCCACTCATCCAGGGCGCTACGTGTCGGGAACGCCGTTCCGAATCGGAACGGAATCACCGTCCCCTTCCCCATCGCGTCCAGCAGCATCTCGTTGTGAGCGCGCACCTCTGACTCGAGTTGCGCTTCGTCGCGCATGGCCGAGTCGTCCAGCTTCCGGACGAGTGGAATGACGCGTTCGTCGATACCGACAAGCGCGAACATAGGGCGGTCTGCGACATGTGCCAGCACCCGGCGGAGCAGATCGTCGGCGAAGAGCCCGCGCAGCGTCTCCGCCACTTCCGCGCGCGCATCCGCCTCCGCTTGACGGATGAGCTCCCCGACGTTCACGTCGCGCGCGGCGAGCGCGCGGGCGAGCTCGTCAGCGGCGCCCACGGCCGTCGCCCCCGCTCTCGAGCATCCGCTCGAGCCGTTCGAGCCGGGCTCTCAGGTCGTCGTCGGCTTCCCGTGCGCGGGCGGACGAGCTCAGGGCCGGGTCGTGCTCCCACCAGTCGATCCCCATCGAGCGGGCGGTATCGGCGGAGGCGATCAGCAGCCGCAGCTTCAACGTCAGGAGCTCGATGTCGAGTAGCTGCACGGTGATGTCGCCGGCGATCACGACGCCTTTGTCGAGCACCCGCTCGAGGATGTCGGCGAGCGAGGCGTTGCTCGGGTGCATCGCACGTGGCTCGAGCGAGCTCACGACTCGTCCTCCCGCTGGATCGGATCCGACTGATTGCGCGGGTAGCGTCGCAGCCGGCGCGCCTCGACGAGGTTGCCGTCGGCGTCGAGCTTGACCTCGTAACTGCCGATCAGACTCGTCGTCTCCGGGATGCGCTCGAGCTCGACGAGCTCGAGCGTCACGGTCCAGCCGCGCGTCCCGTCGGGCGCGATCCCGACGATCGAGTCGACAGGTTTGCCGAACAGCTCGGAAACCTGCTGACGCGCCCTCTGCGCGACCTCGGCGGGCGAGAGCTTCTTCGATCGCGTGGAACTAGCCACGGAGCCTTCCGAGTAGGTCCTGCTCGATCATCTCGTACTCGGCCTCGTCGAGCTCACCCCGCTCGAGCGCCGCCTCCGCCTCCACGAGCTCCTGGCGGATCCGGCTCGGGTCGTGGAGCTGTGCGTCAGCCTCCTCCCCCACCTGCTCGAGCCCCCAGACGAGCCCGCGCGCCGGCGCGAGCGGAAGCGTGAGCAGTCCGCTGACCAGGCCCATCACGCGGCCACCTGAGACTCGAGACTTACGAAGCTGTATGGGGGAAGCGGGCCGACGAGCGTGAAGCGCAGCGGTGGCGAAAGCTCGGCCGCTAGCTCGTCGAGCGCGGCCGAGACCGCTGCGACGCCGCTTCGCTTGACGAGGAGGGCCAGATTCAGCGCCCCGTACTCGCCCGAGGGCTCTCCGACGCGCACCTCGAGCGCCAGTGGCTCGACGCTCGACAGCACCCGTGCCAAGTCGTGCGACCGGCGCCGAGCAAGCTCCCCTGCTACAGCTTCGCCCAGCGCGAAACCGTTCTCGAAACTCGGCGAGCGTCGGTACGCAGCGCGCAGTCGCCCAAGACCTGGCAGCTCGCCGATCACGGTTTCCTCGTAGGCGCCCTTCAGCGTCAGCTCCGCAGTGTCGCGGTGCAGCTGCAGTAGCGTCACGAGCTCAGGAGCGGCGAGCAGTTCGACAACCGCCGCCTGGTCAGGGAGCACGATTCCGAATCGCGTCGGTAGGACAACCGCGCGCTCGTGGAGTTCTTCGACGACGTCGGCATGTGCGAGGAGGTTCGTCCTGGTCGCCTCGACCGGGCTGTTCGCGTCGACAGGCGAGACGATCGCAGCACGGTCGCCGGAGCGGATGAGGGCGATCCCTTTCTCGCTCAGTCGCGGCGGCAGTCGGCGTGGCCGCGTGACGCCGTACAGATAGAGCGCACTCACTTGTCGTCGTCGTTCCCGCCGCGGCTCGAACGGCTGCGCTCGCCCTTCTCCTCATCGTCACCGCGACCGCCGAGGCCGACCTTCTCCTTGATCGCGTCCATCCCGCCTTCGATCGCTCCCTTGCTCTTCGTCTCGGCCATTTCTTCTCCACCCCGCTCGAAGAGGTCGGGCACGCTCTTCGATTCGTCGGCGGCCCTCAGGTCGAGCCGGTTGGTGGCTTCCGCGAAGCGCAAGTACGTGTCGACGCTCGCGACGACGACCCGCAGGTCGATCGTCAATAGCTCGATGCCGACCAGCGACACACGCACATAGGCATCGATCACGAGCCCCCGATCGAGCAGGATCTCGAGCACATCCGCAAGCCCGCTCGACCGCGGTGGGCGGGCGACGTATCCGGCTGACTCTCGCTGCATTACGGCCACAACCGGCCTCCTTCCGTCCTGGTCGGGTCCCTGACCGCCTAGGCGGTGCCCTCACGAAACGTCTGCAAACCCCCTACGCCACCTTCGCAAGGCCGAGTTGTTCTGCCAGACCGAGGTAGTCCCAACTCGACCACTCCTCGGCAATCCGGCCGCCGACGAGGCGGAGAATGACGAGCCCGTCGATCTCGGCCTCGCGCCCCGTCTCGCGATGACGGGCCCGCATCGTCACCCGCGCCGCAAGGCGATCGCCGTCTCGAAGGACGTCGCGCACATCGAAGTTCGTCCATTCGAATGCCTCGGCATGGTTTTCGAGCAGGTCCGCCAGCTGCTCGGCGTCACGCTCCTCGGTGCCCGCAAGCGTGTGAACGTGCCCGCGGTAGTCGTCGGCTAGAAGGCTTCGGAGCGCCTTGCTGTCGCCTTGCGCCCAAGCTTCGTAATAACGCCGGAGCGACTGCGTCGGATTCTCGCGGCGGCGCCGCAGCGCAACGACGAGCCCGAGCACCGCCGCAGCCCCCAATGCATTCGACGCGCGTCTCATCCGTCCGGCACGATCCGTTCGGGCGGGACGACAATCTCCTTCTTGCCGTCGAACGACGCGTCGAGGTAGACCCGCACCGCACGCTGCTGCGCGTTCACGCCCACGATAGTTCCGGCAGCCGACGTCCCTGTGCCCGCGAAAACGCCGAGAAACGGGAGCCCGGAGAGATCGACGCGCACGCGCTGGCTTGGCATGAATGGAGCGGCTCCTGCATACGCCACGGGCGCGGGGGTCGGCCGAGGAGCCGGCGCCCAGGCAAGCTCTGCATTCCAGTCGAGCTCGGTGTCGCTCTCCCCCTCGGCGTCGCCCTGCCGGGCACGACCACGCTCTCGAGCGTCGCCGTCGCCTTCGCGCGCTCCACGCCTCTCGCTGCGACTCTGCGAACGCTGCTGCTCGGCGCCGTCAGATTGCTCCTCCTTGCCGTCTCGCTGGTCAGACTCGCTCGGAGTGTGTGCGTCGACGATCCGTTGCAGCTCCTCCTTTGTCAGGTGCGCCCCCAGCGCCTGGACGAGCACATCCTTTGTACGCGACGCGAGCCGGCGCACCAACTGTTCCTTCGTCGCGTCACCGTCCTCGTCGTCGAGCACCTGCGCGAGTTCGTCTTTCTTGAGCCGCGATCCGAGCAGTTTGACGAGATCGTCCTTCGTCACATGTGAGGCGAGTTCCTCGACGAGCTCGCCCTTCGTCTGGCTTGTCATCTCACCTCCTCGCCAAGGAGTCGATCAATTCTTCCTTCGTCATCTCCGAACGATGGGGGATGTCGGCGGCTTGTGCCCGCTTGTAGAGCTCATCCTTGGTCAGGTTCGAAAGCTCCTCGCTCGTCGAAGGGCGAAGGCGAACGGGCAAGAACCGCCTGCCGAGCGCGGCCGCGGCTGCGGCGAATATCAGACCGATCAAGACGCGTCTCATTTCGACCCCACTTCCCCGCCGGAGCCGCGGCACTCCGCGCAAGCCGAACGGTGAACCAAGCAGCGGTCTCATCTGTGCGAGAGGCGCTTCTGTGCTTCAAGCGCTCCACCGAGAACCGCGACTGCTCCCCCGAACAAGGCGAGCCTTCGGCTGCGACCGAGAAACTGCGCGGAACGCAGCAACCAGCCAGCCTTCTTCTTACGCCACCAGACCTTGCGAACAAAGGTAAGGACGCTCATAAAGGGCCTCCTTTCTCGTTTGCAACGACAGCGTTACCCAGTCGGCGCCGTCTCAATCCGAGGACCTTCAATCCGGTAGAAACGGATTCGCGCCGTCGCTGGCGAGAGCTTAAATCGGAAACCCCCGCCGTCCGGCAGCCGCAGGCCGGTCGAAGGGGGTTCCTCGGTTCGAGGATGTCCGGTTTCGTCGTCGCCCAAACCCGCGTGGTCTACTGGGCGAAATGCGTAGCTCAGACGGCCCGTTTCGCCGCCACCCGAGCGCCGGTTCGCGGACGTCGACGAGCGCACCCGTGCGGGCCGCAACGAGCGCACCCGTGCGGGCCGCTACTTCGTTGCTCGTGTAGGGAGGTGGAAGTATGCGCTATGCATCGACTGCAACCGTCGGCCCGCGTATCGGGATCAGCTGGCTGGCGGCGCTGTACCTGATTATCGGCGCGATCGTCGCCGCAACACACCACTACTGGTCGAACCTTCACACGTTGAAGGCAGTCGCATCGGCACTGATTGCCACGGTGCTCTGGCCACTTCTACTGGTCGGCGTGAACCTACACATCCACTAGGAGCAACGATGGGAGACCGCACGCAACGTGTGAAAGGCAAGATCAACGAAGTCACGGGAAAGACCAAGCGCGCAGCCGGCTACCAGAGGGGCGATACCGCAACCGAGGCCAAAGGCGCCGCCCAAACTCTCAAGGGCAAAACCCAGCAGGCGGTCGGCAAGGCACGCGGCACGGTCAAGAAGAAGACCCGATAGCGGGTTGGGCTTCGGGGCGGGGGCGCGTGGAAGCGCGGCCGGGAATGCCGTTGCGCCCCCGCCCCGCAGCGAAGCCGTGGCGCGGCCGGATCAGTACGTGAAGCCGACCGTTCCGGCCACCCGCGCCTTGTAGATCACGCACCTCCCGAACAGCGATACGCGGTAATGGGTCAGTGTCACGCTGAACATTCCCGAGCCGCCGGAACTCGTGGTGGTCGTGACGTCGTTCAACGCGCCGGTGACGAGGTACTGCTGGTTCGTGCAGCCGGCACCGGTGTCGAGCGTCGTGATCGTGCCGCTGTGGTAGACGATCGAGCCCAGCACCGCGTCGAAGGAGCCATCCGGACTATGGGAGACGATCTCGAAGAAACCGCCGTTCACGTATGTCGGGCTCGATCCGAGCGGATCGTGCTCGACCAGCGCGTTCCAGCCGATCATGTCGCCCATGTTCCCGACGCCGGGGCCCGCGAACGAACCGGCGGTCTGGGTGAACGCGTACTCGTAACCCGTGATCGTGAAGCTCGTCGAGGCCGGGGCGGCGACACCGCTCCCCGGTAATGCAAGCGCAGCCGCAGTTGCGCCGGCTGCGATCAAACTGCGAAGCCGTGGGCTCACGAGCGTCTCCTTCGTCGCACGGGTCGGTCGGTTGCCGAGAGAAGATGCGCAGAACCGCGGCCGTGTAAACCCGCCGTCAGTCGAGCGGCAAGTCCATCCTCATCGGCAGCCCCCTCCGTCGACGGCGGTCGCAGGCTCTCGGCGGTCGCGGTGCGATCAGCCCTGACTGACCTGCCTGACGGGCGTGCTGGTCGCATGGACTCCTGCCGACTGCACCTCGCTGTCCACGGCTGACTTGAGCTGCGTTGTCAGCGTGTCGAGCTCCCTTGTGAGCTCCTCGTCCCCAGCGAGGCTCGTCGGATCGTTCGAGGCGACGGCGTCGGCGATCTCATTCTCGAGCTGCGCGACCGCGAGGCGGCCGGCCGCACTCAGGTAGACGGGCCCGCTCGTCTGGAGGAGATATTGCCAGGCGTAGGCATAGGTTCCGCAGGCGTCGCAGCCGCCGTTCGTGGCGGTGGCAACGTTCGCCGGCGTGTAGACGTTCGGGTCGCCGGTCACGAAGAGCACTTGCACTGCGACCGCGCTGGCGCGGCACCCCGTGCACGCGGCCGCTTGCGCGTCGGCGAGGTTCGTGCTGGCGACGGTACCTCCGGCAACGCTCGCAACCTCGAGGTGTGCGCGCGCATGCCAGGACTGATCCGCGGTCGACCGGACGATGACCACGTTGTTCGCGCCGCCGCCTTGGGCCCCGCTCGTGTCCGCATCTGCCGAGGCGGCGAAGGCTGCAAGAGCCAACAGGAGAGTCACGCAGATCGTTCGCATATCTTTTTCAACGCAGAATCCGCCCGGACGGTTACCCCTGTGCAGAGGTCGCTGTCTGTGTGGTCATAGTGGTTGCGGTTGTGGTCACGGTCGTCGTGGGCGCACTGGTGGTCGTGTCGACCGTGGTCGTGGCCGGATCGGTACTCGTCGGGGTGGTCGTGGTGTCGGGTCCGACCGTCGTCGTCGGAGCGGTCGGGGTCGTATCGATCGTGGTCGTGGCCGGATCGGTAGTCGTCGCGGTGCTCGTGGTGTCCGGCCCCATCGTCGTCGTCACCGGGGCGGACGCCGCCGACGGGGCGGTCGTCCTCGCCGCCACACGCGTAGGTGCCCTGTTCGCAGTCGGCGAGGCCGACGTACTCCGGGCGACCCGGGGCGCCTGTCCCGAGCTCACCGGCTGGACCTGCCGCAGCGGGGCGGGCCGGCCGAACGGCGCCGGGGTGGCGATCGTCCCGCGGCCGCGGGCCGTCGAGAGGATCGGCGCCGAGGCCCCGCCGCGGTCGTCCGGACGGACCGCGGTTGCCGGATGCTGCGAGCTGCCGGCGAATGCGATCGCGACGGCGGCACCGGCCGCAAACGCGAGCGCCGGCCCGAAAGAGACGCGCCGCCCGGCGCGGGCCGTGGCGGCTCCGAGTAGGCGCAGAGCGAGCCGTGACAGTCCAAGCAGCAGACCGCAAGCCGGTAGGACCAGTAGCAGCGCGCGAAGCGCGGCGAGCCCGACTGCGCCCCAATCCCCCGCAGCGGCGGCGGCCGCACCGGCCGCGCGCTCGACATGCAGCGCAGTCCACGCCGCCCCAAGCAGCTGCGGCGCAGCACGCGCCACGAGAACTAGCAGGCCGACCAGGACCGGCACCAGCACGAGCGCGTATGCGGTCAGAACCCACCGCACCCACGGCTTCAGCTCGCCGGCGCGCGGGTCGACCGCGCGGCCCGGGACCAGGCTCCGGAGCACGGGCCCCACGCGTGACAAGACGTCCGGGACGCCGGTGAGGTCGTTGAGCACGTAGTAGCCGTCGAGGCGAAGCCATGGCCAGAACTGGTTGGCGACGAGCGCGTGCTCGATCGCCACGACCGCCAGGAGCGGTTCGAACCCGGTTGCCGCGTAGGCCGCGTAGAGCCCGACGACGAAGACGAGATTGAAATAGATGCCGCCGAGGTCGGTCCGGATGCGTCCGCCGCGCCCGAGGCGGTAGACGTCGGTCACGTCGGTGTAGAAGGCCGGGTAGATCAGGTAGAGGCCGATGCCGATCACGCCCGGACGCGCGCCGCCGTAGCGGCAGGCTGCCGCGTGCCCGAGCTCGTGGAACAGGACCGACGCGACGACGAGCCCGAACACGACCACGACGAGCTCCGGACGCACGATCAGCTGGTGGAACGCGCGTGTGAGCCCGTGGTGCGCAAAGAGCCAGAGGTCAGCCGCGGCAACGAGGCCGAGCACGCCCCCGACCGCGCCGGCGGCGAAGAGCGGCTGGAACAGCCTGGCGACGGCGCCGACGACCGATGCCGGCAGGAGGCGCCCGCGCATCGTCAACTGGAGCGGCCCGGCATCCATGGGGCCCGGGGCCATAGGGGCCGTTCCGGCAACGAGCCCGAGCGGGCAGAGCTTGTTCTCGAGGAGGAACAGGACGTTCTCGGACGTGACGGTGCGGCCGATGGCCGCGCTGACGCGCGTCGCGACGGTCTTCAGGCTCGAGGCGCCGTCGAGCGATCCCGCGACCGCATAGAGGAGCTCCGTCAGCTGGACGACCCGTCCGTCGGCGCGGCGGACGAGCCACGGCGGCTCGCGTAGCCCGGAGTCCTTGTACCGACCGAGCAGCTCCGTGCCCGCGGCCAGCCTCGGCGCGGGCGCAGGCGGCCGTCCACGCCGGCCCACGCAGCTCCAAATCGACGTGACCATCTTCTCGAGCGTCGAATTCACCTCCGGTCGGGTGCCGCTAGTGGCTCACAGCCACAAAGTCGGGATACGAGGACGCAGGAGGGCGGGGCGGCCCCCGCCCTCCTTTGGGTCCGGTCAGATGCCCTGGACCACCGGCGCGTACTGGTCGGCGTTCGCGTACGCGACGGAGCTGTCGCTGAGCACGTTCAGCGCGAGCGCTGCGTTGATCGGCGCCGCGATGTTCGCGTTCACGAGTGACAGGACAGCGCGATCGGGCAGCGTCTCGCCAACCTGCTCCTGCAACTCCTCGTTCGTGAGACCATGCTTCATCGTCTTCACCTCCTAGATGCCCTGGGTGATCGGCGCGTACTGGGTGGCGCTGGCGTACGCGACCGAGTTGTCGCTGGCGACGTTCAACGCGAGGGCCGCGTTGATCGGCGCCGCGACGTTGGCGTTCACGAGCGAGAGGACGGCCCGATCGGGCAGCGCCTCGGCGCGCTCGGCCTCCAGCTCGGCCTGGGTCAGCTCGTTCTTGATCATCGTCTGTACCTCCTTGTGTCGTTTGCGCTCGGGTCAGAGGGTCGGCGTGCCGCCGAGCATCCCCTGGTCGATCGGCGCGTTCTGCGTTGCGCCGGCCGCGGCGATCGATCCGTCGGAGAGGACGTTGGCCGCGAGCCCGAGGTTGATGGGCAGCGCGAGGTTCGCGTTGACGAGCGACATCGCGGTGCGGTCGGGCAGCGTCTCGATTGACTGGTGGCGGAGCTCGCTCAGGTCGAGCCCGCGATCCGTGCTTGCTGACATGCGTTCACCTCCTCTAGAAGCTCGGGATGGCCGGTGGGCTGCTGAGCCCCTGGACGATCGGTGCCGTCTGGTCGGCTGCCCCCGACGCGGTGCCGGCACCCGACACGAGACCGCCGATGCTCGACGCCGTCGGAATTGACGCGAGGCCGCCCACGATCGACAGCGCCGTGCGGTCCGGCAGGATCTCGACCACCTGCGCTTCCAACTCGCTGCACCAGAGGAAAGCGCGTGTGGTCGAACGAATCTCCATATGTGACACCTCCTTCCGTTCTTGATACATCACCGCTTATTCTCAAGACAGTTATGTCTCATTTTCTGGAGGACTAAACTTCGGATGAGACATTGATGTCCACAGCGCCTCCGAGCCTGCGCGAGCGCGTGGCGGCCGCGATCTTGGAAGCGGCCGCCGACGCCTTGGCGACGCACGGCGAGCAGGCCAGCATCGCCGACGTCGCCGCCGCCGCGGGCGTCGCGCGCGCGACCGTCTACCGCTATTTCCCGAACCGCCAGGCCCTGCTCGACGCTCTCGCCGGGCTGGCTGTCCGCGATGCGGAGGCACGACTGAGGGAGGCGCGGCTCGACGACGTGGCAGCTCCGGAGGCACTCGAACGCGCAGTTCGCGCGCTCGTCGGAGTAGGCAACCACCTCGTCGTCCTGGAGCGTGAGCGCGTTCGCCCGGACGCCGGCCAGTTCGACGCCGCCGTCGCGCAACCGCTGCGGCGACTGTTCGAGCGGGGACAGACGGACGGCGATATCCGGACCGACATGTCCCCGGTCTCGTTGACCGAGTCCCTCGTCGGCCTCGTCATGGGGATCCTTCGCTCGACGCCGACGCTCGGCGTCGAGGGGACTACCGCGGTCGTCACGAGCCTCTTCCTCGACGGCGCGCGGACACGTGGCGCCGCCGCCCATCCGGGGTAGGTGCTTCGCGACGGTGCGAACGGGAAAGCAGCCGCCAAAACAATAAGAGGAGCCACGCAATGAATGGACAAAAGCCGTCGCTTCCGACGCCGCCGCTCGAAACGCACGAGATCGACGCCGAGCTGCTCCCGAAGCTGGTCGCCTATCTCCGCCAGATGAGCGTCGAGCTCCGCGAGAAGTGGGTTAGCCGGATCTCGGAAGCGCAGCTGTTGGGCGTGATGTCGCCCGAGGAGATCTTCTCCGAGGTCAAGGCCGTCTACGACAACTACGTCGATGCGCTCGAGACGGGCAGCGTCGAGTCTCTGCAGGCGTACGCGCGCGACCTCTCGGAGCGCATCATCCACCGCGGTGTCGAGACCCACGAGGTGCTGGGGATCGTCCTGCTCCTCCGCGACGTGCTGGCGCGGTCGCTCTTCCTCCGCTACCAGGACGATCCGGAGCTGCTCGATCGGATTCTCGACTCCTACGAGCCGGCGGCGAACCGGATCGCGGTCACCGTCGGGGTCAGCTTCGTCGAAGAGCGCGAGCGCGTCATCCGCGAGCAGCAGGCCGCGATCCGCGAGCTCTCCACGCCGGTGCTCCAGGTGCGCGACCGGCTCGTGATCCTCCCGATCATCGGCGCGATCGACTCGCAGCGAGCCCGGCAGCTGACCGAACAGCTCCTAAACGCGATCCAGGCGAATCGAGCCAAGGTCGTCGTCATCGATATCACCGGCGTCGCGAGCATCGACATGACCGTCGCGAACCACCTCGTTCAGACGGTGAATGCGGCGCGCCTGATGGGCGCGAGCGCGATCATCACGGGGCTCTCGTCCGGGATCGCGCAGACGCTCGTCGATCTTCGCGTCGACCTGAGCACGATGAACACCGTCGGCGACCTGCAAGGCGGGCTCGAGGAGGCCGAGCGGCTGCTCGGCTACAAGGTGCTCCACTCGGACCCGGCACCGCCGGATCGGCTGGCGTAGCGGATCGTGTCCGTGCCGATCCTCAAGCAGGGCGATTACCTGATCGCCTCGATCCAGTCGGCGCTCTCGGACAGCGAGGTGCTCGAGTTGCGGGACGACCTCGCGGAGCGAGTGGGACAGTTCAGGGCGCGTGGGATCGTCGTCGATGTCACGGCGTTGGACGTGATCGACTCGTTCGCCGCGCGTGCGCTGCGGACGATCGGCTCGACCGCGAAGCTGCGCGGCGCCGAGACCGTGCTCGTCGGCATCCAGCCGGACGTCGCGATGGCGATGGTGCAATTCGAGCTCGACCTCCAACCGCTGCACACGGCCCTCGACCTCGAGGAGGGTCTTGCGGTGCTGCGGCGGACCGCCCGTGGAGGCGACGACGATGGACCATGAGACCTGTGTCGAGATCGAGAGCGACGCGGATATGGTCGCGGCGCGGGCGGCCGGTCGAGCGCTTGCGGAGCGGCTAGGCTTCTCGCGTACGGATGGGACGCTGATCGCGACGGCGATCTCAGAGGTCGCGCGGAACATCCTCGTCCATGCGGGATGCGGCGAGATCCTGCTGCACGACGTGCACGAGCGCGACCGCCACGGCATCGTTGTCGTCGCCCGCGACTGCGGCCCCGGGATCCAGAGCGTCGAGCTGGCGCTGCAAGACGGGTGGGGCTCGTCGGGTGGGCTCGGCCTCGGCCTGCCGGGCGCACGCCGGCTGATGGACGAGTTCACGATCGAGTCGGTGCCGGGCGACGGAACGACGGTGACGATGAAGAAGTGGCGCGCCCGCGATCCGCTCGAGCGGCTGCGGCGGGAGCGCGAACAGAGGGAGCAGGTGTGGGCGTGAGCACGGGGACGGCGCCATTCGAATGGGCGGTCGCCTCGCGCCCGCGCGCCGGCGAGGACGTGTCGGGCGACGCGGCGGTCGTGTCGTCCGCGGAAGACGTGTTCCTCGTCGCCGTGGTCGACGCACTCGGTCACGGGCCGGAGGCCGCTGCGACCGCCGTGGTCGCCTGCTCGGCGCTCCACGCCTTCGCCGGCGAGGAGGTCACCGCAGCGCTCGAGCGCTGCCACGAGCGGCTCCGCGGCACCCGTGGCGCCGCGGTCAGCGCCGCCCGCTACTCGCCGACGAGCGCCGAGTTGGCCTGGGCGGGGGTCGGAAACGTCGAGGCCCTGCTCTTCCGGGGCGTCGGACCACGGACACGCCCGAGCGAGGCGCTTCTGTTGCAGCCGGGGACGGTAGGCGCGGGGCTGCCCCGCCTGCGTTCAGCGCGCTTCCGCGTCCGGCGCGGCGACGTGCTGCTGGTCGCGACCGACGGGATCGATTCCGGCTTCGCCGACTGGCTCGACACGTCAGGCTCCCCGCAGCAGGTCGTCGACCGCATACTCGGTCGCGACGGGCGCGAGTCGGACGACGCACTCGTACTTGCGGCGCGGCTGCTCGGAGCGGACGCATGACGGCGGCTGCGGCCGACTTCCGCGTGGTCTACACATCGGCGTTCCGGGCGTATGTCGACGAACGCGGTGAGGCGGCGCTCGGCGTCGCATACGCGCTCGGGCGCGACGCCGTGACCGCAGGGCTCGGCATCCTCGACCTCGTCGCGATCCAGAACGCGATCCTGGTTGCCGCTCTCCGCGGGGTGCCGGCAGGCGAGGCGGAGCGCGTCGCGGCGGCGGCCGGCGACTTCTTTCTCGAGAGCTTGTCCGCATACGAGATGGTCCAGCGCGGCTTTCGCGAGGCTCGTGAGGCGGCGCTCGCCGAGAAGCGACAGACGACGATGCTGCGAAGCCTCTCCGCGTTCCTCGCGGACGCCTCGCTGGCGTTCGAAGGGTCCGACGCGTTCTACGAGGTGCTTCAGCTCGTGGCCGAACACGCGCGCGAGCTCGTGGGCGCGGGCTGGTGCCTCGCCACGCTCGCGCTCGACGAATCGTCGGAGCCGCTCACGGCGCTCGCGGCCGCCGATCAGGGCACGGGCGCGAATGCGAGCTCGGTCCACAAGCTGTCACGTCTGCCGCCGGGCCACGCAACCCGCATGGGCGCCGAAGAGCTGGCGGCCGACCCCGCATCGGCGGCGCTCGCGCGATTGCTCGGCCTCGATCGCCCGCTCGACGGCCGGCTCGCAGTGCGCGTCGCGGCGCTCGACGGAAGTGAGCTCGGCTCGATTCAGCTGTTCGACAAGGACGGGGGGTTCACCGACGTCGACGAGGCCACGATCCTCCACCTCGCCCAGATGGCGGCGGCGACGCTCGAGCGCATGCGGCTCTACGCGCAGTCGACGTCCGGCCCGCAGTGAGCGGAGCGTGGGGACCGGCGGCCGACCCGCGTCGGCGCCCGGTCGCGCGCGAGCGCGCCGCCGCCACACTCATCAACGGAGCGAACAGGGGGCTTGGCTTTGAGGTCGCTCGTCGGCTCGTGGCCGCTGGCCATCAGGTCTGGATCGGCGCGCGCGACGACGCACGCGGCCAGCAGGCGGCCGACATGGTCGGCGCCAGATTCGTCAACTCGACCTGACCGATGACGCATCAGTGGCCGCCGCGGTCGAGACCGCCGGAGCATTGGACGTGCTCGTGACGTCGATGAGGCGAACGTGTTCGGACCCGTCCGCGTCCTACGCGCATTCCTCCCGCTGCTCGAGAAGTCCCCCGCGCCCGTGGTCCTCAACGTCTCGAGCGGCGCGGGCTCTCTCAGTCTCCCTGCTGGTGAACTGACGCGATCGATCCCCAAGCGGGCGCAATCGGTCGCAGCCGGCGCAACTGGGTAGACGCCCAAAAAACGGCTCAAACGAGCCGCAGCTACGGGCGCCAGCTCGGGCAGCAGGCGTCTCCCTCGAGCTCGTGCGTCAGCCGGCGCTGGTGCCGGCCGCTCGCGTCCATCAGCAGCACCTCGCTCCAGCCGAAGCGCCCACTGTCGAAGGCGATCGTGCGGCCGTCGGGCGAGATCGCCGGGTCGCCGTCGCGGATGCGGTTGGCAGTGAGCCGCCGGTAGCTCCCGCCGTCCGCGTTCATTCGGCCGATTTCGTAGGTCGGGTTGCGGCTTGTCTGGCCCGGCGCTGAGGTGAAGGGCTCGTTGGTGATGAAAGCGAGCCCACTGCCGTCGGGCGACCAGGCGGGCGCCCAGGAGCGGCCGTTGCGCGTCGGGAACTCGCGGCGATCGCGGCCGTCGGCGTCTGCGGTCACGAGTCGGCCGTCGAGCTGGAAGGTGAGCCGCCCGCCGGGCGAGAAGCGCGGCCCCCAACCCGTGGTCACGCGCCGCAGCGGGCCGCCGACGGCCGGCATGGCGTAGATCGTCCACTCGTTGCCGCCGTCGCGGTCGCTGTTGAACACGATCGTCGAGCCGTCGGGCGACCAGCTCGGGAACCAGTCGGTGTTGACGTCCTGCTCGGCGCTCTCGGTCAACCGCGTACGGCGGCCGCTGCCGGCATCGATCACGACTACGTCGCCGGCGCCGTCGGCGTCAGTCCAGAGCACGACGCGGTCGCCCTGCGGCGACCACTCCGGGTTCTGGTCGCGCGGCTCGGTGCCTCGCAGCAGCCGGTCACCGCTGCCGTCGACGGCGACAATGTGGATCCCGTCCGGTGCCTCGTAGGCGAGCAGCTGCGTGCGCAAGGCGACCGGCGCGGGCGAGGCGGCGAAGGCCGCTACCACCGCGGCGGCGACGACCGCGAGCGCGACGACGCGCATTGCACCCATCGTCGCACGCTCGCGACGCGCCCGCTACCGATCCCTCGGCGTAGACCGACAGCACCGCATCGAAGCTGCCGTCCGGAAACGGAATCGCCTCCGGCGTCCCCTTCCAGCAGCTCAACCGAGGCGCCTTCGGCCTCGACTTGGCGGCGGCCGCGCGCGAGCAACGCCGGGACGTGGTCGATGCCCACAACGTCGCAGCCGCACCGCGCCACGGCGATCGCCGCGTTGCTACTGCCACAGGCGACGTCGAGAACGCGCCAGCCTGGCTGGAGGTCGACAGCCTCGCAGAGCGTCTCGGCGACCGCTGGATCAGCATCGCGACGGCGTGAAAGTCGCCGCTCGCCCACATATTTTGTTGCCGCTGCTTGACCGGTGCGAGATCAAGACGGTGTTCTCAGCCATCATCATCTCGTTCGTCTCCTTCGCTAGGTTTCGTCGTCTGGAGCTCGCAGTTGTCGCCGAGCCGAACCGGATCGACGTTACGCGCGCCGGGGCCGCCCGTCATCGGGATGGCTGCCCATCTTCGGCGACGCGTCTATCTAACTAAGTAACACCAGCGTCACCCGCGGTTCATTGGAACGCTCCGCCGATCAGGATCTGTTGGGAGCTGCTGATGTCCGGCAGTGCGCTGTAGACGCGGACCGCGTCGCGCGAGACCCGAAGCGACCCATGTTGTAGGTCGCCATCGTTCCGGATCCCC
>Ga0066709_100000962_pt1 | contig 17708 bp, 13 predicted proteins | sample GraSoiAngelo_158_FD_79665 | JGI IMG/M metagenome (GOLD analysis project Ga0066709, IMG submission 79665) | Grasslands soil microbial communities from the Angelo Coastal Reserve, California, USA - 14_1009_16_30cm | ecosystem: Environmental > Terrestrial > Soil > Grasslands | place: USA...
AGCTTTTGCTCCCGGCGTTTGAACCACAAAAAGACGCCGGCGCCGATGATGCCGATCACAGCGAGACCGATGCGCAACACCCAGAGATCGCGCCCGTCCAGGCGCAGGAGATTTCCTAGAAACCAGACGAAGATGAGGTAAACCAGTAGGACCGCGCCCGTTGCCAGGTAGATGTTCATCCTTCCCCCTAACGCCCCGGGATTACCAGCGCGCGCAGATCCGAAATGCCCGAACCCAGCGAGAATTTGAAAATAACGAACAGCAGCAACGCCAGCGCCGCGCCACTAATGGCCGCAATGCCGAGCCGGCGAACCCAGGGATCGCCACCCGTTAGCCGGACCGCCTCCTTGGGCAGCATCCACGCGGGCGACAGGTCGGGCGAGTAGCCACGAACCCGCCGGATCTTTTCACCCACCGCGTCCATGATGGAGCGCAGGTCGCCTTTGTTGCCCATGCTGTAGCGGCCGCCGAACCCGAGGAGCACGCACAGGTAGTAGACCTCGAGCAGATCGGCCAGTTCCTGCGAATCAGTCTGCCCCAGTAGCTTCTGCAAGTTCTGGAAAAACACCTCGCCCGCCATGTGTGTGCCGAACAGTTCCTCCTGCAACGGCTTGCGTGGCCAATCGGCAAAAAGCGGGTTGCGCGAGTTCAGAATAGATTCGTCCAGGAACGCCACCGCCGCAAAAACGGCCAGCTGGATGGCGTCACCGTTGTACCCGCGCTTGCGGGCTTCCTGATCGGCCGATTTCAGCGCCTCGCGCATGTGGATACGAAACGAATTGGCGTCGGAGACGGCCTGGCGATTCGACCGCAACCGGACAATAGCGGTCAGCACCTCCTGCAGCATCAACGCTAGATTCTCGGTGCGGCGAGCGACTGCGGATGGCGTCATATATTTAAGACCCCGGCTTACGATTCGAGCACGACCAGCAGCTCCAGCTCCGGTTCAGGCAACTCGCCCGGAACGTAAATCCCCACGCGGCGCGTTTGCAGGATGTGGTCCCAGCACGGCCCGGATTTGCTGACGCCGAAATACTGCGTGTCCACGCGCGCCGAAATCGCCGGCGGCGGGACGGGCAAATGCGTAAGTGCACAGCCGGGCAGCGCGCGCTTCACCAGCTCGGCCACGAACTGCGAGGAGCAGACCTTCACCAGTTGCGGCGTGCGCGCGATCACCGCCGCTTCGCCCGCGCGTGAGTGCAGCGCAAACACCCATCGCGAGCGCCCCAGCACGCGCTGGTCGGTGACATCGCCCTCCCAAAAATAATCGCGCGCGCGCGCCAGCGGGATTGACAGGCAGTTGGTGGGGACGATGGTCTCGAGGTGCGTACGAATGTGCAAATCGAGTCCCTCGAAACATTCGTCCAGGTGCTCATGATCGTAGAGCGGCAGAGCGCGTGGATGCGAGTCGAGCGCGAACGTGCACAGCGCGCCGCCCAGGCGGGCCAACTCGACATAGAGCTCTTCGGGATGGCCGCGCTTCGAAAAACAAAGGTGCCGTAGCGGAGCCAGGCTGGAGTTCACGGCGTGCAGCAGCCAGAAATTCGCGATCTCGCGCGTCGAGAATTCGGCCAGCGATTTCCCGTCGGTTTTGCGCGACCCCGTAATGGAGGCACTCTTGTCCTCCAGAATCTCGATCAGGCGCCGCAGCATAGTCATCACTCGTTCGCTGGCGCTGATCTGGATCACGGGCGGAATGAAGCGGGGATCGACGATGAAATGGCCGCTGCCATCGCGCATGATACGCGTCACCGGCATGGTTAGCACATCTTCGGCGGGCTCGGTGTCGAGCAGCAGCTTGACGTTCTTGCGCCCCAGGCGGACGGGCTTCTCGTCGCGGCCCGTATTCTCATCGTGGAACACGCGCATTTCCGCAATAAAGCGTGCGCCGCTGGCGCCGTTGGCCTCGGTTTCCGACAGCGCGCAGTTGAGGCCATCGGGCTGCCGCGGCGCGATAGCCATCAGGATGGTGAGCGTATCCCGCGTAGGAGGAAACGCTTCCGTGATGTGACGGGGGACGGGCAGGGGATCGGATTCCGGCATCTGGAAAGGCAGCCCGTCCGGAAAAATCCCGCGCGCATTAACGATGGAAACCGTGCCGTTTTTGAGCGCGTCGGCGTCCAATTCCAGGCCCACCAGGCCGAATGGCGCAAACCACAAGGACGAGGTGGCAAAATGAATGGAATCTTCGAAATAGCGGCTCTGCGCCTGGAAGTGGTGCGGCCCCAGGTGCATGCCCTCCGACCACACCACGCGTGAGAGATATTTCACAAGTCGCTAATGTAGCATACACACGCCTGCGGTGTTATTGCGGTTACGATTCGCTATTGATTGCGTAACAGCACCCGCCGGGAATCTAGCCGGAGCCTCGTTGGACAAGGCGCGCGCCGGGATGACATCATGGGAGGAGGGCGCGGCTTATGAACCCTGAAGACGAGCATCCGAAGCCCGAGGAACGCGAAAAGTTCACCAGGGCGGGGCGCTGGAAAGTCCCGGGCGTGAACCCCGATCAGCCCGATCTGCCCACGGCTCCGTTGACCAAACCGGTGGCTCCGCCGCCTGCCGGGGAGTCCGCGCCTCGAGGTGGATTCACGCAGAGTTTCCAGCCGCCAGCGCCACCTGCTGGAGCGTCGCAAGCCCCAGCAGCGCCGCCCTCTCAGCAAGCCACGGGCGAGTTCACACGCATGTTCCAGTCGCCCGCGCAGCCTGGTTCTCCGGTCTCGCCTCCCAGGATGGAAGCGCAACCTCCAAGGCCGGCGCCGCCGGCATCGGGGCCTCCCGCGCCGACACCACAGCAGCAGGGGCCGGGCGAATTTACGCGCCTGTTCCACGCGCCGCCGGTTCCGCCCGGCACGCCAACAAAAAGTCCGGCTGCGCCTGCAACGCCACCACCTGCGGGTTCATTCAAGCAGCCGATTCAATCGCCAGCGGCCCCACCGAGAAGCCAAGTTGGCCCTCCACCGCCACCGGCAGCGCCCGGCTCATTTACGCAGATGTTTTCGCCACCTGTCGCGCCTGGATCCGCCGCGCCCCCGCGCACGCCGGCGCCAGGCCCTCCGCCGCAGCAGACGCCGGGCGAATTTACGCGCACGTTTCAGTCGCCCATGCAGAGCGCTCCACCTGCCGCTCCAGTCAGGCAGCAACAGTCGCTCGACGCGCCTCCCGCACCCCAGTCCGAACCTGGCGCCTTTACGAAGATATTTCAGTCTCCCCCTACTCAGCCCGGGGCCACTCCGCTCGGGTCCCCGGCGCCTCCAGCAGTGAGGCCCGTTGCGCCGACCGCTCCTCCAGTTACTTCGCCATCCTCAGCCGGTCCGTCCGATTCCGGAGAGTTCACGCGCTTCTTCGAATCGCCGCTTCCGGAGTCACGTCCCGGCGGAGAACTCCTCAACCGGCCGCCCATGGCCCCTCCGCCTCCATCCCATGACGATCCTGGAGCTTTCACACGCTTGTTCGGGATGTCGAGCAGGCCGGGCGGAGGACCCGCCGGTCCGCAAGCGCCGCCAGGCATGCCGCCGCAAGGCCCGCCCGCGAGCACGGCAACGAACGTGTTCGCCAGACCCACCGTCCCCACGCAGCCTCCGCAACAGGGTCCGGGAGAATAAACAAAACTGTTCACTGCGCCGGCGGTTCCACCGGCTTCCGCACCAGTTCCTCCGGCAGCGCCTCCGCCGCCGCCCGTTCAACGAGGTCCGAGCGAATATACGCGCGTCTTTTCCACGCCCACGCAGCAGCCGCCGGCGCAACCCGCCCCCCCGGCGCCTCCGCCGCCTATGTACGGCATGCCCGCTCCGCCCGCCACTCCGATGATTCCACCCGTATACGGAATGCCGGCTCAGCCGACCATGCCCATGCCTCCTTCGGCTTACGGGATTCCCGGGCAACCCGCGGCACCCATGGCTCCGCCCATGTATCAGATGCCCACGCAGCCTGCTCCGCCGGCGATACCTTACATGCCCGTCATGTCAGCGCCATCGGTCCCGACGTTGCAAATGCCTGCAACTGCGACGCCAGCCCCGCCGCGCGCCTCTTCAAACGTGGCGCTTTACGTCATCCTGGGCTGTCTCTTTCTAATCGCGTTGTTTCTGGTGGTGTTTTTCGCCTTGAGAAGCTGAGTCAGCCGCTTAAATCGCGCAGCGCCGGCCCAAGCTCTGGGAATTTGAAGGCGTACCCGGCTGATTGCGCGGCCTTCGGCAGAACCCTCTGGCTGGCCAGCAGCACTTCCGACATCTCACCAAACAGGATCCTGAGCGCCATAGATGGCACGGGGAATATGGCCGGCCGGTGCAGCGCGCGCCCGAGCTCGCGTGTGAAATCGCTATTCGGGAGGGGGTTGGGAGCTGTGGCATTCACCGCGCCGCTTAACGGGCGATCGATTGCGTAGCGGATCAATCCAACGATATCGGCGATATGGATCCACGACATCCACTGGCTGCCCGATCCCAGCCGCCCGCCCACGAACGCGCGGAATGGCGGCAACATTTTCTCGAGCGCGCCGCCTTTTCTTCCGAGCGCGATTCCGAAACGTAGCTTCACCACGCGGACGCCCAGCGCTTCGGCCAGCTCGGCCTCGTGTTCCCACGCGCGGCATACATCCGGCAGAAAACCTGTCCCCGCGGGCGAGGTCTCCGTCAGCACTTCATTGCCGCGGTCACCATAGATGCCGATGGCCGATGCGCAGACCAGCACTTCCGGGCGCTGCGCGAGAGTAGAGAGCGCCGTTACGAGATGATGTGTCCCCACGACACGGCTGGCGCGGATCGTCTCTTTGTTGCTTCGGCTCCAGCGCTGCGCTACGGGAACGCCCGCCAAGTGCACCACGGCGTCGACGCCCGTCAGGCTCTCCGCGGGAGGCTCGCCACCGAAAACGTTCCACGCCGCCCGGCTGAGTGCGCGAACCGAATGGCCGTCCTTGGCGAGCGACTGCACCAGGTATCTTCCGATGAAACCGGTTGCGCCCGTTACCGTGATGTTCATGGCGTCCTTTCCAGCTGCTCCGTCTCGCGGGTGCAGGCCGAAACACCAGAAAATGTTGGGGTAGGTGTTCGGGTCGCTGCCGTCGAGCGCATAACGGTCATGAACTTGGACCATGGTATCGAAAGCGCCATCGTAAGTGGGAGACCCTTCGATAATTTTCTTGCCCAGTACATCCGGTTAGAACAGCAGCGGGAGGTTGACCCTCCGGACCGCATGCTGCAGGACGTTGTTCGATGCCAGGCGGCGGGGCTCATCAGCGGCCAGTAAAGAACGTAGCGCGCGGCGCATGGATAGCGGCATAGTGGAGCTGGCAAACGCCCGCCGGTAGACACTCATGTTAGCGGGTTTCAATTGAAGGAAATCGAGCAAGGTGCGGAAAAAAGGCGACTCAGCCGCCGATGAACCTCATATGGCCTGAGGGCCACCCTCAAACATGAAAACGGCGGATCAACGCCGATGAGACAAAGCCAGGTTATTTCTTTTCAATCGGCGTTTATCGGCATGAAATCCGCGGCCCTCGCTCATCGTTGTTTTCGCAGGTTGCCAGACGGACTGTTTATGCCACAGCCACCACGACTAGCGTGGTATCGTCATGCGCGCGCCCGCCGGTGAAGCTGACAATGGTTTGCAGGATGCGATTCTTCAGCTCGTGGGCGGCCCGGTCGCGCAGCGCTACGGCCAGGTGGATTAGCCGTTCCTCGCCGAACTCTTCATCCAATGCATTGGCGGCTTCGGTGATGCCATCGGTGAAAAGCAGAAGGCGGTCGCCCGGCTCGAGCGCAACTTCGGCCTGCTCGTAAGGCCAGTCGGGGAACACGCCCAATACCGCGCCGCCGATTTCGAGGCGTACCGCCTCACCGCTCGCGCGCAGAAGGACCGGCGCGCAGTGCCCGGCATTCGAGTAAGTCACCTTGCGCGCCCTCATATCCACTTCGCAATAGCAAAACGTGACGAATTTGCCCGGCGTGGTATTCCGGCACACGCTGCGATTCAGCCTGCGGGTCAGTTCATTCGCCGCGATCGGACCTTCCGCGAGCGCGCGCACGCTGGCCTGCACATTGGACATCAGTAGCGCAGCCGGCACGCCCTTCCCGATCACGTCCGCGATGCATATCGCCAGCTTGTCTTCGCCAAGCCGGAGCACATCAAAGTAATCCCCGCTCAACAGGCGAAAGGCTTGCGTAGTGGTCGCGATCTCGAGACCCGCAACTTCCGGCATGCTGTGCGGCAGCAACGCCTGGCCGACGGCGCGCGCCTCTTCGAAGTCTTCGCGTTCCATCCGCAGTTCATTGCGCTTCTGCCGGCCCTGCTGGATCTGATCGCGAAGCGTGCGCAGCAGCCGCGAATTTTCCCACGGCTTCAGCACGAAATCGCGCACCCCACGCTGCATGGCTTCGACCGCCAGTTCCACCGAACCCCACGCGGTCATCGCGACCACGGGCAGCGTTTTGTCGATGGCCTGAATGTTGGCCAGCAGATCTATCCCTTCCTGGCCTGAAGTCGTGTCGCGCGTGTAGTTGAGGTCCATCAACAGCAGGTCGTACGGTTCCCGCTTGAGCTTGTCCAGCACTGCCGCGGGCGATTGTACGGCTTCAATTTGAAAGCCTTCGTTCTTCAAAAGCAACCGGAGAGCTTCCAGCACGTCAGGCTGATCGTCAGCGATCAAGGTTCGCGGCGCGCTGGACATGCCCTCAGTTACGCACGCGCCGGGCCATTGGTCCGAATTGGTAACTCGATGATTAGCGGGCGTCACCGGAATTAACAGTTAGGCCGCGCGTCCAGTTCCGAGAACCAGAATTCCCACAAGCGGACAGTTGGCTTGCGGCCCGGCAGACCCGGGAAGCTGATCGTCAGTGCGCGCCGCCACCTTACTTCATGCGGCCTTCACTTCATCACGTAGCTGCGATGGAGCCACGCTCCCTGCTGGTCACGGTCACGAGTCTCGAACAGCAGACCCTTCTCTGTCTCGCGCATAACCACCTTCGCGCGGCTGGCAATATCCTTGGTTGATTCCCGGCCGTGCTCGGCATCACCCAATGCAGCTTGGATGGCGAGGGCATCTGGCGGCGACGATTTCCTTTTATCGAGCTTTTCGGCCACCGCCTCGATCGAGCTCGCTTTCAGCAGCTTGGGCCACATCCGCCGGAACAGATCGTGCGTAGCATACACATCCGCGCTGTTGAGCTTGCCGTTGATGGCGAATGCGTAGCCTACAATATCCGGCTGACCGTCGATGATTCCGGAAAGCTCGCCGATGTAGGCGCCGGCTGCTTTGGTAACATTCTTATTTTCAAGCGCGAGCTGCATGCTGGTGGGCGAGGTGGAAGCGAGGGGTGCAGAAGCGACGCCGCCAACGCGCTCGGCGGAAACCTCGACCGCCTGCGCTAACTGTGAGCGGGCCATGGCTACCTCCTGCCAGACGGCGGCCTGGTCCTCCTTCTTGCGTGCCGCCAATTTCAGCGATTTCATGGCAACGGCGTCGGTCGACGCATTGAAGCGGTCGGCGCGTTCAGAACCGCGCCGCGTCCATCGGCCCTGCTCGACGCAGAACGATGCGATCGGCACCCGACCGGATTTGGAAGGCAGCAGGAAATCGTCCGGAAACACGCGGTCCTGCTGGCCGCCTTTCGCGATGTCGCCGGATTGAATGTAAACATCCTCAGTTGAGAAATTTTCGACCGCCAGCTGGTTGACGTTGCCAGTCTCATACACCACCACCTTTTTCTGATCCAGTGCTTCCTGCAAGGTGAGGAAGGTTTTTGCGGACGGCTGGTTCGCTCCGTGAATCAGGAAAATGCTGAGATTGTCGTGGGTGTAGGGCCCGGAAAGCCGATGATCCCCGGCGGGCGCTGCAAGGCTCAGCCCGAGCAAGCAGGCGCAGTAAAACGCAGAACGTCGCAACATGATTCACACCCCCTGCGATGTGCCTCTGCGCTGAGGATGAGACGCCTCGATCGCGCGCGAGGTTCCACCGCTGTAAGCAAATGCCGTGGGAGGGAAGTTCCTTTCCAAAGTGACGCGGGTCCGGCGATCGTTCGTTTACATTTGTTGCATCTTGATCGTTCGCCATGTGGCTTCCGCACCTTCCGCACCGATTCCCCTTGACATTCTACCTGAGCGGCGTTAGTCTCAGCTAGAATGTCTACCCAAAGAGAGTTGAGCCGCGTCGAGCTGCTGCAGGGCACCCTGGACATGCTGATTCTGCGCACCCTGCTGTTCGGCCCGGCGCACGGCCACGCCATCGCCCACGCCATCGAGCACGGCTCGGAAGATGTTTTGCAGGTGGAACACGGGTCGCTCTATCCGGCCTTACACCGCCTGGTACGGCAGGGGCTGATTGCGGCCAAAGAGGGCGTCTCCGAAAACAATCGCCGCGCGAAGTTCTACAGCCTGACCGCCAAGGGCCGCAAGCATCTCACCGCCGAAAACTCCAGGTGGGCCCGGCTGACGGAGGCCATCTCGCGCATCATGCACCCTTTGGGAGAGGAAGGCCAGTCATGAAATTCCGCCGGCACCGCGAGGACAGCCTGGACGACGAGATCCGCGATTATATCGAGCGCGAGACGCGAGCCAACATTGAAGGCGGAATGGCGCCCGACGACGCCCGCGACGCCGCCATGCGCAAACTCGGGCCCCCGCTCCACGTAAAGGAAGACACGCGCGCCGCGTGGGGCTTGGTGTGGATCGAGCGGCTCTGGCAGGACCTGGTCCACGGTCGCCGGATGCTGGCCAAGAACCCGGGCTTCACGGCGGTGGCCGTGTTGTCGCTGGCCATCGGGATCGGCGCGAATTCCGCCATGTTCAGCTTGGCCGACGCGCTGTTGTTGCGACCGCTACCCGTTCTGCGTCCAAGCGAAGTGGTGGCCGTGGGGATGGTTGAGTCCGCCGGCGGTTTCACCGGGATCGTGGCCTCGTACCGCGACTACATCGATTTCCGCGATCAGAGCAAAAGCTTTGACGGGCTGGTGGCTTTCGCGGACACCACGTTCGGCGTCGCTAACAAGCGCGACGCGTTGCCGCAGATGAAACTGGGCACCATCGTGACGGGCAATTTGTTGAAAGTTCTGGGAGTCGAGCCGGAGTTGGGCCGTTCGTTCCGTCCGGAAGAAGACTTGGTACCTGGCCGGGACGCTGTGCTGGTTCTGGGCCATGATTATTGGGAGAAAGAGTTCGCGGCTGATCCGTCGGTTCTCGGACGCAAGCTGCTGATCGACGGAATCGAATTCACCATCGTCGGCGTGGCGCCCGCGCGCTTTACGGGCGTGAACCGTTACCTTGAGCCGGCGTTCTACATTCCGATCATGATGTGGCCGCGTCTGGTGAATAACCTTCAGGACAAGCCGCTCGAGGCGCGCGACTATCGTCAGCTCAGCATGAGGGGGCGGCTCAAACCAGGTGTCACGGTCTCCCAGGCACAGGCCGAGATTGCCGCCATCGGTAAAAATCTGGAGCGGGCCTACCCGAATACCAATCACAACCAGATCGCCGTAGTACGCACGGAATTGCAGGCTCGCATTCAACAGTCGCCTCCGGACGCACAACTGGTCGCGATGCTGATTACGCTGGCCATAGCCGTGCTGCTGGTCGCGTGCGCCAATGTGGCCGGCCTGCTCACTAGCCGGGCCCCCACCCGCGCGCGTGAAATAGCTTTACGCTTGGCGATTGGCGCCGGGCGCCAGCGGCTGATCCGCCAACTGCTCACCGAAAGCCTGCTGATTGCCATCGCGGGCGGGCTTCTCGGCCTGCTGGTCGGTTATGGAGGCGTGCTCTTCTTGCGGCAGATCAAGATCCCTGGCGATCTGCCCGTCAAGATCGGCATTGAGCTGGATCAAAGAGTGCTGCTATACAGTCTGGCGCTTGCGGTGGCGAGCGCGGTGCTGTTCGGGCTCGTTCCGGCGATACAGACGACCCGCACCAACCTGGTCAGCGCGTTGCGGTCCGCCACGGCCGACGTTCCCGGCCCGCGCCGTTTGTGGGGACGGAATTTCCTGGTCGCCGCGCAGGTGGCGATTGCGCTTGTCCTGCTCACGGTCACCACTTTCATGTTTCGAGGCTTTCAGCACGAGCTCGGAAGGGGTCCGGGATTCCGCACCACTCACTTATTGATGATGAGCTTTGACCCGCGGCTGGTCCACTACAGCGATGCCCAATCCCAGCAGTTTTTCCGCCAGCTGGTGGAGCGAGCGCGGTCCGTGCCCGGCGTGAAATCCGCGGCAGTGACCTTCAGCATACCGATGGGCAATGATGGCTTTGACGGCGCCACGATCGTCCCGGAGGGCTACCAATTTCCAAAGGGGAAGGAGGATGTCTCTGTGATCGCGAATGAGGTGGGCGAGGGTTACTTTCAAACGCAGGGTATCCCGATTTTGCGAGGCCGCGCGCTCCTTTCGACGGATACGGACACCTCTCCCCGGGTTGCAGTCGTCAACGAGGAAATCGCCAAACACTACTGGCCGGGGCAGGATGCCATCGGAAAACGTTTCCGGCTGGATGATCGCAACACCTCGTGGGTTGAGATCGTGGGTGTGGCGAAGACGATCAAATATTTGTGGATCGGCGAGGCGCCCATGGAATTCATATATTTTCCGCACACGCAGCGTCCCAAGCCGCGCATGGTGTTGATGGCTGAGTCCTTCGGAGATCCCGCGAGTCTGGCCGCGCCCCTTCGCGAAGCAGTGCATGCGCTGGATGCAAACCAGCCGATTTACAACGTCCGCACATACGATGAGTTCTATCACTATCGCGCCGTGAGCACGACCAATCTGATCATCGAAGTCGTTGGAGCGATGGGAGTGATGGGCATGCTCCTGGCCATGGTGGGTCTCTACGGGCTGGTGGCGTACGCGGCGGGCCGGCGCACGCGCGAAATCGGGATCCGCATGGCCATCGGCGCCCAGCGCAGCTCGGTGCTACGGATGGTGATGCGGCAGGGGTTCATTCTGGCGATCTGCGGATTGGCCGCAGGCCTGGTGGCCAGTTTTGGGGCCGAAAGGGTGCTCCACGCCATGTTCAACGGGACGCGCACCGATTTACCCACTTACTTTTTGGTTGTGCCCACACTGCTGGCCGTCACACTGCTGGCCGGATATATCCCGGCCCGCCGCGCTTCGCGTGTGGACCCGATAAAAGCGCTGCACTACGAATAGTTCACGGCGATTCCTAGCGCCATAAGATAACGCAGAGCCCTCCGAGCTAGGCCGAACCAGCCAGGGATGGCGTGAGTGACCTTCCGTCAATGACACCGCTTCCGGAAAGTGCGGAATAATAATCATGGCGTAGGGAGGATCTCTATGGAACCTCTACCTCAGGATGTGCGGTACGGCTTGCGCATGCTGCGAAATCATCCGGGCTTCGGCGCCATAGTCGTGCTTTCCCTTGCCCTGGGTATCGGCGCAAATGCCGCCATCTTCACGCTCATCGATGCGATCCTGCTGAAATCGCTTCCGGTGAAAGAGCCCGGGCGGCTCGTAGTGCTGCGCGAGACCGAAGGGACGTACAGCGGCGATGCGTTCGAGTATCCCTCCTATGTGCGCTTGCGCGGCGCCGGGCAGGCGTTCACCGGGATGTTCGCTTACTCGCCGGTGCGGCTGAACGCAGTTGTCGATGGTGAAACCGACCCCTACGGCACGGGGCTGCTAGTCACCGGGAATTATTTTTCCGAGCTAGGCGTCAACGCCCTGATTGGCCGGACGATCACACCGGACGACGATCGGGTCCAGGGCGCTCACCCGGTCGCCGTCATCAGCTTTAACTTTTGGAAGCGCCGGTTTGCGCAAAGCGCCGCGGTATTGAACAGAACCATCCTGCTGGCGGGCACTCGCTTCACTATCATCGGTGTCACACCGCCGGAGTTCTTCGGAACGGAAGTCGGCACATCGCCGGATTTCTTTGTTCCCGTCATGATGCAAGTGCAGGTTATGCCCGGCATGACCGACTTTATCAAGCAGGATCGTCAGAGAAACTCATGGCTGCACGTCATGGGAAGGCTTAGGCCCGGCATCAGCAAAGCGCAAGCTCTTGCCAGCTTGCAATCCGCCTACGAGCAGATCCAAGCCGACTCGGCAGCGTGGTACGCAGAAAAGTTCGGCTCCTTGAAAAACTGGGGGCGTGCGCGACTCGAAGTCGTGCCTGGTGCTAAAGGCCTATCCGATCTCCGGCGGCAATTTTCGAAGCCGCTGATCGTCTTAATGGGGGTCGTGGGCCTCGTTCTGCTCATCGCGTGCGCAAACGTCGCAAGCCTGCTGCTGGTTCGTGCAGTGGCGCGGCAGAAGGAGATGGCCGTGAGACTGGCAGTCGGCGCCGGCCGTTCGCGCCTGGTACGCCAATTACTCACTGAAAGTCTAATTTTCGCCTTAGCCAGCGGCTTTGCCGGCGTGATGCTCGCGTGGCAGGCTACGCGCCTGCTGCTCAAAGTTCTACCGCATGGCCGCTTTCCGCTTGCGCTCCACGTGACGCCCGACGCCCGAACACTCGGATTCACGGTGGTCGTCTCTATCGTGACGGGGTTACTTTTCGGACTCGCGCCGGCGTTTCGTAGCACATCGCTCGACCTCGGCCCGGCATTGAAAGACAGCACCGGCACATCCGGCGGACCGCGGTTCCACTTCGCCCTGGGCAAGGTGCTTGTATCTTGTCAGGTGGCGCTCGCGTTCGTATTGTTGCTTGGCGCCGTACTGTTGATTCGCACGCTCCAAAATCTACGAAGCCTGGATCTGGGTTTCGCCATGGAGCACCTGCTTTCCATGCGCGTTGAGCCTCCCGGCAGCGAATTCAAGTCACCGCAACTCAACGCTCATTATAAAGAGTTGTTACGTGGGGTGCAGTCTATCCCGGGGGTACGCTCGGCAACGCTGGCTGGATATAGCCCGATCTCGCGGAATGCCTGGGAACGCGGCGGAAGCTATGAAGATGTTCCGAAGATCGCGGTCCAGGGAGATGCGGCAACCGCGAACGGCGTGGACGTCCACTGGATACAGGTCTATCCCGGCTACTTCACCACTATGGGAATTGCGCTGGTGGGCGGCCGTGACTTGAGCTGGCAGGACATAATGAGCACACAGCCGATTGCCGTGATCAACCAGTCCATGGCACGCGCGTTGTTTGGGAACCGCAATCCAATCGGCCAGCGAATCGGCTGGGCCGTCCACAATAGTTTCGACATCGAGATTGTCGGCGTGGTCAAAGACGCCAAGTACGGCAATCTGCGCGAACCTGCGCCGCCAATGTTCTACCATACATTCGCGCAAGCCCGCACCGGTCGCGGGCAGATGACGCTGCATGTCCGGTCCATCGGCAATCCCGCTGGCGTTGCGCTCTCGGTGCGTCGTGAGGTGCAGCGGATCTCGAAGGATATTCCGATGTTCGAGGTTCAGACGATGACTGCGCAGGTTGATGAATCGCTCACTCAGGAACGCCTCATAGCCACCCTTTCGGGCTTTTTTGGCGGGCTGGCGCTGCTGTTGGCGTCCATCGGCCTCTACGGCACGATGAGTTACACGGTTTCGCGCCGAACCAGCGAGATCGGCATCCGGATGGCGCTTGGGGCTCAGCACGCGACCGTGATCTGGCTGGTTTTGCGCGAAAGCTTGCGGCTGATACTAGTTGGAATGTTAGCCGGATTGCCCGTGGCATTGCTCTCGATGCGGCTGTTGTCGAGCTTGCTGTTCGGACTCAAGCCAGCCGATCCAGCGACAATTGGGCTCGCAGTGGTGGTCATGTTAGCTGTGGCCGTGACGGCGGGCTACATTCCAGCGCGACGAGCGTCACGAGTGGACCCAATAGTCGCGCTGCGGTACGAGTAGGCCGCCGACGCACGGCCTACTCCCGAACCGTCACCTTGGCGTCTATCTTCCTCATGCCCTGCCCTGCTGTCGCCGGCAACAGCTCGCGCATTGTCCGGCGCGTGACCGGGTCGCGCAGCTCAGGCGCCAGCTCCACCATGGGTGCCAGCACGAAACGGCGCTCGGCAAGGCGCGGGTGCGGAATCGTCAGCTCCGGCGTTTCCACGATGAAGCCGCCGAAAAACAGAATATCGATATCAATGGTGCGCGGGCCATTCGCGAGCATGCGCCGCCGCCCGAGTTGCTGCTCGATCCTGGCGATACGGCCCAGCAGTTGCCGCGGAAACAGGTCGGTCCGCGCATCCACTACCAGGTTCAGGAACCACCGCTGGTTGCGCCGCCCCTGCGGCTCGCTTTCGTACACCGAAGAAACGCGCTCGATGCGCAAATCGGCCGAATGCAGCCGGTCGATGGCCGTTTGCAGCATCTCCTCGCGATTGCCCACGTTGGATCCGAGCCCCAGGTAAACCGTTTTTCCTAACATCTAACACCTGAAACCTGACACCCGTCCCCTAAAAGAGAGCAGGCTGCTCACCCGTCCGCAACCGCCGCTCCACTTTGAAGTAATCGAATGCCCGCTCCGTGGCCACACGCCCTCTTGGCGTGCGGTGCAAAAATCCGAGCTGGATCAGATACGGTTCGTAGACTTCTTCGATGGTGTCTGGCTCCTCTCCAATCGACGCGGCGATGGTATTCACGCCTACCGGTCCGCCGCTGTAGTTCCGGAGCACCGTAAGCATGATTTTCTGGTCGACTTCGTCCAGCCCGAAGCGGTCCACTTCGAGCAGATCAAGCGCCGTCTCAGCCACGGCGCGCGTCACGCGTCCATCGGCGCGGACCTGTGCATAATCGCGCACGCGCTTAAGCAGCCGGTTGGCAATGCGCGGCGTACCCCGGCTGCGGCGCGAAATTTCCTGGGCGCCCTGCTCATCAATCTCGACGTTCAGCAGCTTTGCCGACCGCTTCACAATCTCCAGCAGCTCCGCCACGTCGTAGTGATTGAGCCGCAGGACCAGTCCGAAGCGCCCGCGCAGCGGACCGCTCACCAGGCCCTGCCGCGTCGTCGCGCCGATGGCCGTGAACTTCGGAATGGCAATGGAATGCGTCCGTGCGCCCGGCCCGGCGCCAATCAAAATGTCGACGCGAAAATCTTCGATGGCTGCGTAGAGAATCTCTTCCACGTCCGGCAGCAGCCGGTGAATCTCGTCGATAAAGAAAACCTGGCGCGGACGGATGTTAGTGAGAATCCCGGTGAGGTCGAGCTTCTTTTGCAGGATTGGTCCGGAGGTCTGCTGGAACTCGACTTCCAGCTCCTCGGCAATAATGGCGGCCAGCGTGGTTTTGCCCAGACCCGGCGGCCCGTAGAGCAGCACGTGATCCATGGCCTCGCCACGGCGGCGCGCTGCTTCGATGGCGATGGCCAGGTTCTCTTTGAGATTGTGCTGTCCGGTGAAATCGGCAAGACGCCGCGGCCGCAGCCCGGCTTCGAACTGCGCCTCTTCTTCTAGCGGAGCCGCGGAAACGATCCGTTGGTCAGCCATGTGATCTCAGCTTACAATGACCGCGCCGTTATGTGGCGGATCGGCCAACCAAAATTCCGCCTCCTGGCTTCGGGCGTCCCTCTCTTTACGCCTTCGCCCGGATGTTGACCCAGGTGTGCACGTGCGGCGCTCCGCGGAAGTACCAGATCATGGCCGGACTTTCGAGCTGCCACACGTCCCATACGCCGTCACTGCCGATGTCCAGATTCTTATAGAAAGACATGGTCAGCTTTTCGACGCCGTTTTCGCGGATGAATTTCATCGCCTCGTCGGCATCTTTCTTGCGGAACGGCAGCAACAGATCGGCCAGCACCTTATCGACCAGCTCGCGCTGATCGCGCGTCATGTCGGCAACCGGCAATCCGGGAATCGTCTCGCCCGGTTTCTTGAGCGCCACCGTGGCCGTGCCCTTCTCCTCGCGGGGATCGTCCAATAGCGCCATGGTGCGCTGCTTGCCGTCGAGCGCCTGAAATACCTGGTTCGCGCGCTTGGCCTGGTACCAGTAAACATTCTTAGGATGGTCCGGCGCTTCGTCGAAACGCTGCGAAGCATGGCCGTAGAAGATCGGCCCGCCGAAAGCCGCGCCCGCCACCGAATCGCCATCGCAGCGCACGGTGCAGTGCCGGCCGGCGAGCACGAACTCGAAGGCACCCGTACCTGGAGTCCCGAACAGCGCCACCGAGTACTCGCCCAAGCCGCCCGCGTCCTCCTGGACGTGGTACATCACTTTGTCGATGAACTCGGGATTGTGCAGCCCGCGAAAGATCTCCTCGATCATGGCCTGCTGATCGGCCGTGAAGAACTGCTTGATCTTGAACGGCGTGATCATCCAGTTGTTGTCCACCTTCGAGCGCAGCGGATCATCGAACGAAAAGGCGATTTTCTGTTTCTGTTCCGCGGTCAGGCTGTTGTAAAGCGTGGCAACCAATGTCTCCGAAGAGCCTGTAAACCGGCTGGCTGCGCCGAACGCGCCCCCGGCCACAAGGCCCGCGCCTCCCAGTGCCGCCGTTTTTAGAAATTCCCGGCGAGCAACACCATCACAATCCGGACAAGACATCGTGCTCTCCTCTCAGCGCCAAGTTATCTCACTTTCCTATTGACGACACAAGGGGGGTATTCGTTTGAGGTGTTCCAGCTTGCGCCTTACTGTAACCCTCGCCGGCTTTCGTGAAGTGCGCTGCTATGATCTCCCTATGACTGCCATCGAAGTGGCTTCCGGACTCAGGCAAACTCTCGAATCCGCGCGCGCCCCTTTACTCGCCATCACCGGGCAGGCGGCGGACCAGCGCCCAAGCCGCGACAAGTGGTCCCGAAAAGAAATCCTCGGCCACCTGATCGATTCGGCGGCCAATAATCATCAGCGGTTCGTGCGGTTGCAACAAGAAGAAGTATTGGTGCTTCCGGGCTACCAGCAGGAAGAGTGGGTGCAAACCCAGAACTATGCCGCCAGTGAGTGGCGCGATTTGGTCGAGCTATGGCTGGCCTACAACCGGCATCTCACGCACGTCATCCGGCACACCGATGCGAGCGCGGCCAGGCACGTGTGGAAAGGACCCGGCGGCGACGTCGATCTGCAGTACATTATCGAGGACTACTTGCGCCACCTGCGCCATCATCTTGAGCAGATCTTCGCGGCTTCGGCGTAGCAGCACGCACGTCGTGCAGGCGCACGCCGATTTGTACTTTGTGCGGCAGCTTCAGCTCGAGGATTCCGCCGGTATCGGTGTCGCCCTCGATCATCTCTTCGTCGTCGACTTCGACTTGATACGTGCGCCGTGGCGTCAGACCCAGCACGAACACTTCTTCGTCTTCGTTGAGAATGGGCTGAAATTTCTGCGCGTTCTTGCCGAAAAAGACCACGGCGGTATCGAGCGACATGGGCTCCGCCGCCAGTTGCGCATTCAGCAGCGTCACGTTGCCGTTCTCGAACAATTGCAGCTCGCCGTCGAAATATCCCAGCCAGCGCGCCGCTTCGTCCCAGCTGGAGCGAATGAACAGCCGCCCGAAGTTCTCGTCGTGAAACACCAGCGGCGCCAGATAATAGCTCAGACCCGGATGATACGGATTGGCCCACAGGAACTCATACGGCGCGCCCAATGTGCTGCGCAGCAGAAAATTGTCGTGCATCAGCCAACCCTGCAGGATCTGGCTGGAAGGGGCATTGGTGTCGTAGGGGACCATGGTCAGCTCGGCCGCCCGCGACATAGTGGCGCGGCGCACATCGGGCTCACCGCCACCCTTCGACGCCGGAATCCGGTATTCGCCTTCGGGCGCCGGGAATGTCGCGGGGTAATAGCTCACCAGATCGTAAATGGGAAGCGCCTTGAAATACTCCGGCGCAGATTCCCGC
>Ga0066709_100000963_pt1 | contig 17706 bp, 17 predicted proteins | sample GraSoiAngelo_158_FD_79665 | JGI IMG/M metagenome (GOLD analysis project Ga0066709, IMG submission 79665) | Grasslands soil microbial communities from the Angelo Coastal Reserve, California, USA - 14_1009_16_30cm | ecosystem: Environmental > Terrestrial > Soil > Grasslands | place: USA...
GCCGACCTTGGCGTTCACGTCGGAGGAGGGAAGCGGTCCCCCGGTCGTCGCGAACTCGTCGATCTCGACCAGGTAACGATGGCCGTTGATCTTCACGGGGATGGGAACCTGCGGAAGGCTCACCGTGTGCCACGTCAGGTGGCTGATCGTGCGGACCTGCGGGTTCGGCACGCGACGCTGGATCTCGTTCACGTCGAGGATCGTCAGTCCCGGGCTTTCGCCGTTGTAGCCGAGGGCGGCGTAGTACAACGAGTTGCCGTTCCTACCGATGTTGAGGCCGTGCACGTAGATGCCGGTCTTGATCCACAGGGGCACCGGTGCGGCGGGATTCGACACGTCGATCGCGGTGAGAGTGCCACCCCCCGCCGCGCTCACCCAGAAGGTCCTGCCGTCGGGCGAGAACGCGCCCTCGTGACCGAACGCACCGATCGGAAGGCTCGACTGCAACGCCGGATGCCGGCAGTCGTCGGCCACGCTGTAGATGTCGACGACGCCCGGGTATGTGAAGGGGTTGCCGAGATCTGCCGCGAGCAGACCACGGGGAACGTTGAGGCTCAACGACTCGTGGGGGGACTGCATCGCCGGCGTCACCAACTCGGCTGTCTGCACCGGGTGTGCGGGATCGGTCATGTCCAGCACGAAGACACCCGTCTTGTGCGTGCTGCCGATCAACGCGTTGGTCGGGAACAGGAGGGTGGAGTCGTAGAACGCGCACACATGGCCGCTCTTGTCGGCATACCGCTGCACTCGGAACCCGCCAGCCGTGCTCTCGTGGCTGACGACCGCGGTGTTGCACGTGTATCCCCTCGCCGCGCGGCCACTGGCGACGTCGTCCGCACTCACGCGCCCCTGCATGCCCGTCTCGGGATCCGAGCCGGGACCGCATTGCGCACGAGGGACGGCACTGATCGTCGCCGCGCTCGCGCCGACCATCGTCCGAGCGGTGATCGGGACTGCGACGCCGAGCAGCAGCGAGAACGCGGCGATGGCCACGAACTTCGGACGAGGTGACCCCTTCATGCGCGACCCCCAGATGTTCCAGGTGAGCGGATGGCGAGTCTAATGGCGGTCGTTCCTCGGTCGCCATCGCGCACGCGCGATGAGCGTCCCCCGCCCTCTGGGAAGGGGGACGCTCACGCTCGGTGCGACCGGTGCTCAGAAGTCGCAGCCGGTGACCGTGCCGTAGCTCGTGTCGTAGGCATCCACCGCGCAGTGGTCGAAACCCGCGTAGCCGGACACGTAATCGGCGTTCACGGGTGACGGCGAGCTGTCGACCGCGTTGAGGTCGTCGTTGCCGACGTTGCCCGAGAAGTAGTCGTCGCCGCTCCCGTCCGCCAGCAGGTCATCGCCGGCATAGGCGAAGTGCCAGTCGTTGCCGAGGCCACCGAAGAGGAAGTCGTTCCCGGCGCTGCCCCCGAGCACGTCGTTGCCCGCGTCGCCGTGGAGCTCGTCGCGGCCCCAGCTGCGGCTGTGGTCGTTGCCGTCGCCGCCCTCGACCCGGTCGTTGCCGTCACCGCCCCAGAGAACGTCGTTCTCGCCGGCGCCGTACAGCTTGTCGTTGCCGGAGGACCCGTAGAGCTTGTCGTTGCCGGGCCCGCCGCCGATCTTGTCGTCGCCGTAGGACCCGTAGATCGTGTCGGCACCGGCGTCGCCGCAGATGATGTCGTTGCCGTCGCGGCCGTAGATGAGATCGTCGCCGCCGAGGCCCGAGATGACGTCGGGCCCGAAGGACCCCAGCAGCTTGTCGTTTCCCGGTGTCCCCAGGATGGTCACCTTCGCGCCGTAGCAATAGGCGGTTGCCGCGTCCGCGGAACCGACGAGCGAGACCGTCGCTGCTCCCACGACCATCGCCGCGGCTGCGACCCGGGCCACTCTCCGTCGGACGCTGCGCGTGATCTTGTTCAGCTCCATCGTGCTCACCTCCGGGTGTCGAGGCATGTCACTCATGCCTTCCCGGAGATCATCCGGCGACGGGAGCTCGGGACCTATCGCTCCGACGGCTATGAATCGCGCTCCACGGGGAAGGCCCGCCTTACCGTTTGGTCACCCCCAGGACCGGACCGAGGTGGTGCCGACCCCGTGGTGGTGGTGGTGGTGCCGGGACTCGCCGAGGCGCTGCCGTGACTGCTCAGCCTCGACCGAGAAGACGGCTGCTACGGCTCAGCGCCTCTGACCGGGGAGCAGCCGGTAGGCGTCGAACACGGAGTCGACCTTCTTCACCGTGGTCAGCAGCGACTCGAGGTGCGACGGGTCGGCGAGCTCGAAGTCGAACCGCAGGCGGGCGACGCGGTCGGAGCCGGTGTGTGACGACGACGCCAGGATGTTGACGTGGTGGTCGGAGAGCACAGTCGACACGTCGCGCAGGAGCTTCGACCGGTCGAGGGCCTCGACCTCGATCGACGCCACGAACACGCCCGCGCTCTCGCGATCCCACTCCACCTCGATGAGACGATCGCCCTTCTCGGTCGAGAGCGAGGCGGCGTTGGCGCAGTCGGAGCGGTGGACAGACACCCCGCGACCGATGGTGATGAAGCCGATGATCTCGTCGCCCGGCACCGGGGTGCAGCAGCGGGCCAGGCGCACCATCACGTCGTCGAGGCCCTCCACGTGCACGCCCACCGCTTGCCGGCGGCTGCGGCTGGGCTTGCGCGGCTGGTTGACGGTCGAGGGGAGCTGCTCCTCGTGATCGCCACCGCGGAGCTCGCGCGCGATGCGTTGCGCGACGGCGCGCGCCGACACGTGCCCGTCGCCGATCGCCGCGTGCAGGGCGTCGAGGTCGACGTAGTTCATGACCTCGGCGACGTTCAACAACACCGGCGACGAGCCGAGCTTCTGCACCGGCAGGCCTTCGCGCCGCATGGCCTTGTGCAGGTCGTCGCGACCGTTCTCGATCGCGTCCTCGCGGCGCTCGCGCGAGAACCATTGCCGGATCTTGTTGCGCGCCCGCGGACTCGCCACGAGCTTGAGCCAGTCGCGCGACGGGCCCGCGTGCTCCACCTTCGAGGTGAAGATCTCGACGGTGTCGCCCGACGACAGGTGCGACTCGAGGGGCACGAGGCGGCCGTTCACGCGCGCCCCGATGCAGCGGTGGCCGACCTCGGTGTGGATGGAGTAGGCGAAGTCGATCGGTGAGGACTTGACCGGGAGGGTGATGACGTCGCCCTTCGGGGTGAAGACGAAGACCTCGTCCTGGTCGAGGTCGATCTTCAGCGTCTCCATGAACTCGGCCGGGTCGGAGGTCTCCGACTGCCAGTCGACGATGCGCTGCAGCCAGGCGACGTCGTCGTTGGGCGAGTGCTCCTTGTAGCCCCAGTGGGCGGCGATGCCGAACTCGGCGCGGTGGTGCATCTCGCGCGTGCGGATCTGCACCTCGAGCGGCTTGCCCTGCGGCCCGACCACCGTCGTGTGGAGCGACTGGTAGAGGTTGAACTTCGGCATCGCGATGTAGTCCTTGAACCGACCCTGCACCGGTAGCCACGTGGCGTGGATCGACCCGAGCGCGCCGTAGCAGTCCTTCACGCTCTCGACGAGCACGCGAATGCCGACGAGATCGAAGATGTCGTCGAACTCCCTGCCCTTCACGACCATCTTCTCGTAGATGCTCCAGTAGTGCTTCGGACGACCCGTGACGTCAGCCGAGATGCGCAGCTCCCCGAGCCGCTCCTTGACCTCCTCGAGCACCTGGGCGAGGTAGATGTCGCGCTCGGGCGAGCGGGTGGCGACCATCTGCTCGATCTCCGCGTAGCGCTTCGGGTGCAGGGTCGCGAACGCCAGGTCTTCCAGCTGCCACTTCATGTCCTGGATGCCGAGGCGGTGGGCCAGCGGCGCGTACACGTCGAGCGTCTCCTGCGCGGTGCGCCGCTGCTTCCACTCCGGCATCGCCGCGATCGTGCGCATGTTGTGGAGCCGGTCGGCCAGCTTGATGAGCAGGACGCGGATGTCCTTGGCCATCGCCACGAGCATCTTCCGCATGCTCGCCGCCTGCTGGGCCTCCTTGGAGTCGAAGTGCACCCGGTCGAGCTTGGTGACACCGTCGACGATCGACGAGACCTCGGGCCCGAACTCGGTGGTGATGCGCTCGATGACGACGCCGGTGTCCTCGACCGCGTCGTGCAGCAGCGCCGCTGCCAGCGTGATGTCGTCGAGGCCCAGGTCGGCCAGGATGAGGGCCACCGCCAGCGGGTGCTGGATGTAGGGGTCGCCCGACTTGCGCACCTGGCCCTCGTGGGCCTCGCGGGCCACCGCGTGGGCCCGGGTGATCAGCGCGGTCTGGGCGCGTGGGTGGCGGCTCCGGTAGCTGTCGAGGACCCGGCCCAGCTCGACCGGCGCGGCCGGCTGGCGCCGCCAGGGAAGCACGCGGTCGACGGTTGCCACCTGGCGCCTACTCGTAGTTCACCAGGGAGATGATGTCGACGCCCTCGAGCTTGCTCCGGCCCTCGAGGAACCCCAGCTCGATGATCGACCCGAAGCCCACGACCGACGCGCCCAGCTTCCGCACGAGGCGGATCGATGCGGCGGCGGTGCCGCCGGTGGCCAGGACGTCGTCGATCACCAGAGTCTGCTCGCCGGGACCCAGCGCGTCGCGGTGGATCTCGAGGAGGTCGGTGCCGTACTCGAGCTCGTACTCCTCCTTCTCGATCTGCCACGGCAGCTTGCCCGCCTTGCGGACGGGCACGAAGCCGGCGCCGAACCGGTACGCGACCGGCGCGGCCAGGATGAAGCCCCGGGCCTCCACCCCCAGGACCTTGTCGACCGTGCGCCCCGCGAAGTGGTCGGCGATCGCGTCGACCGTGAAGCGAAACGCGTCGACGTCGGCCAGCAGGGGCGTGATGTCCTTGAACACGACGCCCGGTCGCGGGAAGTCGGGGATGTCGCGGATGTGGTTCTTCAGCCAGGATGATTCCGGGGCCACGCGCTCCAAGGTACTTGCTTCCGGCGGGGTCCCTTCGGACGACCGAGCCACCTCAGCGGCGCTTGCCCTTCTTGCGCGGCCGCGGCGGCGGACGGTTGACCTGCCGCGCCGCGGGCGCGGGTCGGGGCCGGCCCGACGTCGGCGCGCGCGCGCCGACCCGTTCACCGTCACCCCGGTCGCTCGCAGCCGGAGTTGCGCCCGCGATGGCCGCCGCGGCTGCGGGGGTGAGGGGAGGCCCGGTGGCGACCGCTCCCCTGGTGGCATGACGCTGGCGGATGGCGGCGTAGCGGGGCTCGCGCTCCTTGAGAAGGGCGAGGATCGGCGAGGCCACGAAGATCGACGAGTAGGCGCCGGTGAGGAGGCCGATCAGCAGGGCCAGGCCGAAGTCCTTCAGGGTCGTCGCGCCCAGGACGAACGCCCCGATCACCAGGACCGAGAGAATGGGCATGATCGCCACGAGCGAGGTGTTGATCGAGCGCATCATCACCTGGTTCATGGACAGGTTGACGGTCTCCGCGTAGGTCATGCGCCCCGACGCCGACAGCCCCTTGGTGTTCTCCTCGACCTTGTCGAACACGACGATCGTGTCGTACAGCGAGTAACCGAGGATGGTGAGGAAGGCGACGACGGTGGCCGGCGTCACCTCGAAACGCGAAAGCGAGTAGACGCCGACCGTCACCAGGATGTCGTGCACCACCGCGGCCAGCGCGGCCGCCGCCATCTTCCACTCGAAGCGCAACGAGATGTAGATGGTGATGACGATGAAGAACACGATGAGGGCGGTGCGCGCCTTGTTGGCGACGCTGCGGCCGAACGACGGGCCCACGTCGTTGACGTTCACGTCGTTCGGGCTCACTCCGGCCAGCTTGGCCAGCCGTCGACTGACCGTCTGCTGCTCGGCGGCGATCTCCGCGTCGGTGCCGGTGAAGCGGCGCACCTCCACCCGCAGTGTCTTTCCGGACGACGATTCGGCGAGCTGGATCTTGGCTTCCCCGAGACCGGTGCCCGCGAGCGAGCTGCGGGCCGCGTCGACGAGATCCTTCTTGACCGGCACCTCCCAGACCGTGCCGCCCTTGAAGTCGATGCCGAGGTGCAGGCCTTGCAGCACCAGAGAAGCGATGCCGACGACGATCACCGCGCCCGAGATCATGAACCACAGCTTCCAACGACCGACGAAGTCGTACGACGTCTCGCCGTGGTACAGCCGGTGCCAGATGCTGGACTTGCCCGATTCGCTCATCTCGACGGACCCTGCCGCCGCATCGCGGACGTCATGCAACCTCCTCGGCCGGCTGCACGGCCAGGCCGCGGGCGACGCCCACCCAACGGGCTTCGGTGAACAGGCGGCTGCGCCCGAGGAGGATCACCATCGGGCGGGTGAAGAAGTAGGCGATGACCACGTCGAGCAACGTCGAGAGCCCGAGGAAGAACGCGAAGCCGCGCACCGGTCCGACGGTGAGCAGATAGAGGAGCATGGCGCCGATGAACGACGACGTGTCGGCCGCGAGGATCGTGCGGTAGGCGCGACTGAAGCCTCGATCGACCGACGAGCGCACGGTCTTGCCCGCGCGGACCTCGTCTTTGAGCCGCTCGAAGTAGACGATGTACGAGTCCACGGTGACGCCGACCGACACGATGATCCCGGTGGTCCCCGCCAGCGTCAGCGCGAGCCCGCTCGACTGTCCGAGATACGTGACGATCGAGTACATGAGCGCGGCCGAGACGCCCAAGCCCAGCCACACCACGAGGCCGAGCGCCCGGTAGTAGGCGAGCATGTAGAGCGCCACGAGCGCGAGACCGATGGCACCGGCGGTCAGGCCGGCCGAGAGCGAGTCCTTGCCGAGCGTGGCCGACACGGTCTGCACCGACTGACGCTCGAGCTGCACGGGCAGCGAGCCGTAGCGCAGCACGAGCGCGAGGTCCTTGGCCTCGCCCTGGGTGAAGTCGCCCGTGATCTGCCCGCGGCCGTTGAACTTGGCCTGCTGGATGGTGGGGGCGGACTTCACGACTCCGTCGAGGTCGATCGCGACCTGTCGACCCACGTACTTGGCCGCCAGCGCGTCGAATGCGGTCGATCCCTTGCCGGTCAGCGTGAACTCGACCAGCCACTGACCGTTGGCATCGAGGTTCGCACGCGCCGAGCTGATCGCGCGACCGGTGAGCTCGGAGGGGCCCAGCTGCAGCCGCTGAGTCACATTGCCGTGGCGGTCCTTCATGGGCAGCACGACGGTGGCCCCGGGCTTGTCGTCCTCCCGCGGCGTGGTCTTGGTGCTCACGTCGTTGGCAGGCGCGGTGGTGGTGGTCGCCGGTGCGGTGGTCGTCGCACCCGCGACCGTCGTGGTCGTGGCCCGCGGCGCGGTGGTGGTGGTGACCGGCGTCTTGTCACTGGCCGGCAGCGCCTGGATGACGGGACGGAAGAAGAGCTGCGCGGTCGTACCGACCAGCTGCAGCGCCCGGTCCTTGTTCTTCACGCCGGGCAGCTGGACGACGATCGAGTTGCCCTGCCGGCTGATGTCGGGTTCGGCCACGCCGATGGCGTCGACGCGACTGCGGATGATCTCGATCGACTGGTCGAGCACACCGGAGTCGACCTTGTTCTTCGGCGCGAGCACCACCGACGCGCCACCCTGCAGGTCGAGCCCGAGTTGGGGTGAGTTGCCCGCCACGAGGGTCGCCAGCAGCGCTCCCACGGCAACGGCGAGGACAACGACGAGCGACACGAGCTGGGAGCGGCGCATCAGCGCACGTCCCCCGGCACTACGACGCGTCCTGCACGGGCCCCGCCTCGGGTCGCTCGTCCGCCTCGTCGGCGTCGTCGGCGTCGTCGTCGTCGGCGGCGTCGTCGTCGGCCGTGTTCACCGGGCCCACGATCCCTCCGATGGCGCGCTTGGCCACCTTCAGGGCGAGCCCGGGTGCGACCTCGAGCTGGGCGGTTTCGTCGTCGAGCGAGGTGATCGTGCCGAAGATGCCGCTGGTCGTGACCACCTCGTCACCGACCTCGATGCTCGCGACGAGCGCCTGGTGCTGACGCAGACGACGTTGCTGCTGGCGCATGAGCAGGACCAGGACGATGACCGGAAGAAGGAAGAGAAGAATGCCCATGAGGGGTGAAAAGGCTGTGCTTCGAGAAAACGCGTTTCGAGACGGACCTGAGGTTAGCGCGAGGGCTCTCTTGCCCCGATGACACCCCTCATTGCCCCGATGACACCCCGGTCGGTGAGCTTTGCGTCACGCGGCCGGAGCCCAGGTCGCGAGCACGGCCGCCCGCCGGGCGCCGAACGTGCCGTCGAGCACGCTGCCGCGCAGCGAAGCCACGAACGCGAACGTCCATGCCAGGTTGTGGATGGTCAGGAGGCGGCCCGCGCCCGGCTCCCCCACCTGGTGCAGATGGCGCAGGTAGCTGCGCGACCAGCGCGCGCACACCGGACACGTACAGGTCGGGTCGAGGGGCCGATCGTCACGAAGGTACGCGGCGTTGCGCAGGTGGAGGCGTCCCTCGGCGGTCAGCACGGTTCCATGGCGGGCCAGCCGGGTCGGGAGCACACAGTCGAAGAGGTCGACGCCCAGGCCGACCGCCTCCACCAGTCCCGCCGGGTCGCCGACCCCCATGAGGTAGCGGGGTCGCTCGGTCGGGAGCTCGGCGACGGCGGCCGCCAGCGCATCGAGCATGGCCGCGCGCGACTCGCCGACCGAGAGCCCGCCGACGGCGTAGCCGTCGAACCCGACCTCGATCGTGCGGCGCGCGCTGTCCGCCCGGAGCAGCTCGTCGGTGCCGCCCTGCACGATGCCGAATAGCGCCTGGCCCTCGCGTCTGTGCACCCGCCGGGAGCGGGCGGCCCACGCCGCGGTGCGGTCCACGGCCCGGCGGACGACGTCGGCGGGGGCCGGCAGCGCCGGGCACACGTCGAGCACCATGGCGATGTCGGCCCCCAGCGCCTCCTGGGCGGCGACCGCGGACTCGGGTGTGAGGCGATGGGCGGACCCGTCGTAGGTGGAGCGGAACGTGACGCCGTCGTCGTCGACCGCCGGGGACAGCGAGAACACCTGGTAGCCGCCGGAATCGGTGAGGATGTGACCGGGCCAGCCCGTGAAGTCGTGGAGCCCGCCGGCCGCGGCCACCACGTCGACGCCCGGTCGCAGCATCAGGTGGTACGTGTTCGCCAGCACCACCTGCGCACCGAGATCCTCGAGGTCGACCGCCGACACGGTGCGCACCGCACCCCGCGTGCCGACGGGCATGAAGCACGGCGTCGTGAACGTGCCTCGAGCCGTCGTCGCACGGCCCGCTCGCGCCGTCCCGTCGAGTCCGTCGAGCTCGAAGGCGAGGGTCATTGTTCGGCGGGACGCCGACCAACGATGCGTTCGGCGGGACGCCGACCAACGAGCATCGCGTCCCCGAAGGAGAGGAACCGGTAGCCGTCGTCGAGCGCGCGTGCGTAGAGGTCTCGCCAACGGGCGCCGATGAACGCGTCGAGCAGCACGAGCAACGTCGAGCGGGGAACGTGGAAGTTCGTCAGGAGCACGTCGACGACCCGGAACTCGAACGGATGGCGGATGAAGAGGTCGGTGCGCCCTTCGAGGTCGCCCCGCGCCGCCGATTCCAACGCGCGCACCGTGCTTGTGCCGACCGCGATCACCCGCCGGGCGCGCCCGCACGCCTCCATCGTCTCCGCCGGCACGGAGTAGCGCTCGGTGTGCATGACGTGCGCGTCGAGGTCGTCGACCGCGAGCGGCTTGAACGTGTCGAGGCCCACCGCGAGGTCGACCCGCGCGATCTCGGCTCCCGCGGCCCGGCAGCGGTCGAGCAACGCGGACGTCAGATGGAGCCCGGCCGTCGGCGCCGCGACCGAGCCCGACCGCCGCGCGTACACGGTCTGATAACGCTCCGGGTCCATCAGTGTCGCGTGGATGTACGGCGGCAGCGGCACGACGCCGTGCTCCGCGATCGAGCCCTGCACCTCGACCCGCCGGCGCCCGCCGTCGATCCGTTCACCGATCACCACCGCGAGGCCGGGGCCCTCGACGCGCGTGCCCGGGGGCAGCCGGCGACCGGGTCGCACGAGCGCGGTCCACGTGCGCGGCTCGTCGTCGGGTTCGAGCAGGAGCACCTCGACGGCCCCTCCGGTGGCTCGGCGCAGCCGCAGCCGGGCAGGCAGGACGCGCGTGTCGTTGAGCACGAGGAGGTCGCCCGGACCGAGCAGCTCGGCGAGGTCGGCGACCTGCAAGTGCGCGGCCGCACCGCCGGCCTCGAGCGACACCAACAGGCGCGCCGCGTCGCGCGGTTCGGCCGGCACCTGGGCGATTGCCGCCGCGGGCAGGTCATAGTCGAACGCGTCCGGCCCCACGGTGCTGGAGCGTAGATTCAGTCGAACAGCGCTGGCAGCCGCTCGGGCGGGGGAAGGCCGAGATGGGCGAACGCGGCGAGCGTGGCCACTCGGCCTCGCGGGGTGCGCTTGAGCAGGCCGAGCTGCAGGAGGTAGGGCTCGTACACGTCTTCCACCGTGTCGGTTTCTTCGCCGACGCTGATCGCGAGGGTGGACAGGCCCACCGGGCCACCCCCGAACCGGTGGCAGATCGCACCGAGGATCGACCGGTCGACCTTGTCGAGCCCCTGCTCGTCGACCTCGAACAACGTCAACGCTTCGCGCGCGACCGCCCGGGTGACCACGCCGTCGCTGCGCACCTCGGCGAAGTCGCGCACGCGGCGCAGGAGCCGGTTGGCGATCCGCGGGGTGCCCCGCGCCCGCCGCGCCACCTCGTCGGCGCCCTCCGGCTCGAGCCGCACGTCGAGGATCCGCGCCGCGCGCTCGACGATGAGCTCGAGCTCGTCCGGCGCGTAAAAGTCGAGACGGGCCACGAACCCGAACCGGTCGCGCAGCGGGCTGGTGATGAGCCCGGTGCGCGTCGTCGCGCCGACGAGCGTGAAGTGCGGCAGGTCGAGGCGCAACGAGCGGGCGGCCGGCCCCTTGCCGATCACGATGTCGAGCTGGAAGTCCTCCATGGCCGGGTACAGGACCTCCTCCACCACCCGGCTCAGACGGTGGATCTCGTCGATGAAGAGGACCTCACCCTCGTCGAGGTTGGTCAGGAGCGCGGCCAGGTCGCCGGCGCGCTCGATCGCGGGCCCCGACGTCACCCGGAGGCTCACGCCCAGCTCGGCCGCGACGATGCCGGCCATCGTGGTCTTGCCGAGGCCCGGCGGTCCGGCGAAGAGGAGGTGGTCGACGGGTTGCTGTCGTCGCCTCGCCGCTTCCAGCAGGATCTCGAGGTGCTCCTTCAGCGCGGCCTGACCCACGAACTCGTGGAGGCGCCGCGGCCGGAGCGTGACCTCCTCGACCGCGTCGCCGGGCTCCGCCGCGGTCACGAGCAGCTCGTTGCGACTCACCGTTGCACCGTCCTCGTGCCTCGGCCGCTGCACCGCTCTGCCACATGGGAGCTGCGGTCCTCCGCTTCGCTTCGGTCCTCGCTCATCGGTGCACCGTCCTCGTGCCTCGGCCGCTGCACCGCTCTGCCACATGGGAGCTGCGGTCCTCCGCTTCGCTTCGGTCCTCGCTCATCGCTCGACCGCGAGGAGCTTGAGCGCCTCTCGCAACATCGGCTCGACCTCGCCGTCGGCCGGCAGGCGCCGGAGCACGGCGCCGACCTCGTCGGGCTCGTAGCCGAGGCCGGCCAGCGCGGCCCGCAGCTCGGAGCGGGCCGAGGCACCGTCGGCCCCGCCCTCGAACGCCACCAGGTCGAGCTCGGGCAGGTCGAGCCGGGACTTGAGCTCGATCAGCAGTCGCGCCGCGGTCTTCTTGCCGACACCGGGCACCAGCGTGAGCGCGTCGAGGTCGCCGTCGAGCAGGCAGCGCCGGAGCGTCATCGGCGTGTGGACGGAGAGAATTGCGAGCGCCAGCGCCGGGCCGACGCCGTGGGCTCCGATGAGCGCCTCGAAGCAGTCGCGCTCGGGCCGGGCGGTGAAGCCGTAGAGCGTGACCGCGTCATCGCGCACGTGGTGGTGCACCCAGAAGAAGACCGGAGCCCCCACGTCGCCCAACCCGGCGAGCGTCCCCGGGGCCACCGTGACGCGGTAACCCACGCCGCCCACCTCGACGAGCGCCTCCCCTGCCGCCGACCGGTCGAGCACCGTGCCGCGGAGCGAGCCGATCACCGCGCCACCCCCGAGCCGGACGCGGCTCGGATGCGCGCCTGGAGGGGCGCCATCGCCAGATGGCACAGCGCGAGCGCGAGCGCGTCGGCGACATCGGCCGGCTCGGGCTTGGCGGGCAACCTCAGCTGGGCCTGCACCATGCGCTGCATCTGCTCCTTCGGCGCGGCGCCGTAGCCGGCGACGGCCTGCTTCACCTCGTTCGGCGTGTACTGCACGACCTGCGCGCCGGCGGCGCTCGCGGCCGCCAGCACCAGCCCGCTCGCCTGACCCACCGACATCGCGGTGCGGGCGTTGGCCTGGAAGAACAGGCGCTCGACCGCGACCGCGTCGGGCCGCAGCTCGGCGAGAAGGCGGCGCAGCTCGGCATCGAGGGCCGCCAGCCGGCTGGGCAGCTCGTCGGGCGCCGGCGTGGTGACGACACCCATCGCGACCACGGACAGCTCCCCCCTGCCCCTGCCCCTCCCGTTCAGTGAACCGATTGAGCCCGGCCCGTCACTGGAGATGCCGTCACTCGAGATGCAGCCGTAGCCGCAGCGCGACACACCCGGATCGACGCCCAGTACGAACATGCGTTCGCAACGCTAGCGGACGCCGGCCGGCGCGACGCGGACCCCGCGGCCCGCTCAGGCGGGGACGAGCGCCTCGCGTGTCGCGTTCAGCACGCTCTCGCTCGACGGGTAGGCGTAGCCGAGCGTGCGGCGAGCATGGCGCACGATGCCACCGCCGTCGACGACCACCACCGCCCGCCGGTAGAAGCCCAGGGGGCCGACGATGCCGTAGGCCCGCCCCACGGCCCGGTCGGGATCCGCGAGCAACGGAAATGCGATGCCGACCCGACGGGCGAAGTCCTCGTGGCTCGCGACGTCCTGCGGGCTGATGGCGAGCAGGGTGGCGCCGAGCTCGCGGAAGGCCCCGATGTCGAGCGAGTAGTCGGGCAGCTGGATCGAGCACACGGGGGAACCGTCGGCCGGGTAGAACGCGAGCACGACCGGCGCGCCCCGGTGCTCCGCGAGCGTGTAGCGCCTGCCGCCGGTGCCCTCCAGGCTGAAGTCGGGAGCCGCCTCCCCTACCGCGATCACGCTTCCACCGCCTCGAGCACGGCGTCGGGGATGTCGAAGTTGGCGTAGACGCCCTGCACGTCGTCGTGCTCCTCGAGCGCGTCGATGAGGCGCAGCACCTTGCGCGCGTCGCTCTCCGTCTGGAGCGGAACGACGTTGGACGGCACCATCGTGACCTCGGCGGAGTCGAACGCGAGGCCCGCGTCGTCGAGCGCCTGACGGAGCCGCGCCAGGTCGCCGGGCGCGCAGGTGAGCTCGAACGTGTCGCCCTGGTCGCGGAGGTCCTCCGCGCCGGCGTCGAGCGCGACGAGCATCACGTCGTCCTCGGACGCCCGCTTGCCCATGATCACGACGCCCTTCCGCTCGAACTGCCACGCGACCGCGCCGGGCTCGGCCACCGAGCCGCCGTTCTTGGTGAAGAGGTTCCGCACCTCGGCGCCGGTCCGGTTGCGATTGTCGCTGAGGCACTCGACGTAGACCGCGACGCCACACGGTGCGTAGCCCTCGTACGACATGGGCTCGTAGCGCACGCCTTCGAGCTCGCCGGTGCCACGCTTGATGGCCCGCTCGATGGTGTCGGTCGGCACCGAGGCGTCGCGCGCCTTCTGGAACATGGTGCGCAACGTCGCGTTCGACTCGATGTCGCCCCCGCCCTCGCGTGCTGCCACCTCGACCTGGCGGATGAGCTTGGCGAACAGCTTGCCCCGCGCCTTGTCGGCCGCGCCCTTCTTGTGCTTGATCGTCGCCCACTTCGAATGGCCCGACATCTCACACACCCTCCATGAAGAGCTGATGGAGCCGCAAGTCACCGGCGAGCTCCGGGTGAAACGACGCCACCATGATCGGGCCCGACCGGCACAGCACCGGGTGGCCGTCGACCTCCGCCAGCACCTCGACGTCGTCGCCGACCCGCTCGACGTACGGCGCACGGATGAAGACCGCGGGGTAGGTGCCACCGGCCATCCCCGCGATGTCGAGGTCGACCTCGAACGAGTCGACCTGGCTCCCGAAGGCGTTGCGGCGCACGGCCAGCTCGATGGCGCCGAAGCTGCGCTGGTCGGGCCGCCCGTCGAGCACCTCGCTCGCGAGCAGGATCATCCCCGCGCATGTCCCCAACGCGGGCATCCCGGCGTCGAGGCGCTCGGCCACCGGCCCGAAGAGACCGGAGAAGTCGAGCAGCTTGGCGATGGTGGTCGACTCGCCGCCGGGCAGGACGAGCGCGTCGACGGCCGTGAGGTCCTCCGGCACGCGCACCTCGACCGCGTGCGCGCCGAGCTCAGCGAGCGCCTGGACGTGCTCTCTGACGTCGCCCTGGAGCGCGAGCACGCCGATCTTGCCGCCGACTGTGCCCCTGACTGCGCCCGTCACCTGGCGGCCTCCGCCGCGCGCCCACGTCTACCAGCCCCGCTCGGAGAGCTTGATCTCGACCTTGTCGGCCTCGGTGCCGCGCATGGGCTCGCCCAGGCCCCGACTGACCTTGGCGACGATGTGCGCGTCGGTGTGGTGGGCGGTGGCCTCGACGATGGCCTTGGCGCGCGGCGCGGGATCTGCGCTCTTGAAGATGCCCGACCCGACGAACACGGCCTCGGCTCCCAACTGCATGACGAGCGCGGCGTCGGCCGGCGTGGCGATGCCGCCCGCGCAGAAGAGCGGCACCGGGAGCCTGCCGGTCTCGGCCAGCTCCTGCACCAGGCCGATCGGGGCGCGCAGCTCCTTGGCCCACGCGAACACCTCGGCCGAGTCCGCCTGCGTGAGCTTGCGGATGTCGCCGAGGATCGACCGCAGGTGGCGCACCGCTTCCTTCACGTCGCCCGTGCCCGCTTCGCCCTTCGACCGAATCAGCGCCGCGCCCTCGGACAGGCGCCGCAGGGCTTCGCCGAGGTTGGTGGCGCCGCAGACGAACGGCACCGTGAACGCCCACTTGTCGATGTGGTGCGCCTCGTCGGCGGGCGTGAGCACTTCGCTCTCGTCCACGTAGTCGACGCCGAGCGCCTCGAGCACCTGCGCCTCGGCGAAGTGGCCGATGCGCGCCTTGGCCATCACCGGGATCGTCACGGCCGCTTTGATGCCCTCGACCATGGCCGGGTCGCTCATGCGCGCCACGCCGCCGTCGCGACGGATGTCGGCGGGAACCCGCTCGAGCGCCATCACCGCGACTGCGCCCGCGTCCTCCGCGATGACGGCCTGCTCGGGCGTGACGACGTCCATGATGACGCCCCCACGGAGCATCTCGGCCAGGCCCCGCTTGACGCGATCGGTTCCGGTGGTGCGGCTGGGCTCGGGCATGTCGCACATTGTATTGGGGAGGACGGCCTACCCCACCGCTCTTTGTCGGCTACCGCGTCACGGCTGCGGTTCCGGCCGGTGCAAGCAGCACCCACGTGCGTCCCGGCAACAACGCGACCGGCGCGCCGGCCGCGTCGGTGAACGCCGTCATCGCCTCCGGCGACGCCTTCGACCACTTCCCCATGACGACCTTGCCGCCGGCGAGCACCCAGGCGTCGCCGGTACCGACCACGTTGGCAACCGACACGGGGTTGTGGAGCACATCGAAGTCGCCGGGGCTGGTCCGGTACGTCACGAACTGCACTATCACGTTCGTCGACGTCAGCTGCGCGCCACCTTCGAGCAGGTGCGGCGTGCCGTTCGTGGTGCGCTTCCAGTTGCCTGCGGCCGGGTCCCAGTCGTAATCGGCCTTCGTGAGCCCCATGGGCACCGTGAGGTGCACGGCCGGAGGCGCGGTGGGCGCGAACGGCTGGCCCGAGGAAAGGAAGGTGAACAGGGGCGGCGGTGGCTTCAGATTCTTCTGAGCCGCGCTGTAGAGGCGTGCGGTCGACGAGTAGACGTTGTGTGGAGCCCTCTTGCCCGGGCGCTTCTCGTAGAGCTTCGGCAGGTTGTCGTAGCCGATGTCCTGCAGCGGTGTGGCGTGCAGCAGGCCGATGAACTTCTTGGTGCCGCCCGAGTACGCGAACAACCCGCCGAACGGTCGCACCACGTCGGGGTCGGTCGGGCGCAGCGAGCGAATGGGCCCGACCAGATCGGAGTCGGTGGACTGGAAGACGACGAGGAACCGCGTGAGACCGCCCTCGACCTGCTCCTCGTACACCACGTCGGCCGAGTTGAGCCCCGCCTGCGGGCGCGCCTCCGGCGCGTTCTCGATCTTCACGGTCAGTGCCGGGCGCGCGGCCGTGGCGGCGTTGGTCACGGGCAGACCGGTCAACGGGTACTGCGCGGGCACGGTGGTCGTGGTCGGCGGTGGCTTCGGCCGGGCGCGCGCGACGTCCTTCTTCTTGCTGCCACCACAGGCTCCCGCGACCAGCACGAGGGCGACGACGGCGGCGATGGGGCGACGCACGGTATGGCTCAGAGCTCCTTGAGCGCCTGGATGCGCTCTTCGAGTGGCGGGTGGGTCTCGAACAGGCGGTTCAGCCGCGACAGGCGGCCTTCCTCCCTGGTGCGGGCGAGCGGTGACTCGATCCAGAGGTGGGCCGTCGCCCGCGACGACGACTCCACGACGGTGGTGTCGTCCTTCAGCTTCTCGAGCGCGGCGATCAGCCCGGGCGGGTAGCGGGTCATCGCCACGCCGCTTATATCGGCGAGCGCCTCGCGTCGACGGCTCACCGCGAACTGCATGAGCCGCGCCGCGAGCGGCGCCAACAGCAGGAGCACGATCCCGACGAGCGCGAGGATGGCCTGCGGGCCGCCACCGCCGTCGCGTTCGCGGTCGCGCGAACGTGGGCCGCCCCACCACAAGAACCGCAGGGAGAAGTCCGCCATGACCACGATCACCCCGACGAGGGTCACCGCGAGCGTCGACACGAGGATGTCGTAGTTCTTCACGTGGCTCAGCTCGTGGGCGAGCACGCCCTCGAGCTCCACCCGGTTCATCTTCTCGAGCAGCCCGGTGGTGACCGCGACCGCGGCATGACGGGGGTCGCGGCCCGTTGCGAACGCGTTCGGCGCAGGGTCGTTGATCACGTAGACGCGTGGCTTCGGCAGGCCGCCGGCGATGCAGAGCCCCTCGACCAGGTTGTGCAGACGCGCGTACTCGACCGGATCCGCCGGCTTGGCGTGACTCATCGCCAACGCGACGGCGTCGGACTTCCAGTAGGCGCCGAACGTGCCGATCACGACGACGACGAGCGCGATGACGAGACCGGCCACGCCGTAGCCCAGCAGCACGTCGATCGCCCAGGCGACCGCCAGCACCAGGACGACGAAGGCGGCGATGAGCAGCGCCGATCGGCGCTTGTTCGCAGCTATCTGCTCGTACAGAAGAAGGTTCCCGGCTGCTTCAGAACTGCACCGTCACGGGACCGCGCGAGGTGTCGTCGGCCTCGAAGTACTCGCGGGTCTTGAAGCCGAACATGCCGGCGAGGATGTTCGTCGGGAGGGTCTGGACCTTCGTGTTCAGCTTGAGGACGGTGTCGTTGTAGAACTGGCGGGTGTAGGAGATCCGGCCTTCCGTCGCGGTTAGCTCCTCTTTCAGCGCCAGGTAGTTCTGGTTCGTCTTCAGCTCGGTATAGGCATCGGCACCGGCGAACATGGATTCTACAGCGCCGGAGATCCTATTCGTGGACCGATCA
>Ga0066709_100000964_pt1 | contig 17699 bp, 13 predicted proteins | sample GraSoiAngelo_158_FD_79665 | JGI IMG/M metagenome (GOLD analysis project Ga0066709, IMG submission 79665) | Grasslands soil microbial communities from the Angelo Coastal Reserve, California, USA - 14_1009_16_30cm | ecosystem: Environmental > Terrestrial > Soil > Grasslands | place: USA...
GAAAAGAGAATCGGAGCTCTAGAGGCTCTGCGGGTCGACATCCACCACCGCCGTCAGGCCGACACGACGCATTGCGGGCGCGGCGGCGCTGAGCAACCGGCCGGCTTCCGCGGCAAGTCGACGCGGCTGCTCCGTCTTGGCAACGAGCTGCGCGCGGTAGCGCCCGCGGAGGCGAAGCAGCAGCGCCGGGCCGAGCAGCTCCCCCGGGAGTCCGGCCTTCAGCTCCGCGAGCGCTTGCAACGGGCCGCCCGGCTCGGGCCCCGCGACGACGATGCGGACGAGGTGGCGGAACGGCGGATAGCCGAGCTCGCGCCGGCGCTCCAGCTCGCCGGCCAGGAAGCGAGCGACGTCGTGGCGCGCCGCGAAGGCGATCGCGCGTGAGTCGGGCTGGAACGTCTGCACGAGCACCCGGCCCGGCGCGTCGCGACCACTGCGGCCGGCGAGCTGCGTGAGGAGCTGGAACGTGCGCTCCTCCGCGCGGAAGTCCGGCAGACCGAGACCTGTGTCCGCATCGACGACCGCAGCGAGCGAGACGCCGGGAAAGTGATGACCCTTTGCCACCATCTGCGTTCCGACCAGCACGACGCGGTCGGCGGCGGCGAAACGTGTGAGTGCCTCCGCCAGCGCGCCCGGGCGGTCGACGGCATCGGCGTCGAGGCGGATTCGTTCGAGCTCGGGCAGCTTCGCCTCGAGCTCGCGCTCCAGGCGCTGTGTTCCCGCCCCGAGGCGGGCGAGCTCGGTGGAACCACACGCAGGGCAGGTGTCCGGCTCGGGCTCTGCGAAGCCGCAGTGGTGGCAGCGCAGCCGGCGGTCCTGGTGCAGGACGAGGGCGACGTCGCAGTTGTCGCAACGAAGGGTCGCGCCGCACGCACGGCAGTGCAAGGCTGGTGCAACACCGCGACGGTTCAGCAGGAGGATCGCCTTGCCGCCGCCTTCCGCGATTGCACCGAGCTCGGCGAGCAGGGGCGCCGAGAGTGGATAACCCGCTTCGCGACGTAGGTCAACGACGCGTACGGGCGGCAGCGGACCGGCGAGCCTGCCCCCGAGCTCGAGCCGCTCGAGCTTCCCCCAGCTCTCGGGGCGCGGCGTCGCGCTGCCGAACACCGCCACTGCGCCCTCGAGCGCCGCGCGCTTCGCCGCCACGGTCCGCGCGTCGTACCGGGGGTCGGACTCCTGCTTGTACGACGCGTCCTGTTCCTCGTCGACGCAGATCACACCGAGCCTCGGGACTGATGCGAACACCGCCGAGCGCGCGCCGACGACGATCGGCGCTTCGCCTCGCGCGATTCGGAGACGTTCGTCGCGGCGCTCTGCCTCCGTCAGCCCGGAGTGCAGAACGGCGATGCGGTCACCGAAGCGTGCGCGGAAGCGCCCGAGCGTCTGTGGCGTGAGCGCGATCTCGGGCACGAGAACGATTGCGCCGCGTCCGCGTTCGAGCGCGGCGGCGCAGGCCTGCAGGTAGACCTCCGTCTTCCCACTGCCGGTGGCGCCGTGCAGGAGGAAGTTCGCAATCTCCCCGGCGTCGAGCGCGCCTACGATTCTCTGGAGAGCCGCCCGTTGTGACGCGCTGAGCTCGGCCGGCTCGGCTTCGCCGGAAAGCGCGTCCCGTTCTGCAGGCTGCGGCCGCTCCCCGCGCGCCTTTCTCTGCACGGGCGCGACGAGCGCGAGCGCGCGTCCGGGCGTCGAGCCGTAGTACTCCGCGATCCACAGCGCCAGCTCGACGAGCGGTCGCGGCAGCTCTTCGACGACCCGCTCGACGGGTGAGGTGTTGATGCCGTCGGGAGGTGCGACGTCGACCTCAGTCACGACGCCCCGTCGCTTTGCGTTGCCGAAGCGCACCTCGACCACCGCGCCGGGACGCACCTCGTCGGGAACCTCGTAGGTGAACTCCCGAGCGAGAGCTCGTGCGGTTACGAGCGGATAGACGGAGGCATAGCGCGTCACCTGCGCCAGCCTAGAGCGGGGATGTGACGCTGACGAGAATCCGGCAGTACGGCCAAGCCCGCATCGCGCTCAGCGCCATGTCTCCTCGAGTCTGGCCCAAGGGACAGTGCCTCGGACACGACCGAACCGGCCACGTGCCAGGGACAGTCCCTGGGACATGTCCCGGGCGGCGCCGAGGCCTACGCGCCTGCGGCGACGAGGATGAAGTCGGTGCCGAACCCGAGCAGGAGCCCGAGCACGATGCCCCACGTGACGAGCGTCTTCGAGGCCAGTACGCGGCCAACGTTGAGGAGCTCCATCACCACGTAGAGGATCGAGCCCGCCGCCAGCGCGAAGAAGATGATGGACACGCTCTCGTTCACCCAGAACTGACCGACGAGCGTGCCGAAGAAGGTCGGTGCTCCGCCGATAACGCCCAGCAGGCCGAGGAAGCGCCAGCTCGGCTGTTCCTTGTCGCCGGCAAGCGGGGCGCAGATCCCCAGGCCCTCGGTGGCGTTGTGCAGCCCGAAGCCGATGATCAGCACGATCGCGAGGCTGACCTCGTCCGCCGCGGCCGACTGGCCGATCGCGAGGCCTTCGGAGAAGTTGTGCAGGCCGATGCCCGTGGCGATGAAGATGGCGAGCCAGCGCGCCGGCGACATGCCGACGAAGTGGTGCTCGTGCTCGAACTCGGCAGTCGAGGCGGCGCCCGGGCCGAGGAAGGCGCGCCGGCGGCGTCGCTTCATCCAGACGTCGTAGTAGACGAGGCTCATCAGGCCGACGAAGAAACCGGCTGCGAGCAGGAACACAAGCCAGGCGAAGCGGCCGTCACGGCCGTCCTCGAGCGCAGTCTCCACCGGGCCGACCGCCTGCGAGAGGACATCCCAGAAGAGGAAGATCAGGATTCCGGTCGCGGTCGAGGCGAGAAAGGCCTTCGTCGCGGGGGTGACGCTCTGCATCCGGCCGATCGGCAGGCCGAGGAATATCGTCAGCCCGGCGATCGCACCGAGCGTCAAAGTCTGGGCGGTACTCATGTAAGGGTCACCTTACAGGTTACGATCAGTGTCCCATGGCGCAAGGCCACTCAATCGACGAGTACCTCGAGACGATCTACTTCCTCGCTTTTCCGATCGGCGAGTACCGTCCGCTGGCCGGCGGATCGCCGACGCTGGCGTCGCGGGTTGCGGAGATGCTCGGCGTTTCGCGAGCGTCGGCGGGTGAGATGTTGAAGCGGCTTGAAGCCGAAGGGTTGATCGAGCGTGGCGAGCACAAGGAGGCGCTCCTCACGGCTGCCGGCCGGAAGCGCGCGGAGCGGGTCGTCCGCAAGCATCGGATCATCGAGCGGCTGCTCACCGACTTCATGGGGTACACGCCGGCGGAGGCGCACGTCCAGGCTGACCTCCTCGGCGACACGTTCACGGACGACATGGTGGTACGGATCGAGGAGCGGCTCGGGAATCCTGACCGCTGCCCGCACGGGTGGCCGGTTGATCCGGAGGCGGAGCAGGCGGAGAACCGCGACCTCGCGGCGCTCTCGGACCTGGACGCCGGCACGCGTGCGACGATCGTCCGCCTCGCCGAGCACGACGGCGAGCTTCTGCACTGGTTCTATGACGAAGGTCTCGTGCCGGGACGTGAGATCGAGGTGCGCGACGCGCAACCGGCCGCGGGCCAGATGACGGTGAAGCTGAACGGCCAGGAGCGGGCAATCGGCGAAAAAGCCGCCGCCGGCCTCTTCGTCCGCCCCGCCTGATCCATCCGCCGCGAATGCCGGCTTTGCCGGCGTTCGCCGCAACCGCTTTCCGTCAGCGGTGGATCCGGCTGGCCGTCGCGCACCCCGGCGCGAAGTCATCATGGCCCGGCGGAGCCGGGCCGGACTTCGCGCGGTTAACGGCGGCGGCTTCGCAAGCCGATACCCGCTGCATGAGCGCCGTGCCTACGACGGCTGCCCAGGTTGCGGCAGAGACGATCACGCTTCCGCGCGTGGTCGCGCGGCGGCTTGCGCTGCCCGTCCTGTTCCTCGTCGCCACCGCGTACCACTTCCTGCAGTCGCAGGGACACGCGACGCCGACCGTCTTCAACGACGAACTCCTCTACGCGAAGCTCTCGCAGTCGATCGCTGCCGGACACGGCCTGGCGATCCGCGGCGAGCATTTCTTCTTCCCCGCCCCGCTGGCATCGCTCGTGCAGGCCCCCGCGTGGCTGCTCCACTCGATGACGGACGCCTACGCGGCGGCGAAGCTCCTCAACGCGGCCGTGATGTCGGCGGCCGTCTTCCCCTCGTACTGGCTCGCGCGCCGCGTCGTTCGACCGTCCTTCGCGTTGCTGACCGCGGCCGCTGCAGTCGCGACGCCCGCGATGTTCTACCACGCGTACATGATGTCGGAAGCTCTCGCGTATCCGGTCTTCCTGGTCGCGGTCGCCGTCCTCACGCGCGCGCTCGCTGGGCAGTCCCGCTGGGCGGCGATCGAGGTGCCGGCCGTCTGTGCGCTCGCGATCGCGACGCGGATCCAGTTCGTCGTCCTCCCGCTCGCGTACTTCGCCGCCGTCGCAATCTGCGGACGCGGTACCTATCGGCGCCACGCCGTCCCCGCCGCCGTCACGGCCGCGCTCCTCGCGGCGCTGATCGGGCTGCCCGGCCTGCTCGGCCAGTACGGGCCCTCGAACTTCGGTCACGCCACGCCGGCCGGGATCGCGCATTGGGCCCTGATGAACGGGGCGCTGCTCCCATTCGCCCTCGGACTCGCCATTGTCCCCGGCGCGATCTTCGGGCTCGGCCTGATGCTCGCTCGCCCGCGGAGCCCGGTGGAACGCGCGCTCGCGGTCCTGACCGTCGTCTCCACGACGCTCTTCCTCGGCCAGACGGCACTGATCTCCGCCACCGAGGCGCACCGCCCGCTCGAGCGCTACCTCTTCTACGTCACGCCGCTCTTCTTCCTGGCGTTCTTCCGCTTCGCGGAGCGCGGAGCGCCGCGCCGGTTCCTCTATGCCGGCGTCGGCTGCATCGGCGCGCTGCTGCTGTCGCGCCTCTCCCTGCCAGGAATGACCGGGACGGCCGGGTTCTTCTTCGACGCACCGACGCTGACGGGGTTCGCCCGCGCGGCCTACCACTTCGGCCTGCCGGACGCCTCACTGCTGTACGCGGCGATCCCGCTGGCGCTCGCACTGCTCGCCTGGGCCGTCCCGCTGACGCGCCGCGGCGCGCCGCATCTCTTCGCGCTGCTCGCGATCTGCCTCTCGCTCGTCGCCGGCGCGAGCGTCTATGCAACCGACCGGCTCGCGACCCAGTGGGACGCCCGCACGTTCAGCGCCGATCCACCCGACTGGCTCGACCGCTCCGGCCTCGGTCCGGCGCGCTACCTGACGCTCCCACGCAGCAACGACTTCCTCGGGACGCAGCTCGAGAGCTGGAACCGAGATCTGCGCGGCGTCATCCTGCTCGGCAAGCCCGCGTCCGATCCTTACCCAGTCCAGGTCGCCCACATCGCGCCTGACGGAAGACTCATCGTCGCCGGCCGACCGACACGGTCGGAAGTGCTCGTCATCAACGTCGACGGCTCCGCCATCGACCTCGACGGCCGCCTCGTCGCGCGACCCCGACAGGGACTCGTTGCGTACCGCGTCCCCGAAAACGCCCACGTCCGTTCACTCGCGCGCGGCCTCTCGCCCGACGGTTGGACCGGAACGCTGCTCGACTACGAGGTCTGGCCGCGACGAGCCGGCAGTTACGAGCTGACCCTCACCCTGCCGCCCGACACCTCGCCGAGAAACGCGACGCTCTCCGCAGGAGGCGCGAAGCGCACCGTCATCCTTCGCGCCGCGCACCGCACACACCTCACCATCCCGACGAGCGGCGCACCGTTGCACGTCGTCGTGGACGTGCCCACCTCACCGCTGGGCGGGCGAGTCCTCGGCGCGCAGGTCGTCGCGCTGCGCTTCGTTTCCGCCTAGGCGGGGGCGCCGGCGCCGATGCCCGCGGCCTGACGGAGGGCGTCGGCCTTGTCCGTGCGCTCCCACGTGAAGTCCCGGTCGTCACGGCCGAAGTGGCCGTACGCAGCCGTCTTGGCGAAGATCGGCCGCCGCAGGTCGAGGTTCTGCAGGATGGCCGCCGGGCGCAGGTCGAAGTGCTCGCGCACGAGCGCCTCGAGCTGACCGAGAGGGATGTGCTCCGTGTTGAACGTCTGCACGGCAATCGAAACGGGATGTGCAACGCCGATTGCATACGCGACGTTCACCTCGCAGCGGTCTGCAAGACTGGCCGCGACGATGTTCTTCGCCACGTAGCGCGCGGCGTATGCGGCCGACCGGTCGACCTTCGTTGGATCCTTGCCGGAGAACGCACCGCCGCCGTGCCGGGCAGCGCCGCCGTACGTGTCGACGATGATCTTGCGGCCCGTCAACCCCGTGTCCCCCATCGGTCCGCCGAGCACGAACTTGCCGGTCGGGTTCACGAAGACGAAGTCGCGATCGTTCATCAGCCGCTTCTCGTCGTACAGATCCGCGGGCAGGATCGGATGCAGCACGCGCTCGACGATGTCGGGCTTGATCAACTCTTCGGAAGAGATGCCGTCCGAGTGCTGCGTCGAGACGAGCACCCGCTCGATCTCGACCGGACGCTGGCGTCCCTCGTCGTCGATCTCGTAGCGGATCGTCACCTGCGCCTTTCCGTCGGGCCGGAGGTACGGCAGCTCGCCGGCCTTGCGCACCTCGGCCAACCGTCTGCAGATCTTGTGCGCGAGCATGATCGGCAGCGGCATCAGCTCCTTCGTCTCGTTCGAGGCGTAGCCGAACATCATCCCCTGGTCGCCCGCGCCGATCCGGTCGAGCGGATCGTCGTCACCAGGGTCGTGCTGCACCTCGTACGACGAGTTCACGCCCAGAGCGATGTCGGGCGACTGCTCGTCGATCGCAACGACCACTCCGCACGTCGTCGCGTCGAAGCCCCACTCGGAATGCGTGTAGCCGATCTCGGCGATCCGCTCACGGACGAGCTTGGGGATGTCGACGTAGATCTCCGTCGAGATCTCCCCGGCGACAACGACGAGACCGGTCGTGATCAGCGTCTCGCAGGCGACGCGGCCGGCGGGATCCTCGCGGAGGACTGCGTCGAGGACGGTGTCGGAGATCTGATCGGCGACCTTGTCGGGATGACCCTCGGTCACCGATTCCGAGGTGAACAGGAACTCGCGCGCAGCCATGAAGGCAACAGGCTACACAGAACGACGGGCCTACTTGATGCTCAGGAAGAAAGAGACCTCGAGCTCGTGCGAGCGGCTGACCGCGTACTCGACCGCGGAGCGCAGCGGCGCCAGATTCCGCTTCACCTCCGCCGGCACAGGCGTATTCGCGAGGCGCTCGATCACCGGAACCGTACTGTGGATGTCGACGTAGAGGACGATCTGCGGATGCTCCGGTAGGCCCGAGCTCGCCGCGGCGTCGTTGTAGGCGGCGCTCCCGGTCAATGTCGCGCCGCCCTCCTTCGTGAACCGGATGCCGGAGCGATAGTCCGTAACGACGAGCTTGCCGCCGATGCTCGCGTAAAGGACTGCGGGATTCCCCGGGCCGACCATGCGCGCAGGGACGCCGGCAACACGCAGGTGCCGAGGGCGCGCACCGATCTCCTTCCGGAACCGGTTCAGAACTCGATCGAGCACGGCGGCTCCGTTGACGCCTGCACCGGGGGAGGCCAGGAACGTGACCTCGGGTAGGCGCCGACCAGGGGGCGCACGCACGTAGAGCGCGTTCTCCCCCTGCAGGATCGAGCCGATGTCGCCCAGGATGCCCGCGAATTGCTTGAAGCCTGGTTGCTGCTGCAATAGCGGATTGCCCTCGAGGCCACCGAGCATTCCCTTGGAGCCGTGGAAGGCGAGGTAGAGGAGCGCGTCCTGCGGCACGAACCTGCGCAGCGAGCCGACGGATGCCGACGAACCCCGGTGCTTGAACGTCTCGCCCGGCGTGCCGTGGACAATTGCGTCGAGCGCCAGACCATTGGACCGCGCCTGGAATCTCAGCAGCAGCCAGTCGAGCGTGCCGAGCTTGTCGATGAACGACTTCCTCTGCGGACCCGCGGCACTCCGAGCGGCCGCCATCACCTTCGCGCCGTTGACGTAGGCACGGACGATCCCGTCTCCTGCCTTGTCCATCGCCCCGGAGAAGACCTTGTCCTCGGCGAGAGTGCGCTTTGCCGACTCGCTTGCCTGCTTGAACGCGTCGATCGCCGACTGCTTGTCCGACATCACCTCCCAGCCGCGGAACTCCTCGTACAAGAGCTTGTCGGTGGGATCGCTCGCGTTGCCTTTCTTGACCGCGCGCTCGAACGCTCCTTTGTCCTTCGGCTGCATCAACGCGACCGTTTCGCCGGGATGCTCGAAGTCGAGCATGACGACGTCGACCTCTGGACCAAGGGCGGGCTTGATGTCACGGTCCCAGTCGAGTCCCTCCTTGCGCATGCTCTTCTTGGCGGAGTCGATCGCCTTCTGCTTGTCCGGGAACTTGGCGGCGAGGTCGTTGACCGTCTGCCATTGCGACGAGCCCGGATTGGTGTCGATTGCGACGAAGACCGGGGCGGTTGCGGGAACGAGGTCTGCTGCGCCCGAGCCCGCGTGCGTTGTCCCGCCGCAGCCCGCGAGGACGAGCGCGACGACCGGCAGGCCGAGAAGACCTAGGCGTGCGTAATGCGAACGACGAGCCGCGAGGTCGCGCCGGTGCGAGCGCCGTAGGCGATGACCGTACCGACCTTCTCGTTCGGTCTGACGGTGACCTTCCGGTCCTTGTTCGAGGCCAGCGCGGCGAACGCCTGGATCAGGGGAGCTAAGCGCGGAATGTCTGCGTAGGCGAGCCATGTGACGTCGTCCGGGACATCGGCCGCGGCCAGGGCGTCCTTGAACGCCTGGTCGTCGACGAGGGATCCCGAGCCCGGGTTACCCGCGGCGTTCGTGAGGAGCACCTTCGCTCCTTCTCGCGTGACGTGCAAGGACAGCGCGTTCCCGATGCGACTCGCAAGCGCCCTCAAGGAATTCGCTGCGGCCGCAGGATCTTGCGGCCGAACCTCGAGCGTCACCACCGGCAGCAGCGCACCCGGCGCGACGTACAGCACTCCCTCACCGGAGATGCCCTTCAACTGGGCCACGAACGGCGGCAGTGCGGTGCCCAGCGCCTGCGCAGACTGCAGCCGGGCAAGGAGCTCGTTCACGTTCTTGAAGGAAACCGCGAAGATCGCGCCGGACGGAGCGTCGCGCAGCAACGTCGGCTTGTACGCCGCCGGTCCGGTCGCGCCCGACTCGAGCGCATCGATCCGTGCGCCGTCGTTATCGGCGGTCAGGCGAGCAGCGATCCACTGGGGCGAACCGCCGGCCCGCACCAACGCGCGCAGCTTCTCCGGAAGAGCTTGTGCACCCTTTCCGGTCGCGTACGCCGTCGCGAGCGCAGCCCCACCGAGCTGCGACGCCGCGCTCTTGTGGTCGGCGTTGTCGGCGAGTGAGTTCCCGGAGCTCGCGGTACGAACTGCCTGAAACGCCTCCGCCGAGTCGGCGACCACAGACCAGTCGCCGATCTGCTCGACCGTGTAGTGCTCGTTGCCCTGGTCGAACCTCGCCGCGAGCTTGCTCAGCTTGGCCTTGTCGTCCGGCTTGACGATCGCGATCGCCTCCGGCTTGCCGTTGTCGATGCCGAGCACCGCAACATTAAGCTCGTCACCGAGTGCAGGTTTCACGTCGCGCTGGTAGTCGAGATCCTTCGGGAGCTGGATCGGGCCGAAGAGATCCTTCACGGTGCCCCACTGGGCGGAGTCGAGATTCGTGTCGGCGCTGACGAATGCGAGGGCGCTCGGCGGAACGAGTTGCGCCGCGTCTCCTCCAGCTTGATCTGTCGCGGCAGTGCAGCTGCCACAGCCTGCTGCGACGAGCAGGAAAACGGCTGCGAGCGCGGCTGCGATGGCTGCGCGCATCACCCCAGAGTAGCTGTCACTCGGCCGTCGGCTCACGTCCCATCAGACTCGCGAGGAGGACCTGGAGACTCTCACCCTCGAGCACGCTGCAGACGCCCTCCGTGATCGGCAGCTCGACACCGACCCGATGGGAGAGATCGCGCAAAACGGGGGCCGTCGTCAGGCCCTCAACGACCTGGCGGATCTGAGCAGCGGCCTCATCCGCCGTCGCACCCCGCGCGATCAGTTCGCCCGCCTTGCGGTTACGGCCGTAGCCGGAGTAGCAAGTGACGATCAGATCGCCCATGCCCGCGAGTCCGGCGAACGTCTCCGGCTGCGCGCCGCAGGCCTCGCCGAGCCGCGCCATCTCCGCCAGCCCACGCGTGATCAGGCTCGCTTTCGCGTTGTCGCCGAGCCCGAGGCCGTCCACCCCGCCCGCAGCGAGCGCGATCACGTTCTTCGCCGCCGCGCAGAGCTCCACGCCGACGAGGTCGTCGTTCACGTACACCCGGAACACCATCGAGTTGATCGCCTCCTGCAGTCGCTCAGCGAGCTGACGGTCGGCACTGGCGATCACCGTCGCGGAGGGAAGTCCTTCGGCGATTTCCTCGGCCATGTTCGGGCCCGACAGCACTGCGACCGATCGGCCGGCCACGCGCGTTGACAGACGCTCGCCGGTGGCGGGATCGAGTCCCTTGGTCAGGATGAGCGCCGGTGCGGCGCCCGGCAGGGATCCGGCGACGTCGGCGAGCGCCCGGCTCGGCAACGCGAGGGCGACGAGCTCGCTGTCCGCGATCGGCGCCGCGTCGATCGTCGCGACGCTCACGCCGCGGAGATCGGCGTCTGTGAGGTAGCGCGGGTTGCGGCCGGTCGCCTCGATCGCACTGACCTGCTCAGGATCGCGGCACGCGAGCGTGACCTCATGGCCGCGGTCGCGCAGGAGGCAGGCGAAGCACGTCCCCCACGACCCGCCGCCGACGACCACGATTCTCACGGGGCCATCCTGACGCCCCGGAACCGGTTAACGCGGGACGAAGTCGATCGTCACGGGCACGCCCTCGAGCCCGAAGTGGTCGCGGATCTGGTTCTCGACCCAGTAGCCGTAGTCGCGGGTGACCAGACCAGGGTCGTTGACCGAGAGGCGAAAGCGGGGTGGGCGCGCGGAGACCTGCGCCCCGTAGAGCAGATTGAGGCGCTTGCCGTTCCTCGACGGCGCCTGCCGCCGTTCGCGCAGCTCGGCGAGGAATCGGTTGAGCTCGGCCGTCGGGACACGCGCCGTGTGCTTGTCGAACAGGCTCTCGATCCCGTCGAGCAGCCGCTCGATGCCACGACCGGTCTTCGACGACACCGCCACGTGCGGCGGCCGTTGGCGCAGGCGCCGCTCGAGCTCGGGGCGAACGTCCTCGATCCCGACCGTCGTCGCGTCCCACTTCGAGAGGACGACGAGCGTCGAGTCTTGCGCCTTGCGCGCGATGTCCGCGACCGCGAGGTCCTGGTCGACGAGTCCCTCCGAGGTGTCGACGAGCACGAGCGCGACGTCGGCCCGCTCCGCGGCTTCGCGCGCGCGCAACTCCGAGTAGTACTCGATCCCCTGCCGGTGCCGGCGCTTGCGGCGGATCCCCGCGGTGTCGACGAAAACGAACGTGCGGTCGCCGCGGCGGAAGATCGTGTCGATCGCGTCCCTCGTCGTTCCAGGCGTCTCTGACACGATCACCCGGTCCTGTCCGAGGATCGAGTTCAGAAGAGATGATTTGCCGACGTTCGGGCGGCCGAGAATCGCGACGCGGATCGCGTGCTCGGGAATCTCCTTACGGCCCGTCCCCGGCAGGCGAGCGACGATCAGGTCGAGCAGGTCACCGCTGCCGTGGCCGTGAACGGCGGAGATGGGGATCGGCTCACCCAGCCCGAGCCGGTTTAGCTCGAGCGCCAGCGCTTCCTGCGCCGGGTCGTCGATCTTGTTGGCGATCAGGAACACGGGCTTGCGGGCACGGCGGAGGATGTCCGCCACTTCCTCGTCACCCGGAGTGATTCCCGCGCGCGCGTCGACGACGAACAGGACGAGGTCTGCCTCGGCGATCGCCTCCCGCGCCTGCACGGCGATCGACCGCGTCAGCGGCGACGGGTCGGCGATGTCGACCCCGCCCGTGTCGACCAACAGAAACCGCTGTCCGTTCCATTCGGCGACGAGCTCCTTGCGGTCGCGCGTCACGCCCGACGTCTCGTGCACGACGGCAGCGCGCGAGCCGGTCAACCGGTTGACGAGCGTGGACTTGCCGACATTCGGGAACCCGACGATCGCGACCGTGCCGAGCAGCGGCTCCTGCTCGGTGTCGCTCATGGGCAGCCTGCTGCACATGAGCGGGGGAAGGGGCGGGGGGAAACCGGGAGGTTTCCCCCATCTTCATCGTCGACTTGCGCGGCGATCTCAGCGGCGCGCGAGGCGACGCGTAACCCAAAGAAGGGAGTACGTGAGGGAAACATGGTTTCCCTCACGGGAGCGAGCCATAGGCGAGCGACGTCATGACGGCGGAGTCGCGATGCGCGGGCGGCCCTGCTCGTGCGTCAGGACGAGGAACTCCCAGAGGCGCCTCAGCTCGCCTTGGATCTCTGCCGCCGCCGCCCGGTACCCCTTCGAGTTGCGCGGGTGGTGATTGACGTAGAACGGCTCGCCGAAGGCGACCGAGACCGGGTGGAAGTTTCCAAACCGCCAGTCCTGCGAGCCGTGGATCGCACCGCAGACGACCGGGGCGCCCTCCTGCACGGCGATCATTGCCGCACCGGGCAGGACCGGACCCGGCTCACGCTTCTGACGCGTGCCCTCCGGGAACATTCCAAGCGCGTCGCCGCGGCGAATGATCTCACGCATGATGCGGACCGCCTCGCGGTCGGATTCGCCGCGCCGAACCGGGATCGTGCCGAACAGCCTGATCAACGGGCCGATGAACGGATTGTCATGCGCCTCTTGCTTCGCCACGTAGTAGAGGGTCCGCTGAACCTGCGAGCCGATCGCCCAGGGGTCGAGCCAGGAGAAGTGGTTGAAGCAGAGGACGACGGGCCCGTTGGCAGGGATGCGCTCTCGGCCGTAGACGCGGAGCGGTGCGGCGAGGCGCACGGTGCCGGCGAAGAACGGCCGCCCTATGACCTGGGCGATCTGCGTGCGATTCATCGCTGGGACGCTGCGAGTCGGTCCTGCACGAGCTGCTCGATCCGCGTAACGACGTCGTCGACTTCGAGCTGGGTCGTGTCGATCTGTTCGGCGTCCGGCGCGGGACGCATGCGTACGGCGTCGCTTTCGTCGCGCAGGCGAAGGTCGGTCGCCAGCGCATCGCCGCCGATGTCGGGTCGCTCCGCCTGGCGCCGAAGCGCCCGCGTGGACGCGTCGGCGTTCAGGTAGATCTTCACCTCGGCCTCGGGCGCGACGACCGTGCCGATGTCGCGCCCCTCGATGACGACGTTGCCCTGCTGTCCGAGCTCGTGCTGGCGCTGCCGCATCACTTCCCTGACAGCCGGATGTCGTGCAACGACGGGTACCTGTCGGTCGATCCGCGACTCGCGGATCGACGAGGTCACATCCGTCCCGGCGATCAAGACACGGCCGGCGTCGTCGAAGGTGACGGGATTCGCGCGCGCCAGCTCTCCGAGCGGCTCGCCGTCACCGAGCGGTAGGCCGCGCTGCATCGCCAGCCAGGTGAGCGCGCGGTACATCGCCCCCGTGTCGAGATAGCGAAAGCCGAGGCGCTCGGCGAGTCGCCGTGCGACCGTGCTTTTCCCCGCCCCGGCGGGGCCATCGATGGCGACGATCATCGTTTGGAAACCGAGTCCAGAAGGTCGAAGAAGCCGGGGAAGCTTATAGCGACCGCATCGGCGCCCCCGACCTCCACGCCTTCGCGGGAAACGAGGCCCGCGACTGCCGCGAGCACGGCGATGCGATGGTCGCCGTTCGAGGGCATCCGCCCTCCGGTCGGTCGTGCGGGCACGCCTCTCACGTCGAACCCATCGTCGCGCGGCCGGATGTGCACGCCAAGTGTCCGAAGGCCGGTCGTCACTGTTTCGATGCGATCCGATTCCTTCAGGCGCAGCTCGCCGGCGCCCGTGAGGTGGCTGTCGCCGCGTGCGACGGCTGCGGCGAGTGCGAACAGGGGCAACTCGTCGACGAGTTGCGGAACTTCCTCCGGGCCGACGTCCGTTGCGGTGAGCTCCGAAGACCGGACTTCGAGGTCGCCGATCAGCTCGCCGCCGGATTTGCGACGGTTGAAGACGCTGATCCTCGCGCCCATGCGTTCGAGGACGTCGAGCAGTCCGGTGCGCCGCGGGTTGAGCCCGAGGTCGTGGATCGTCAGCTCCGACCCGGCCAGCAGCGTCGCCGCGACGATGAAGGGTGCGGCGGCGGAGAAGTCCCCGGGGACGGTGACCTCCGCCAGGAGAAGGCGCGGAGGCGCGTCCAGCGAGACCGAGTTGGGCCTCCGCCGCACCCGCGCGCCTGCGGCGTCGAGCATCAACTCGGTGTGATCGCGCGTTGGCACGGGTTCCGACACGGTCGTCCTCCCCTTCGCGTTCAGCCCGGCGAGGAGGATCGCCGACTTGACCTGCGCGCTGGCCACCGGCAGGGCGTAGTCGATCGCGCGCAGCGCATCGGTTCCTTCGATTACGACCGGAGCAAGGCCGTTCGTCGTCGCGATGCGCGCACCCATCCGCGTCAGCGGCTCGGCGACGCGATCCATCGGGCGCATCTTCAGCGACTCGTCGCCGGTGAGCTCGAAGCGGCCCTCCTGTCCCGAAAGAACCCCGGTGAGAAGGCGCATCAGCGTCCCCGCATTCCCGGCGTCGATCGGTGCCTCCGGCGGCCGGAGTCCGCGGAGTCCCACGCCGTGCACGACGAACTCGTCGTCGGCGGCCTCCTCGACGTCGACGCCGAGCACACGCACGGCGTTCAGCGTCGATTCGGTGTCGGCAGAGCGACCGAAGCCGCGCACGCGCGTCTCTCCCTCCGCCAGCGCGCCGATGAGCAGCGCACGGTGCGAGATCGACTTGTCGCCGGGCACGGCGATGTGTCCCACGAGCGCCCCGGCCGGCTCCACCTTCGTCACTGTCCCGTTTTCCCCTGTCACGTGCCTGGCACCGGACGTGTCACTCGAGGACGGGTGAGATCACGACGTGGTAGCCCTGCGCCTCCAGGATCGCGCGGGCTCGCTCCGCATCCTCCTCGCCGCCGACGAGCAATGTGAGGGTGCCACCGCGCTCCCGCGAGAGGTGCTGCAGTTCGAAGTCCTCGATGTTGATGCGCTCCGCGCCGAGCGCCTGCGTGATCCCCGCCAGAACACCTGGCCGGTCGGGCACGTGGACTCGGAGCCGCTGCAGCGTGCCCGGCTGTTCGTACGCATCGGCAAGCATCCGCCGCCGATTGTCCGACGCCTCGCCGATCCACCGCGCTAGGAAGCCGGCGTCACCGGCGGCGAGCGCCTGCTCCACCTGCTCGATCCGCCGGCGATGGTCGGCGAGCGCCGCCGCAAGCGCCTCGGCGTTGTCGAGGAAGATGTCGACCCAGATGCGGGGGTTCGCGCCGGCGACGCGGGTCATGTCCCGGAGCGACCCACCTGCGGCGGCCAGCGGCTCGTGCCCGTCGATTCGCGACGAGCCCGCCTGGTTCAGGAGGACGTTCGCGAGCGCATGCGGCAGGTGGCTCGTGAGCGCGACGAGTCGGTCGTGCGCCTGCGGATCGACCGCGACCGGAACAGCGCCCAACGAGGCGACGAAGCCGTGCAGCCTCCGGTAACGCTCCGGATCGGTCGTCGCATCCGGTGTCAGGAACCACGTCGCGCCGCGGAACAGCCCACCGGTCGCGTGTGCGGCTCCGTGGGCCTCCGATCCGCAGACCGGATGGCCGCCGATGAACCGGCCGTCGCTGACTGCGCGCGTCACGGGCGTCTTGGTCGAGCCGACGTCCGTCACGGTGGTGCCGTCGGTCGTCGCAGCGAGGACGGCCGCGACCTGCACCGGGAGCGCCGCGACCGGAGCAGCGACGACGACGAGCGTCGCATCCGAGACGGCCTGGTCAAGCGAACCCGCAGCCTCAAGAGCTCCGCGCTCACTCGCCGCGGCGAGCGCGTCGGGATTGACGTCCCAGCCCCGTATCTCCCCCACTCCGGCTTCGCGCGCAGCCAGCCCGACCGAGGCGCCGATCAGGCCGGTGCCGACAATCCCGAGGCTTTCGACAGACACGGCCTAGCCGATCCGGCGGCCCATCAGCTGCGCGAGGCTGCGGATCTCGTCCGCGAAATCCGGAAAGTCCGCGACCGGAATCTGCTGGGGCCCATCACAGAGCGCTTCCTCAGGACGCGGATGCACCTCGACGATGATCCCGTCCGCGCCCGCCGCCACAGCGGCGCGTGCCAGAGGCAGGACGAGCTCGCGGCGCCCGGCAGCGTGCGACGGATCGACGATCACCGGCAGGTGTGTTTCCTGCTTCAGCACCGGAATGGCGCTGATGTCGAGGGTGTAGCGCGTCGCCCGCTCGAACGTGGTGATGCCGCGCTCGCAGAGGATCACCTGCGCGTTGCCTTCCTTCACGACGTACTCCGCGGCCATCAGCAGCTCCTCGATCGACGCCGCCGGCCCGCGCTTCAGCAGCACAGGCTTGTCCGCACGGCCGACCTCCGAGAGGAGGTTGAAGTTCTGCATGTTGCGCGCGCCGATCTGGATCACGTCCGCGTGCTCGAGCACCGCGTCGACGTGCCGCGGATCCATCAGCTCCGTGACGATCGGCAGGCCGGTCTCCTCGCGCGCCTCGACGAGGATCGTCAGCGCCTCCTCGCCCAGCCCACTGAACGTGTAGGGCGACGTCCGAGGCTTGAAGGCGCCGCCTCGCAGCATCGTCGACCCGGCGTGCGCGACCGCTCGCGCAGTCTCGAGCGTCTGCTCGCGGTACTCGACCGTACACGGCCCTGCGATCAGGCCGAACGCATCGTCGCCGATCCGGCGGCCGCGCACCTCGATCACAGTCGGATCCGGCGAGAGCTCGCGCGAGACGAGCTTGTAGGGCTTGAGGATCGGCAGCACCTGCTCGACGCCCGGATACCCCTCGAGGGGCAGGGCGGCCAGGGCTTCCCGCTCGCCGATCGCGCCGATCACGGTCGCCTCCCGCCCCGGCGTGACGTGCGCATCCGCCCCCGCTTCGGCAAGGCGATCGACCACGTGATCGACCTGCTCGGGGGTCGCATGGGCGCTCATCACGATGAGGAGCTCGGGAGATCCCGTCACGGCCATGGAACTCAGGATACTTTTGTCCGTCCAATGCGGATCTTCAGCGGCATCCAACCGACCGGCGCGAAGCACCTCGGGAACTACATCGGAGCGATCCGGCAGTACGTCGCCTCTCAGGAGGACGGCGACCCCGTCATCTGCATCGTCGACCTCCACTCCATCACCGTGGCCTACGACCCCGAGGATCTGCGCGAGTCGACCCTCTCGCTCGCCGCGCTCCTGGTCGCCTCGGGCCTCGACCCGGACCGCTGCACGCTCTTCGTCCAGAGCCACAACACCGACCACGCCCAGGCCGCTTGGCTGCTGTCGGTCGTCTCGAGCTTCGGGGAGCTCCGGCGCATGACGCAGTTCAAAGACAAGGCCGAGCAGCAGGAGTTCATCTCCGTCGGCCTGTTCACGTATCCCGTGCTGCAGGCGGCGGACATCCTCCTGTACCAGACCGACGCGGTCCCGGTCGGCGAGGACCAGCGCCAGCACGTCGAGCTGACGCGCGACATCGCGGAGCGGTTCAACTCGCGCTTCGGCGAGACGTTCGTCGTGCCCGAGGTCCTCATTCCGAAGCTCGGCGCGAAGGTGACCGACCTCCAGGAGC